>Ga0224495_10000282_pt1 | contig 41491 bp, 37 predicted proteins | sample SF_Jul11_sed_USG_FD_168128 | JGI IMG/M metagenome (GOLD analysis project Ga0224495, IMG submission 168128) | Sediment microbial communities from San Francisco Bay, California, United States - SF_Jul11_sed_USGS_4_1 | ecosystem: Environmental > Aquatic > Marine > Sediment | place: USA: California... | reverse complement strand
GGCCGCCGAAGCCGTATCCAGAACCGCCCTGGCCACCATAGCCGTAGCCAGAGCCGCCATAACCGGCACCACCGTAACCTGCGCCACCGGCAGCATTGCCGCCCGTGGCACGGCCGCCAGACGCCCAGTTGTTCCCGCCACGGAGGCTAGACGACTGGCTAAAGTTGAAGTTCGTCGGGCCGGCGTACGAGAACCCGCCGCCGAACCCAGAGTTGCCGTAGAAAACGTTAGTGCCGTTTGACTGCTGGCCGCAGCCGAACGGTACCGCCCCCCACATTCCGGTCGGGGAGGCGTTCAGAGTGAGAGAGTAGCTGACGTGGTGCACGACCTCTTGCCGTGTCACCACCGTCGTCACACCCGGAGGGCCTTGCGGACCCTGTCCGCCAGGCGGGCCAGGAAGCCCTTGCTCACCAGGGTAACCCTGCGGGCCTCGTCCTCCGGGTTGGCCGGGAGTTCCAGGAGGCCCCTGAATGACCGGGACCTTGACCCTGGCCACACCCTCGAACTCATGGCTAGCATCCGCCGGCTGCAAAAGCCGGCAGTAGTAGCCATAGTTGTAGGTCACGTTCCCGTCGGACTGCCCGTAGTTCAGGAACGTGACGTTGCCGCAACTCGCCTGAATGCGAACAGGCGGGTGGGCAACAGGTGGAATCGTCCGGAAGCAGGCTTCGATCAGCTTTCGATAGTTCTGCCCGGACGAGTCACGCTTGTCCGGGACAGAGGCCAGGAAAGCCGCCTCGGCCGCCGTAAGCGCACGGTTCCAGTCGAAGCGCAACTGCGTTGTGCCAGTCACACTGACCGTCGCCTCGACGCTTTGTGGTGCAGACTGCGCCGAGCTGGCCGATGACCTCTCCTCCCCGTAGAACTGAATGCTGCTCTCCTGGGCCTGAACTACACCTAGAAGGAGCAGGAACAACACAACGGCTGTGATCGTACGCATCTTCGACACTCTCGCTTTCTGCCCTTCCGGGCTACTGTCCGTGGTTCAGATCGTATGGCAGCCACAGTCCCTTTCCTTTCGCTGGGAAAGTGGCCTCGCCGATGAAGACAGCGCCGTCCCCTTCGCGGAGGATGTAGCCGAACTTCACTTTCTCCCCCGGATGGGTCCCCGTCCTATCGTCCATGTGTTGCCCGCCCGGGGCATCCAACTGCAACATCCCGTCGGGGTTCAAACCCCAGGTCTGGACCTCCCCCGTCCCCCGCTCAAGTACAAACGAGCGAGGGCGGATAATCCGCCCATCCTTCCAGAGAAAGAAGACGAACGGGTTGACCTTGTTCTCTTCAAGGTCGGGATTCTGCTTGACCTCAAAGACACAAGGAGCCAGAACCTGGTCGCAGACGGGGAGATGGCCAACGATCCGCGCCCTGCGGTGGATGATCTTGCGGTCGCCCATGCAGGAGCAGGTGTTCCCCCCGTCATCTGCCACAGGGTTGAAGAACTGAGCGGGCGGCTGTTGCGGCGGTGGATCCGCTGGTCCGAATGACTCGGCATAGGGCGAGCTTTCGCTCACCTCAACCGAACCTTCGGGCGGAATGCCGGCCGCTTGAGCTTGCGCCGCCAAGCCGCGCTCCTCAGCAAGACGTGGGTCGATGGGGTACTGCGAAGCCCCCACGACCGGGACCATCGGATAGAAGCCAGTTACGAACTCGGCTCCCCGATGGTAGTCCGGATCGTTAAGCGTTCGCAAGAACTCGTCGGGGTCCGTCAACACCAACTTGAATGGAACCGCCGCCGAGTCCCTGTACCCGCTCTTGAAGATGCCAAAGAACAGCGGCAATTGCTTCTTGCCGTTGCCAAAGTACATCTCGACAACACCAACGGCCTCCCCAACCGCGTCGCCGCGGTCGAGAATGTCGCTCGTGTCGAGCCGAATCGACCCGAAGTCGAGCCGGCCCATCGCCATGCCGTTTGGCGCCCTTTCCCTCGGCTTGAGCACCTTGAACATCCGATGTTCCTCGTGACCGAGAAAGTAAAGCGCCCACGCCTTGGGCGTCAGGAGGTTCGGCTTCCCCATCACCAGCGGGGTCACCTCAATCCCCCAGTCGCGCCAGCTGGGCAACCCAACTCTGAGTTGAGTCGGATCCGTGGCCGTGCCTACCCGACCCCCTCTGTACAAGAGGTTGATCGAAAGGCCGGCGACCACCACGCCCCGCTCCGTGGGAGCGCGAGCGAACTGGTCGAGTTGGTTGAACAACAGTGAGCCCAGCAGCGCCTCCCCAAATCCCAGCTGGGCCGAGGCGATGCCGGGCATCAGAACGGCGAACGCCAACATCAGGGCGGCCAGGGCCGCCAAGTTCCGTCTCATACCTGCGACCTCCTTGCCACGTTTCCGTGGCCAACGTGCGCCACGAATCCGCGTGGCTGACCGCCCCAAGATAGTCCATACAGACATACTCAGGTGCGGTTATTATACTTTTCAATGTACCGCCCAACGCGTCGAGCCTACTTGGCCCTAAAACGCGAATGGGCAGGCTTATCTGTCGAAAGGCAAGGTTCTAGCCAGGAAAGAGAAGGAGGGGCTCTGCCCCGAACATGTCGGGACAACTCTCCCTGTTCCCAGCTAGAACCCTACCCTTCGGCAGGCGAGCCTGCCCACAAAGCATTGCGCCACAAAAAGGCAGTGCCCCTCAACCCCCGAAACTCAAAAAGGAGGGTTCTTCCCTCCTTTTTCTTCTAAATGTGCTATTTTGGATTATCGCAAAACTATACCTTATTTCTACCTTTTTGTCAACCCCTTACCCAATGCGTACCCACCACTAGGCAAATCATCGATCTCCCACCCTTTTTTATTAATTTCAATCCTTAACCTGTCAGACTCCTTAAAATTACGCTCGAGACGGGCGGCTTTCCTCTTCTTAACAAGCTCAATGATATCCTTGGGCGGAGTCTCCCGCTGTAGTAAATTAAGTCCAAGTATCTTATCAACTTTTTTAGCAAAATCCTCTTTTGCTTTCCCTCCAAACTCCTCTCGAGAAGCGATCGCTTCTGACAACACAGCCAAAGCTTTGGGGGTATTTAAGTCATCAGTAAGAGCATTTTCAAACTTTTCCAGCTTCCCTCTATAAAATTCTTCCCCACCCTCCTTGTCTTTATCAAGAAATAAAGTGAATTCTCTCCTTAAATCAACCAATCTCATCCTCGCCGCTCTGAGCGCCTCCCAGCTAAAATCCAATTTCGAGCGATAGTGAGCTCCAAGACACAACATCCTGAAATCAAGCGGCTCGAATCCCCTCTTTTCAATATCCTGTAACCTGATAAAATGCCCTTCCGACTTGGCCATTTTCTTCCCCCCTTGAAGCAAAAAATCACTGTGAAGCCAATACTTAGCCAAAGGTTTCCCTGCGGCTGCCTCCGACTGGGCAATTTCATTGGTATGATGGACGGAAATGTGATCAACCCCGCCGGTGTGGATTTCAAACGGCTGACCCAGATATTTGGTACTCATTGCTGAACATTCAAGGTGCCAGCCAGGGAATCCTACCCCCCAGGGAGACTCCCACTCCATTTGCCTTTTCGCCCCGCTGGGAGAAAACTTCCACAAGGCGAAATCGGTCGGGTTTTTCTTCTCGGGATTTTTCTCAACCCTTTTCCCTTCCTCTTGCCCCTCGGTTTTTAACTTAGCCAGTTTGCCATAATCGGGAAGCCTTGAAGTATCGAAATAAACCCCGTCACTGGTTTTGTAAGTAAAATCCTTCTTCTCTAGGGTTTTAACGAGCTCAATCTGCTCTTTGATATGATCAGTCGCTCGCGGCATAAGGTCGGGCATTAAAACATTAAGGCTTTTTAGGTCCTTAACGAATTCTTTTTCGTAATATTCGGCCAGCTCAGAAGCCGACTTTTTCTCCCTTTTTGCCCCCGCTTCAACCTTATCTTCCCCCTCGTCGGCGTCAGAGGTCAGATGCCCCACATCAGTTATATTCATTACCTGTTTTACCTTATAGCCAAAGTATAAAAGGGTTCGCCTTAGAAGATCATCAAAAACGTATTTTCTCAAGTTCCCAATATGAGCAAAATCATAAACGGTCAGGCCGCAAGAATAGATTCTGACCAGCTGGTCAGATTCGGGAACGATTTCCTCACGACTCCTAGTCAGAGTATTATAGATCGCTATCTTCTTCATGCACCGTCCCTTGCTCTTGAACCTCTTTTTCCTGGGCTTCTTCAAGACTCACTTCATCATCAAAAATATCGCTTTTCTTATTTTCTTTCTCTGAAATTTTATCCACTGCATCAGAGAGCAATTCCATTTTCTCGCTGCAAACCGGACAAATTAAATCGTTTCCCTCATGTCCGCAGGACGGACAGAATTTAATCTCTGCCTCAAGGGTGGAAATGTCCTCTTTTTTCATCTTATAACTCCTTCCTTCCCTCAAGTGATCTCGCCAGTGTCATCTCGTCGGCGTATTCAAGATCGCCCCCAACAGGCAAGCCTCTGGCCAGGCGGGTTATCTTAACGTTTGTCGCTTTAAGTCTATCCGAAATATAAACTGCTGTCGCCTCTCCTTCAAGAGTCGGGTTAGTTGCAAAAATCACCTCTTTAATCTTCCGCCCCCCGTTTTTAACCCTGCTAACCAACTCTGAAACCGTCAAATCTTCAGGAGAAATACCGGAAATTGGGGAAATCGCCCCCCCTAAAACATGATATAGCCCTCTGTAACCAGTTTTCTCGATAGCAATTACGTCAAGAGGCTCTTCAACTACGCAGATAGTCTCTTTCTCCCGCTCCTCATCCGAGCAAATCTCACAGGGCTCGGTTTGGCCATAATTATAGCAAACCGAGCATTTTTTGAGATTTTTTTTAAGGTCCGCCGCCGCCTGGGCCAAATTAGCGGATTCATGAGAATCCTGTGAAAGCAAATAGAAACAAATTCTGGCGGCAGATTTCGGTCCGATTCCGGGCAGCTTTGCCAGTTCATCAATTAAGTTTTGGATTGACTTTGGAAGATGAACCATAATAAATTAGCCTTTAACCGGTGGTTTCTGATCGGGTTGCTGATTGCTCTGCACTGATTCCTTATTGGCTATCTTCTCCATATAATTACACTTCGGATAACCAGAGCAACCAATAAAAGGGCTGTATCGGCCCTTCACGACCTTAAGGTCACTTCCGCACTTCGGGCACTTTTTACCGTCTATAGCCTGCTCACCTCTATCCATCATCTCCTGATGCTCCGGACTAATAAGATCCTTTGTAAACTTGCAGTCGGGGAAACCGCTGCAACCAATAAACTTACCAGTTTTAGAATGCCGCACAACCAGTTTTTTGCCGCACTCGGGACAGTTTTCTCCGAGGTCTTCATCGACTTTTTGCTTCTCGATTGAGTCGGCCTTTTTTTCAAGATTCTTACTGAAAGGACCATAAAAATTACCGACCACCTTTTTCCACGGGATTTTACCTTCGGCAATTTGGTCAAGCTCATCTTCAACCTGGGCGGTAAAACCATAATCAACCACGTCAGAAAAATTTTTCACCAAAAGGTCGGATACGACAAAACCCACCTTCTCCGGGTGCAATTTTCCTTCCTTTTTAATAACGTATTCTCTGTCCTGAATCGTAGCCACAGTCGGAGCATAAGTTGAAGGACGACCAATTCCCCGCTCCTCCAACGCTTTAATCAGAGTCGCCTCGGAATATCTAGGCGGAGGCTCGGTAAAGTGCTGTTCCTTTTTAAGCTCAATCAAAGCCAGGGTGTCGCCCTTGCTTAAACTCGGTAGGGTAATTTCGGTTATTTTTTGAGGATAAATTTCCAAAAAACCCTTAAATTTAATCATCTGGCCCCGAGCAGAAAAAAGATATTTCTGGTTGGCAATTTTTACTTCTACGATATCCAGCTCTGCCTCTTTCATCTGTGAAGCGACCGCTCTTCTCCAGATCAACTCATAAAGCCTGGCCGCTTTAGGTTCAAATTCACCAGATGCTTTGTCCGGGCTTTTAAAAACATCAACAGGTCTGATGGCTTCGTGCGCTTCTTGGGCTAACCTTGACTTTGTTTTATAAACCCTCGGTTCGGTTGATAAAAACTTATCACCGTAACGCTTAGCGATATAATTTCTAATCTTCCCCACAGCGGTAGATGAGATATTCACCGAATCAGTGCGCATGTAGGTAATATAGCCCGACTCATAAAGTGACTGGGCAAGCATCATTGTTTGCTTGGCCGAGAAGCCCAGTTGATGATGCGCATCTTGCTGTAAAGTAGAGGTTGTATATGGAGCAGAGGGGTGCTTTTTCTCGACCTTGAAGCTAATATCAAGCACCTCGTATTTTCCCTTCTCAAGCTGGGCAACGATCCTATCCGCTTCCTTTTGTGAGGGAATATCAAGCTTATCAATTTTCTTGCCATTCTCCTCAACCAGCCGAGCCTCGAAGGATATCTTTTCTTTCTCAAGCACGGCGATAACACTCCAGTATTCTTGAGGCTTAAAACCTTCGATTTCACGCTCGCGCTCGACAACAAGCCTCAGAGCAACCGACTGAACCCTCCCTGCCGAAAGTCCTTTATAAACCTTCTCCCACAAAAGCGGGCTTAATTTATATCCAACCAGTCTGTCGATTACCCGACGTGCCTGCTGAGCATCGACCAGATGCATATCGATGCCGCGGGGATGTTTCAAAGCTTCCTTAATTGCCTCGCGAGATATCTCGTCAAAAACAATCCTTTTTGCCTTAGGATCCTTTAAGCCAACCGCTTCGGCAATATGCCAAGCAATCGCCTCGCCCTCTCGATCAAGGTCGGTAGCAAGATAAACTTCCGGGGCTTCTTTGGCCGATCTCTTAATCAAAGCGAGATTTTTCTTGACTTTAGGCACAACAACATATTTCGGTTCGAAATCCGCCTTTTCGTCAACCCCAAGAGTTGAGGAGGGTAAGTCTCTAACGTGGCCAAATGAAGCCAAAACATTGAACTCCCCTCCTAAATACTTGTCGATCGTCTTGGCCTTAGCCGGAGATTCAACAATCATCAATTTTTTAGCTGCCGCAGATGAACTCATAAGTAAAATATATTGCTTAAAATCTACTCGCTGTCAAATTATTTTATAACCACCCAACTTATTTTCCTTGACCAAACCTCTGATTTCAAGCTTTAAAAGAAGCTGGTTAAGCTCAGTCGCCTCCAATTTAAGAGCCTTCTGTATATTATCAAAATTTTCAACCCCCTTCGATATTAAATCATAAACTTTTTCTTCATTACCTTCCAGCTCCATCTCCTTTGCCCTTTCGGGTAAAAATCCGTAATCGCTAAGCAGATCGCCCGTTGAAGTAATGGGGATCGCGCCTGACCTTAAAAGATAATTAGCCCCATAGGAAAATATCGAGTCGACGCTGCCGGGCAGAGCATAGATGTCCCTGTCATAATCTGCGGCGAGCTCTGCCGTAATGAGCGAACCCGAACCCTTGGCCGCTTCGGTGATAATGACCGCCTTTGAAAGACCAGCAATGATTCTGTTCCTTCTCGGAAAATTCATCCTGTAAGTCGGATAGCTGGGAGGATATTCGGAAATAATCAGACCGCTTTTCCCGAGAATCGTTCTGGCTAATGATTGATGATATGAGGGGTAAACTTCATCAATTGCCGTTCCCAGAACCGCAACTGTCTTGCCCGAGGCATCAAGGGCTCCTCGATGGGCCTCTCCGTCAATCCCCAAAGCCAGCCCAGAAACGATCTCGGCCCCCCTTGAGGCCAGCTCAAAGGCGAATTTATGGGTGTACTTTAAGCCGTAAGAGGTCGGCCGGCGGCTTCCGACAATCGCCACCGGAAAATCCGGTTTCAGCAGGTTCAGGTTGCCCCGGCAGTATAAAACCGCCGGAAGGTCAGCAGTCTCAGCAAGAAGTCGAGGATAATTTTTATCAAGATAAGTAACTATTTCTATCCTGCCTCTTTTGCACCTTTCCTTTATCTTAGAAAAGACCGCCCCTTCTAGACTTTTTCTAAAGACCTCCGATCTACCAGGTTTATACTGGCAGTTTTCTTTGAGATAACCCCTATTGGACTTATTTTTCCTGATAAAATCAATTATTTCTCTTGATGAAATATCGGGATTAGAAGAAAGGGCAATAATAGTATCCTTGGTTTTCATAAGTTGATTAAAGCAGAAAATGTGGGGGCTTGCTCCCACCACTCTCGGTTAATAACTGATAGGGTTTTTGTTTTTCCACAATGACAATAAACCCTATAATCAATTGAGATGCAACATAAAACACCAAAATTGCGGGGGCTTGACAAAGTATTTTCGAGCTGGTTCTGTGAAGTAGATGTTTGGCGAGGGGAAATCACCCGAACTCGCTTTCGCCAAAGCGAAGGCAGCAAAAAAACTTCCCGATTGAGGAGGTTTTTTTGTTAGCGGAATTGACAAACAACCGTAAAAATGGTAATTAATAATCTTCTACAGCATCACGCAAAGAAAGGAAGGGAGAAATAGTTCTCCTGTCAACGGGCCGCCTCCGAAGCTTGTAAACACCTTGCCCCTCACATTTTTAGACGACAAATAATATTTAGGCCGTTACTACTTATAAACAAGTGGCTCTAAATAAATCCCAAACAGAGCCAGTGATAACAAGCACCATCGGCAGCAATACGGCTCTCGTCTGAAAGTGTTGGGGTTGACAAACGAACGTGAATTTGCTATAATGAAGCCTTCAGATAATAAGGAGTAATTTTAAAAGGTAGTGGCAGGTGCCCTCACTTCGAGCTCTGGTTGGGTGATTTCCCCTCCTTGCACCCAAACATCTCGTTGTGAGGACACCTTCTACTACACCCGACACAGGCACATATTAAAAAAATCAAGGTGCCTGTAAAACCTGCAAGCTCCGCAAGGAGCAAAGGGGGTCAGGTCAATAGATAGAGGGGCAAAACGAAAATCCCGCCGCAAGGCGGGATTTTCGTATCTTAATCTTTAAATACCTATCTAACTACTTCAATTCCCATCGATCTAGCCGTACCTTCAATAATCTTTGCTGCTTGCTCAATATCGGTCGCGTTTAAATCTTTCATCTTGGCTTTAGCAATCTCCTTTACCTGTTCCTTAGTTACCTTACCGACTTTCTCTCGATTAGGAACACCAGAACCCTTCTCTAGTTTAGCCGCTTTTTTCAAGAGCACCGCCGCAGGAGGAGTTTTAAGGATGAAACTAAAGGTTCTATCCTCATAAATCGTAATCTCGGCTGGAACGGTAACATCGCCCATATCATGAGTTTGCTCATTAAATTTATTTACAAAATCCATAATATTCACGCCGTGCTGACCGAGAGCCGGGCCGATTGGCGGTGCCGGATTAGCCCTCCCTGCCGGTGCCTGAACTTTGATTTTGATTTTTACTTTTTTAGCCATGTTGCTAGTTTCTAGACATCGGGCTCCAGGTCCCAGCATTATCCCGATACCTGACGCCCTACGCCTGATTTTATATTTTCTTCGCTTGTAAAAAGTCAATATTAGCCGGAGTCTCACGGCCAAACATATTAACAGAAACCTTCATCTTCCCTTTTTCTTCATCAATCTCGGCGATTTTACCCTCGAAGCCCTTAAGGGGACCATCAGTTATCCTAACCAGATCACCGGCAACAAAGTCGATTTTGTGCTTAGGCTCCTTGACGCTCATCCTCTTCATAATCCGGTTAATTTCCTCTTCGCTCATGGGCGTTGGCCGAACCCCGAATCCGACAAAGCCCGTTACATTAGGAGTATTTCTAACCACATACCAAGATTCATCGGTAACATTCATCTCGATTAGGACATAGCCCGGGAAAATCTTCTTTTCCACCACTTGCCTTTTCCCGTTCTTAATTTCAATCTGTTTTTCTTTGGGAACAATAACACTAAAAACGTAATCGCCCATCCCCATTGACTCAATCCTCTGTTTCAGACTCTCTGCTACTTGCTCCTCATACCCAGAATAGGTATGAATGACATACCAACCCCGCTTTCCTTCCTGTTTGATACTTCTTTTAGCTTCTTTTACCATTACTTTATTTTAAATCTGCTCCATCCGAGTTATGGCTGCCTTAAAGGCCGAAGCAAATCCATAATCAAGCAACGCTATTATTATTCCACCCACAATCAAGGCCGCTAAAACAACCAGGGAATCATAATAGACCTTTTTCTTTGACGGCCAAGTAATCGCTTTAATTTCCGTCACCACGCCCCTAAAATATCCTTTTATTTTTTCAATCATAATCCAAAGATAGACACTGTATCTGCCTCAAAAAAAATATTACCATACAACCAGAAATTGTCAATCCATTCGACTCCCACAGCCGAGGATCAGAGCGCTCAGGCTCGAAGGGATTGACTCTGAGCGAAGCCGAATAAGTCAATCAAACTTAAGCGATTTACGCCTAAGATAAACACTCTGAACAATGCCCAATAGCGCCGAGCTTATAATAATTGAGGTTCCCCCATAAGAGAAATAGGGCAAAGGTATCCCAGTAACGGGAGCCAGCCCGATATTCATACCAATATTAACAAAAGATTGAAACAGAAAAACTGCGCCTATACCGGTACAAAAAAGACTACCTATCTCATCTCTTGAGAGGGAGGCAATATAAAATACTCTCCATATCAATATTGCGTAAACCGCAATGAGAGCTACCGAACCGGCAAACCCTGTTGCTTCCCCCCAGCTAGCAAAAATAAAGTCGATATGAGAAATGGGAAGAAACTGAAGCTGGCTCTGGGTCGCCCCGCCGAATCCCTTGCCCCAGAGCCCCCCCGAACCCACAGCAATCTTAGACTGATTAACGTTATACCCAGACTTAAGTGGATCAGAGGCGGGACTGATGAACGAATACACCCTCGCCCTCTGATAATCCTTGAGTGATGACCAAGCTACCGGGAGAGAAATAAGCGCAATCGCTGCAGCCACAATAAAAACTAATCTCGGAACACGAGCTCCAATCAAAACAGCAATAATCAGAACGCAAATTGACAGTGCTGTTCCAAGGTCGGGCTCCAGTAAAATAAGCGTTATCGGCAAAGCGCAAAGCAAAATAAAAAAAATCAGTTTTCGATAAGAAAATTCCTGCAACGAGCTAAAAAAATAACCCCCAAATATAAGAATAATTAGTTTTGAAAGTTCAGAGGGCTGAAACTGGAAAAAACCTAGGTCGATCCATCTTTTTGAACCAAAAATAGTTTCACCCCAAACACCTACTATCAAAAGTAAAAAAATAGCCATTACATAGAGATACCACGAATATTTTTTAAGCTCTCTGTAGTCAAAAAAAGTAAAAAAGAGATAGACAGCGATCCCAATCCCGAAAAAAATAATCTGGTTTAAGGCGAGGTGGCCTTTGCCAGAAAACGAAGCAATACTATAGAGCGTGGCAATGCTTCCTACAATCAACAATACAGGTATGACTACAAGCGACCAGTCTAAATCAACTCTTATCTTTGGAATCTTCATCAATGTCAATAAAGCATTTAAGTAAGGGGATTTCCAGAGTGCCTTCAGAAGAGCCTAGCTCCTTTTTAAAATTAAGACTTCTCAACGCCGCCGAGGCCATTAGTTTGGTTTTGTTCTTTTCTACCATTTCCTTCAGCTCGTCGCTACAATAATAACTAGCTCCAACCAGTTGTCCCTGCTTAAGCCCCTTACTTTTTCTAAGCTGCTGGATACCTCTTGATAAGTCCCTAACCGCCCCCAGCTCCTCGAGTCTTTTGTCAATCGCAAAGTCCATAGATACTTCGAGTTCCCCCTCTTTCGCTAGTTGCGCATCTGTCAGATCCCCCTTAGTCGCTATTTTCTCAACATTTAATTCGGATAAAATCAACTGTTCAAATTCATCCTGATCAGTCTCAAACTTATAGTTGAAATGGATTTTGGAAAGAGGCTGACGCACCCTGAATCCTTTGCTCGACCTTAACGAGTGGCCAAGCTCGCAAATTTTTCTAGCTTTTTCCATATCGGTCTCAATTTTAGAATCAACCGCATTTTGATCGGCCTCAGCCCACAAATAGAGATGAACACTGATCGGATCTTTTCCTTCTCTGACTTTCTGCCAAATACCTTCCGCCGCGAAGGGCATCACCGGAGCAATGACTGTGGCGAGCTTTTTAAGGGTTCTACTCAGGGTTTTTAATGCTCGAGCTTCTCTCTCTCCGCCCTGTTTCATCCTTTCCCTGCTTCTTCTCACCCACCAGGTCGAAAGATCATCGATAAAGACTCTAATTTCACGACAATAATCAACCGTATTATACTGCTCAAGGTAATTTCCCGCTTTTAGGACTAGGTTTTCGGCCCTAGAGAAAATCCAGCGGTCAATAAGACCGAGTTCTTCCGTAGCCGTCTTGCTCCCATTGGCATTATCTCCAGAATAAACCTCGTAAAATCTTAAGACATTATAGAGAATATTTGTGGTCTTATTGAAAACATCTCTTAAGTCCCTTGCGTTAAAAAACAAATTATCAGAGCGCATTACTACCGAGGACATCAGGTAAAATCTTAAGGAATCGGCACCAAAATTCTCAATTACCTCTTCCGGGTCGGGAAAATTGCCTTTTGATTTTGACATTTTACTCCCGTCTTCAGCCAAAATCGTTCCTGTTGAAACCACATTTTCGTAAGCAATGTTATCAAACAGAAGAACCGCCAAAACATGCATATAGTAAAACCACGTTCGTGTTTGAGCAACATATTCACCTATGAATTGACCCGGGAACCTTTTTTCAAAAATCTCTTTGTTTTCAAAAGGATAGTGCCATTCGGCAAAGGGCATCGAAGAGCTTTCTACCCAGCAGTCAACTACTTCTGGGATTCTTATCATTTCGCCTTCACATTTGCTGCACTTGAGCTTAACTTGATCGATATAAGGCCGATGCAGATCTATCTCCTCGACCTTCTCCGACTTATAAACTTCTTCAAAATTTAATGCTTTTTCTTTCAGCTCGGCAACAGAGCCAATACATACTGCCTCTTTACATTTAGAGCATTTAAAAAAAGGCAGCGGCGTAGCCCAATAGCGATTCCTTGAGATGTTCCAATCAGGAGCTTCTTTTACAATATTCAAAAACCGCCCGTGTTTCAGAAATTCTGGATGCCAATTTATCTTTTCATTAAGCTCAATTATCCTCTGCTTATCCTTTTGGATATTAATAAACCAAGAAGAGATTGCGTTATAAATCAAGGGCGCTTCGCACCTCCAACAGAAAGGATATGAATGGGTGTGCCTTTCAATCCGATAAATTAGATTCCTCTTTTTAAGATCATCGACAATAGATTCTTCTGCCTCTTTATAAAATTTGCCGCGGATAAACTCCGGAGCGTCATCATTATAATGCCCCGATGAGTCAAGGAGCGGCACTTGCGGTAGGTCAACCTTCTTTCCCAGCTCAAAATCTTCTTCACCATATATCACCGCCGTATGAACAACTCCGGTCCCTTCTTCAGTTTTAACAAAATCAGCACTTGTGATATACCACGCCCTTTTACCCGAATTTTTCACTTTTTCAACCTCAAACAGGGGTTCATACTCCAAGCCGACCATATCCTTACCCTTTATACGATCGTGAACTATCTCAATCTTCTTGTTTTTAAATATTTTGGGCACAAGATCTGAAGCAATAATAAGAAGTTCCGGCATGTCTTTAACCCTAAGGGCTGTGTAATCAATACTCTCCCCGACTGCTAAGGCGACATTTCCAGGTAGAGTCCACGGGGTTGTTGTCCAGGCTAAAATGTAAGCACTATCTCGAGTCTCATAGTTTTTGGCAAATTTTTGACTTGGCAAAAGATGGAATTTGACAACAACCGAATCTTCCGTGGTATCCCTATAGCTTGAGTCCATTGCAATCTCGGCGTTCGACACCGGCGTTTCACACCTCGGACAGTACATCAAAACCCTCAAGCCTTCATAAATCAGTCCTTTATCCCAGAGAGTTTTAAGCGCCCACCAAACTGACTCCATATAAGTGGAATCCATTGTTTTGTAGGAATTATCAAAATTAACCCAGCGGCCTATTCGCTCAATTGTTTTCTCCCATTGATCGACAAAGGACGAAACCAAGTTTCTGGCAGTTTTATTGAAAAGTTCGACTCCTTTTCCTTCGATCTGCTTTTTACCCGAGATCTTTAGTTCTTTCTCGGCAACTGTTTCAATCGGCAATCCATGACAGTCCCATCCCCAGCGACGAGCGACTCTAAACCCTTTCATTGTCCAGTATCTCGGGACTAAATCCTTAATAACCGACGAAAGGATATGACCATAATGAGGCAGACCCGTTGCAAAAGGCGGGCCATCATAAAAAACGTAAGGGCGGTCTTCAGGGCGGTCTTCTATGGAACGAATAAAAAGATTGTTTTTCTTCCAAAACTCAAGTATCTCTTCTTCTTTTTTGGCAAATTCGGACTTCACAATAAATTATAATAAATTTTAAGGTGTGGCAGGGGCGGCAGGATTCGAACCCGCGACCTTCGGTTTTGGAGACCGACGCTCTACCGCTAAGCTACGCCCCTGTAAAACTTATTTCCCGAGGAGTTACTTACTCTCTTTGTGCGCTGTGTGCTTGCGGCACTTGCGACAGTGTTTCTGAAGCGATAGCTTCTTGATCGGTTGCTGAGCAGAACGACCAGTTACATAATTTCTATTGCCGCAAACAGAACACTCTAAAACGATATCTCGGGGTCTCTTGCCCTTTTTAGCCATGGTTTCTTACCTCTCCCTTATTAGATACCTAGCAATGATAGACGAAAGGCCAAGAATTACAAGGATTATACCGGATACAAACTGAAATGGAGCGACTGCAATCTCTCTAATTGCTGCTTCGTCGGCCGATATCAAAAAATATGGGTTAGCTGCCTGGACTAGAAGGACTAGGCCCAAAACAATCAGCGGGAAGCTGATAATGTAGGATGTAAGTATTTTTTTCATTTTGTCGCTTCGCTTCTCAATGCAAGCTAGTTTACACCGAGCCTGCGAGATGGAGCCGATGAGCGGACTTGAACCGCTGACCTACTCCTTACCATGGAGTTGCTCTACCAACTGAGCTACATCGGCATAGGCGACCGGCAGGCGGGTACATCGGCGCTAAACCTCAAAACAAGCTATTTAATAATATGGCTTGCAAGCATATAATATCAAAAACTGGTTAAATTTCCAGATAACTTACAGAAATGATTAAAGAAATCTTAAATCATCTAAGACTAAAGCTAATTTGGCATAGGTTTGATGTCGATGAAAGACTTCTCCTAAAGAAACTTCGACTCAAAGGAAGTGTGATTTATGATATCGGTGCATATAAAGGGAATTTAACGAAATTATTCTTAAAAAAAACCGGCAAAAATGGCACTGTAATCTGCTTTGAACCAAATCCAAGTACTTATCAATTAATTAAAAATAGGTTTAAGAAAAACCCAAGAATAAAAATCTTGAAAACCGCTCTTGGCAAGCGAGATAAAAAAGGACGCTTTTTTTACAGCAATGGCCTTGAAGCATTAACCAGCAAATATGATCCTAGCCGAGTCCAGCCGGTTAGGATAAGAAAATTATTGACGTTTGAATGCAGGGTCAGGAAGCTCGATAACTTAAAAGCATCACCCATTCCTAATTTGATTAAGGTTGATGTTGAGGGTATGGAATTCGAGGTAATTCTCGGAGCCAAAAAATTAATCAAAAGGCATAAACCCGATCTCCTTCTTGAGATTCATCATACATCCCTAAAAGATCCCGAGCAAAGAAAAAATATAAATCAGTCCTTAGATTTATTGAAGGAGCTTAAATATAAATTATATTGGACCCATCAAAAAAAACGCGTTTCTGAATTCAAAATAGGGCATGTTTTTTGCTCTACACGAGCGAACCCTTTTGTCTAAAAGATTCTGGTGCCGGGTGAAGGATTCGGTCACAAGTATTTGCCTGCTGGCAAATCTCGCGACCCCGCCTCCCAGCCCAAGGCTAGTCCGGCCTTCGAATCCCTCCCTCCCAAATAGCCCTCGCATCAAACAGATGCCTGATGCGAGGGCTCTTGGTGCCGGGTGAAGGATTCGAACCTCCGAAGCCACGAGGGCGCTTGATTTACAGTCAAGTGCAATTGACCGCTCTGCCAACCCGGCAACTCTGGAGCCGATAGTCAGATTCGAACTGACGACCTACTGTTTACAAAACAGTTGCTCTACCGCTGAGCTATATCGGCGTTCAACAGACAAATTTCCTGCTAAAAGCAAAAAAATTATACCAAGAACACGCTCTAAACTCAAATGTATAGGTCAACTAAACCCTACCCCTTCTAAGTTCATCGAGCCAGCGGCGATACTTAGCGTTGTCCGGGTCAAGTCTTATCGCCCGCTTGGCATAATTGCTTGCCCCCCTTAAGTCGCCGAGGGCATTATAGACATATGAGAGATTAAAAAACCTGCTTGCCACCCTATCATCCAGCCTAATCGCTTCCTCAAAAGCCTCTTTGGCATCCTGAAAATTCCTTTGTTCAAGATAAATCGTTCCTAGCCTCGAGTAAACCTTAGAATTTTTTGGATCTTTCTTGATTACTTCCAAATACCATTTTTCGGCACTTATATACTGTTTTTTTGAAAAGAGCTCCTCTGCTTTAATAAAGTCTTCGTCTTTTTCCTTATCAACTTCTGCTTCCGGTTCATGAGACTTTTTCGCGAAACTAAACCAACTTCTTTTTTCATCTTTTATTTTCTTAGACTCGTCTTCAACCTCGATTTTACCCTCCCTTTCCAGAATATATGCCCTCCTCCATATGATAACAAAGCCGACAATCAAGAGAGTTAAGATTATTACGGGGTAAATTATCATTTTTTACCTAGCTTTTTATGCATAACCCATAAGTTCTCCAAAAGAAGCTTTCGATTCACGTTCGTGTTTTTAGAGCTGACATAAGACTCTGCAACTCTCTTGTAAAATTGGAAATATTCCAATTTCCCTTCCGCCAACTTACCTCTTTCACGCATAAAAATCAACTCTAAAGTATCAGGAACACCCTTGTTTTCAATCAAGTTCAGCTCCTTTAAAAACTGGCTGAAATTCAGATCAAAATTAATGCCCCCCGTTTCAGGCGCATCCTTACCGCTTTCAAAAAAAACCCTGTGGCACCTCGATCTAATGGTTGGCAAAAGCTTCGATAAATTCTTTGCAAAGATAATAATCCTCCCATAATGAGGCGGCTCTTCAAGTGTTTTTAATAACGTGTTAGCTTGCTCGTCATTCATATTATCGGCGTTTTTAATAACCAAAAGCCTCCACTTACTGCTATGAGGTTTCATTTCCAGCCCTGAAATGAGCGGTCTTAGCTCCTTAACTCCTGAAATAGACGGGTCAAACTCAAGAATGTCCACCCAGCTCACATTTAAGGCCTTTACAGAATCAGATAAAAACCGTTCTTGTAGTTCGGCACTGCTAGAAACAAAGATTACTGGTTGAGAATGCTTTTTGATGTCGTAGAAATCATTTGACATGCTGATATTGTAGCACTAGAATCAACTTATGAGCAAAATGAAAGAAGATACTACCGATATCAAGCCAGCAGAAAAAGCTGAAGACAAGGTTATAGTTTGTAAAACTTGCCAAAAAGAATTCCTCTGGTCGGCCCAGGAACAGAAATATTACCAAAAAAAAGGCTTCAAGAAAAAGCCTCAAAAATGCAATTCTTGCCGAGAGAAAGCAAACAAGCTCAGAGACAATTCAATGTTCTATATTCATTGCGGGCTCTGCGACGCCGATGGAGTAATGCTCGCCCCCCCACCCAAAGACAGAGTGGCAATATGCGAAAATTGTTTTTTAAAACTTTCTAAGAATCTTTCTGCAGCTTAAGGTCTTCAAGTTTTATTCCCCGCTTTTTTAGCACTCTAAAACAGTTTTGACAAAATTCATAACCCCACTTCTTCTGGAAGTTAGGCTTAACAACTCTCTTTGTCTTATGGAGGGAATGGGGACGATTCAAGGACATCGAGTCTTTTTTCCCGCACATCGGACAGATTTTAGCCGATTTATGCCTTAACTCTACTTCTGCCATAATATTTTTTGGTTAAAATTGATCTAAAAGCTTTCTTAAGATACCAAATTAAGGTAAAATATTCAATATGCTATTAGTATTTATTCTTTCCCTGATCGGTTTCTATATCAGCCTATCGGTCCATGAGGCTTCCCATGCTTTTATCGCTTTTAGATTAGGCGATCCAACTTCAAAAATAGAGGGGAGGATGACCCTTAATCCTCTAGCTCACATTGACATAATCGGAACCGTCCTCGTCCCAATATTTTTAATTTTCAGTGGAATACCAGCATTTGGTTGGGCTAAGCCAGTTATGGTCGATCCGAGAAACTTCAGATCGCCGGTGAGAGATAATTTCATAACCGCGATCGCCGGACCGCTTTCTAACTTAGTCTTTGCCATGCTTGCAGCAATAATCTTGAAATTTATACCCGACACATCAGCTTCTTTCGAGTTCTTGGCAATTTTAGTTAATATTAATGTCTTGTTGGCAGTATTTAACCTAATTCCCATCCCGCCTCTTGATGGAAGCAAGGTCTGGCATTTTATACTGTCTGATGAAGCATATTTTACCTTGGAGCGCATGGGACCGTACATTTTACTGGTAATTTTATTTTTCTCCTATATGACCGGCAACTCATTCTTCAATTTTATCTGGGCAGTTGCAAACTTTTTAGTCAACATAATCGTCTAAATATTTGTTATAATGAGGGTGCTCTTGACTGATGGTGAGATTGTGTCTTAACAAATCAAACGAGGGAGAACTATATCGCCCCGCATCGTGGTGCGGGGTTGCGTTCACCCACCAGCGTTCATCTAGGACATTTCCGCCATCACCAAGAGCATCTTTTAATTGATAAAATACCCAAAAAAGATATAATTTAACCTGACAAATTCGTTTCATTAGACGGGGTGTAGCACAGTTGGTTAGTGCGCTGGGCTGGGGGTCCAGAGGTCGCGAGTTCGAGTCTCGCCACCCCGACCAGATGGTTAGTCAGCGGCCGCAGGCCGGTGATCAGCCATATTTGAGAGGGTGCTACAGACTCGAAGGCCGCAGCGAGCAAAGGCGAGCGAGGCGGGGTCGCGGAAATTTTTAGCAAAAAATTATCTGTGACCGAGTCTCGCCACCCTGACCAGACATAAAAAACACAGGAGGAAAAATGAAAAAAGCATTAATTAGCATTATAGTTATTGTCCTGCTTGCGGGTGCGGGTTTTGGGGTCTGGGGTTATCTAAAAGCCCAGAATATTAAAAAACAGGGCGAAGACCTCAGGCAAATCACATCAGACACGTTAAGTCTAAAGAGTATCGAACCAAACGACGTCGAGGTTTCACTTGAGGAGTGGAAGAATTTATCGGAAAATTCTTCTTCCATAAGAAATGAAATGTCAAAAATATCAAACATACCAAGTGGTCTGGAAAGTAATCTTTCTCAATTCTATTCCGATAAATCCCAAGGTAAATACAAAGAGGCTCAGTACCTCCAAATTCTACTTGATGGTCAGAGAAAATTAGACCTTCAAGCTAAAACGGAAAATAAAAAGTCAAAAGGACAGATAGAAACTATTCTTAATGAACTTAGGGAAATACAAAATCAAATTAATCAAAGCAACCTTTCCCTGGGACCAGAATTCGATTTATTAATGAAAGAACTGCAACAAGAAGCAGATTCTTTCCTAAGTGAAACCGCTAAAGTAGCCGAGGGAATGAACTACGAAAGCCCGGCAATTCAACTTAACGCAGCCGGACTTGATAAAACAATTGACGAACTAAAGACAGCCGTTACCAAATCTTTAAATGATTGGGTCAGCCTGCAAGATAAGATCAAAGATGAAATCGGAAAACTCTCCACGGCGAATTGGGTAAATCCCTTGAGCAAATAAAAAGTTCTAATCCTCAATCTTACTTAGCGCAAAATCTAAAACTGCATAAAGAAAGCCGAACAAAATCATCGCGATTATGAGGTAATTCGGATTATAGTGAAAATCAAGCCATCTAGGTTTTAACTGGTCGAGGACTGAAAGCGCAAGATAAAGAACAAGAGTAACAAACAAAATTTGCTTAACGGTGGAATTCAAGCTGGAGAGGTATTCTTTTATTTTTTTGGGCTTACTTATCACTCCAGACTCACCTCAATGGAATTTATTATTATAAATTTTTGTTTCTTATAAAGCCCCGGGGCGGCTATCTTAAACTCAACTATTCCATCCTTGTAATTAGCTGCAGAAATTTCAAATTCTAAATTTGATTCGTAATTTTCACCTAGTTTCTGAGGGCTTTTGTAAGAGGTAATTAAATACTCTGCATTAGGCGGGAAATTAGTGCCATCAAACAAGACAGTCGAATATCTCTCGGGATCAAAAAAACTTTCCTTGGACGTTGAGAAATAGCTGTCACCGCTTATCAAAAGGTCGCTCTTCTCTGTATAAATCTCCGATAATTCTCGGTTTAGGGTTATTTTCTTCTCCGCAACAAGTCGATCCAGTTTAACAAGGTAGTCATTAACCTTTATTTCCTGAAGCGAAGGCTCGTGCCAGGTTGAGAGGCTAACCTTTATTGAATTAGTAAATACAGTCTGTCCCAGCTGTTCTGCCGCCGGATAAATTAGCTTATTATCTACTAAAAACAAAGATTTAAATACAACTAACCTTTTATTAACTACGATTTTTCTGATCAGGACATCGTTATCACAGCTTAGCTCAACTTTATAAACCCCCGGCTCCAGACCAGTCAACTCGAAAGACCTTGATTGAATCTCAGCCGAATCATCGCTCAGTTGTTTACCGTCACCAATTGAATCTTGATATACCTTCTTCTCGTTTTTATAAACCGATATCTTTAAAACATCTTCGCCCTCAATCCAATCCAAGTCTTGCTTCTCCAGGCTCACGCCCAGATTCCCATCCTTTACATAAACATAAAAGTTATGAGTTCCGCGCAGAGAATTTTTAATTTCCGTAGTCCCGGCGTCATCGCCATAATCGACAGAGGGTTGGAAACTTCGCTCGTAAGTCGCGATCTTAGGCTCAAGTCTCGAGCTTTCCGGGGGTGAAGCATAGAACTCATCAACCGCCGAATAATCGGCTTCCTTTTGATAAAGACTTCCCTTTTCATCTGTTGTCTTAGTCCATTTGAGCAACTCAAGAATTGGATTAAAAACAGGTAAAAAATTATAAGTCGTATCGGAAAAGTTCCTGACGCCGAGTTTTATTTCTTCGTCAGATGAAAAATTCATTTTTACCTGAGCTTTCTTATAATGCGAAGCTGGAACCTTAAGTTTAAAAACTGTTTCGTCGTTCTCTACTCGAGCATAACTGACTCGGTATTGAGCGCCCTCACCCTGCCCAATCTCCGAAAAAGGCTTCAGGCCAGTAAGCTCCGATATTATGTCAGGATCTCTTTGCAAGCTATAGCGGTAACTTACTTTTCTGCCGTAAGGAGCGAATCCATTAAAAACAAGCAGAGCAAAAAAGGCAATCAAGATACAGGTCAAGGTTATTTTAATTATCTTATCTTGCGTCATTAGATTTTAGATATTTTATAAATAAAAAGATTAAATTGCTGGTGAGATAATCTGCTCGGAACGAATGTCATTTTTTTAGCATAATAATAACTTGCCTGATTCCACCACGAACCCCTGGGAAGCATCGCCTTATAAATCAGACCGGACCTCTCGATACTATTATACTCTATGTCCAGACTTTCTGTTCGCTCGATTTTGTAATTTCGGGCAAAAAGATCGAGTTCACTTACATATCTCTCTTCTATTAAATAATAAGCTGTTTTTTGGGCGCTTTGGGAAAAATCGGCAAACATCGCAGTAGTATTGTCCGAGAGCTTAACGTCGAGGCCGTCAACCAAAAGGAGCGTCAGGGAGGGGTCGTATTCTTTTAAAGAATAATTTCTAACATAAATTCTTCTATCTCGGGGGAGGAGCTTAGCAACCTTTGTAATCTCCCCTCTCATCCCGTCAAATTCCGCTACGGCCAAGATAGGTCTTGAAACGATCAGGTTTAATACGAGAAAAGACGCTAGAACCACTGCTTTTTTTATCCTTTTGCCTTCGTGAAAAAAACTATCCAGAAATATCACCGTCCCAAGGATAAAAAACGGGAAAAGGGCGATAATATACCTTCTAAGCATCCAAGGCTGTGCTAGTAATATCCCCGGATTTATTACCAAAACAAAGGAAGTAAGAGCTAAAACAATAATCACAATAAATTGCCAGCGTCTTTCCTTTCTTTTTATCGACGCAACAACGCCGAGAGTACCCAAGATCATATAAACAATAAAATGATATTGAGCAAAAACCCAGAGAACAAAATTCGTCAATCTCAAAGATATCGCATCGGCGGGGAGAACACCAAAATTACTTTCTCCCAAATTTATGGTCGATCCAAAAATAGCCTCCTCCAGCATTCCCAGATAATTCTTCTGCACAAAATAACTATAGTAGACATAAAAAGACAGAAAAACAAAACTGATTAAAATAGAAAGATAATTAAAAACTGGTTTCTTAGTAATTAGCCTTCTTACAAATACTATGCCATAGAATAAAGCTAAGATTATAATTCCCTCGGGACGAATAAGAGCCAGAAGCCAAGCCGAAATTATTGCCGGTACCAAAAAAATCTTCTCGTCAGTGTGATACAGCTTAGTGAGGCAAAAAATAGTAAACCAAAACAGAGCAAGGGAAAAAGGTTCGCTTAGAGTAGTCCTGGAAAACCAAATTACCGGATAAAAGGAACCGAGCAACAAAATAGTCCAAATCCCCACATTCTGGTTAGCAACCCTCTTGCCGATAAAATATAGACTGCAGAGTCCGAAAAAGAGAGCAATACTTCCAGAAACCTTGATCCCAACCACTCCGAAAACGCTATAAAGTACAGCCAAATAAGAGATATAACCGAAATGAAACTGAGGGATACTGTGGTTTCCTGCTCTAATAAAACCATCCATTGAAATATCGCCCGGGATTTTAAGCGTGCCATGGTTAGACAAATAAACAGCGCAGTTAGAATATATCCCCTCGTCTGACCGACCAAAAAAATTATCATGAGCAAAAAGTCCGATAAAAATGCAAATAACCACAGCAATAAAAACCGCTAGCAAGTCTGTTTTTTGTATCTTCAGTTTTGATTTGAAAGCCAAATACAAAATCCAGAGAAGAAGAAATGAGCCGAGCAACCAGATTAACCAAGGAGAAAAAATCGAAAACGAGGCAAGAGAGACAGCAAACAAAACCAAAATCGCAAGGCCCGTAAAGATGATGACAAAAAGATCTTCTATCTCATAGTTTCTTGACGACAAATCCCCTCCCAGGTAGTGAAAATTTGATTATTTTTTCTTCGAAAAACACTATCTTGCATAACTTTATTTTGTGCTGGTTAGACGTCCATTTAAATTGCTGTTCAAATGCTGTATTTTGGCATTTATCAAATTTCTACTACCTGGCCTCCTTGACAGCTTAAAGCCCTCAAAGATCCCCCAAACCGCCCTTATAAACCTCGGGTTCTTAAAAGAAAAGATAATAGCTAAGAAAGCTCCCCAAATAAGCTGAATCCCAAAGACAAACTTCTGGAAAAAATTTTTTAAGACATCGTGCTTTAAATAGACATAAACTCTATTCCTAAGCTCTAAATAATACTTTATATCAGCATCATTGCATTTGCCGCTTTCCAGCTCATGGGCAATAGCGTTGGAGTCGCGATAGATTTTATAACCAGAGCGGTAAGCTCTAAGACATAGCTCAATGTCTTCATAGGCACTTCCAACAATTTGATCACGACCGCCAAGACTGTTAAAAACGTCCCTTTTTATTGCCAGATTATTACCGTAAACTCCAACCCTACCCGGCTCAAGACCGCAGGCCTGGTCAACAAAAAATACTGGCGGCCTTTTGCCAAAAATTCTCTGGCAAATATTTCTAAAGTGATCGGCAGCCACAGATGGAAGATAAAGCAACCTTTTTTCCCAGAATTCAAATCTTTTCTCTTCTATCACTCTCCCCCCAACAATCGCGATTTTCGGGTCAAGCCTAAATGCATTCCTAACTGTCTCAAGATAATTTCTATCAAGAACAATATCATCATCAATAAAGCAGAGGATATCTCCCCTTGCTCTGCTGGCAAGCGAATCCTTATTAGAAACCATTCCAACGTTCTCTTTCAAAAAAATCGGCTTGATTTTATTTTGTTTGGCCAGTTTCTTTAAATATTGAACCGTCCCATCTCCGGAAGCATCATCCGAAACTATTATCTCAAGGGGTTTTAAACTTTGAACAAAAACACTTTCCAGGCACTTCTTAAGCGTCTTTTTACGGTTCCGGGTTGGAATTAATACACTCAAAGAGAGAGTCTTCATAGGCTGGCTCTTATTTAACTTAATCCATATTTATTTTATCGAGAATCGTCCAACTTTGAAAGACCGGATGAGCGAGACAGAATTCTAAAAAAATCTACATAACGATAAACGAACTTGTCCCAGCTAAAATTCCCTGCTCTTTTAAGACCCTGTCTTCTCAGCCTACTCGCCACTCTGCCGCTTTTAAAAAAAACCGCTAATGAGCGCTTTAGTCCTTGGGTCGTGGGTTTAAAAAACAAAGCTGCCCCGCCGGCAATTTCTCTAAAGACCGGGATATCCGAACAGGCCACAGGAAGACCAGAAGCAAAAGCTTCTATGATCGGCATCCCGAAGCCCTCGCAAAGCGACGGGAAGACAAGCAGATCTGCTGCCGAGTAGAGATAGCCCAAGATTTCCTCTTGAACATTATTAAAATACTTAACCGAGCCGCCCATACCCAGCTTCTCAATTAGATCTCCATTTTTTGACTCTCCAACTCGCACCAGAAGATATTCCCCGCTCTTATTTATTTCTCTCAACGACTCAAATAGCACCTTGATGTTCTTTCTCTGGTGCTCTGTCCCAACATGAAGAAGTATTTTTTTGCTTTGAGGTAGACCCAAAATATTTCTTGAAATCTTTTTGGGCAAAGGCCTAAAAACTTTATTATCGTATCCAAGCCAGTTTACAATAACTTTCTCCCCGTTAATACCGAACCTAATCAATGATTTTTTCGTCTCTTGTGAGGATGTAAAAACAAAATCAGCTCTCTTGAGAACGCGCTTTGAGAAACCCTCAAGGGCAAGATTTATCAATTCCCAGGGCCTTGTCTCTTTGGAGTATAGGTCATAGCAGTTTATCAGCTTTATCGAACTTTCGGGCAAATAACACAGAAGGTGAGCATCGCCCTCTCCGGAGATGTGGTTAAAGAGTGTTTTTGATCTTTTTGCCTTCCGCGGATAAAAAAAATATCTGGCAATTTGGGCATTATAGAAAGGAAATCTCAACTTGCCTTGGCTTAATTTTTTCACTCTAATCCCTTTTTCTACCAATCCATTTACATAATAGCGATTAATCTTTTCAATGCTTTGAGCAATATAGCCCTCGCTGCCAGTTAAAATACTAACCCCACTTTTTAAATTCTTTGGCTTACGCCGTCTTCCTGCCCTAATCAATCCCGAGAACTTTCCTATAATTTGCAAAAAATGTCTCGGATTAAAAATTGAAAAAACTAGATTAACTAGGATTTGCCAAAAAAAGTGGTAGAAGACAAAGCCAGTTTTTTCTAATACCGCCTTGGGTATTAAATTTTTAAGGTAAAAATAAACCTCGTTTGAAGAAAAATTAAAATGATATTGATTTTTTCTTTTTGAAGATCTTGGGTGATGGGCAACTGCTGCCGGCTCATAGACCAGCTTAAAACCCTCTTTCTTTATCCTATGAGTCAGGTCGGTTTCTTCAAATTCACCGCTGCCGACAAAAGCTGGGTCTCTCCCCCCAACCTGAATAAAAATATCTTTTCTTACTAAAAGAGCGCCGCCACCCAGCCAATCGCAATCTATCTTCTTATTGCCCTCAAAACCAGACGATACCTCGCCTACTCCCCAAATCTTACCAATTCTATTCTTCTTGAAGAAAAAAAACGGGAGCCTCAACAGAAAAAAATAAAAGTTAAATTTTTTATATTGAGGTTTTTCGATTAATTGTCCCGAGGCTGCACCGACTGATTTATCACTAAAAACAGCAACGGTTTTTTCCAAATAGTCACTTTCGAGAACCATATCATCGTCAACGTTGGCAATAAACTCTCCCGAAGCTTCAAGTGCGGCTCTGTTCTTATTTAAAACAAGACCGAGATTAGCCGGATTCTTTAGATATTTAACCCCTTTATATTTAGAAATTACTTTTTCAAGATCGCTCTGGGGATTATCATCAACAACGATCACCTCGTCGGGTTTTAAGGTTTGATCCAGAACCGACCTCAGACAGCCCTTGAGTTCTTTCGGCCTTTTATAAGTCGGGATTACTACTGTAGTTTTTATCCTCATAGCTCATTTTCTTTCGGCAACAATAATTTTTTCCGAAATCGTAGGGCGAAAAAATTTAACAATCTTAAATCCACTTTCAACCAGTTTTTTTTCTAACTGCAAGGCCGAGCCAGCTGTTTCATGAATCTCAATGGCAATAGAATTTATTTTTTTCAAATATTTCGGGGGCAAACTCCTAAAAATCTCGAATTCTGCCCCTTCACAGTCAACCTTTAAAATTTCTATATTCCTATTCCCAAGAATTCTAAAAATATTTTCAAGGCTGATTGAATCTATTTCTATTACTTTAGTGCTTGAGTTCAAAGGATTAAACCAACTGACCAACCCACCACTTACCCTATCCAGCCTCGAATAAAATTTTTTCTTCCCCGAGGACGATGCTACTGCTAGATTATATAATTTAACCTTGAGAGAAGAATTCAGGGCTAGATTTTTTTCGAACGTTGCGTAGTTTTCCGGATCTGGCTCGAAGGCATAAACTCGATTTGAGTACTGGGCGCAAAATAAGGAAAAAACCCCTTCGTGAGCGCCAATATCAACGACAATACTACCTTTTCCGAGTTTAAAATTACTTTTGAAATATACTCTTTTTATAATTAGCTCGCAGACAACCTCGTAGTCAATGCGGTTGCGAAGCAATAATTTAACGCCCGACCGTAATTTCAAATTCTTAGGGTAGAGCTTCCGTCTTGAAAAAATAAACTCCCACCAATTTGAAAAGTGCCAAAAACAAATCAAAAAAAATCTCAGACGGGAGAGTAAATTCCTCTTCCACGGCTTCTGGCTATTTTTTAAGTTTTCCCAGAGAAGATTTTGATATAGCAAAGATGTTTGTTTTCCGACCTCGATCCAGGAATTTTTGGCCTTTATCCGACTTGAGTCCTTCCTGAGACGATCCAGATTTTCTATCGCCCAAAGGATGGATTTTTTAAGACTCTCAACCGAACCAGCTTTGGCAACAGCCCTCTTATCAACAACCAGGTCGGGCAACCCCCCGGCGTCAGTCACAACAAGCGGCTTTTCAAAAGTCACTGCCAAAGTTGCTGCCCCGCTTTGACCATCAAAAAGCTTGTGAGGCATTACTACTAGATCAGCCGAAGAAAACACAGTCGCGACTTTGTCGGTCGGAATGTATTTAGTTAAAAGTTTTATATTGGCATTCATCTTATACTCATCGATGATATTCTGAAAAGGCTTCCACCTTACCCAAGGCTGCCCGGCGATAATTAAAACTAGATCACTCCTTAGCTTACAAATCTCCCCCATCGCTTCGATTAGAACATCAAGGCCCTTATAATCCCTGATATAACCAAAATAAAGAATGTACTTTTTCCCTCTCTCTTTCTTTATCGCCCCAGTCCCATGCCACTTCTTATAATAATCCAATGTACCTAGCGGAATAACTGAAATTTTGCTCGGCTTAAATCTATATAATCTTAAAAGTTCTTTTTTGTTTGCCTCGGAGTGGCAAACTAAGCCGTCGGAGAGATTGAGGAGTGGGCGGCAGAGGGGATGAAAGATCCTGAATCTAAAAAAATCTTTTTCGTGAGGCAAGACATTATGGACAGTGACTAGGAGCTTTCTTCTGGTTAGTTTTGTCAATATAGCAATGCTCAATAAGACAGGGAGAATCGGCCAGCTCCAGAACTGGATATGAACTAACGGTTTTGCCCTGTAGACCGCACTAACCCAGGAAAAAGGATTATAATAAGTCAGGATTTTTCTCTGTTGAAAGAGGCAGCTATAGCTTAAGGCGAAAGTTTTATCCTCAAGTTGTTTTCCCCGATGTAAAAAACCCGGGTAGATTCTTTTAAAATCAACAAAGTCCAGATCAACCGTCTCGCAAAGCGAGTTTGCAAGGGGATAGCAGTAAGTCGAGATCGCCCTAGAAGGCGGTAGAGTCCCGACCATTGTCACAGGTATCTTCGGGCCTATCTTATTTTTCCAAGACATAAAGGGTCCGTGTATAAAAACTAAGCCAAGAAGCTGGACTTCTGACTTCCCTCTTTTGTTTAACCTTCATTCCCAATTTTCTAAAACAAGCTTCCCATTTTTTTTGGCTGAAATAAGAATAGAATTCAGCATCTTTGTTATGCCAGTTTAAAACCCTGTCCCATACCCTATTCCAGCGTCTCTCCCAACCGTTCTTTGGCGTGTCTTCCAAAATCAAAATCGCTCTCCTGCTAACTCGCCGGGCCTCTCTCACGGTTTCCTCCCGGGATCTTTCCTCCTCATGATGGAGAACCCCCAAAAGCAAAACCACGTCAAAGCTATCGGCCAAAAATGGAACTTTTTGACCGTCGTATAGAATAACCGGCAGAAGTGCGTTCTTGTCCCTATAAATATCAAGGTTTGTTAACTTAATCTTTTTACTCTTCTTGAGATACCACCCCTTCAAACACTTGCCCGCACCCAAGTCAAGCACCCTGTCACCGTCTTTAATCGATGGAAGAATTCTACAGGTGGTGGCCCTTGAGGCAAAATTAAAAACCGTTGGTCGTTTCACAGTCATATCTCAAGCTTTCCCTTACCGTAAATTTCTTTTTTTAAAAGAAAGATTATCCTTTCCTGGTTTCTCCTGATTTGCGATTGAAGATCTGCAAGCAAAGCAAAAATGACAACTATAGAACCTGTAATAAACAAGACTACTGAAGCCGTCAAAACTGAACGAAATGGCACAACGTGGCCTAGCACAAGATAATAAATAAGAATAAACAAAAGGCCGATAAACCCAAGACATAAGAGCACCAATCCTGGGAAGCCAAAAAATTTCAAGGAACTTCGATCTCGCAGGCCCCGTATAAAAACCAGAGAAGCTCTCACTCCGTAGTGAAAAAGACTCTCAGCAATCTTTGTCTTACCCCATTTTCTCTCCTGCCCGAAAATCGGCACCTCCATAATTTTATAGCCCTTTTGGGCAAGAGTGAGAATTGACTCTTGAGTATAAGTAAAATTCTCCATCAAGTTCAGATTTAGGGCTGCTTCTCTCGAAAAAGCTCTGAAGCCGCAAGTTACGTCATACAGTCTTTGGCCAATCAAAAAACTAACCAGAATTGCCAAGACCTTGTTGCCGAACCTTTTGGCCCAAGGCAAATAAAAGCTCATTTTTCTTCCCATAAACCGAGAACCTAACACTACTTCGGCATCACCTTTAATAATTGGTGAGATGATTTTTTCCATCTGAGCTGGCGGCCATTGGTTGTCGGCGTCAACGTTAACGACAATGTCCGCGCCCCTTGCTAAAGCCAAATTAATTCCTTCGGCAAAAGTCATTCCGAGACCTTTGTTCTTAAGGTGACTTATCACCTTAGCGCCTGCCCCCGCAGCAAACAGAGCAGTTTTGTCTTTTGAGCCGTCATCAATTACATAGTTCTCGATTTTTGCTATTCCGGACAATTTTTTTGGTACACCAGAAACCACCCGGGCAACCGTACCCTCTTCATCATAAGCCGGAATTATTACAACTAGTTTTCTCCCCATCTTCTCTTTTAGCAAGATACAGGACGACTGGTGCTTTTTCAAGGTATATCTTATTTTTATAAAAGTAACCCTGATTAACCCAAAAACTCCCCAGCTCGGTTAACTCATAGCCATCCTTTAATTCTTGGAGCTCCAAAGAGGAAAAATCCCGTGTCGGCTGATCCTCAATTAGAATTATTTCTTCTTGGCAAGAAACCTCGTCAAAACTTATGGCTTTTTTATCCAGATGCCAGGCATAGGCCTCATTATAGTAAGATAGTATCAGAAGATCCGGCAACTGAACAAGAGTTTTTATTTTTGAAGCAGAAACGGTTTCGTAACTTAATTCGGGGTGATTCGATCTTATGCCCCGAAAACTAAAAACTATCTGCCCTACCACAGCCACTAAAATCAATATCATCCCCAAGCGGAAAATTCCCTTTTGGGGAAATCCTTCTACCAACCTGTTAATAAAAAAAGCCGCTGGCACAGAAAGTCCAACTAAAAGATGGGTTCCGTAGCGCCAATTAGAAGGCGAGGTTATCTGATAGATCAAAACAAGCAGGATTAAGCTCGACAAAAAATACAACAACCAATCCTTCTCTTTTTTATAAAGATAAAACATACCCAAGAGCCCCAAAAAAATGATCAAAAAATCTCCGCTTAAAAAATTATAAATAAACTCGGCAGAGCCTGGTTTTAGAATGAAGACTGTAGATAAATCCGGTTTGCTCAAAACCATGAACAAAACCGATAAAGATATACCGGGCAAAAGGCCAAGAATTCTTCTCCCCTTCTTTTTAAGAAGATAAAAAAACGCTGCCGGAACAAAAAGGAGGATATATTCCGGCCGTACTAACACGGCTAAAAGAAGAAAAAAACCGCAGATTAGAGGATATTCAAGCAAAAAGAAGAGTGAGATAATATACAAAAATACCGCTAAGGCGTCAGGCATAATATATCCCGACCAAACAATATGGGAGAATGAAATACCAAAGAGGAAACAAGAAATAAGAGCGATTCTTCGCCCGAAATACTTACTTAACGCAAAATAAAGCAGAGGGATCGAAGCTAATGAAACGCAAATGACAATAAGATGCCCGCTAAGTTCGAGGTTTCCCGTCGCTAGTCCGACCAATTTAATTAAATAAACGAAAAGAGGCTTGTCGAAAACCACTAATTGATCCTTGGCCGCCAGCAAATAGCGATAGGAATCGGGATAAATCAAAAAGTCCGACCAATTCTCAATTCTCAAGGTGGCAGAAAGAGAAATAATGGCTAAAAGAACCGCAAGATAGATTAGCCGTCTTTTATTTGGAGCGTTCATCGTCTAAAATAGTATAAAGACCATGAAAAAAAATTATTCTCTGATTGCCTATATATTAACACTTATTGCTTTGGTTTTAGTCAAAGCAGCAAAAGTTTTTGCTCAGACAAAGGCTTATACCGTAATTCCAGACGTTCCCAGCGATATCCTTGTTGATAAAATTATCCCCGATACTCTGTCGGTTGTTTCGAAATCAGCTCCTCCGCTAGCAGTCGCGAGCATCATCGGCCAAACTGCCATTCCTGCTGTCAGCTATATTCTCTCTGGTACCGCAAGCACCTCGAATCTCTTCCCTTTCCTTTTTGCTAAAAGGAAAAAGAGGTTCTTCGGAACGGTTTACAATTCAGTCAACAAAGAACCAGTCATTGGAGCTATTGTTGAGATATTCGATAAAAGAACTAATAAGGTTAGGGAAAGACAAGTAACCAACAAATCGGGACAGTTTGGCTTTATTGTCAATGAAGGAGAATTCTACATTAAGGCCAGAAAAAATAGCTTTGCTTTCCCTTCAAAATTAATCCCCGGAAAAGAAGACCCGCCATTTGATCGCATCTATCACGGAGAAATTATAGGAAGCAAGGGTGCAGAAGTAGTTTCGGCCAATATCCCCCTTGATCCCCAGTTTTCGACTAAAACTCCCCTTATCGTCAGACTTAACCGTTTTTTGGAAAGAGTCAGAATCCCGCTTATGATAATAGGTACTCTTTCCGCGCTTTATACATTTTATAGGCAGCCGAGCACGCTCAACACGATTTTCGTTTTTGCTTATGCTCTGATTTGGGTCTGGGAATTCATTATCACCAGAAAAAAATCGAGTTGGTGCGAGACGTTTGATGCAACAACCAAAAAACCTATTTATCAGGCAATAGTAAGATTAGTAGATAATCACAACAGAATTCTTCGAACTTATATTACAGACCAATTCGGACGATTTTACCCTGTCCTTGTACCCGGCAGATATAGATTTCAGGTCTTACACCCAAAGTACATGGCTATCAAGAAAGAATTCGAAATGACAAAGAGCGGCCAGGCAAAGGGCATCAAAATCTACGTCAAGAAAAAATAGAGAACCAGGTAGTAGAAATTCGATCGCTAACGCTTTGCTTTATTTCGCCCGGGCTAAAGCAGTTTCCAGATAATTTGTTAGTTAGAGTAAAAACGTTAAACCAATTTTGCAAAAAATATCAAATTTTCACTACCTGGAGATCTAATTAATTACTCCCCCACCAAGGCAAATCTCACTAAAACCTGCCCCGCCAGAGGCATCATAAAAAACCGCTATCTGCCCCGGGGTAACTGCCATTTGCGGCTTATCAAACTCCAAGATATAACCGTGTTTAGCTTGTACGAGCTTAGCGCTAGCAGGTTTCGCCGTTGACCGCAGTTTTGCCACAACTTTGATCGGTTCTGATGGTCCGGAACCAGAAATAAATCGAACCGGGAAAATGCTGGCTTTTTTCCTGGCGTTAAATTTTGCATCCGCTGATACCACGAGCTCGTTTGTATTTTTATTCTTCTCAATCACAAAATAGGGGCCGCCCGCTAAATCAATTCCCTTTCTTTGACCAATGGTATAAAAGTGAAGCCCTTTATGCTCGCCCAAAACCTTACCCCCCTCGTTAACAATTTCTCCACGCTTGGCACCGATCTCTTTCTCAAGCATTAAATTCAAACTTTTGCCGGAAACAAAACAAAAATCCTGGCTTTGCTTTCGTTTTCCGAAAACTTCGAATCCTTCCCGCCCTCTAGCGATTTTATAAACCTCCTCCTTGGTTAACTCTCCTAACGGAAAAATTGCTCTCGATAAAATGGCTTGGTTAAGAAAACAGAGTGAATATGTTTGATCTTTATTTTTGTCTTTCGCTCTTAGAAGTTCAAAACTCTCGGCTTTTAACTTTGAACTCTTAACTGCGCGAATGCGCGCATAGTGCCCGGTAGCAATATATTTTGCCCCAATCTCGTCCGCAAAACCAATCAAGGCCTTAAACTTTACATTAAGATTACAGAGAACACAGGGGCTCGGCGTGCGACTGTTTTTATACTCGCGAATAAAATAATCAATTACCTGACATCTAAATTCTTTTGAAATATCAACTATGTAATGCTTAATACCGAGCTGCTTACAAATTTTTTTGGCGATGGTAAACGATTCTTTTGTGCAACAAACGTTCTCCCGACATTCGTTTCGTGGGTCTTTCCAAACATCATATTTTAAAGATACTCCGACCGGCTCATAGCCTTGCTCTTTAAGCAAATACAAAGCCACCGAGGAATCCACCCCGCCGGACATCCCAACAACTACCTTTATCGCCCTTTCTCTCATAATCTATAAATTCTATGACAAAAAGCTTGACATTTCAAGGTCATAGATCTAAAATGATTTTTTGTGCGCCCGTAGCTCAATGGTAGAGCAAAGTCCTGTTAAGTCTTGTGTTGAGGGTTCAAGTCCCTCCGGGCGCACCACTCCCAGGCCGGCTTTGCTCAACGCAAATACCGGCCTCGTCCCATTCTAGCTCTATTTCTCAGCCCTACCAGCAGCCTTGCTAAAAGCGAAAATATAGATTATTTCCAAAATCCCAGCCGTATTAAAGATAAGCATCACTATATACCAAGCCAAATGACTGTTTCGCGCCGCTTTCCACAGAGCAATCGCTTTCCAAACGGCAGACCAAACCACCAACACAATGATCAGCGCCGTTACCCCCGCGCTATAAGCCCAAAACTCGCTATCCATAATAACCTCCCCGCCAATTTTATACTTTTTATTTAAATCTTTAACTCTAATACTACCGGACAATGATCAGAACCATAAACCCTAGTCAAGATTCTACAATCTTTAACAACACTAGCAAGTTCCCCGGGAATTAAAAAATAATCAATCCGCCAACCAATATTTCTCTCCCTCACCCCCGCCCTTTGAGACCACCATGTAAACTCCTGTTTGCTTGGATACAGATGCCGGTAAACGTCAATTAGACCTAAACCAAGAAACCTCCCCATCCATTCCCGCTCCGTTTCAGTAAATCCGGCGTTTTTCCAGTTGTCTTTTGGCCTAGCCAGATCAATTTCCTGATAGGCGACATTAAAATCACCGCAGAAAACTACCGGGCCAGTTAAGTTTCTCGCAAAGCTCAAGAAAGCCCTATTAAAACCGATCTTGAAGTCTAGCCGCTGCAGTTCACGGCCAGAATGGGGAAAATAAAAGTTAGCGATGCTAAATTCCTTCCGGCGGGCGTGGATAAACCTCCCCTCTCTATCATAGGCGCTTTTTCCAACCCCCATTTTAATCGAGCCAAGTTCACATTTAGAAAAAATCGCCACTCCGGAATAGCCAGGCTTCTCTGCGGGAAACCAATAAGTATAGTACCCGAGGGGATTTAGAAAACCTCCGACAATATCTTTCTTGCCTATCTTGGTTTCTTGCAAACATAGGATATCCGGGTTTTCTTCGCTAATTAGCTTAATAACCTGACCCCAGCCCGAGCGAATGCCATTGATATTCCAACTCAATATTTTCATCACCAGTATTCTAGCAGACCTCCCTTCTTACGGAAATTTATTCGCCTGTTCTCAATTTTAAGCGAACCACTTGGCGACGAAGACCGTTCGCAGGCGAAGCGAGCCGGTGTCCCGCCTGCAGCGGGACGAGCAAGCCGCTTCGAGCGGGTGGAACGCGAGAATTCTCTCAAGAGCGGGCTTTTTCCGCTGGGAGTCGCGGGGGTGGAACCCGCGACTAATTTAACCGCGCGTCTTCGTGTCAAGTGGTGAGCGGCCCGCTCGCTTAACAAATCTATCTTTGTTATAATTGAGATAAATGCCAGAGCAAAAAAAGAAAATCCTTGTCGTCGAGGATGATAAGGCTGTTTCTCAGGTGATGCAGCTCAAGCTATCCCGTGACGGGTTCGAGGTGGAAGTGGCCGAAAACGGGGAGATAGCTCTGGAAAACTTGAAAAATAAAAAATACGATCTGATCCTTCTTGATCTGATCATGCCAAAGGTAAACGGTTTCGAGCTCTTAAAAAACTTACACGAGCTCCACAGCACCACGCCAAAAATCGTCATGAGCAATTTAGAGCAGGAGGAAGACATTGGGAAAGTTAAAGGGTTGGGGGCAGTCGAACTTTTGCCAAAATTTGAGATGTCACTAACCGGAATAGCCGATTACGTAAAAAATTATCTAACGAGATAAACTATGCAAATCGATGACGCAAAGTTAGCTGAAATTCTAACCAAGCTCGGTTATGTCAAGCCGGAGGATCTAAAAAAAGCTCAAGAAGAAGCTAAAAAGAAAGAAGCTTCTATTGTTGACTATCTCCTCGCTGAACATATTTTAACTAAGGACCTCATGGGCCAGGCAATCGCTGAATATTTCGGAGTTAAATACGCCGACTTAAGCTCGCGAGAAACGTCACACGAAGAAGAAAGAAAAATTCCGGAGGAACTGGCCGAAAAGTATCGAATCTCAGTCTTCTTGGAAACCGATAAGCATGTCATTATTGCCACCGATGATCCGACCAAAAAAGAGATAATCACCGCCCTCGAACCAGTCTACCAGGGTAAGCAGATAGAGATCGCCTTTGCTTTCCCCGAAGACATGGAGCTCGGAATTATTCAATCTAAAAAACCCCTAGAAACGAGATTTAGTAAGATTATTGCTTCCCAAGTCAGAGTCGCCCCAGAGATGGTCAAGGAAATTATAGAAGATGCTTTAGCCAATCGCGCTTCAGATGTTCACATCGAGCCACAAGAGAAAGAGGTTGTCGTAAGATTTAGAATCGACGGCGTTTTACACGAAGTCGGAACAATTCCCAAAGTAACCTATGAAAATATCTTAAACAGAATCAAAGTCCAGGCCCATCTAAGAGTTGACGAGCATTTTTCAGCTCAAGATGGCTCAATGCGTTACCACCGCGAAGATGGTTCGATTGACCTAAGGGTTTCCATCGTTCCGACAATCGAAGGAGAAAACATAGTGATGAGACTGCTGGCCGTTTACGTCCCCAACCTTACGCTTGGCGATCTGGGAATTTCACCTAATGACCAAGAGCTTGTAATGCGAGCAGCCAGACAGCCCTTCGGTATGATCCTGGCAGTCGGCCCGACTGGCTCAGGCAAAACGACTACTCTTTACGCCCTTCTTAAAACTTTTAACAACACTGAAGTAAACTTAACCACAATCGAGGATCCGGTAGAATATAAAATGGCCAAAGCCAATCAAATCCAGGTAAACCCCCAAACCAACCTGACCTTTGCCAAGGGACTGCGCTCAATTGTCAGACAGGACCCGGACATCATTCTCGTAGGCGAAATCCGCGACAACGAAACCGCAGAAATAGCGGTTAATGCCGCTTTAACCGGCCACCTCCTCTTTTCCACATTTCATGCCAATGATGCTGCAACTGGAATCCCAAGACTGCTTGATATGGCAATCGAACCATTTCTTCTATCTTCCACACTCCATCTGATCATTGCCCAAAGATTAGTCAGAAAAATCTGTGAAAAATGCCGGGTTAGCGGCGAGGTATCAATTACCGATATTGAAAAAATCCTGCCAAGCGCAAGAACCTATTTTCCTGAAGAAAAAATAACCCTCTATAAAGGTAAGGGGTGCAAAGCCTGCGGGAATAAGGGCTTTGAGGGGAGAACGGCAATTTTCGAATTCATCGCCACTTCCCCCCAAATGCAAGAGCTGATCCTTAAAAATCCTTCGTCCCAAGAAGTATGGGAGCTAGCCAAATCACAAGGCTCAAGAGCATTGTTTGAAGACGGTATAGATAAAGTTAAAAAAGGCGAAACCTCGCTAGAAGAACTCTTAAGAGTTGCTTCGCCGCCCGATGGACTCAAAGTCAAAAAATGAACGAAAAAAGAGCGGATGTGCAAAACAAAGAAGCCGCAGCCAAAGCTAAACCGGCAGATTTAGAAACCAAAAAAGAGCCCAACACCGAAAAACCATCCCCGGAAGTCAAAAAGACCGAGAGCGACCAGGGTAAAGATAAAAATCCTCCGACGATTGAGGTCCCGACGAATGTCGAGAAGAGCCCGACTCAAAAAGCAGAAGAAAAAAAAGAGCCGGCTAAAGAAGAAGTCCAGAGCAAGGGTAGCGAAAAAGAAACGCCTGCCGATGAGAAAGCTCCTAAGGAACAAGAGCCGGCCCCGGAAGCTCCAAAAGAAAAAGTTAAAAAACGCTCTTGGCTCTCAAACCTCGGCCTCGGCCAAGAAAAAGAATACTTCATCGAAAATCTCTCGATGTTGCTTGCCTCGGGGATGAATATCATCGCCGCCCTTGAGGCAGTTAAAGCCGGGGTCAAATCCCGCTCAATGAAAAATATCATCGAAGTCGTCAAACAGGATATCGATGACGGCTCTCCCGTCTGGAAGGCAATCGATAAAACCGGCATACTATCGGAACACTCAGTTTCTCTAATTCGAATCGGCGAAGAATCGGGAAGATTGCCAGCAAACCTAAAAGTAATTTCCATCCAAAACCAAAAAGAAAGGATTTTCCGCTCCAAGATTGTTTCAGCTTTACTCTATCCTGTAGCTGTACTCTTTCTAACTCTTGTAATCGGGGTTGGAATAGCCTGGTTTATTCTGCCTAAGCTAGCTAAGGTTTTTGATTCTCTTAGGATGGAACTGCCGATCACAACAAAAATATTAATCACCGTTGGCAACTTTCTCGGCAGTTACGGCAAGTTTGTGGTTCCCGCTTTTATTCTCCTTTTCCTGCTGGCTTTCTATATCGTCTTTGTTTATAAGAGAACCCGCAGCCTCGGGCAAAAGATAATCTTTATTTTACCCGGGATAAAAGTCTTAATTCAACAAATCGAGCTGGCAAGATTTGGCTTTATTCTCGGAAACCTGCTTGATGCCGGGATGCCATTGGTTGATGCCCTGGCCTCGCTTAAGGAAGTCTCATCCTTTACCAAATACCAAGGACTTTATGTTTTCCTAAGAGATAATATTGAAGAAGGTTATTCCTTCCAAAAATGTTTCTCTATGTATAAAGGAATCCATAAACTTATCCCCTTCCCGGTCCAACAAATGATAGTCACCTCCGAGCAATCCGGCAGCTTAAAAGAAACGCTTATCTCAATTGGAGAGATGTTTGAGGAAAAAACCGATATCTCAACCAAAAATCTTGCCACGATTTTAGAGCCGGTTATGCTGTTTGCTATTTGGCTGGTCGTCCTTTTTGTTGCTCTGTCAGTGATTATGCCAATCTATAACCTGATTGGTGGATTCAATGAATAGGATGCTTAAATTAAAATCGATTACCCTGGTTGAAGTAATGCTAGCCATCGCGGTATTGGCCATAATTATGGGCGTATCTGCCCCGGTTTACGGATCGCTCCAGAGAAAAAGCAATGTAGAAATGGCATCGAGCCAAGCCATTCAGAGTCTAAGGCGAGCTCAAATACTTGCTAAGTCAAGTAAGGGTGATTCTAACTGGGGAGTCAAAATCGAACCCGGGGCGATAACTACCTACCAAGGGGCAAACTTTTCTTCCAGAAACGTCCAATTTGACGAAAGAACCCCAATAGCACCCCTCACCTCAATAACAGGTTTAGATGAGGTGAATTTTTCTAAGTTTTCAGGGTCGCCAAACCAAACCGGGGCAATTACTTTAACAACCGACGAGGTAGAAACAAAAACGATCAATATCAATGCCAAAGGTACAATTAACTATTAAAGCTCCTCCGAGGAGCGAGAATCTCGCCGAAGCCCCGTTAAACGCGTGGCGAAGGCGGATTAAACTAGCCGCCTTTTCGCTAATCGAAGTCTTACTTTCAATCTCCCTTTTCTCAATCTTTGTTATGATGCTGGTTATGGCCCTTCTCCAAAGCCAGGAAAATGCCACCCTTACTGGTAGCCGCCTTCGGGCAGTTCAATATGCCGAAGAAGGGATAGAAGCAACGAGAAGCATAAAAAACGAAAATTTTGAAGGGTTAGTTGATGGCGATTATGGTCTGGCGTTCGTCGGCAGCAGGTGGACCCTGTCCGGAACCCAAGACACCCAAGACGGATTTACCAGGACGGTCAATATTTCAACGATCTCCGAAAGCCTAAAAAGGATAAGGGTTACGATCAGCTGGCCCCAAACAAGCGTCAGGATCGGAAGTTTAAGCTTCGAGTCCTACCTTTCAAACTGGGCCCAGCCCCAGCAAGGAGACTGGACCGACCCAATTCCCGACCCGGAGCCTCTGCCCGACAATATTGCCGCTTTAAAAATCCAAACCCAGGGAAATTACGCTTATCTTATAAGAGGAAATCAAACCGCTAACTTTATCATAATTAATGTAACTAACCCTGCTTCGCCCCAAATTATAGCTACCCTAGACTTGCCGGGAGGGCCGACAAATATTGCCATCTCCGGCAACTATGCCTTCATTTCCAATAAAGATAAAAATCAAAATCTTCAGGTTGTAGACATCACCGACCCCAATAATCCTCGATTTGACTCCGCTTGGACATTCAGAGGCATCGGAAACGAGCCGGCGACCAGCATGGCTCTAAGCGGCAACAGAGTTTATCTAACCCGCGAGTTCAAAGAGATTTCCGTTTCCCCCACCTTCTATGCAATTGACGTCACAACTCCGACCAGCCCGAAAGAGCTCGGCTATATCAGATTGAAAGACCCGGTAAACGGCTATGCTCTCTCGGCCTTTGATGTTTATGTTTCCGGCAATTACGCTTTTGTTGCCGGAGGTTATAAGGAGAATGAGACAACCTATAAGCCGTATCTTCAAGTGATTGATGTTACCAACCCCCAGCCGGTCGTCAAGGCAACCTATCCCCTTTTCGACCCGGCAATATCTAATCTTGGATACGCGATTGCAATAGCGGGGTATGACAACACAATCGCAGTCGGGCAAGATAACCCAGCCAACAATGTCTATATATTTGACATTGCCAACCCCTTAAATCTCATCCAAAGAGCAATATATAATGCCTCCGGAAAAGTCAACGATCTTTGCTTCGGCCCAAACAGCAATTATACCTATCTTGCCACAGAGGCGGCAGACAAGGAATTTCAGCTAATTGATGTTTCCAATCCATCCTCACCCAGCCTTGTTGGGAGTTCGGATTTGGCGGGCATCCTAAACGGCATTTCCTACAGCTCAAGCAAGGATAGGGTTTTTGCCGTCGGCAATCAGGATCAGGGACAATTTGTCGTAATCAGTCCAAAATGAAAAAGTTAAAATCATTTACTTTAATCGAACTCATACTTTATTTGGCCTTAGCCGGGGCAATCGTGATTGGAATCTCATCGCTTTTGGTCACTATCATTCAAGTCAAGGAAAAGAACAAGGTCATTTACGAGGTAGAATACCAGGGGACAAGACTGATGGATGAGATCTCGCAATCTGTCAGAAACGCTCGATCAGTCAACGCGCCAGACCCGGGAACAAGCACCAGCTCTCTGAGTCTAGCCACGGACAATCCAGCTACCAACCCGACCATTTTTAGTCTGTTGGAAGATAAAGCAAATATTAAAGAAGGTGCCGCCGACCCGGTCGACTTAACCTCCTCGAACGTAAGGATAACGGATTTAAATTTCGAAAATTCAGCCATTGAGGCGGTCTTGCCTGATGCAATAAGAATCATCTTTACCGTTTCTTACAACGCCCAAGACAATAGGCGAGAACATATTTATCAAAAAACCTATCAAACAACAGTCGTTTTGAGGAATTCACCATGAAAAGTTTTGCCACACTAACCAGTGTCATAATCGTTGGATCGGTCGGGGCCGCAATCGCAGTATCTTTAATTTTAATAGGAACGGATGCTTACCGAACCACGGCCAGCGTCGAGGAATTTTACAAAGCCAAAGCCCTAACCGATACCTGCGCCGAGCAGGCACTCGATTCGATTAGACTCGATATTAACTATCAGGGTAACGAAACTGTTGAACTGGGTGGCGGAACGTGCACAATCCGCCCTGTCGTTGGAGCCAGAAGTGAAACTCCCACCGTTCAGGTAGAGGGTAATTTTAATTCAGCCGTCCGAAAAGCGCAAATTACCTTGACACATGTCACCCCGCAAATTACAATAGGCAACTGGCAAGAAGTAGCCGATTTCTAGGCCCCATCTCATAATTGTTCCTTGAAATGAATTGAGAAATATTTTGAGCGAAAAACGCAAAGTGCGAGGAAAGGTAGTCCCTGCATTACCTTGACGAACAATTTGCGTTTTGCAGGTAAAATAGGCTCGATTCTAATTATCAGGAATGATTGTGAGATGGGGTCGGACCCCCTTGCATTTAAGAGTTTGCTGTCATATAATAATTAAAGAAAGCCAAAAAAGGGCTAAATTTAAGAATAATAAGGAGGGAATAATGAGGACTCGACTTGGTCGGCTAAAAGGATTC
>Ga0224495_10000281_pt1 | contig 41577 bp, 31 predicted proteins | sample SF_Jul11_sed_USG_FD_168128 | JGI IMG/M metagenome (GOLD analysis project Ga0224495, IMG submission 168128) | Sediment microbial communities from San Francisco Bay, California, United States - SF_Jul11_sed_USGS_4_1 | ecosystem: Environmental > Aquatic > Marine > Sediment | place: USA: California... | reverse complement strand
GACGGCTCTCGACTTTTCCAAGACAGGCGACACGACCGTTATCAGGCGTGTGACCGGCGGCCGGGCGCTTTTTCACGATCCTTCCGAAGTGACGTACGCCATTGCCGTCAATACGGCGGGCTCGGAAAGGGACAGCCTGGCCGGGTCGCTGTCGGCGTCCTCAAAGGCAGTGGCGGCCGCGCTCAAAGTCTATTTGCAGCGTCTCGGGATTGCATGCAGCTTCGCACGTGACGCCGGAGTGCCCGACGGGCAGCCCGGCTTCTTTCACAAGGCACCCTGTTTCGCCTCGGCATCGCGGCACGAGTTGGTGGCGGGAGGGCAAAAGGTGGCAGCCTCCGCCCAGCGTCGCATCGGCGGCAGCTTTCTGCAGCACGGGTCGCTGAAAATTCGGGGAGCGGCCTGGCACCCAGCCCTGGGACGGGCGCGTGTCAGCACAAAGGCCGCGAATGAGTTGGAAGCCCTTAACGCCGCGGAATTTAATATCTTAGCCGACCTGTTTCGGGACGTAGTGAGTTCCTGGTTTGATCTTGATATCGAAGAGGCAACACTGAGCGAACAGGAGCGCACGGAACTGACAAAGGAGGTCGCTTTTCTGCAAAAAAACAGTCTGTCACGCCGCGGAATTTATTAAACACGTTTATCACCGTAACAGTCTATAAGTAGTAGCGTTGAAGGCGGACTGAGCCAAAAAATCGCTTGACTTACCAGGAGGAGCAGGACTATCTTTCTCGTCTGTAAGCACAGCATTAAATGTTTGAGGCTACCGGAGGTAGGTAGAGGACTTTTGCTATTTGGGAAGGTTGGTACAGCAGGTAGTTCATATCCCACGAACACCTCCAAGCCGTTACATGACAGGATATTGTGCGTGTCCGGCGGCCATAATCGGGCACGCGCGTGACCATGTGACTAAAATCTGCAATCGTTTGAGGAGATACAGTGATGTTGTCAAGTCGCGGGAAGCTGTTGAAGTGGTTGATCGTTGTGGCGGCGTGTCTGGCCGTCCTTCCGTTAAATGTCTACGCGGCCGCGACCGGTAAGGTCAAGGGAACGTTGATAGATGCGGAGACTAAGGAGCCGGTGATCGGAGCTTCGGTGTTCATTGTGGGCACCAGGCTGGGTGCGCAGAGTGATCTCGACGGCAATTACATGATTTACCAGGTTGAGCCGGGCTCGTACACCATCAAAATTTCGCACATCGAGTACAAGACGGTGGAGGTCCTCGATGTGATGGTCAAAGCCGACTTGACGACCGAAATATCGCGGGACCTGGAAAAGAAGGTTTCCGAACTGGATGAGACGATTACCGTCCGCGGTGAGGTCGATATTATTGACCGTTTTGAGGTTTCCAACCAGATATCGATAACGAAGGAAGTTATTGAGAGGCAGCCGGTGACCACGGTGGACGAGTTGCTGACGCAGGTAGCCGGCGTGGTGACTAACACGTCCGGTGAGGTATTTATTCGCGGTGGCCGAGCCGGTGAGATTTCGTATATCGTAGACGGTGTTCCCATTGGCGATCCGCTGGGGGGGTTGGGCCAGGCGGCCGGCGCCAATCTTTCATTGGTGTCGGGCTCGATTCAGGAATTTACGGTGATTAAAGATGGTTTCGATCCCGAATACGGAGACGCGCTGTCGGGTATTGTCAAGATCACCACGCAGACGGGGTCCAAGGACAACACGAATCTCAATATTCATTTTCTGACCGACGATTTCGGCAACGAGGCGTTGAACAAGTATTCGCGCAATAACGATTATCTGAGAGTCACGCTGAAGGGACCCGATCCCATATTTAAATCGAAGATACTGCCGGCGCTGGGAATCAACTTCCTGGAAGATAAGGAGTTTACATACTTCCTTTACGGCGAGATCGATAAGAGCGACGGTGTTTATCAATACGAGCGGTACGACACTCCCAGCACGGTGCGGCCGACCGGTTCCTTCAACCTCTTCGGGCTAGACATCCCCGACCGGCGGATCAACAAGTACTACTGGATGGCCAACTTCAAGTTTCGGCCCAAGCAGAACCTGAAGTTCATTGTTTCGTACAAAGAATCCAAGACGCTGGCGACCGTCTTTGACTGGGACTATCGTTACAGCGCCATCACAGCTCCGGTTCAGGAGGTTACCTGGAATTCGCTTTCGCTGGAGGTTTCGCAGTCGGTCACCAAGCGGATGAACTACGAATTGGTCCTATCTTATACTGAGAACGGCCTGACACAGAAGCCGGGCGATCCCAATCGTCCGGGGCACGGCCTGGAGCCGGATGACTTTTTGTTCGATTACCAGTGGGAGGATTTCGAAGACAGAAACGGCAACGGCGTCTATGATCCTCCGGAGCCGATTATCAACCTGTTCCCGGATACGGCGGTCTACGGCGACAATTTCACGGGTCCCGGTTACACCTTCGGTGAAACGGGTCTCTTTGAGGTGGTGGTTCAGCAGGGAGGCGGGTTCGACTCCTCGACTTTCCGTTTCAATGACAACGGCATCATCGACAGCCTGGAGGGCGAACCGTTCATCGATCTGAACGGCAACGGCATCTGGGACGCCGGAGACTATCTCCATGACAAGAACGGCAACGGCCTTCTTGATGATTATCGGCTGTCGCGCATCAACCAGCGCAATCCGGAGCCCTACATCGATGGCGATTCGGTCATCGGCGAGCCCTTCGTCGACATTAACGGCAACAACATTTACGACGCGGGCATCGATATATTCATCAAGTCGGTCGGCCCGGATAACATGGATTACAATTATAACGGCCGTTATGACGGGCCGAACGACTTTTGGTCAATCGGCACGCCGTATGTCGACCGCAACGGGAACGGCATCTACGATGCCCCGAATTTCGAATATGACCAGGGTGAACCGTTTATAGACGTCAACGGCAACGGCGCCTGGGATGGCGGTGGAACGTCGACGTTTTTCGACCCGGTCTCTTACGACGAGGATGCTACCTGGCATGACCGGATCACCAAGACCGTCCGCGGCGAGTTGAAGCTGTTCTGGCAGTTGGGCAATCATGAGTTGAAGGGCGGTGTGGCTGTTCACCGGGACGACTTCAATTATCAGGAGATCGAGAAGCCGTATATTCTCTACACGGGTCGTTCGGACAGCGGCACATATGCCAATCGCGGCGCTTTCCGTGATATGTTCAGCTACTCGCCATGGGGCGGGACCGTTTACCTTCGCGACAAGATCGAGTACGGTTCGATGATCGCCTCTCTGGGCTTCCGGTGGGATTTCTTCATTCAGGATAAGTGGGACCTGGTGGACGTCGCCAAGGCCGACGATCTCGGTTCCGGCATCATCTACGGCGATCGCCAGAAATTCTCGCCGCGTATCGGTTTCTCGTACCCGATATCCGACAAGGCGAAAGTCCACTTCAACTACGGTCACTTCTTCCAATTGCCGTCGTTGAGATGGATGTATGCCCGGAATACGGTGGCCGTGAATGAGAACACGATTGTCGGCAACTACAATCTCGATTATCAGAAGACGATTCAATATTCCTTCGGCGTCAAATACGCCATGTCGGAGAATTACTCGGTTGACATTTCCGGTTATTTCAAGGACGAATTTGACAAGATCAACGCCAAGTCGGTGCGTGTCGGCGGCCTGACCCGCCAGCAGTACCGCAACGGCGACTACGGCCGGAGCCGCGGTTTTGAGTTGCAGTTGGAGAAGCGCGGCGGCGGGTATGTCAACGGCATGGTCAGTTACACCTACGCGTTTGCGTTCGGCAAGGCCTCGCAGACCAACGAGAACTATATGTCTGATTTCCAACTGTCACGGGAACCCCTGTCCGAGGCGGCTCTCGACAACGACGTCCGGCACTCGTTGAAATCGAACATTCAGATCTTTATCCCGAGTACGGTGAAGCCGAGGCTGTTCGGGTTGCCGATACCAAACGGCTGGTCGCTGGCGATTGAAACGTTTATCGAGAGCGGTCGCCCCTTCACGCCGGATCGCTCGTACCCGAACATATCGGCCAGCACGGGCGAGGATATTCAGACGAACTCGCTGAGGAAACCGGCCATAGTAACGTTTGACGTTCGTTTAACCAAGGATTTCAAGCTGGCCGGGCTTGATTACAGTTTCATTCTCTGGGTGGAGAATGTATTTGACAGCCGCAACGTGGTAGAAGTCTATGAAAATACCGGCCGTCCTGACACGCAGCAAAATCAGAGTCAGGTCATCAAGGGCGGCACTCCTTACGACCTTGATCCCGAGAACTGGGATTACGGCCGTCAGATCAGGGTTGGCGTGGAGGTTAATATCTAAGGGTAAGGTTGAAGATAAGTTCACAGTATATACGTAACGAGGACACCATGTTTTTCAAAGGTAGTTGGTCATACACAACCCGGAGGCATCGTCGCGAAGCTGGCTTGGCTGGTGTCGCTGTTCTAATCTGTCTGGTGATCTTTCTATTTCCGGCGCCGGTGATGGGACAGGCCAAGGTCGGCACGACCGGGGCGCAGTTTCTGGAGTTGGGTGTTGCCGCGCGCGCTATGGGTATGGCGGAGGCCTTCACGGCGGTTTCGGATGACATCTCGGCCGTTTATTACAATCCGGCGGGATTGACGTCCCTGTACGGTCGCGAGTTTATCGCTACTTACATCGACATGCCGGCCGGCATCCAGTACGGTTTTGGCGGAATCGGCTTTCCGCTGGAATCGGTCGGCGGCGTGCTGGGTATCGGTGTGTACTCCCTCTGGTCCGGAGATATGATAGAACGGGATTACAATGACGGCACCTACGAGGGTACCGGGCGTGTTTTCTCGTACAATGACTTTGCCGCGTCGGTAAGTTACGGCCGTTATCTGACGGACCGTTTCTCCATCGGTTTCTCGGTCAAGTACATTGGTGAGTATGCTCACGACTACAGCGCCAACGGTTGGAGCGCCGACGTCGGGACCATCTATGACACCGGATTCAGGGGATTCAAGATTGCGATGGTCATCACTAATTTCGGTCCGGACATGAAATTCATCCAGAAAACCTACCCCCTTCCAATCAACTTCAAGTTCGGCGGCTGTATCAACGTTGTCGAAGCCGAGGATCATCTGATGACCTTTGCGGCGGAGGGCTCGCACCCTTCCGATAATCTTGAAAAGTACAACACCGGCCTCGAGTACATTTTCAAGGACCGCTTCATACTTCGCGCGGGCGGCCGATTCAATTATGACGTCGATGGCTTTACGGCTGGCGGCGGTCTGAGGTTACCCTTCGGGGAAGACCGCGAGATGGGTTTCGATTACGCCTTCCAGGATTTCGGCGTGTTGACACAGGTTCACCGTTTCACCATGACGGTCGCATTTTAGAGGAAGGCGGGGTAACAAACGATGTGGAAAATGCAAAGCAATATGAAAACAAAGATTTCTTTAGCAGTTCTGCTACTGACAATTACCGCGGCTTCCGTCCTGCTCTTTTCCGGGTGCACCGAGACACTCAAAGGTGATAAGACTCCGAATCAGGCGCCGATCGTCTATTTTGTCAACATCCCTCCGGAGGGACAGACTTTTTCGCGCAACCCGGTGGTTTACTGGGTGGGAACGGACCGCGACGGACAGATTGACTATTTCCGTTACCATGTGACCACGCTGGCCGAGGTCGGAGAGATGACTCCCGAGGAGTACATCGCCACCGTTGCGGGCGATCGCTGGATATACCTTGACGTAGATCCTACCGAGGCCGATCCCAGGACAACCAACACGATTGAAATGTCCGCGGACCTGTCCGATCCTGTCAACACCTACGTCCCCCAGTACGTGTTCCTTCAGGCTTTCGACGAGGAGGGCAAAGAGAGCACCATCGTCTATCGTCTTTTCTCGCGCAATGACAATCCGCCTCAGACGGTTGTCTACGGCGTAACTCTCGACTCGCCCTTCGTCAACTCGATTACACCGGGTGGTGTCATTACGGGAGTCAAGCTGCGGTGGGGTGGTACCGACCCGATTGACTATCCGTCCGATCCGCCGCCGTTTGAGTTCAAATGGAAACTTTTCGGCCCCTACACGGCGGCCCAGTTTACGGCGCTGGCCGATTCCTTTTTCACGGAGGTTTACGTGACAAGGGACGCCCGCGTTTTCAGAATGGGGGACACGATTCTCCGGTGTGACACGTTCTTTTCGGCCGATTCGACGGATATTCAGTGCGATACGATTGTTGTCAACGCCTCGACGCCGACGACGGCATTCGGCGGCCTGGAACCCTTCTTCCGTTCAGAGGACGAGGATTTCATAAATTCGGGCTATGAGGGATTCAACCGCGTGGCCCAGTCTTCCGGAAATGAACTGAACCCGTGGGTGCCCGACAGTCTGGACACCATATATGACGTTTTCACCAAGTATTACCTGTCGCCCGGAGGAGCGGGCATCGATACGACGGTGGAGATGTATTTTGTGTTTGAAGTGAAAAGCCGTGACGATGCTCAGGTGGCGGACCTGGCGCCGTCATTCAAGACGTTTACGGTTATCGACCCGCGCCGGGAGCGCGATGTTGCGGTTATTGATTTCACGCTGCCGACAGCCAGAAATAGCACGGCGCCTACTAGCATCAGTGTGTCCAGGCAGTTCTGGACCAAGACAATGGAGCGCTGGAAGCCCGGCATTGATTTTGATACGACGGTCATTACTGAAGAGTCAGGGCCTTTCCGGCAACAGGCGAGAGACTATTTCCGACCCCAGTATATCGTTTCGGATGGCGGTCTGAGGCTGGTAGAGTTGCTCAAGCACAAAGTCTTGATTGTCTTTCATGATCATATTCAGTATCCGAATTTCTTCGAGAACGCCGACCCAATCTACACCGCCATCGACGCCGGCATCAATGTCTGGGTTCTTGAGCGCGGTATGCTGAACCGCGTCTGGAACCAGTGCCAGCAGTTCTTCATACAGATTCCGGCGACCTATCAGTTATATTTCGGTGTTGCCGGTACGGTGTATTCCGGCTGGCTTGGTACTATGGTGCTGAATTACTGTGCTTATTTCCCCAATAACAGCGCCGACTGGGTCGGGGCTTACAGTATTGACTCCACCAAATGGCCCAACCTTGACGTTGACACGGCGCTTCTGCACGCGAACTACATCTGGAAAGATATTCTCGGCCGTCCCGTATGGAGGCCAGGGGTCCCGGCTCTGCCGGAGGTGAACTGGTGCTCCCGGCGCTTCGGTACCGAGATTATGTACCTGTACAAGTCATTCTACGGCAACAGCCACCCGCTCGGGTTCGACCTTACATTCGAGGGCTCACCGGTGGGGCATCGGCTGAATACGGGGTTGTTCCGGACGGTACACTTCTGTTTCACGCCGCTGGGTGTCGATACGACGCAGATGCAGCAACTGGCCGATAGTGTCCTTGACTGGCTCTATCCTGAGAACGGGGAATCCGCGGCGGAGGCTATGTCCGTTAATCGATATAAGGATGCACCTGTCAGAATGACTCTTGAGGAAGCCCGCGCCAACTTCATCGAGCACAGAAAGGAATACCTGGAGCGGTTGCGAGAGGCGGCGAACGAACCTGTCTTGAGGTAGCGTTCGCTGATCGATTGTTTAAGCATAGTGTGTGAATAACGGCCGGGGTCGCCGATGCGCGACCCCGGTCTTTTCTTATCTGTCAAGACTGTTGAGCATCCAGCGGATTTGCTCATCGTCGGGAAATTTTTCAGTGGCGATTGTCAGAATGGAGTCAGCCTCGCTGAACCGGCCGGTGGACATGAAGCCGCTGGCCAGGTTGACATAGGCGCCGACGAGATCAGGATCGCCGTCTATGGCCCGTCGACTGAAATCGAGTGATTCATCGAAGCGTCCGTCCAGGCCTGCAATATAGCCAAGCTGGTAGAAAGTTTTAGCTCTCTCCTTCTTCCAGTTTTCCCGGCTGTTTCTGAAATGACGTTCAAAGGCGGCGTCATCAGTCTCGATAGGCGGCGGCGCGGCGTTCCTGGCTATCAACAGCACGGATTCGGCCCGGGCCTGGTCGCCCCGCTGGGAGAAAAGCGCGGCTGCGTCGTCAAGCAGGAAGATATCATTTCCGGCCTTGTCGACGGCGTCGAAAACGAGTCCGAGCAGGCTGTCGCCGGTAATTTCGGGCTGTGCCGCAGCGGCGCGCAGACGGATCATGTGCGACTGGATATCATAGGGACGCCTTTGCAGGGCCAGCGACACTTCGGCGACGGCCTCGCGGTAGCGGCCGTTCAGAAGGAGCAGCGAGGCGATGTTGGTGTAGGCCTTGTGTCGTCCCGGGTGAAGTTGTTTTTCACGATTGAAGTAATAGTAGGCGGAATCCTGGTGTCCCAGCCGGAAATGGCAGGCCCCGACGTTCAGATTTATCTCCGGGAAGGACGGCTCGGCGGCCAGGGCGCTGCGAAAATCGCTCAGCGCCTGCCCGTAGCGGCCTTCGGTGTAGGCGTACAGGCCTTCCGTCATCAATCGCATTGTAATCTGCCCTTCCGGCAACGGTATCACCGGGTAAAACGAAAAGACCGCCGTCACTGCACCGATGAGAGCCGGAGTTATGACGGCTCGGGGCCTGGTGGCGACGGCCCTTGCCAGGAACCAGAGTCCGTTTGCGGCGAGGGTCACGTAGAAGGGCAAAAGGGGTAATCGGAAGCGGCTGTTGAAGAAGAAGAGCGAAGATGCCGCGAGATAGGCCGCCATTAGAAGGAGCAGCAGTTTCGTCTCAAAACGGCTCCGCCAGCCGGCCATAAGACCGACAACAGCCAGGGACAGCAGAAGGCCGAATGTTACCGGGCTGTATTTCAGGATGGGCATCTTTGCGAAAAAGGCCGCCAACGAGCGGTTGTTGGATATCTCTCTATTGGAAAAGTTGTGGTATAGTTTCTTGCCATAAAGACTGAGGAATTGTCCGGGCTGACCTGCAATCCATTCCATCGCCCTGCTCGTCCAGAACGCTGACACCTGCCCCGGAAGAAGTTTTTCACCCGTTTCTTTTTGGGCGACATAGGATATGTCCTGAACTTTCCAGTTGTGACCCAGGGGCTCCGGCAAAGCGGCGGACAGTCCATCAGCATCAGGGTTATTCCCGATATAGAAGTTTATTCCACCCTGCGATGCGACGATGACCGGATCACCGGCGACGGCAAGGTTCCTGACAAAGACGGCACCGACAATAACAACCAGCGGGAGCAGAAAGCTCATAAATTGAACTGCAAGTCGTTTTTCGGGCCGTTTGAACAGCAGCACACTCAGCGGGATGATGACGATGAACATCAGCGCGGTGGGCCGGGTAATCGATGCTAAAGCTAAAAACAATCCTGTCCAAAAGGCGTCGCTCGGGCGGTGCCCGTCGAGCCAGTGCACCAGGCGGTAGACCGCCAGTTGAAGGAGTAACATGAAGAGCGGATCCAGCAGCAATTCTCCCTCGAAGTATATCATGACAGGATTGACGGCCTGCAGTACCGCTGCCACCAGGGCCACTTTGCGGCCAAAGAGGGGCCGGGTCAACAGGCAGGTGACGACTATCGAGCCAAGCCCAAGGGTCATACCGAAGATGCGGCCTACCCAGAGAGAAGCTCCGAATAACCAGTAGAGAAAGCTGAGACAGAAGACATAGAAGGGGGCTCTGAAATAAGTGGTGTCTCCGAGGATATCGCCGCCGGCAATCGAGAGCGCCCAGTGGTGGTGATAGTTGTTGTCGACGGTCAGCATATCCCAATCGGGCAGGGACTGATATTCGAGAAGGTAATAAACGCGGATGAGGCAGGCCAGCGCCAGGACAAGCAGGAGCCCCCAGTTGGTCCTGCACTTGTCGGTCAGGGATGAAGACATCGGGTCAATATAGAGCTTTCAGTGCCAATAATCCTGTAAAATTTTGCGCCCCATCGGCGGACACTGTGAAACGGAAATCACGTTTTGCAGACTATGCAAATTCAGGGGTTTTTGGAATTCGCGCCGGGGGCATGAGCCCTCCCACTCCATGTTGTTATATCATAAGGGCTTAGCTGTGCACGCCAACGCTGTCACGCAGGCGGTTGCATAACCCGCAAGCCGCCGAATATACACCGGCTGCGGCATAACCTTTGCTTCAAGCTCCCATGTGGACCTTATGAATGGGAGACCTGATGACTTCAAAGATCGGCAATTTCGCGGCAATCGGCTGTTACTTCCTCATATTAACCATCTCGACTTCATCGGCTTCCGGCCAGATGCTGTCCCCGTCCCTGGAGGGACTCATTGCTGATTATCAGGAGGACGGCCGGGACAGTCTTGTCGAGGTTGTGGTCTTTCTCGATAACGGTCCGGGCAAGGATGCCGTAACGCGGACAAGTCAAGCCAGCCAGACGCGGGCCGAACGCATCAAGCAGGTCACTCGATATCTTCGCAGCTACGAGGCCCCTCGAGCAGCAGAGATCAAAAAATACCTTGAGGAGCATTCGTCCGTCGCTGTTGTTCAACGCTGGATTGTTCCGGCATATGTGGCCACAATTTCGGTTTCTCGAATCGAGGTTTTAAGTGATCTGGTTGGCGTTAAGAGAGTGGTCGAGAATGTTAGGTTGACGTATCCGGAGCCCGTTAAGACGGACCCGGCACCGTTCGCAACTGCCGTAGCCGTGTCGGAACAGTTGCAGTTGTTGAATGTGCCGGCCTTGTGGGATCGCGGCCTTTACGGTCAGGGACGTCTGGTCTGCTCCTTCGACACGGGCGTCGAAGGCACCCACCCGGCCCTGTCCGGCAAATGGCGCGGCAATCACGCCAGTCTCTCGGCCACCTGGTTTTCCACGGTGTCGCCGAACGACGGGCCGATCGACAACGTGGGACATGGCACCCACACGATGGGTGTAATGGTCGGCGCAGTGGAGGCGGACACCTTCGGAGTCGCCCCGCAGGCCGAGTGGATCGCAGCCGGTGTTATAGACCAGGGGAAAACTCTCCCGGCGACGTTGAATGATATTCTCGAAGCTTTCGAGTGGACCCTTAACCCGGACGGCAATGAGAGTACAACTGACGACGTGCCGGATGTGATACTGAACAGCTGGGGAGTACCGAAGGGATTGTTTACCCCTTGTGACAACCTCTTTACGGCTGCCATTGCCAACGTCGAAGCGGCTGGTATCGTCACGGTGTTTTCGGCCGGCAACGAGGGCCCGGCCGAGATGACACTGAGATACCCGGCCGATATGGCCACGACTCCAACCAATACGTTTTCAGTGGGAGCCGTTGACAACAATCGTCTGATCGCATCGTTCTCCAGTCGGGGTCCGTCGTCATGCGATCACTCCCAGAAAAAGCCGGAAATTGTCGCCCCCGGTGTCTCCATCCGTTCCTCCTATAAAGACGGCACCTACAAGTACATGAGCGGCACTTCCATGGCAGCGCCTTACATTGGGGGTCTGGTGGCCCTGATGCGGCAGTACAGCCCGGAGTCGACCGTGGAGCAAATTAAGTATGCCTTCATACAGGCTGCCACCGATCTGGGAGTGACCGGCGAAGACAATGCATACGGATATGGACTGCCCGATGCCGCAAGACTCCTGGCCTATCTCCCGGTGCCGCTGGCCCCGGAGATGAATTTGTCGGCCGCCCAGATTCTCGGTGACGGCGTGGCTTTCCCTTCCGAGACCTTCGAGCTGGAGATAGGCTTGACTAATTCGGGTGGCAGTGTCGAGGAAATTGTCGGCACTCTCAGGTTTGTGGGTGACAGCGGCGTGCAGATACTAAATGGGGTGGCGAATTTTGTATTTGGGGAAGGCGGTATACATGCTGTCAGCGAGATGCCGTGCCTGGTGCGGTTTGAGCCATATCTGCGTAACGGTCTGCTGGTGCCATTCAAGCTGGATATCAGTCTTCCCGGTGATACTGTCTTTCAGACTTTCGAGTTCAGTCTGACGGTTGGGATACCGCCGGCGGGCAATATCGCGGCGCATGAAAACGGGGAAATCAGCCTCTGCGTTTCGGATTTCGGCCAGTTTGGGTTTGCTCCGGGATCAATATATAATCTCAGCAGTCAGGGTTTGCGCTACCAGGGCAGCAACAACCTTCTGTACGAAGCCGGAATGATAGTCGGCCGAAACAGCCTGCAGATATCGAGTTCGGTTCGTGACAGTCTCGGTCAGTACGCGCCATCCGATTTTACGCCCGTCGAGGCTCTTTCCGCCGGCCTGGCGGATGCGGAGGGGGGCTTCCGGCTCGAATCTTCTTCTGCAGATACTTACTCGGATATTCCAATCCCTATCAGCGTCGGCCACGAAACTATCAGCTACAACTCGTCGGGCGAAACCGGTTATATCCTGTTCAAGTTTCAACTGAGAAACGAATCCGTTGAGACACTCACCGGTCTGTGCTTCGGGTTTATGGTTGATCTGGATCTGAGTTCGGACGGCGATCGAGTAACCCTTGATCGAGATAGAGGAATCGTCTATCAATCCGGCGATGGTTCACCGCTGGTCGGACTGGTCGCTCTGGACGGAATAACGAATTTCACGAGCCTGGAAAATGGGCTGAACAAAGCCGGATTCACACGCGTCCAGTTGTATAAGATGGTATCCGCGACCGGCAGTGATGTAGACAGCACGCGCCTGGGCGATATGCTCTTCCTCGCGCATGGCGGGGCGTTTACTCTGCGGCCGCGGGAGTCGGCGGACATTGCGTTTGCCCTTGTTTGCGGGAATGATTTGAGTACTCTGTTCGCAAATGCAGACCGCGCCCGGGACAAGTATGATGTCGCCACGGATGTGACATTTGTCGATCCCAGCGTCCCCGACAAGTTTGAGTTGTTGCAGAATTACCCCAACCCATTCAATCCTGCTACGACCATCACATTTTCGCTGCCGAGGGCAGCAGAGACGGACCTGACAGTGATAAATATTTTGGGACGCGAAGTCAAAACCCTTCACTCGGGAATCCTGTCAGCGGGTACGCACTCGGTTGTCTGGGATGGCACCGCTAGTGACGGGCGTACAGCCGCTAATGGGGTGTACTTCTACAGACTGGAGTCCGGCGGGAATGTTAGCAGCAAAAAAATGACTCTTTTGAAGTGACACGGATTTGGCTATATTGTCCAGGAACCCGGCTGCAAAGCTTATGTTAAAGATGAAAAGTGCTAAAGATAAAAAGGACTGGAAAATGTCAACAACGAGATTGACTGCGATACTTGGCGTGTTCATGCTGCTTTTTCTTGTTGCCTCACATGTGCTGGCCGTAGCCCCCACGCCTGAGGCGGTTGAAAAGTGGAAGGCAGAAGGCGTCTGGGAACAGAAGGTCGCCAACTGGAACGCTTTTAAGAAGGCCGGCGGATGCAGCCCGGAGATACATACTCCCTTCGACAGAGCCAAGCGCTTTGACAGAATGGCACTCGGCGAACAAGCCGCCGATACGGCGTACGTGATCGTTATACTGGTGGATTTCACAGATAATCCGCATACCGGCGGCGGGGTCAATTCAGGGCCGGAGGATTTTGATTCTCTGCTTTTCTCGAACCGAGAGACCGACCTTATAATCAATCCCACCGGTTCTATGACCGACTACTACCTCGAGAACTCATACGGGCAGTTCTATGTTAAGGGTGACATATACGGCTGGTACACTATGCCGGAGACGTATGCCTGGTATGTGGGCGCGGACGACGGCGCTGTCAATAGCTCGGTCCTTGCCAAGCAGGCGCTTGACAGCGCCTACGCCAACGGGGCCGATTTCAGCAAATACGACCGGAATGGGGACACGTATTGCGACGGCGTGATTATCATTCATGCCGGTCCGGGCGCCGAAGAGGGAGCTTACGGTATCTGGTCGCACAAGGCTAACATAGTTCCACCCAGAGTGTATGACGGCGTGACCGTGGAGGCGTACACCATGAATCCGGAAGAAAGCGGCGGCGATCTGTCACCGATCGGTGTCTTTTGTCACGAATACGGGCATTTTTTGGGTCTTTCTGATCTTTATGACGTCAATTATGACCCACCCGGTTCATACGGCCTGGGCAAGTGGTCTTTGATGGCCAGCGGCAACTACAACGGCGGCAGCCAGAGGCCGGCGCACCTGGATGGCTGGTCAAAAGTAGTCGCGAATTTTGCCAGCTATACGATAGTCAACGAAAATCTCAGCGGTGTGGTGATACCCCAGGTTGAGACTGATCCTGTGATCTACTTCCTTGGTAATGCCGTGGGCGGAGGTTCACAGTACTGGGTTGTAGAAAACAGACAGAAAACCGGTTTTGATCTGGCCCTGCCCGGAGAGGGGCTGTGCATATATCACATAGACATGGCCGGTCCGCTGCCCAATAACGACCCGGAAAGATACCGTGTGGCGCTGGAGCAGGCTGATGGCAACGACGATTTGGCATACACTGTGGGCAACTACGGTGACGCTTCGGACCCCTGGCCCGGCTCCTCCAACAACAGGAATTTCCACGACCTGTCATCGCCCAATTCGCGACTGAACGTGACCGGAGTTACGACGCAAATAGGTGTGTGGAACATATCCAACCCCGATTCGTTGATGACGGCGGATTTCGACGTAGAGTACTCGCGACCTTACACGGTTCTGACGGGTCCGGATTCCATCATCTTTGATGATTCGCAGGAGGGAAACGGTGACGGAATAATCACTGCCGGCGAAACGGTCAACTTTTACTTCACGGTAAAGAACCTGATGCGCCATGCATATAACCCGCGAGCCTCACTATCGTCATCCAATCCCGACGTACAACTACTGACCAACGATGTGCCCTTTGCCACCGATCTGGATGCGGTTGCCCGCAGTAATTTTGATACGGGTCTTCCGATAAAGTTCAAAATGGCGGATGAATTTACACCGATTATCGATTCTTTCATCCTGACAATAACAGCCGACTCGGTGGCCGGCGTTGCCGGGAGCGAAAATTACAGCAAAACTTTCGGAATCGAAGTCTCACTGGGCGCTCCGCAGATTCTGATCGTCGATGATGACCAGGGTGACGACTATGACGAGATATACCGGGAGATGGTCTACCTGCGGCGCATTCCGCACCAGGTCTGGCATTCTGACGCGAGCGGTTCACCCACCGGCACCGAGTTGGGCCGTTATCCCATGGTATTCTGGCATACCGGGCAGCAGGCAAGCGGCAGTCTTGGCTCCTCTGACATCAGCGCTCTCAAGGAGTACCTGGGCACTTACGATGGCCAGCTCTTCCTCTCGGGTTTTGCCGCCGTTCCCGATATCCAGGCTAACGACCCTTCGTTTCTCACCGACTACCTGCACACTAATAGCAGCTCTACGAGCAACTGGTACGTGTTTAAGAGTTTCAGCGATAACCCGGTGACAGGCGGCACCAAGTACAGGTACGGTACGGTCCTTCCGAAACCATTCGCGCTACTGGAACCCCTTGGCGATGCCCAGGGCGCCTTATATGTGGGTGATTTCGGCTCTGCAAAAGAGGATAGACCCGACTGGGTAACCGCCGTGACCTATGACGGCGCCTACAAGACTTTTCTCATGACCTTTCCATTCGAGTACATTGGTGACCTTTTTGTCAGTAGCGGCTACGCCACCAAAGACACCCTTTTAAACCGTGTGATCGGCTTTTTTGGCGGTACACTTACGTCCGTGTGGGATGGTCGGCCCTTTGCAGCACTTCCCATAAGCTTTGATCTGAACCAGAATTATCCCAACCCGTTCAACCCCAGTACGGTGATTTCATACACTTTGCGGACTGACAGCGAGTATGGCACCAGACCGGCCAAAACAAACCTGGCAGTCTATAATATGCTGGGACAGAAAGTAAAAACCCTGGTGGATGAAGTGCAGTTGCCGGGGAATTACTCGGTGGAGTGGAACAGCACCAACACCACCGGTAAGAAAGTGGCGTCGGGTGTCTATTTCTACAAATTGACTCGCGGTAACGACGCTCAGGCGAGAAAAATGATTCTTCTGAAGTAGTAAGGTCCACAACTGCTTCTCTATATAGCCGCCCCGTCGGGCGGCTATTTTATTGGTGTCTATAGCGTTAGCAAAGTGAAAAATTTCTCAAATTATTGTCAAATCCACTTGACTTTTGGCCGAAATACGTTTAATTGAAATTGAAAATCGTTTTCATCCGGCTTGGGCTAGGGTATTTATGAAGGAATTTCTGAAAACAAAAGGTTTCAAGATGACCCCCCAGAGGGAGCTTGTCTTTCGCTCTTTCTTTGAATTGGGCCGTCACGTATCGGTCGACGAGTTGTACGAAAGAGTCCGGCAGAAAGACCGCTCGATCGGTTACAGCACGGTCTGGAGGAACTTGAAGCTCATCTGTAAAGTGGGGCTGGCTGAGGAGGTCAATATGGGTGATGGAATTACTCGTTACGACCGCATTACCCGCGATCTTCATGGTCACCTGTTTTGTGTGAGTTGTAAGGATGTCGTAGAATTCAAGGCGGAGACTATGGCGCAATTCCTGGCTGATAAGGCTCGCGACCTCGATTTCGAAGCGGATGGGTTCAAGATCGAGATTCAGGGATACTGCCGTAAATGCCGCAAGAAAAATCGATAAGGAGCTAGCGGAAAGAAAAGTTGCGGCGACTCCGACCAGTGCGATCGAGACAACAACGGCGCCGCCAAATGGCCGACCGTGAGAAAAAAATGAGTTGACAAGTGAAAGCAAGAGCAAAAAATGACCTACCTTGATAAAATGGTTCCCGGCCAGCGTGGCAGGGTCCTGGGTTTTGTAAATGACAGTCCTCTAGCCCGTCGTCTAATGGAACTGGGATTGATGCCGGGGCGGATAATCGAGTATGTGCGCAATGCACCCCTGAGCGATCCGATGCAGATCAGGGTCGGCGACAATTCTCTTTCGCTGAGGCACTCAGAGGCATCGGTAGTGAGTGTCGAGCTTGAGGAGTGACCTGTCGCGAGAAACTGTGACCGGGGCGAGATGGGAATCAGAGCCAACATAGAATCTTCCACACGGCCTAAAACGATCGCTGTCTGTGGTAATCCCAACAGTGGGAAGACCACTATTTTTAATGCCATGACGGGCCTCAGGCAGAAGGTGGCTAACTACCCGGGCGTGACGGTTGAAAAGGTCAGTGGATACTTCACCGTCGATAAGCCGGTGCGCCGCAGGCTCTGCCTGGTAGACATCCCTGGTTCATACTCGCTGTCGGCATTTTCCCCCGATGAGCGTATCGCCGTCTCCGCCCTGCACGGCAGCCTTGATGGGAGCAGTCTGCCCGACGCCATCGTGTGTGTCATCGACGCCACGAACCTCGAGCGCGGGTTGTATTTTCTCTACCAGATACTGCAGATCGGCCAGCCGGTGGTGGTAGCCCTGAATATGATCGACCTGGCCGGTCGCAAAGGCATCGAGATTGACATTCCCGGACTTCAGTATCTCTTAGGGGGTGTTCCGGTGGTGCCGGTTGTGGGCAATAGGGGACACGGGATCAGCCGGTTAAAGGAGGAAGTTGCCGAAATAATAGAGAGGCCGTTCTGCCCGCTCAATCACCATTACGATCCTATCGCTGAGGAATTGCTGACCACCTTAAGACAAAGCAGGGATAACGGTCATTTCACGCGCGCGGAATACTTGAGAGTGATTTTTGATGTTAATGGTCCCCTTGAAGAAAGGTTTCTGGGCAAGGCCGACAGTAACCTGCTGGATGTGGTTGACAGGGGGCGCAAGCGCCTGATTGCTACTTATGGTTCATTATCAGCGGCGGAGACGAGTTTTCTGGGGAAAAAAGCCGAGGACGTCTGCCGTCAGGTTCTTAGAGTCAGGAGCCGGCGTGACAGGACGACATCCGAAAAGGTTGACCGTTTCTTGCTGCATCCGGTTCTCGGCCCGCTGGTGCTTCTGGCGGCCATGGTTTTCATTTTCCACTCCATATTCAGTTGGGCGGAGCCGTTCATGGAACTGATAGACACAGCTTTCGGTGGCCTGGCCGGGCTGGTCGCCGGTTCGATGGCTGAAGGGCCGCTGCGTTCCCTGCTTGCCGACGGTGTTATTGGTGGTGTCGGTTCGGTGCTGATCTTCATTCCGCAGATAGCTATTCTCTTTATCTTTATATCGATTCTCGAGGACTCCGGTTACATGTCCCGAGCGGCCTTTCTGGTTGACCGGATGTTTCGCTGGTGCGGCCTGTCGGGAAAGTCGTTTATCCCCATGCTTTCCTCGTTTGCCTGCGCCGTGCCTGGCATCATGGCGACGCGGACCATAGAGGACCGTAAATTGCGATTCATAACGATTATGGTGGCGCCCCTGATGACATGCTCGGCGCGCCTTCCGGTATACTCTATCATGATCGCTGCGTTCATTCCGTACAAAACATACTGGAGCGTGTTTAACCTTCAAGGGGCGGTGCTGTCACTGCTCTACTTGTTGGGTGTGATCGTAGCCGTGGTGGTGTCGTTTATTCTGAGCAAAACGCTTTTGAAGACGGAGCGCGGAACTTTTCTGATGGAGATGCCGTCGTATAAATTGCCCACCTGGAAATCGGTTGTCGTCCGTGTCGTCAATCGTCTCAAGACCTTTGTCATCAGGGCCGGGACGGTCATTCTGGCCATCACTATCATTATCTGGGCTCTCAGTTACTATCCCCGCCCGGCTGAGCTGGCCGACAAATACGAACAACAAGCTGCAGAACTAAGTGCCCGTAACGAATATGACCGGGCCGTTTTGGAAACACGCCTGGTGTCTGCCTTAAACGGTTTGTCGGCGGACGAGTCCATCTGGGTGGCATCGCTTCGTAAGCGGGCTGCTCAGGCCGGGGACGAAGCTGGATTGAGGGGAATAAGAGACGTCGCCGTCAGCGCAAAACCCGACAGGGCAGCCCTGGTCGACGCGGTGATGGAATCCTCGGCACTTGACCTGGCTCACGCCCGGTCTGTGCGCGAGTTGTCCAACAGCCGAGCCGGCGAGTTTCTGCGGCAGTCCTTTTTTGGCAGAATCGGACGGATAATCGAACCCGTTTTCAGGCCCCTCGGTTGGGACTGGAAAATCACCATGTCGGTCCTGGCCGGATTTCCCGCTCGAGAGGTAATCATTGCGACTCTGGGCACAATATATAACCTGGGGTCCGAGGTCGACGAGGAGTCGGCATCGCTGGTACAGAAGATGCGTCACGCGAAGTGGGATAGTGGGGCCAAGGTGGGCCGACCGGTATTCACACCGGCAGTAGCCCTGTCTATAATGGTTTTCTTCGCCCTGTGCTGCCAGTGCGGGGCGACGCTGGTCACTATACGCCAGGAGACCGCCCGCTGGCTCTACCCGGCGGTTGTCTTCGCGTATATGACAACGCTGGCGTATCTGTTTTCGCTGGTCGCATACCAGATACTAAGCGGGATGGGTTTGTAATGAGTGTACTCTGGCAGCAACTGATAATCGCCTTTCTGGTCTGCGCGGCCGTCGCCTTCCTGGTTATCCGTTATTTCCGTTCGCGGCGAGGGAAAGGCGAATGCCCGGCCTGTCGGGCGCGTCTGCTGCAGGTTAAGACGCTGCGCCGCAAGGCGGAGTCGGCACGGGAGAATTAAGCCTTGCTTTCCGCCCGCCTTCTTTGTTTTAAATAACTATGTTTCAATCGGGCCCGATATTGCTTGGGCAGTACCGTCCTCTCGATACCTACCTGCATCGGCTGGACGCGAGATCAAAGATGATTCCGATTACGCTGGCATTGGTCCTGGCCCTGATGACCGGTTCACTTTTGTTCTATGTGGTGATTCTGGCCTCGCTTCTGGCGGTTCTTCTATATGCACAGGTTGGACTGGGGGCTCTGCTCAGGAATTTCAAGCCGCTGCTCATTTTGGTGGCGGTGACGGCCCTGTACCACCTGGCCTTTTCCGGAAAGGATACGGAGACACTGCTTGAAGTGTTCGGCTGGCGCATTACAAGCGGCGGACTGGAGATGGCCGGCTTCTATTCGCTGCGGCTGGTTCTGTTTATCACGGTCGCCTTTCTGATGACGCTGACCAATTCACCGTCGGAATTGGCCGAGGCCTTTTCCAAGATGCTAAAACCGCTGAAGGTGATAAGAGTGCCAGTGCACGACCTGTCGTTGATTCTTTTTATGGCGATTCGCTTCATTCCGGTGCTGTACGAGGAATTCGTGGCCATTCGCAACGCCCAGATCATGCGAGGTGTGAACTTCTCCGGGTCGCTGGTGAACCGCACCAGAAAGACCGCCTATATTATCATTCCGGTCTTTGTCGCGGCAGTTCAGCGCGCCGACGACATTGCCCTGGCCATTCAGGCCCGAGGTTACAACCGTGCCCCCGAGAGGACATGCTACTCCCGGTCGCGCTTTGGCAGAAACGAACTGAGATTTGCGGTGCTATCGTCGCTGTTTGTGGCAATTGTCTTTTATCTGACTGACTGACAGATGGCCCAAAAAAACATCAAACTCCTGATCGAATATGACGGGACCGCCTATGCCGGGTGGCAGGTGCAAAAAAACCTGAATAGCGTCCAGGGCGAGTTGATCAAAGCCATTGAGAGCGTAACCCGCCGGCGCGTGACACTGATCGGTGCCGGTCGAACGGATGCTGGTGTGCACGCTCTGGGCCAGGTAGCCAATTTCGTCGTCGATCACGATCTGGAGCCAGTGCGATTCAAGGATGCGATTAATTTCTACCTGCCTTCGGATATACGGATCAGGGAATCGAGCGAGGCCGCCGCCGACTTCGATGCCCGCCGGGACGCTCGCTGGAAACGCTATCGCTATCTGGTGGGCCTGCAGAAATCGGCCGTTTACCGGCAACTGCGGTGGGATGTAACGTATCCATTGTCGGTGGAGAAACTCAAGCGGGCAGCACAGGAGATTGTCGGAGAGCACGATTTCTCACCGTTCTGCGTGGTATCGTCGCGGAAAAAGAACAATAATTGTAACATATACAACGCTCGCTGGCGACAGGTAGGTAAGCTGTTGGTTTTCGAGATTCGGGGAAATCGCTTCCTGCACAACATGGTACGGTCGCTGGTGGGAGCGATGGTCAACCTGGCTTGCGAAAACCCGGATAAGAACAAGCTGAACTTGACTTTAGACCGGTTTGCGGATATTATAAAGGCTCCATCGGAGGCACGAGCAACATTCACGGCACCGCCCCAGGGACTGTACTTGGTGTCGGTAAATTATGAAAAAGGAACGGGAATATGAAATTCTTCATCGATACCGCTAATCTTGAAGAGATTAAGTCAGCAGCCCAGATGGGGGTTCTTGACGGCGTGACGACCAATCCCTCGCTGGCGGCCAAAGAGACCACTCCATACAGAGAACTTCTGGGCGAAATCTGCAAGGTCGTGTCCGGCCCGGTCTCGGCCGAAGTCCTGGCCACCGATCATGACGGTATGGTCAGGGAAGCGGAGGAACTGGCGAAAATCGCCGACAACATCGTCATCAAGATTCCAACCATTCTTGAGGGTCTCAAGGCAATCAAGACTCTGACAGCGCGGCGGATCGCTACCAATGCCACGCTGGTTTTTTCTCCGACACAGGCCATTCTGGTGGCCAAAGCCGGGGCCACCTATGTCTCGCCATTTATCGGCCGCCTCGACGACATCTCGACTTCAGGTATGGACCTGGTCGACCAGATTGTGACGATTTACCACAACTATATCTTCGAAACTCAGGTCCTGGTGGCCTCGGTGCGGCACCCGATGCACGTGGTCGAGGCCGCCCTTATCGGTGCCGATGTGGTGACGATGCCTTATAAAGTGATTGGCCAACTCATCAAGCATCCGCTTACAGATATTGGCTTGGAGAAGTTTATTTCAGATTTCAAAAAGGCTCAGAGAGGCTGATGATTACAAGATACACGTTGCCGGAGATGGGCGCACTGTGGACGGAGGAGAGTCGCTTTGAAACCTGGCTGAAAGTGGAAATCGAGGCGGCCCGGGCAATGGCCCGGTACAAAATCATTCCGGCACAGGCTTTCAAGACCATTGAGAAAAAAGCTCGCTTCGATGTGAAGCGCATAAACGAGATCGAAGCCGAGGTTAATCATGACGTCATCGCCTTTCTGACGTCGGTGGCCGAGTTTGTCGGCGATGATGCCCGGTACCTGCACTACGGTATGACGTCGTCTGACGTATTGGATACGTCGCTGTCACTGCTGATGAAACGGGCCGCGGCGATTATTGACAAAAAAATCGCGGTGGTTCTAAAACAGATTCGCAGACTGGCCCTGAAGTACAGGGCGACCCCGTGTATGGGACGGACACACGGCGTGCTGGCGGAGCCGATGACACTGGGCCTGAAGTTCGCCGTCTGGTTCACCGAGCTTGAGAGGGCCCGCGAGCGGTTTAAAGAGGCTACCCGGGCGATATCAGTGGGCAAGTTGTCCGGAGCGGTGGGCAATTTTGCCAACCTGGACCCGCGGGTGGAGGCGGCGGTCTGCCGGACGCTGGGCCTTCAACCTGCCAAAGTATCAACGCAAGTTCTGCAGCGTGACCGGCACGCTCACTATATCTCGGCGCTGGCTCTTTTGACGTCGTCTCTGGAGAAGTTCGCCACCGAGATTCGCAACCTGCAGCGCACCGAGGTCGGCGAGATGGCGGAAGGATTTGCCAAAGGTCAGAAAGGCTCCTCGGCCATGCCGCACAAGAAAAACCCGATCACGGCGGAGCGGATAACGGGCATCGCCCGGCTGGTCCGGGGTTACGCTGTTTCGGCGATGGAGAACATACCGCTGTGGCACGAGCGGGATATCGCCCACTCGTCGGTAGAGCGCGTGATAATTCCCGACGCCGCCATAATCACCGACTACGCTCTCGAGAAATTTGCCACCGTCCTGCAAAACCTGGTAGTCAACGAAAAGCGGATGCTGGACAACATATACTACCGCGGGGGGCTGGTATTCTCGCAACGCCTGCTGCTGAAATTGACCGGGCCCGTGGGTTCGCGCGAGAAAGCTTACGGCATGGTACAGCGCCACGGGCTGGCGGCGGCTGAAGGCAGGGGCTCGTTCCGGGAGCTGGTTAAGAGGGACCGGGACATTCGCGCTTATCTGTCCGAGAAAGATATCGACAGTTGTTTTGAGTTAAGCTATTACACGCGGAACGTGGATAAGGTCTTCGAGCGGGTGTTTGGAAAATGATTGCACGCGAGGGAATCCCGTTTATTGCAGTTGGGCTCGTCCTGACGGTTCTGCTGATAGTCCTGGCAACCCGGATGGACAGCCGCTGGCTTTTTGCGTTCACCTTGATTACGGCCGTCCTGACGGTCTTCACAACCTTCTTTTTCCGGGACCCGCCGCGCAGTTTCACGCGGGGCCCGAATATTCTTTTAGCCCCGGCCGATGGACGGATCGTGTCAATCGACAGTCTCGAACACCATCCTTACACCGGCGGCAAGGCCCTCAAGGTCTCCATCTTTCTGTCCATCTTCGATGTCCACGTCAATCGTATTCCGGCCGCGGGTACGGTGGAATATGTCAGGTACAATCCCGGGAAATTCCTGGCCGCGTATGTGGATAAGGCGTCGGAGGTAAACGAGCAGACCGAAATTGGTATCGTGACATCGGGGGGGGAGAAAATCGTCGTCAAACAAATTGCCGGGCTGATTGCCCGCCGCATTGTCTGCAGGTTGACGCACGGGGCCAAGGTTTCGGCGGGCGACAGGTTCGGCATGATTAGATTCGGGTCGCGAGCGGACTTGATCGTACCGGCGGCCAGCGAGATCAGGGTCAAGCAGGGAGAACACGTTCTCGGCGGCCAAACGATTATAGGCTACTTGAAGGGTAGTCCCGCTGACAGCGAAAGTCACGAAGCGACCGAGGAGGGTCATGTCCAGATATAGGGGTATCTTCCCGGGCACGTTCACCATGGGTAATGTCGTCTGTGGCTTCCTGGCGATATTGTCGGCTTTCGAGGGTCACATAACGACCGCCTGCTGGTTTATCATCCTGGCCGGCTTTCTGGATGTTCTGGACGGCAAAGTTGCCCGCCTGAGCGGCGGCTCCAGTCAGTTCGGGATTGAGTTGGACTCGCTGGCTGATTTCCTTTCGTTCGGCGTGGCCCCGGCCGTAATTGTCCATGCTATCAGGCTGAACACCCTGGGGCGCTGGGGTTGGATTATCGCCATAGTCTTCATCATGGCCGCGTCCTACCGGCTGGCTCGTTTCAATGTTTTGGCGGACACCGAAGAAAAAAAGGAGTTTCTCGGCCTGCCGGTGCCGGTGGCGGCCTTTGCCCTGGTGACCTATATCATATTTTCGTACAAGGTGTGGGGTCGGCTGGAGCATGCGGAGCTGTTTGTTTCCATGATCGTAGTGCTGGCCCTCCTGATGGTTTCACAGATCGAGTACGAGATATTTCCGGATCGATTCGAGTCCCGCCAGAGCCGGATCAAGCTGCTCATACTCCTGGCGATAATCCCGGCCGTAATTTTCAAACCCAGACTCTTATTGTTTCCGATAGTGTCATTATATATATTGTATGGTATCGTCAGAGAACTTTACCGTTTGTTCCACGTAGGAGTGGGTAAGGTGACAGGGCGCGGTTATCGGCGGCGCAGAACGGATAAGGATATTATCGATGAGTCAGAACAGTAGAGCAGTGGTCTATGTGAGGTTGAAGGACGGTGTTCTTGACCCTCAGGGGGTGACGATTCACAAGGCCCTAACTCAGATGGGCTACGACGAATTCGCATCGGTGCGCACGGGGCGCTTTTTCGAGCTGGAAATAAAAAGTGACAGCGGCGATATTGACCGGAAGATCGAAGAGGTTTGCGCCAAGCTGCTGGCTAATCCGGTGATCGAGCGGTATACGGTGGAAAGGACCAAATGAAATTCGGTGTCGTGACCTTTCCCGGGTCCAATTGTGATTATGACGCTTACGCGGCGCTGAAATTCATCCTCAAGGAGGAAGTGGAATTTCTCTGGCATAAGTCGGAGGACCTTTTGGGTTGTGATGCCATTGTTTTGCCGGGCGGTTTTTCATACGGGGATTATCTGCGGGCCGGTGCCATCGCCAAGTTCTCGCCGATAATGAATAAAGTGTTGAAATTTGCGGCGAGCGGCGGCATCGTGATGGGCATCTGTAACGGTTTTCAGGTTCTGACCGAGTGCGGTCTGTTGCCCGGTGCCCTGATGCGCAATGAGCACCTTCGGTTCAGCTGCAAATTCGTCCGGTTGCGGGTAGAGACGAGTTCGAGTATATTCACTCGCGCCTGCTCGCGCGGTGAGATACTGAAAATTCCGATTGCCCACAACGAGGGGAACTATTACCATTTTGATGATGATATCAAGAGGCTGGAGGATAACGGTCAGGTTGTTTTCCGCTATGTCGACGCGGCGGGCGAGGCGACACGGCAGGCCAATCCTAATGGTTCGTTGAACAACATAGCGGGAATAACCAACGAGCAGGGAAACATTCTGGGAATGATGCCGCACCCGGAGCGATCGGTCGAGCCTATTTTGGGCTCGGCCGACGGGCTGCGCGTGTTTGAGTCGGTGCGGGCATCGTTTTCTTCGACGGTGACGGCGGGCAGGACTTGAAAAAGCGTGAGTTGACATTTATTATTGTGGCCCTGTTGCTGGGAGCAGTAATCGGCGGGTTGATTGGAGATATTATAGGGACTTTTTTGCCGCCCGGAGCGGCAAAGACGGTTTTTACAAAGACAATCGAGATTGGCTTCGACACGGTCAAGGTGGATTTTTTCTCGATTGCATTCACGTTTGGTCTGAAGTTGAAGATCAATTTCATGTCGATGATGGTGGTACTGCTGGTCATAATCTATTTTAGATGGTGGTACCTGTAGTTTAGACCAAATCTAGGAGGTTTTCATATGTTTGGCCTGGGTCCGTGGGAATTGTTGCTGGTGTTTCTGGCCATCCTGCTGCTGTTCGGCGCCAAAAGACTGCCGGAAATCGCTCAGGGCATGGGGAAGGGAATCAAGGAATTCAAGAAGGCCATGAAGGACACCACCGACGAGATTAAGGGTTCGGTGAAGCTGGACGATGAGGCGGCGAAGCCGCCGCAGAAGGAAGAAAAGAAAAGCGAGAACAGCAAATAATCGTTTTCTTTTCGGTGGGCTGGAACATGAGTACAGGCTTCAGTAAAGATGATATCGACAAAATCGGTGCTATACTCGGCGCCGCCAGCGTGTCCTTCCACAAGGATCATTACCGTCTAAAAGTGGCCAACGCCGAGGAGAGGCGAAACCTGGTGCTGGAGCTTTTCCCGGAGGCTACGCTGGGCAAGACGCGCGGGATGCTTGTCGTCGTCTATACCGGCAATTCGCATCTGCAGCTTCATAATTGCACCGGCTACGTTGTCTCCGACGAACTCGGCGAGGTGACATTCGTTTCCGAGACCGGGAAGAAGCTTTCCGGCCTGGTTGTCGAAAGAGGCGCTTCGTGTTCTTTGTATGCCTCCATCAACCGCGATTTGATTTCATCGGATTTTACGCGCCTGGGAGTCGAGGTGATGCTTTCGGGGGTGGCCCTGTCGCTGGCGGAGGAGATACTCTCCCAGACAGACGACCAGGAAGAGCCATAGACAGTCATCAACGGGGTTTCTCGGGCTGGAGAGGGCAAGCAACAGCAAGGCCGCTGCCGGGGCAGGCAGCGGCCTTTTTCAGGGGCACAATTCGAGTGACAGCGTTTATTTCTTAACCGCGAAAGATTCGACAAAATCAAACAGACTGGTTACAATATCGGAAGCCTTCTGATACCTTTCCTGTGGATCCTTCTTCAGGGCCCGGCCGATAATGTGGTCGAACAGCAGAGGAATCTGGGGGTTGACGTTTGACGGTTTCTCCGGTTCGTTGTTCAATATCGCATAAATAAGCGAGGTGATATTCTCGCCTCTGAACGGCCGCCGCCCCAGCAGCATTTCATACATGACAACGCCCAGCGAGAAAAGGTCGGCGCGATGGTCCACGGCCTTTCCCTGGAGCTGCTCGGGAGAGATGTAGTTGGGTGTGCCCATGGCGATACCGGTTTTGGTCATGGAACTGGAGTCGACGCGGGCAATACCGAAATCCATCACTTTGACGCGATAATCGGAAAGGACCATGATGTTGGCCGGCTTGATGTCGCGGTGGACGATGCCCCGCTCGTGGGCGTAGTCAAGGGCCGAACAAATCTGGATTATTATCTGAGAGATTATCCGATAGTTGAACTTCGTTTTTTTCTTTATCATGTCTTCAAGGGTCTGACCTTCCAGGTACTCCATGGCGATGTATTGCAGGTGTCCTTCGGAACCGATATCGTAGATGGTGACGATATTGGGATGAGACAGCTTGCCGGCGGCCTGGGCTTCCCGGAACAGCCGCTCCTTGAGTTCCGCCATCTCGTCGGGGTCGCTGACAAAATCGAGGCGAATAGTCTTGAGAGCCACCGGGCGGTTTATGGCGGGGTCGACACCCTTGTAAACATGGCCCATAGCGCCTCTGCCCAGTGTGCCCAGAATCTGGTATCTGCCAAGATGGGTGACGGAATCGGTCGCCGGTGCGCCCGGGATGGGTTGGCTGTCGGATACGGCGGGTTCGTCGGTAATATCGGCGCCGCGCTGTTCGTCGATGGCGACGCTGATGGGGCTGATTATCTCAGGCTGCGGCCCATCAGTCGGTGTTTCCGGGGAAGCCGCCTGATCGGTCTTTTCCTCGGCCGCCGCGGCGTCAACGTCGATAGCGACAAATTTGGGGGTGGCGACGGTTTCATCGATTTCTCCGTCAAGGGATATGGCCTGGTGGTCATGGAAGGCCGCCGGCTTAGCATCGAGGATTTCGGTCATGACATTCTCAGGGTCGCTGGCGGAGGAACTGATCTGACGCATCGGTACGTGGACAGGCTCTCCGGATTTTGGCTTCTCGACCCGGGCTTTGGTCACCGGCTTCTTTTTCTCCGGCTTATCCGGAGCGGCTTTGTCCGTACCCGGGATCAGACTGGATTCCAGAAGCGGCGAGGCCGTCATGAAAAGTACCAATTCCAAGGCAATGTATACTGTCTGACCAATTACGCGAAAGGAGCTTACCAGAAAGTAGTTGACATTGGCAAGGATGAAAAGGCCGCAAAAGAGTATTACCATCCGGTAAAGCAGAGAAACCTGCGGCAGGAAATAGGCGCAGAGGCAACCGACCAGGAACAGTAACAATAGGTTCGCGGCGTGTTGGTTATCCTTCGGGGTAATAATATTCCTGTTGATTAGATTCTCGATCACTGTTGCCTGGACCAGATACTCCGGCGCCGCCTCGGAGGCGGGTGTCCTGAAATACTCGGTGTATGACGGATCGTCGACGCATACCAGAACGACTTTTCCCTTGAGGACGTCGTAGTTGAACTGCTCGCCGAGCACATCGGCGGCGGAATAGGTAGTGTAGGCAGGTCCTTTGGGAAAGTTGATGAAATACTCAGCATTCTGGTTAATGGGTACTTCGACTTTTTCACCGATGATGATTTTCTGTCCCTGGACAATCTTTATCTGGTCTGTCGGGACATCGTAGTACATCGCTGCCGCCAGCAGGGAAAGGGACGGGTAGTAGTACCCCTCGTAATTCATAACCAGGGCCTGATGCCGCAGGGTGCGATCGTCGTCGGGCATATTGTAATCAAATCCGAGAAAAGGCTCGCTCTGAAGGATCTTCTCAGCCGGCAGGAAGACTTTGCGCACCTGCATGGTCGCCTTCTCATCAAGAAGACCGAGAGGGTTGTCGACCGTAAGGGAATGGTGAAACAGGTAATCCGGGTTGTTGGTCTTGGGGGATCGGAAGGTCGCCAGGGCGATATCGTACGGAAGGATAATGTTTTCAATCCAGCTTAGCTGCTCGGCCAGAATGTCGGTATGGCCGGCGGAATCCTGGCGAGTATCCTCGGTCAGCTCGAAAGTCACAGCGATGGCCTTGGGACCACCCGAAGCGGTGGCGGCCAAAAGGTCGGCGATGCGGTCCCGGTCCCACGGCCACATGCCGTATTCGTTCTGGGCGCGGCCGTCGAGTTTTACGAGGACAATGTTGGGGCGCGTGTCTTCGGCGGCCGTCATCTGGCACAGGAAATCGTCCACCGACTTCTGCAGGCCGGCCAGGGGCCCAAAGTCGTTGACATAGAGCAGCGCCGCCAGAATCGTAATCAGCAAAAACAGTATGTACGATGAGTACTTGCTCATAATGATCTTTCCTCATCTCCCTACGGAGAGTCGTTCTATAAGCATCTTCGGTAGTTTCGCTTTTTCCATTTTTCGTTGAGCTGCCTCGATGTCGTACGGGACCCGGACAAAGGTGACGTCGTACTGCTCAAGGTCAAAAATGGTATAGCAGGCTCGGGGGTCGGCGTCACGGGGCTGGCCCACCGAACCCACATTGATCAGATAGCGGTTGTCGCGATCGGGTACAAAGTCATGACCTGCCTTGATGCGCGGCAGCCGCCCGGGCGACTCGACGAAAATCATCGGCAGGTGGGAATGTCCAAAAAAGCAGAGACCGGTGTTGAAGTGTTGAAAGGCCTGCTGAGCCATCTCGGGCTGCAGAATATAGTGCCACCTTTGCGGTTCGTGAGGAGAAGCATGAACGAGATATAGCTCTTCAAACGTATGATCCATCTCGAAGGTGGAAATGATGGACAAATCGTAATCGGTGAGGCACTGGTGTGTCCATTCGGCCGATTTTTTGGCATCATCATGATAGTACTCACTGGACAACATTCCCAGAGCCGCATATTCATGATTACCCATCAGTTTCACGTCGCATGTCCTGTTCACCAGTTCGAGGCACGGGGAGGGATCGCTGCCGTACCCGATGACGTCACCGAGGCATAAAATTCTCTCTATGTTTTGGTCGGCGATATTCTCTATTACCGCGGTCAGGGCTTCCAGATTAGCGTGGATGTCCGAAATTAAAGCCACTCGCATGCATTACTTCCCTTCGATAAACTTAAAGGTGCTGTTACCGACCGTAATCAGGTCACCATTCTTCAGAACGTAATTGCTGATCTCCTCACCGTTCACCCTGGTTTTTCCACTGCGGCCGAGGTTGACCAACGAATAGCAGTGGTTCTCCTTTACTATCTTGGCCTGGATGCCGGAAATCCAGAATCCCTTGGCCTTTACGTGAACGAATTTGGCCTTGCCGATTGTGACGACGTCGCGATCGAGGTGGAATTCCGAGAATTCCGCGTTTTCTTCGCCCACGAGGACCGATCCGCCATACTTGCCGACGATCTGTCGCTCAACTTTGTCGTTTTCCAGCAATTTCTTCTGTTTTTTTGTATTGAGCACCATTGTCCCGTCGAAATTGGCGGCACCGTCGTGATCCTGTGAAGCCTCGGAGCGGTACACGAGCGAATACTTGCCGATCGTGATGGTGTCATCGTTGCGCAGTACTTCCTCCGTAATCTTTCGATTATTGACGAAGGTGCCGTTCAGGGACTCGTTGTCGATTACGACGGCAGCGTTGTTATTGAATTCGATAAGGGCATGCTTTCTTGATACCCCGCGGTTTTCTAAGACGATATCATTATCGTTGGTGCGTCCGATGGTAATCCGCTTTTTTTCCGTGACAATTCTCTCAATGACCTTGTCATCATATTTGACGATAATTTCGGGCATAAGAGGGTCCTTTCAAAATATTTGTAAAAAGGCAATTTTAACAGACAACAAACCCGACTTCAAACCTCCGTTTTTTTCTATGTCCAAATCTTGTTGCGAAAGGCCAGTTCTGTTATTTTATCGGCATGCCAATAGGAAACTTAAACTTGAAAGGAAGAGCTGTTTTAGCGCCCCTGGCGGGGGTTTCCAACCGTCCGTTCCGAGTCCTGGCGATAAGATCGGGAGCCGCTCTGACCTATACTGAAATGGTCTCCTCGGAGGGTATTATTCGCAACCAACGTAAGACCCTGACCATGATGGAATTCAAGCCGGATGAGCAACCGATTGGGATACAATTGTTTGGTGCTAAGCCGGAAGTAATGGGTCAGGCCGCCGGAGTTGTTGTCGAACAGTTTCATCCCGATTTGATCGACATCAATTTCGGCTGTCCGGTCAAGAAAGTCGTGCGCAAGAATGGCGGCGCCGCCGTACTCAAGGATCTGCACCTGACGGAGGATATCATCCGCGCGGTTGTGGAGGCCGCCGGCAGAACGCCCGTCACGATAAAGATGAGAACCGGCTGGGATGACAGAAGCCCGGTATACCTTGAAGTAGGGCGGATTGCCCAGAGAGCCGGCGTGGGCGGCGTTTGTCTGCATGCCCGCAGCCGGGCCGATGGGTATGGCGGGCGAGCCGACTGGTCCGCCATAAAGTTGCTGAAACAAGCTGTCGGCATTCCGGTCATAGGCAATGGTGATGTCTTCACCGCCCAGGATGCCCGGCGCATGATAGATGAGACCGGCTGCGATTACGTCATGGTGGGGCGGGCGGCGATGCTCAGCCCGCTTATCTTCAGACAGATTAACGAGTATCTCGAGACGGGGCGTCAGCCCGGCGACATTCTCTTGTCGGAGAGAATGGAGCTGGCTTGTCTCCACGCCCGGCTGATGGCTGAGACTTACGGAGAGGAGCGTGGCATCAGGATGATGCGGCGCTCCCTCGTTCGCTACCTCAAAGGGTTTGAAAGAGCCACGGAGTTGCGGCGGGATGTGACACAGGTGAATACGTTGGCCGATGTCGAAAGGATCCTGCATGCTCTGCGGGATGCGACGCCTGACGCTTAGCCGCGTCACCGCGCCTGTGACAGCCGCAGGCAATCCTTCAAAAAAGACTCAATGAAAGACTTGCCAGGCGGCATGACGGCCTTTATATTAACCGGAAATTCAGCTAACATGAGTTTAAGGTATTGGTATGAAGACGCTTATCATCGCCCTGCAAAAAGACGGAAAGCTGGTCCCGGCGTCATTTGAGTTGATTGAAGTCGCCAAATCTCTGGGGGGAGAGGTGACTACGGTCGTACTGGCCGAAAACGCCGAGGCGTTGGCCGGTGAACTGGCCCAGCGCGGCGGCGGACAGGTTCTGGCGGTATCCAGTCACGAGTTGAAATACTTCAACGATGAAATCTATGTGAACGTTCTGTCGTCGCTGATATCGAAGCACACTCCGGATCTCGTGCTCGGACCAGCGACCTTCTATGGCAAGTCACTCGTCAGTCGCCTGGCGGCCAGGAACGGCGCGCCCATGGCTTCGGACGTGAGTAATGTCAGTCGCAACGGCGACGATGTAGTAGTCGCCAGGTCGCACTACGGCGGCTCGGTAATCTCGAACGTGGTCAGGAACAGCGACAAGCCGTTTCTGGTGACGGTGCGACCCAAGATATATCCCGAGTCGAAAGACGGCGACGGACGGGTTGTAGTTGAAACGGTCGACGCGTCTCTGCTGCAATCAAAAATGGTCGTAAAGGAGTTAAAGATCGAGGCGACGGGCGCGGTCAGTCTGACCGAGGCCGACATCATTGTGTCAGCCGGGCGCGGAATGAAGGGGCCGGAGCACCTGCCCATAGTGCGGGAATTGGCTGACGTTCTGGGGGCGGCCTTCGGCGCGTCGCGAGCTATCGTCGACGCTGGCTGGATTCCTTACTCGCACCAGGTGGGGCAGACCGGGAAGACCGTGAACCCCAAGCTGTATGTAGCCGTGGGTATTTCCGGGGCGATTCAGCATCTGGTGGGTATGCGAACCTCGGGAACGATTGTGGCGGTGAACAAAGACAAAGATGCGCCGATATTCAATATCGCCAATTACGGCATTGTCGGCGACGCTTTTGAAATCGTTCCGGCCTTGACCAGGAAGTTCAAACAGGAACTTGCGACGTAAGGTGAGGGCTATTCTGAAAACACAAAACCGCCGACTGTCAGGGTCGGCGGTTTTTCTTATTTGCAGCGTGATTTTTCGTCATTCAATTTTGATGAGATCCGTCTCGAACCTCACGCCCTGGCCGCATTCGTTTTTGACAGTCAACACCACGGTATAGGTGCCCACCTCGTCGTAAGTATGCTGGGGATTCTGTTCGGTGGAGCTGTTGTCGTCCGAATTGGGGTCACCAAAATCCCACTGCCATGATGTGATCAGGCCGCTCGAGGTATCGGTAAAGAAAACCGTCAGGCCGGGTGCGCCGAGGGTATCGGAAGCGAAGAACCCGGCCACGGGGACGGCATCAGCGATGGTGATGTAGCCCGGATAGGTCAGGGTGTCCCAGCCGCAGGAGTCCGAAACGATAAGCCGGACATCAAAAATGCCGGTGCTGTCGTAGTTGTGCTGCGGGCTCTGTTCCATCGACGTGACGCCGTCACCGAAATCCCACTCCCAGGTCAGTATACTGTCACTGGGCGAGAGATCCTGGAAGTCCACCACCAGGGTGGAGCAGCCGGAAAGCGGGCTGGCGGTGAAAAGCGCTATTGTTGAGTAGACCTGGATGTAACTTGCCCTGACCAGCGAATCAGCGGCCCCGGACGGGCCGGCTACGATGAGGCTGCAAGTATAGATACCGCCCGTGTCATATGTGTAAGTGGGGTTAGGTTGATCCGAGGTGCCGGTCAGGTCGCCGAAGGTCCAGTTCCAGGTGGCGACATTACCCTTCGATTCGTCCGTGAAATCGACCGTCAGGGGCGCGCAACCGGAGGTCACGGACGCGCTGAAGGCGGCGGCCGGCGGCAGGGAATCAAACCGGACTACCGACTCGGTAAGAAGGGCTTGGACGAATCTGGGATTGTGAATCCCACGGGAGCCGTCGCCCTTGTATAGCAGGTAGTTGTACAGAATACGAGCCGCATCCGCCGGGATGACCGAATCGGCCATAAGGCGCATTCCGGCAGGGTCCGCGGGGTCGAGGAAGGCCCGGTCCTTCAGCAGTGTTTCCAGACTGTCGGCCAGGGAGACTATCGAGTCGAGACGATAATAGCCCAATCCGGATCCGATCACGTCATGGAAGTTTTCCAGCAATGCATGACAGCCCGAGCCGAGGCAGGCAGCCAGATATTGCGTAGTGTCGACACCGTCAATGTGCTCCAGTCGGAAAGTATGCTCGCCGAAGGAGTAACCCTGTCCATTGAGATAGTGACAGCGCAAGCAACCGTTCAAATCCGCCACCGACCGGTGCGAGGACGCCACGACGCTGTCGGCGAAGCGAAAGCCGCCCTTGCCGGACAGCACGTCCGCCTGGCCGCTATAATGAGGGCCGAAAGTAGCTGTTAGAAGGACATCACTGGTAATACCGGCGGCCGGCGCCGGGTTTACAGCCTGATGGCAGTGAACGCACATGTTCGATTTGCCCATGACGAAGGTGGAGTCGTTCGCCAGATAGACAAACTCGCCGAGAGCACGCAGAGTGGAGTCACTCCAGGTACCATAATTGCCGGTATGCGGCATATGGCAAGTGAAGCAGCCGATGACATTGTAATGCTGGATCGCCCCCAGAGGCAGACTGTCAAACTCGCGGATAAACCCTTCATGGCTGTGACACTCCGGGCCGCAGTCGTTGACGGTATAATTGCTGCCGTTCAGGTCGTGAAGGATGTCGAGAAGCGAATCGGAGGCATGGGCGGAATTCGCCCACTGGGCTTTCGGCCGTATCAGCCGGTTATCTTCATCACTATGGCAGTCGAAACAGGCCAGACCCAAAGTAGTATCGTAAACCGTGATATTATTGGTTTCTGTGATAAGGTCATCACAGCCGGGAAAAGTCAGCAGAAGCGCCAGCATGCCGACAAAGAAAAGTGGAACGGCTTTACGGTATATCATCCGGTGTTATCCCATCTCTTTAGGGTTCGGATTTAGTATATCACCGCCCGCGGGAAACGTCAATCGTTTATTTGGCAGCGCCTTATACGCCCAAATCGGCTGTTCTTTTTGCGACCGGCCGGGCCGGTGCACAAGAGGCCGGCGGCGGGCAGTTAAGTCTGGGACGGTAATGACGAAAACCAAGTTAAAAGCCTTTTTTCAAAAATCACGGAGCAATCATGTCACTATTAATTGAGGTAATCGAGTGGCTCGACCCCGCCGGGGAAGAGATGATTCATCGGATCCCGCAGGAGGGATCGGCCGATTTCAAGTGGGGTGCTCAACTCATCGTCCGGGACAGCCAGACGGCCATGTTCTTCAAGGACGGTCATGCCTGTGACTCTTTTACGACCGGGCGCCACACCATTTCGACTTTGAACATACCTATCCTGACCAGACTTCTGGCCTTCCCTTATGGGTTCAAATCACCTTTCCGGGCCGAAGTCTACTTTGTCAACCTCAAGGTCTTCACGGATCTCAAGTGGGGGACCAAATACCCCGTCACGTTCCAGGACAGCAGGCTGGGGCTGATTCGGCTTCGAGGGCACGGTGCTTTCACGATGCGCATCGCAAACCCGGCGCTGTTTCTCAACTCGATTGTCGGCCGCCAGGCGCGTTACACCACGCAGGATATTCAGGACTATCTGCGCGATGTCATTGTGGCCCGTATGAACGACATGCTGGGTGAAAAGCTCGATACAATTCTGGAGTTGCCGGCCATCTACACGGAGTTGGCTGAGGAGTTCAAGCAGACCGTCAAGGTGGAGTTCGACAAGTACGGACTCGAACTGGTGGATTTTTATATTTCTTCGGTCACGCCTCCCGAGGATGTCGCCAGACTCATCGACAAGCGCTCCGGTATGGAGGCCGTGGGCGACCTGGACAAGTTTTTGAAGTTTGAGATGGCCCAGGGCATGGGGTCGACCAGCGCCGGTACCGCGGCTACTTCCGGCGCCGGCGTTGCCGCCGGTGTCGGTCTTCTGGCCCCGGGGATGCTTTCTCGCGTTTTCTCGCCTGAGCAGACGGAATTGAAGCGTGAATCGGTCAGCACCGTCACCTGTCCGAAATGTCATACCGATACTCCCGAACAGTCGCGGTTTTGTTACCGATGCGGCCACCAGATGGTAACTCAGAACACCTGCCCGTCGTGCCACAAGGAACTGCCCACCGAGGCCGCCTTCTGCCTGCACTGCGGGTACAAGCTCGATGCAAAACCGGTTTGCCCGCACTGTTCGGAAGAGATTATTCCAGGCTCCAAATTCTGCGGATCCTGCGGCAAGAGAATAGAGGGAGATGCACAGTAAGAAAAGGAAACCCGGCTTTTACATCGAGGTAGGCTGTCCCGGCTGCGGTGGAGAACTGGAAGTCGAGGAGAACTTCTTCGTAACGACCTGTTCGCACTGCGGTTCGGTTCTGCGCCTGGTCATGCCCGACTGCCCGACTGCGTATCTCGCCCCCAAGACGCTGGCCAAGCGCGAAATCCGTTTCAATCTGGACCGGTATCTGAAAAAACGATCCCTGCCGCTGACGGATGCCGACCTTCAGATCAAGGCAGTCTACTACCCATTCTGGAAAATTGATTCACTCTTGCTGAAGGTGCGTAATCGTGTCCACCGACGGGTTATCCTGGCCGAGACCGAATATCAGTCGGAAGTCACCACCGAGACGGAGAAAACCGATATAGCCGTCGTTCCGTATTCGCTGACTCTACGGGCCGGACCGGCCCTGGACGGTGTGCCCGATTCCCTGGGCGTGCGCGGGGATGTAGTCAAGCTGGTGCCGTTTTCGGAAGAACACGTTGCCTCCGGTTTTGACTCGCTCCCCGTGGTCAGGTCCTGGGACAAAGTCAGGAGCAACCTCGGCCGATCCCTGGCGACAGTAGACGAAATAGAGCAGGCCGCGTTCGGAGACAACCTCACTGAGATGTTCAATCCGGTTTTTTCGCTGGTCTTCTTTCCATTTTACATAGTGGAGTCATATCGTGAGGGTTACCGGCGTTTTGTGGTCGACGGCGCTTCCGCGCGGATCCTTCAGTTGCAGGCCGCCGAAGGCAGCGTGGCGGGTTCCGACGGCGATCACGTTGATAGCGCCGATGAGCTTCTGACACCGTCGATGGTGTTCGAGAATGCAGCCAGCGTCATGTCGGTCGAGATGACCGAAGAGCCGGAGGAGGAGGCCGGCGGCCCCCGCGTGGAGTTTGGCAGGCTTGATATCGAGTTTCATCGCTGCACCACCTGCGGCGTCGATCTGCCGGACGAGAAGTCGTACCTGTACGTATGCAAAAACTGCCAGGAGATAAAGACCGTAGAGCGGACACCCCTGCCCGTGAACCAAATTTACAGGATAGCGGCCCGGGGGAAGAACCCGGACAGCATGTTTCCTTTCTGGGCCTTGAAAATGCCCAACCCGGTTGCAGCCAAGCTGCAGCGGATGTTGGGCGGGATACACCGCTCGGAGCGGATAGTTGTTCCGGCCTTTCGGACCCGGAATTTCGAAGCCCTGTACCGGTTGGCCCGGCGAATTTCGGCAGCCTATCCCCAACTCGAATTGACGCCGGTGGAAGCCTTCGATCGCAATTTCACGCCGGTGAGCGTGAGTATGAGCGAAGCCTTTGCGCTGGCCGAGATTGTGATCTATCGCAGGCAGGTGGCCATGGTGGCCGAGGGCATTTCAGGAATGCCGGCACGAGAGAGCGTTATCCCGGTGCAGGCGGATCTCTTCTACGCACCGTTCCACCCCGAGAGCTACTTCTTTGTGGATTCGGTGCTGGGAAACATTACTTTCGAGAAGAACGTACTTGCTTGAAATCTGGAACCATATCTTTCCTAACAGGTTATAAGACTAAAACACGCCTGGCGAGACCGCGAATTAACTTGCCTTGAGATAAGGTTTTGGCTATGTTTTGACCCTGAACTCTGGAGGTACGGTAGAAAAACAGCTAATTGATTTGAATATTGCTGAGGGATATACGTTAGTTTATAGATGACCGTACAGTTTAAGGTAAGCTGCCTTGGTACGGTTATTTTTGTGTCTGGAGTAGAGTGTGACATACAGAACTTTGTTCAAATTTGCAGTGCTATTACCCGGATTGCTTGCGGCCCTGACATCGCCGTCGCGGGGGGAACTGGCCTCGTCCTACGATGCCCCTGATTCGGCCTTTGCCAGTAACACGGTGGTGGATATCATCGAGCATAACGGTGCGGTGTGGTGCGCGACGGGAGAAGGGCTGAATTTCAGCTACGATTCCGGGCGGACGTGGCTTTTGTACAATTCGTCGAATGGCCTGGTCAGTGAGAACATCTCGGCTCTATTTTCGATCAAGGGACGTATCTGGACGGGAACCAATCACGACGTGTCGATCGGAGGGGATTTGCAGACCTGGTCCGACGGCGTATCCCTCTCCGACGATAACGGCCAGACCTGGACGCAGGTCGATTTTCCCAGTCTGGGGTTCACCGATCCCGACAGCGTCGGGTTGTGGGGAGTTAATCGGACGGTATATGATATCGCGGGGTACTATGACCCCGATGATGTATACGCCCACGACGACTGGCTTTTCTTCAGTGCCTTTGCATCCGGGTTTATGGCATCGCGTGACGGGGGACAGAACTGGCGCCGGATTTTTGCCAGCAAGAGTCTGGAGAATGATTTCTATGCCAACCCGTCTTATCCGGCTTACAGCAACCGGTACTTCTCGTGCGCTGCGGATACGTCCCATGGGGACTCGCTGTACGTCTGGGTGGGCACAGCGGCGGGGGTTTTTCAGTACGTGTATGCCATTCCCCGTCAAAAAGCCTACGCCAATCAGTATGTCAGCCGGGTGGCGTTCAACGATGATGTGACCGGCGACGAGGATAACTACGTCTTCTATGCTGGTGATCTGGGCGTGACGCGGGGTTTTAAGACAGGTGGGCCGTACATGTCGCGTTTCGCAGACGGCGATCCCAACGGTCCCAACGACGGTCTGCCGGGTCCGTTTATATCGGCGGTGCATGTGTTCAGGGGCGTTGCTTTTGCCGGGGCGAATCAGAGCCGCGGAGTCTCGGCAGGTCTGGCCGTCTCGACCGACCTGGGAGAGAGCTACCAGGCTCAGGACCTATTTACGGAGGTTATTGGCCCCGATCGCACGATATCGGATTTTGCGAGCATCGGGGAGCGGCTCTATATGGCCGCCGAGGAGGCCGGGTTATGGGTGTCGGCGGACACCGGTCAGACGTGGGGCCGGCTGTTATTCGATGCAGACACGACCGCGGCCAATCGCCGCAATGTCGTCCACGCCGTACATACCCGGGCTGATACCCTTCGCCTGGGTACCGATTCGGGCCTGGTGACGCTCTATCTGGACCCGGCCGGCGCCATTGATTCGTCCTGGAATTACGTATTCCCCGAGGATGACTCCAGTTCCACGAAGGTGATGCGCGTAAAAGTGGAGGAGTTTTTGAACTCGGCCGACACCACGTTCGACTCGCTGTGCGTATGGACCATCAACTGGCCGCTGACGGATCAGGGAGAGTACTGCGTGATGCGCTCGATTGGCGACGACGACCGGCAGTTTTCCGATAACAGATCGCAGATAGGGGTGGTATCCTACGACATCAACTTCTTCAGCGATTCCGTGTTTGTAGCGACGTCGGCTGGAGTGAGATTCAGCCGCGACGGTGAAAACGGAATCCGCAACCAGACCTTCATTCACGAAATAAAGGACCCGGGCGGAACATCGGCGACTGCCATGACCAACGATACCATAACCGTATTTGAAGTGCTCGGTGACACTGTCGTGGTCGGTTCCACCAAGGGTTTTGCCGTTTCCACGGACCGGGGTGTGAGCTACGACATTAACCGGATCAACCGGGATACACTTGGCGCCGACGCCGTGATAAGTTATACCAAGACGAATACCGGCAGTGCCATTACGGGTGATTTCATTCCGGCGCTGGGAGTACAGTATATTGACGGTGACTATGCCCGCATCTGGAGTTCAAATAATCCCAACGACTTAACGTATGGCGCGCCGGGTATCTCGGTCGGAGTGGTGGTGCCGCTGGTTGACACGGAGACCTCTGACACGGTCGGCTATGTTCGCAGTTGGGCGACCGCCTACCACGGCGGTTTTGCCTGGAACTTCGCCTTTAACGGTGATACGATTTTTGCCGCGACCGATGCCGGGCTTTTGATAAACCATGCACAGCTCGGTTCGGAGTGGGACACCGTCTCCCTGGTCAACAACGACGGTATCACGCTGGTGGAGCCGGGGACGCCGGTGTATGCGGCCGAGGTCATAGGCAATCATCTTTGGATCGGCACCGGCGACCGCACTGTCCGCATGAACGTTGTCGGTCTTGGGGACGCCGAGACGTTTTATTTTATCGATTCGGCCAGCGCGGCGGATGTTGTTTATGCGTTTCCGGCGCCCTTCAGTTTTTCCCGGCACGCCGGCATCGATTTCCACTTCACGGTCGAGCAGGACGCAAATATCACTATCGAGATATACGACTTTGCCATGAACCTGGTCAGGCGCATCGTAGACAATAGGTTGTATCCGAAGGGGATTTACCCCACCGTCGGTTCGTTCCGGCCCACCTGGGACGGCTACAACGGCCAGGCGGAAAAAGTGGCGGTGGGCATGTATCATTTTAAAGTAGAATATTCCACGGGCGAGGTCCGCTGGGGCAAGCTGGCGGTGATACCGTAAGGAGTTACTGATGAGATACCTTGTCTGGTTGACAGTGCTGCTGATAATCCTAGGGGCCGTGCCGACGATGGCTGAGGACGGTGACGGCGGTTGGGCCGGAGCATTTTACTACGTACCTATCGGAGCTCGTCCGGCGGCTATGGGTGGAGCGTACCTGGCGGTATCTGATGACGGCGCCGGGCCGCTTTACAATCCGGCCGGGCTGGCCAACATCACCAATATACGTTTCGCGACGGCTTATCGCCTGATGAAGCTGGACCGTCAGTTGGGCTACGCCACGTTTGTCGTACCCACGAGGGGGAATTCGGCGCTGGGTGTGCACTATCTGTACGCCGGGGACAAAGGACTGAAGGCGCGGGATACGAACGGCCGTGAGCTGGGCTGGGAAATCAACAAGAACGACCACGATTTTTCGGTCTTCTTCGCCAAACGGTTTGAGAAATTGTTCGCCGTCGGCATCAAAGCGAACTACTTGCACGCGACCTTTGCGGAGATGTCGGCGTTTACGGTGAGTTTCGATTTTGGTGCCATGCTCTACTTGAGTGAACTGGTCGACCGCGAGAAGCGGGATCTCGTGCCGATACAGGATATTCAGGTGGGCCTGACCGTCCGGCGCATAGGCGCCAAGTACCGCTGGACCAACGAAGATTATCTTGCCAAGTATACCACTTCGGCGCTGAGTTCGGAGCAGGATGATACAATTCCATGGGAGATCGGGTTGGGAGGAGCCGCGCTCTTTTTTGACAGAAAGCTTCTGGTGGCGGCCGATATTCTCAAGAATATCAAGCAGTCGCCTTTTTTGCATGCCGGCGCCGAGTACAGGCTGTATCCCGAGTTTGCGGTAAGAGGCGGCTACTCGGACGGCCGGCTGACGGCCGGGACCGGTTATCTATTCCGCCTTGCCGGAAAGACGATTACGATTGATTACGCTTTTTCGACTGACAAGGCCGACGAAGGCTCGGAGCATATATTCTCCTTTGACCTGCTTTATTGAGGGTGATTGATTCATGAAATGGCGGCCTCTTGTTCTGACGGTATTTGCCTCTTTATTGGGCTACTCCGTGGCCGCGGACGACGGTCTGGCTTTGATGAAGATCGAGCAGGGCGCGCGACCGGCGGCAATGGGCGGAGCTTTTGTGGGCGTGCCGGCCGATGTCGCATCATCGATGTATAATCCCGCCGGGGCAGTCGACATCAGCCGGTTTACGGCAACCTTCGGCCACACGTCTTACTGGGAAAACATCCGATTGGAATCGGGTTTTTTCGCCATGAATCTGTCTTCGCGC
>Ga0224495_10000280_pt1 | contig 41601 bp, 36 predicted proteins | sample SF_Jul11_sed_USG_FD_168128 | JGI IMG/M metagenome (GOLD analysis project Ga0224495, IMG submission 168128) | Sediment microbial communities from San Francisco Bay, California, United States - SF_Jul11_sed_USGS_4_1 | ecosystem: Environmental > Aquatic > Marine > Sediment | place: USA: California... | reverse complement strand
AGACAGAGAGTTTAGGTAAACTAAAAATGAGGAGAGTTTACCATGAAAGAAAAAGTATCAGAAGAATTTAAAAAGGAAGCCGTTCGGCTTGTTTTAACCAGTGGAAAAACGCAGCGACAAATTGCCAGAGAGCCTGGAGAAAATGTGCACATAAAAACGTCTTATGAAAACCCATCACCATCCAGCACCACTTCGTTATTTGTTTGGTGTTCAGAATTTATAATGATAAAATGGTGCTGGATGGTGCTGGTTTTTGTGCGCCGGCAGGTTGTCCTGATTATATTAAATTTATAAATAATAAATAATAAATAATAAAGAAACTATTTTAGCAGAACTGGCGAATGTTGAGAATGAAATCAAAGCAGAGATTACAATCGTAGAGGAGGCTACGCAATAGCAGCGCTGAATGCGAAAGATTAAATAATTTCCCTGCTCTGTTCTATTTTAAATATGCCCTCATGGTATTTTCTGATGCGGTATATGGAATTGGTATCGAGAGTAGCTGTGATGAAACATCGATTTCTCTGATAAAAAACGGCAGTAAAATTATAACCAACGAAATTATCTCGCAGATGGATTTTCATGCGCTTTATGGAGGGGTGATACCCGAATCGGCGAGCAGGCTGCATCTTGAAAAAGCATCGCCTCTGCTTGAGAGGGCTCTGAATGCACTGAAAACAAGCGGTGGGCAGCTTGATTATATTGCTGTAACTACCAGACCTGGCCTGGTTGGGCCCCTTCTGGTGGGTTATTATACTGCACTTGCAGCCGGCTATGTTTATCAGGTTCCGGTGATACCGGTTCATCATCTGGAGGCTCATTTTTACGCCCCGCTGCTGGAACAAAAAGAGATTCGATATCCTTTTGTGGGTCTTCTTCTTTCGGGGGGCAACAGTACGATATTTCATGTTCATAATCTGGGAAGCTGGAAGGTTCTTGGTGATACTCTCGATGACGCCTGTGGTGAGGCGCTTGACAAAGGGGCAACCATGATGGGTTTAAACTACCCTGGCGGCCCGGAGCTTGAAAAACAGAGTAACCTGTTTTATCAAAATCAGAATGAAAAAAAGGGCACTCCGCAGAATAGGGGCAAAGCACCCAGGAACCCCTTTCCTAAAATTCTGGCTGATCAAAAAGGTGAAAATTATAACTTTTCTTACAGCGGCCTGAAAACTTCGCTTTATTACTATCTCGAAAAAAACCGTGAAAATAATGATGCCCTGCCTGTTGAGGCTTTGTGCGCTTTTTATCAGGAACGGGCCTTTGAAATTGTAGAACGAAATATTGATCATGTTCTTTCGCAAAATATTTATCAACAACTGGTAGCCGCCGGAGGTGTTCTGGCCAACAAAACTCTGAAGAAAAAACTTGCGACAGTTTGCGAAAAAAACAGTGTTGAATTTATTACTCCGTCACCGGCTTTGTGTACAGATAACGGGGCGATGGTTGGGGCACTGGGTTATCAATATTTTAAAAAGGGCAGCTGGCCCGATATCTCTACCGGAGTGTCTTCATCAAAAAGCTGGGATGTTTTATTATAACTGAATTTTTTAGAATATTTTTTATAGATCATATTTTTTTTGGGGTGAATTAGTCTTATACTTTTTTTAAAATTATTTATCAAGATTAAATATTTTTTCATCTGAAATTTTTAGTTTGATTGCGATATTCTGGTAAATGCGTTTCTATATTAAAACAGCTTCTGGCGTGGCTTATATATTTGACAAGGTGTCTTTCTTATGGAGTTCAAAAGCAGGGAATTCAGGGTGTTTAAGAAATCTAAAACAGATAGATCCATTGCTTTCAGGGGTTTGTTTCATTTAAGAAAAAATGTGATGTTTTATGGTCTTCTTTCTATACCACTGATATCGTTTTCGTTTGCATTTTTTTATTATACTCAGGGCAAACCTGTTCTACTTTCTGCTGTGCTGGTTGTTTTTGGTTTTATTGGTCTGATCCTGGCTGTTATAATAGCGACAAGACCCGATAGTGGCAAACTGGTGCGTCATTCAATTGCTTCAACAATTTTAGTAACTGATTCGCTGGTATTTTTGACCCAAACAGATTCTCCTGAGCAAATAGTCTGGTTTGTTACCTACCCTATTTATTTATTTTTAATAACAGGTTTCAGAAATGGTTTGATATATACATTTTTATTACTGAGTGTTTTTGTATTCGGATATAATTTTCCCCTGTTTCTTGGTCATACTCCCCATATTCCTTATGAAATCATGGTGCATGCAATTATTGCATGCATTATAGCTGTTGTAGTGGTCTCTTATTTTCAATATAGAATTGAAAAATATGAAAAAAATATGGAAAAGATTGCTTTTTATGACCACCTGACGGGGGCAATGAGCCGGCACTGGATGGATACAAGACTGCAGGAAGAGATACAAGCGCTGCATAGAAAACAGATAACTCAACCAGATCAATTAGATGAAAATTCTCTTTTTTCGCTGATTCTTTTTGATATGGATAATTTTAAAAAAATTAATGATAACTATGGTCACCGACTCGGTGATGAAGCACTTGTAAAATCAATAAGGTCTGTAGTCCATCATCTTCGTGCCTCTGATTTTGTGGCCAGATGGGGTGGTGAAGAGTTTTTAATTTTTTTGCGCAGTACTTCTCTTGAGGGGGCGGTTATTGTAGCAGAAAAAATACGAAAAGACATAATGAGAAACCAGGTTTATGTAGACAAAATAAAAATATCTGTTACTGCAAGTTTTGGTGTCGCACAATTTCAGTCTGATGATACCCTGGAATCATTGGTCCATAGAGCAGATAGTTGTATGTATATAGCAAAAAATACAGGTAAAAACAAAGTTGTGTATAATAACCAGAGCGTCTGATAAAAAAGATTGATTTATTGATTTAAAAATCAGTTTTTTGCCTTATCTTCACCATTAGTGCCGCCAGAACCGCTTGCTATTATATTATAATTTAATAAAAAATCATTTCTGAAATGAGTATTGCCCATTCATAATGAATTGACACCGCATATCGGGTAAATATCTCAAAGGCAGGGAACTTGCTTTGAAGAATAAATTTAAAAAAGATAAACACTCTGGTCACAAGGGATTGTTGCATTTAAGAAAAAATGTAACTTTTTTAGGATTGCTTTTTATACCACCAATTACCTTTACATTTGCAGTTGTCTACTATATTCAGGGTAAATCACTTCTGCTTGCCTCTGTTTTAGCCGCATATGGTTTCATCAGTCTTGTTGCAGTAATTATAATGTATTTAAAACCTGACAGTGGAAAGGTTGTTCGTCATTTAATTGCATCTGTCATGCTCTTGAATAATTCCCTGGTTTATTTAACCCAGATTGATTCACATGAGCAGTTTGTTTGGTTTGTAACCTTTCCTGTTTTTTTCTTTTTAGTTACCGGCTTTAAAAATGGATGGATTTACACATCTGTTCTGGCTGTGGTATTTATATTCGGATACAGATTTCCCTATCTTCTCGGTCATACTCCTGATCTTCCTTTAGAGGTGATGATTCACGGGATTCTTGCATTTTCCGTAATGGTAGCTCTGGTCTCTTATTTTCAGTATCGAATTGAAAAGTATGAGACAAAGATGGAAAAAATCGCTTTTTACGATCATCTGACCGGGGCAATGAGCCGGCACTGGATGAACACCCGGCTGCAGGAAGAGATACAGACATTACATAGAAAACAAAGGTCAGGGCAAAATCAGTTAAATGAAAATTATTTTTTTTCAGTGATTCTTTTTGATATGGACAAATTTAAAACATTGAATGATACCTATGGCCACAGCATGGGAGATGAGGTACTTGTACAATCGATAAAATCTGTCATTAAACATCTTCGCGCTTCTGATTTTGTGGCCCGGTGGGGTGGTGAAGAGTTTTTAATTTTTTTGCGCAGTACACCTGTCGAAGGTGCAGTTAAAGTTGCAGAAAAAATACGAACTGATATTATGGCTAATCAGTTTTATGCTGAAAAAATAAAAATATCGGTTACTGCAAGTTTCGGTGTGGCAGAATATCAACCAGCAGAGACTCTTGAATCATTGGTCCATAGAGCAGATATTTGTTTATATAAAGCTAAAAGTTCGGGAAGAAACCGGGTCGTTCATGTTGCCTGATGTTCATATATTTGAATTATATAGAAATATCAAATAACAGCTTCGCTTTTTTAATCTGTATTTAGAACGTTTCGATTCGCATGATATCCATCTGACAGGTAAAAAATGGCAAGAGTGTTATTTTCTTGAATGAACTTTTCGCTTCTGAAATTTTTGTCGCACCCGCGCATGTTATAATTTATTGCGCAGACAGATTCGCTACACCGATGAGAATTTATTTTAAATAAAATTAACAGAGGTGTTAAAAAATTGAGATAACTGCTTTTTTAATGCAAGTGTTCAAGCCTGCTTTAAAAGAGTAAACGCTTGACATTGTGTTCATAACATCGCTCTTTTTTATAATGAAAAGCATTATTAAACAAATTATTGATCCTGAAGAACGAAAAATTAAAAATTATTTTAATCCTTTATTCTGGAAAAAAAAGGCTGAAGATTATAATCAGTTAAGAGAAAAAGAGAAAACAGATCTTGATGTTTATAAAACACTGGCAGAGGGGGCAAGGCCAACGATAGAGTATTATATTTTAATTGTAATCTCTTGTCTAATTGCGACATCGGGTTTAATTCAGGGCTCTTCGGCAACCATTATTGGTGCCATGATTGTTGCGCCGTTGATGACTCCTATTTTGTCGTTTTCTCTGGGTGTTATCTGGGGTGATTTGAATCATATTAAAATTGCACTCTCATCATTGACTAAAGGGGTGATTTTAGCGGTTGCCATCTCTTCGCTGATTGCCTTTTTTATACCGATAACAGATTTCTCTGCGGAAATCGTTGCCAGAACTCATCCGACTATTTTTGACATTCTCGTCGCTCTTGCCTCAGGAATCGTGGGTGCCTATGGTTATGCCAACAAAAAAATGAGCAATACAATTGTTGGTATTGCCATAGCTGTGGCACTGATGCCGCCTCTTTGCACGGTTGGAATTGGTCTGGGAACAGCTGATTATTCTGTTGCCTCGGGTGCTTTTATATTATTTATCATAAACCTGGTCTCGATTTCACTGGCAGGTGCGGTGGTCTTCTGGATTATGGAGATTCATCCGCTTGTGGAAGAGAAGAAAGATGTTTTGAAGAGGGCGGTTTCTCAAATTATATTTTCGGTGGTAATACTTGCTTTGATATCTGTTCCTGTTTTTTATTATATGAAAGAAGGATATGTTACCAGGCAAAATGAAAAAATTATTGATCAAATTATTCATTCGAATTACCCGGGTATTTCTGTTATGGAGATGCACTCGGTTAAAAACAGAGATGGTTACCATATTCAACTTACTCTCAAGGGTGACAGGGCTCCATTTTCTGAGGGGTATAATGACTTTGTCAGCCTTATCAGGAAAGAGTGCAACGGGGTACATGGTATTGAGGTACATTTCATTGAGAGTAAATTGTTAATAAGGTCTGATTTTTTAAATGAAAATAAAGATGAAAACAGCAAAAAACCGTTATAAACTTCCGAATTTCGTTTCTTTTTGACAGAAGGCCTCTTTAAATCTGTAATCATTTAAAAAAATGATTGATAGCATGTTTTTTAAATGATATCGGGAGTTATTATATGGAAATTCGCCATTATCTCTTGATGGGTAAAGTGCAAGGCGTCGGTTTCCGTTTTTTTACGCGGGATGTTGCCAAATCGTTGAAAATTAAAGGATGGGTCAAAAATCTTCCGGATGGCAATGTTGAGTGTCTGGTTGCTGGTTCCATTAATGATATTGAGAGTTTTGAAAAGAAAATCCGCAAGGGTCCGCCTCTTTCAAGGGTAGTGAATATGGAAAAAACCAGGATTGCAGAAGGTACCCAGGATATTCCTGATGACTTTGAAATTTTAAATTAAAAGATATTTGCGGTTGTTGATTTTTTTCTTTTAAAAAAGCTGAAAAAGTTTTTTGTTGGTGATATAACTTGCTTGATTGCATCTATTTGTTTAATAGTTGCTTCGTAGCCCATATCAACAATTTTTTCAATATTTGCATAATCGGCCCAGTGAATATCTTCAATAATCGGTCTGATTACAATTGCGGCGCGGTTTAATTGATAGTTTTTTCTGTAGACTGCAGAGATCTCTTCGCTTCGCAGCATTACGTCAATGGCAGTTCTGATTTTCTGGTTAGACATGAAATTGTTGGAAACATCAACGGCAATTATTTTTTCGACATCAAGCGCAAGGGCTGTATCAACCCCCACTCTGTCTAACACACCTCCATCAATAAAGTAACTGTTGTTTATAGAAACAGGCGGAAACACAAGAGGCATGCTGGCGGAGGCTAATATTTTTTCTTGTACAGGCCCATTAAAAAAGATTTCACTTTTTCCATGAGACAGATCTACCGCAGTGCATACAAAAGGTATTTTAAAGTCGTCAAAATCAATATCTGGAATAATGGGTAAAACAGCTTTTTCAATATCTTCATTGCTCAATATGCTTCTCGACAGAAGTAATCGTCCGATTAAGCCTGTTTGCCGATAAAGGTTGTTTATTTTATTTAAAAGAGATCGTTTGCTCTGGTTACCATTATTGTCTACAGAACGCCAGCTGCCCAGAAGGGAATCTTGAAAATCTTCGGAATGAAGGTGATTGTTCAGTTTGTTATAAACTTTATTGATATTGTTGGTATGTGCATAATTTGCACCAACTATAGCACCCATTGAGACGCCTACAATCAAATCGTATTCGATTTTGTGCTCTACGAGTGCCTGTATTACGCCGATATGGGCAAGGCCTCTTGCTCCACCTCCGCTTAAATTAAGAGAAATTTTAAATGAGCTCATAGTCGCATCAGGGTTGTGGTATTCTATTAAAAATAGAGTTAATATTGTGCAAGAACGCCTTTGGATCAAATGTCTCATTCCAGGTCTCCCCGGATATGCTGCTTAATTGAGGAATTTTCATCAGTCGTTCCCTGAGTCCTGGGCCATCTGGGTTTTCCCATACGGCCATTGCCTCTTTTTGTACAAGGGCATAGGCATCTTCACGACTGATTTTTAACCCTTCTGTTATTTTCAGAAGGGCACGTGATGAAAATATTAATCCTCTGGTCGCATTTAAAGTACGTTCACACTCTTCTTTATGCACAATTAAATTTTCGACAACAAAATGCATTTTTATAAGCATATATTCAAAAAGCGATGTTGCATCGGGCAGTATGATTCGTTCTGCTGAAGAGTGAGAGATATCCCTTTCATGCCAGAGTCCAATATTCAGGGAGGCGGTTTGTGCGTATCCTAACAGCACCCTTGATATTCCTGACATTCGTTCACATAAAATCGGGTTGCGTTTATGTGGCATGGCGCTTGAGCCTTTTTGACCCTTTTGAAAAGGCTCTTCGATTTCACGGCTTTCACTTTTTTGCATAAGCCTTATCTCCTGGGCAAGGCGGGCAATGCCCTGGGCAGAAAGAGAAATCGCATTTAGTAAGGCTGCATGTCTGTCACGCGGTACAACCTGTGTGCTGACAGGTTCGACTTTCAGACCCAGCTTTTCAAGTACGTAGCTTTCCAGTTCGGGAGGTAACTGAGAATAGGTGCCTACGGCTCCTGAAATTTTACCATAGCTAATCTCTTCCATTGCCTGTACAAATCGTATATAATTTCTTCGGGCCTCTTCATAATAACCTAAAAGTTTCAGCCCAAGTGTTGTGGGTTCCGCATGCACACCGTGTGTTCTTCCTACAACTATCAATTCTTTGTGTTCAATTGCTTTTTGATAAAGAACTTTTAAATAGCGGTTATATGCTTTTTCAATCAGCCTGCATGCATCTGTTGTAATTGCAGACAAGCCGGTATCGACAACATCAGAGGAGGTTAAACCAAAATGAACATAGCGTGATGCCGGTCCGATATACTCAGCCATGTTGGTTAAAAAAGCAATAACATCGTGATGAACTTCGTTCTCAATTTCTAAAACCCGTTCCGTGTTAAAATCAGCCTTCGTCTCGATATCATTCATTTCACTGTCTGAAATTTTTCCTTGCTTGTGCCAGTAATGACAGGCATAAATTTCTATTTTTTTCCAGACCTCAAATTTATATTCAAGTGTCCAAAGGTGCTGCATTTCCCTGGTTGAGTAACGATCTATCATGGATTTTCCTTGGTTAAATTTATAAAAACTTTAATTGATAAAACGTGAGCGATATTTTCATTGTCAACCTCTAAATGGTTTCTTTGGAGGTTTTTAATCGGTATGTTAACATTGATCAGAATAGTTCACTCTATTTTGTCTATCTACTTTTTAGGCAGTATTGTTTATATTTATTATTGTGCTATAACCAGAATCAATAATAATGTATTATTGTTTGTCATTGGTTCGCTTCTGATAGAGGGCCTGGTAATTGCCTTAAACAAGTGGGAATGTCCGTTAACACCTCTTCATAACAGATATGGAGATAATAAAGGTTTTTTTGGACTTTTTATGCCGCAGTGGACACTTCCGTATGTTTTTCCGATTTTATTTGTTTTGACTATTTCAGGTTTCGTACTGGTCTATTTTAGGGTTTTTTATTGATTTCATGGGTTGAGTTCAAAGGAAGGTTTTTTAAATATTGGTTTTTATAATTTCCATTTCAATGCGGTCTCTTCCTTTTTCTTTGGCGCGATAAAGCATTTTATCTGCCTGTTTCAGTATTGCTTTGTAGTCCATTCCAATTTCAAATTGAACAATTCCCATGCTGGCAGTGAGTCTGATTTTAGAATCAAAAGTGTATGATCTTATTTGATCTTGAAGTCTTATGGCAAATTCTTCTGCTCCTTTTAGATTTGTTTCTGGCAGAACCAGCGCAAACTCTTCGCCCCCTATTCGAAAAATTTCATCAGTACTGCGCAGGTTTTTCGAAATAAGATGGGTAAACTCAATCAGAACGAGATCCCCAACAGGATGCCCATAAGTGTCGTTAATGAATTTAAAATGATCAAGATCAATAGACAATAGAGAGAAGGTATGATGATAGCGGGTTGAATTATTTATCAATGATTTGAGAGTCCGGTCAAATGCCCTTCGATTTTTTGTATTTGTTAAAAAATCGGTCAAACTGGTTTCATAAAGCCTGTTCTCAATAGATTGCCGGGCATTTTCAATAAAATAAGAGATAATCACCATAACAATATAGCAGACAAAGATAATGCTTACAGAAGAGATACTCATTGTTTCTAAAAATAAATTTCTGGCAAGCAAGGCAGAAAGAATTACAAGGGTAAAGATATTCCACCTTAATCCGTTTTTTAGCCCCATTGAAAACATTGTGGTAGCGGGAAAAAGTAAAAACCAGAAAAAAGTGTCATGTTCACCCAGATAGGTGATTATTGTAATAGATATAAATCCAATTCCGATAGACAAAATCGATGCAATAGTAAAGCTTGTAACCTTGTTTCGGATATAGTAATCTCCCCAAAAGAGTGCCAGAATAACTAAAATTTGAATGGGTACGACCATTTGAAGACCCATGCGAAACGATACCGGAATCATTAAAAGTGTTGCAATTACAGCAAGTCTTAAAATCGCTGATAAAAACTTTCTTTTTATAAATATGACCTCTTCACTATAGAAATCAGCTCTATCAAAGTTCATTTTGTAATTCTTCTGAGTCATTGATAATATATTATAAACTTAGACCCAATTTAATTTACATTTCAAATTGGCAAGATGATTAGTTTTGATTCCGAAAAGATCTGTTTATTAATCTTATTTGAAGATTTTTTTGTCTTTAATAACCTTTATGTAAGTGGTTATAGATTGTTGGCATGAAGATTATTAATTTTGTAAAATGGTCTTTTGTAAATGCCCCTGTTTTTTCTTTTTAGTGAATAGATTTACTTAAAAGTTAAAAAACAGAGGCTTGAATAATCTATTTTTTGTTTGTGTTCAGGCCAACGGGAGCATAAAGCGGACAAAATCCGATTACACTGGTGAGCAAAAAAACAGCTGCAAAAATCAGAGCTATTGTTGCCACCATACCATCAATGATTCCTGCAAACTTTAAACCTACAATAACCAGGGCAATAACGACTCTGCCAATGCGATCAATATTACCCATGTTTTTTGAAATTGCACTCATTTTATTCTCCTTAAAAAATATATCAAACTTTTATAATATAAATATATTCTGATAATATACTATTGTCTAAAAATAGTTTATTTTATAGTTTTTTTTACTGTAAAATGGATAGAGTTCCGTGAAAGATTTAAATCAACTTTTGTGTCAGGCAGGCCTGTAACATTCAAGTAGTTTTTGTAATTTGTAATTAAATCAAGATTAAAAGGTACTCCTTTTTTCTGGCTTTGTTCAATATAGTCCTGCAGTTGATTATGGACAGTAATACCACTATTGTTATTTTGCAGAGAAAAAAGATCACTATAAATCTGTTTTGTATATTCATCATACTCTGTAATGGTTATCTTTTTTTTTCTATGGCTATTACCTGAAAAGAGCTCCATTCTGCTTATTTTTTTTAACCATTTTTTTGTTGATTTCCAGGAGATTTTTTTAGAATCATAATTTTCATTGAAAGAACCGTATATCAATGTTCCTGTGAGTAGAAGAATCATTATGCTTGATATTAATTTTATCATAAAAGCTGGTTTATATACCACTTTGACAGAGTTATTCATCTAATCAATACAATATTAGTTTATTAATTTATATTTTTATTGCTATGAATGAAGATTTTGTGTTCCTATTGTTACAGCCAGTGCAAATAATGCTGCAGTAAACTGCTTGGCCAGAAAAGGTTCACCGATAAAACCTGTCAAAAAAACAATAATTGTTATATAGATTAAATTTCTGGACCATATTTCTTTATGCCGGACAGATGCTAATTGAAAAAAAATGTTTAATAACAGTACCAGGGCGATTATTCCGCCAAGTGTTGCTGTTTGCAGATATTGATTATGTTGATGAGTTTTTTGAAATACTGGCATTAATTCCTTTATGTCAGCAAATTTGGGGTTATTCATTTTTTCCGTAAACTGGTCAATATTATCGCCGGCTCCCGTGCCCAACCAGAAGTTGTCCATAAAAAGATCCCAGGAAATTTTGTTGGCCGCTATTCTTTGTCCCCATGATGAGGAGTAGTTGCCCGACAAAGATTGTTTCAGACTGTAATAAGAGTTGAGCATTCTATTTTTAAAATTAGGGCTGAGCGTAAAAGCTGCTGCAAATATAAAAATGATTAACACAGGTGCGGCAATGAGCAAAGTATATTTTTTTCGTTCCAGGGCTATTATAGCAATCATAAAAAATGAGGTAACAAAAAAGGCCACCTGGCCGCTTCTGCCTTGAACAATAAAAAGCATGATGGCAGTAAGAACTGCCATGGGTAAATAATATTTTTTAAATTTATGGAGCGGCATCTCTTTATGGAGTGAAGCAAGCAGGGCAAAAAAGATAAAAAATGCAAGTATCATGCTGTAATCCAGGTGAATCATAAAGACCCTTGGATTTTCTGGTAAAACATTTTCAATGTGAATGATGTTTAAAAATATGAGATAAGAAAGAGTAACATCAAGAATCATTCCAGCTGTATAAGCCATCAAGGTGTAAGGTAGATATTTTTTTTGTAATGAGGTATAGCCAAGAACAGGAATAATTAAAAAAAAGAGATCTTTGAGATTCAAAAATGCTTTAGAATAGTTGTTCGTCCACAAAAGTGTTAAAAGCATGTAACCAGTAAATAAAATCAAGGAAACCATTACCCGCTGTGAAAAGATCTTATGGAATTTTTGCCTGAAATTTGCTTCAGCAATCCACAGAATAAAAAGCAGTAATGAGGAAACAGAAATTATACTTCTGCTCCAGGGGACGGCAAAAGCAAAAAGCACAAAAGTATAATTGAACCAGAGATTTAAACGGTTATCATTATCTGAACCTTCTGGTTTAGCCATTAGATTCTATTACAGCTTTTATTACAGCATCTTGATCTTCAACAGTGAGGTAAGGGTGCATAGGAAGACTAACTACTTTTGCTGAAATTTTTTCTGATACCGGGAAATCTGATGCTTTGAGTCCCAGATGGGCAAAGACAGGTTGCATATGAAGCGGTTTAGGGTAATGAATCGCAGTGGGTATTTGACGCTCACTCATATTTTTTAAAAACTGATCGCGGTTATTTACCTGAATCGTAAACTGGGCATATACATGCTGGTTATAACTTTCACAATAGGGTGTAACAACATTACCTGAAAGTTTTTCACTATAACGTTTGCCTATTTTTTCCCTGCTGCTGATCTCCTGGTTAAAATGTTCCATCTTTACCAGAAGAATTGCTGCCTGTAGCGTGTCGAGTCGGCCGTTTATTCCAATCATCGGGTGGTTGTAGCGAACATCCTGTCCATGATTCATAATACGTCTCATTTTGACAGCGAGTTCGTCATTATTGGTAAAGATTGCTCCGCCATCACCGTATCCGCCCAGAGGTTTTGATGGAAAAAAACTTGTACAACCAATTTCACTTAAATTGCAGGATTTTTTAGATTTATATGATGCGCCAAAGCTTTGCGCGCCATCTTCAATAACAGGAATATTGTGTTTTTTACCTATTTGGTTTATGGCATCAAAATCAGCACATTGACCATATAAGGATACGGGCATAATTGCTTTTGTATTTTTTGTGATAGCTTTTTCAATTAATTCAGGGTTTAAATTGTATGTTTTGGGGTCAATATCTACAAAAACAGGCTTTGCTCCCAGAATCGCTATCATTTCTCCAGTGGCAATAAAGGTAAAAGGGGTTGTTATTACCTCATCTCCCGGACCAATGTCGTAAGCCATGAGGGCAACCATCAGGGCGTCAGTTCCGCTTGAAACTGCAATGCAATGTTTTGAACCGGTGAATTCGGCAAGTTTTTTTTCAAGCTCCGCAACTTCAGGACCCATGATATATTGTCCGTGATCCAGTACCGCCTGAATACGCTTATTGATAGACTCTTTCATTAAGTTATATTGTGCTTTTAAATCGATAAACTGCATATGCCCTCTTTCCTGTATTTTTGAATAAAATAGACGTTGCCGTACTTCCCCCGAATTTTTAATGAAGCGTCAATGATAATATTGTTGTTGTATTATGAAACAGTTAAAATATTGCAAAGAGTCCAGCAATCGTGATTGATTAATTGATTAATGAATGGAACAAATTTTATACTACAGGCTCTTTTCCGTCCATAACTTTTATTTTAAAAACAAAAAAAAGACTGAGCAGAGTGAACACCAGAGATAGATAGCTGACATGGTTATAGCCATCTATATGGTTACCGGTCTGAACAATCAGGAGTCCTCCTGTCAAGGTTGCAATTGCCGAGGCAAATTGTTGCACTGCGGCATTAAGTGTCATAAATCCTCCCCTCATATGAGGTTTTACTCCTGATGTTATTAAAGCCATTGCCGGAACAAATCTCCCTGAAACGAGTATAAAAAAAATAGTGGTGGTAACTAAAATCAGAATCAGAGAGGTATTTTCAAGGTGACTGATAAGGAAAATAGGAATGATGGACAGGGAAGCGATAATATAGTAGGTCAGTTTTTTACCAAATTTGTCTGCAATGTAACCAATAATGCGTGCCGTAATGAGGGTAGCTCCTCCACCTGTTAGATAAATAAGAGGAAGTTCGTTTTCTGTGAGCACAGTATTAAAAACAAGATAGTTGCTGATGTAGGGAATTAAAGAAAAACCTGCAAACATCATACAGATGACCAGTAAAAAAGCGTAGTAGTGGTTTTTTTCAGTAAAAAGCTCAGAGTATGTGTGTGCTTTGGGCGCAGGTCTGGTGTTGGGTATTGTGTAGTATGCATATAAAAGAACAAAAATTCCCAGGCCAAATAGTATGACAAAAGGCATATACCAGCCCATTTTATGGGCAATTAACAGGCTAAGAGGAACACCTGCTACCGATGCCGCTGAAAATCCTGCCATGATAATACCTGTGGCAGATCCTCTTTTCTGGTAATCAAAAGTATCACCGACAATAGCAAATATCAGGGCGTTGATCAAGCCGCCGAAGGCGCCGGTAATAATTCGCGAAAAAAGTAAAATGTCATAGCTTCTTGCGAGACCGCAAAACAGGGTACCGATCAAAAATGCTCCATAAACAAATAAAAGAGATTTTTTTCTTGAAAATTTATCGATAAATGTTGAGGCAATCAAGGCAGAAATGCCGGCAGAAAATGTATATGAAGAGACCAGATAAGAAAATTGCTGGTTGCTGATACCAAAGGTTTGTATTAACGTTGGCCCAAGGGGCATCAGAATCATGAAATCAAGAATATGTGTAAACTGAAAAATAGACAGAGCCGAAATCAGGAATTTTTCTGATCGGGAGAGAGAAAATTTGTTCATTTGTGTTTCAAAAGCAGACTCTGGAGACAGGCCGACAACTTTTATTTATGAGGATAAGCGATACTTTTATTCTATAGCTAACTATTTTGAAATCATCAAATATCTTTAATAATTTCGTGACGGATCATAACTATCTACCGCTTATGCTCTTGAAAATACCGTTTACGAATTAAAAAACCCACTAGTCTGTTTTGAGTTGACAAAACCAGATTTATGTGGTTAAATAAAAGTAAGGAGAAATTTATGAAAAATTTTTTTCGAAAAGTTTCTGTACAGGGGAATGAGTTGTTCATGTATCTGTTTGTTGTGTACGTGCAAAGGTAACGGATGATATTTTTTTTTCTTGACAAAATGAAAAAAATAAAAGAAAATTAAAAAAGGGATAAGGGATAAAGGATAAATGAAAAATGAAAGTAAAACAATTAGTGTGGGCGGAGGAGTATAATTCTGGAATCGGACAAATTGATTACCAGCATAAAAAATTACTAACCATAATAAATCAGTTAAATCTGACCTACAAGGTAGATAATGAAAAGAGTACATTAAATGGCATTTTATCTTCAGTAAAGAAGTATGCTGCATGCCATTTTGAAGTAGAAGAGTATATGATGCTGAAATTGCAATATAAAGACTATTCTCAGCATGTGCTATTGCATGCAAAATTTTTAGATAAAGTTCACTATTTTGATAAGGCTATAAACAAATGTGATTATTCTGAAAATTTGAGCGATATTCAGGTAGAGATGATTCGCTATTTAAATGAATGGTTTGAGGTTCATATGCTTTCCGAAGTAAAGGCAATAAAAAACGTTCGTCTTGAACGAGGTGTTAAGATTGACAATTTGATTACTCAGTGTTTCGATGATTCTGATAATATATCTTTAAACTGATTTTTAATTGTCAATGCAGTTTTTCTAATATCTGAATAAACAAAACCCCGGAGATCACATAGGGAATATTAGAGATATCATGTTTTTTATGGGTTTCGGGCAAAAGGTCTGAGGCTCCAATATAAATAAATGATCCGCTTGCAACAGCAAGAAGTATTCCTAAAATCTGTTGATCAGTTCCAAATACCCAGAATCCAGACAAAAGAGCGCCTACTGGTGTAGCCAGAGCCATTATTGCTCCTAAAAATAGAATTTTTCGTTTTTCATATTTTTCATGAATCAATAGTGTGGCAATAGTTGCTCCATCGGGAAGTTTATGCATAATAACTCCGATGGTTGCTGCAAATCCGAGAGGGTTTGAAGCAGCAAAACCAATGCCGATGATAATTCCATCAAGTAGTGAGTGAATGGTCATGCCTGTTATTGCAAGAACGCCTATGGCATGTACTTCGCAATCATCTTCCTGGCAATGGTGAATAACCAGGACATGTTCCAATATATAAAATCCAATAATCGTGATCAGAACTGTTAAATAAGACCAGTCGGTAAACTGTGTTGCTTCTGGCAAAAGATGAATAAAAGCAACAGTTAAAATTACTCCGGCAGAAAACCCAATTAATTTCACAGAGTTTTTAGCAACCCATTTTTGAGCATAAAATATGATCAAGATTCCTGTAATGGTGGTAAATCCAGCTATCAGTGAGAAATAAAATAGTTTTATCATACGTTTTCCAGGTGGTAATATAATGATTTAGAAGAGTGTTGACAAATAGAATTTATAATTCCAGTTTTTCTGGTTCTCCAATATAGAATCCCTGAGAGTAGTCTACACCTAAAGCTTTGACTGTTTCAAATACTTCTTTGGAATGAATATATTCGGCAACGGTTAAAATGTTCATCTCTTTTGCAAAGGCAAGTATGGTTTTAACGATAGTTTGTTGTATATGATCTTTGTCGATCCGTTTGATCAGAGAACCGTCAATTTTTATAAAATCCACATGTAGTTCGGTCAGGTATTCAAAATTGGAATAACCGCTGCCAAAATCATCAATAGCTATTTTGCAGCCCAGTTGCTTTGCCTCGGCAAAAAAGTCAGACATCTCTTTAAAGTTTTCGATGTTTTCAGATTCTATTATTTCAAAAATTAATTTATTTTTATGATTCTGTGCATACACCTTGATTGTATCCAGAATCATTTTTTTTGTTTTGGGGTTTATAATATCTTCTACGGATAAATTGATGGAAAATTCAAGATCCATTTTGGCTGACATTTTAATTACATTTTCGATTACGGATTTGGTAATGTAAGGATATAGTTTTGATTTTTTTGCGGAACTCAGGAATTCAATGGGCAGAACCAGTTCACCATTTTTGTCAACAATTCTTACCAGGCTCTCGTATTTTTCAATTTTACCTGAACGGTTATTAAGGATGGGCTGATAATAAGGAATGATTTTATTATTGGCAATTGCATGTTTCAGAAATCGTATTGCAGTAAGATTTGCATTATGTTGATTTCGCAGAGTATCGCTGTAAATAAAATGAATCAATCTGTTTTCACGGGCATATTTCAGCGCAATTTTACTTTTATTTAATGCGTGTTCTTCGGAACCGGTGTATGCGCCAAGGGAAATAGAGTAGTGTATTTCAATATCATCAACTTTGCAGAGGTTGTGTTCATGGAGTTCTTCAAGTAGTGTTGTAATGTTTTCCTGCAATAGTTGATTGTCATATAAAACTCCCAGATAAATTGCATATTCATCACCGGAAAGTTTGTATAGTTTAAAATCGGGAAATAATTTTGCAGTTAATTTTTCAAGTTTAATTGCAACACTTTTTAAAACCTGATGGGCAATTGTTTCGCCATAAAATTCAATAATTTCTCTGAAAAGATCAATGTTTAATAAAATAATTGTTTTTTCCCGGGATTTTGTAAAATCTTCGGTTAATTTATTCTGGTTAGGAAGTCCTGTCAACTGGTCGGTCAGTTGCCTTCGAATTCTTTTGGATTGTTCAATCAATCTTGTAATATCTTTTCGGACGGCAATATATTCGACAACTTCATTTTTAGAGTTCAGAATGGGAATCACCGTTGAGTCAACGATATAATATCCCCCGTTCTTTTTTTTATTTTTAATAATTCCATGCCATGTTTTTTTTTCTGAAATTGTATCCCAAAGTTCTTTGAAAGCTTCAGAGGGCATATCAGGGTGTCTGATTATATTATGATTTTTACCGATAAGTTCATTAATGTGATATTCAGAGATATCTGTAAATCTTTCATTGGCGTAGGTGATAATTCCTTTTTTGTCTGTTTTAGAGACGATGTTACTCGAATCCACTACTTTTTTATATTGTTCAAGAAGCAGAATGTAATTAACAAGATCAGGATCTTTTATGCTTTTCAAATCTATATTGTTGTAATTATGAGTTTCATTATTTTCTTTTTTTTTCAAAATAGCCCCTAAATCAAATAAAACTGTAAAATTCAGAATGGCTACCTGTCAAGCAGTTTCCCTTTCGCATTGTTAACTACTTGACACAGTAATACAAAGTTTTGTTTCTCAAATTGCGATGTACAGAATTTTAAAGGTTTGTGGTTTAACGACTTTGGCAGATGCCCTTTATTGCAGTGAGCAGGGGGCTGATTTACTTGGAATGGTTTTACACCCTGAAAGTCCAAGGTTCTGTTCATCAGAGATAATAGCAGAAATAAGTATGAATTTAAAATACAGGCCCAGAGTTCTCGTCTACGGAAATGATGATCGGGAATATATTATTGAGACTGCAAAAAAACATATGGATGATTTTTTATTCGTGCAACTTCCTGCTCATCATTCAGGTTTTGAAAAGGTAGTTCAAAGTATTGGTATCTCAAAAATTATTCCTGTAGTTTCGGTTGAAGATACAGTCGATTATAATCGGCTTGAAAAAATAAAAGATTTTGACCTGATTATATTTGATACAGGTGGAATCAAAGGAAGTAATAATCTACTACTTGATGGAGGAACCGGAATTCCTTTTAACTGGAGTTTATTAAAAGAAGTAAATCGAAATTTTCTGGTAGCAGGCGGGGTGAATCAGGAGAATATTGGCCGCCTTGTGGGCATGCTTCCCCGGAGCAGAGGTGTTGATCTGTCAGGAAGTCTTGAATCTGAAAAGGGAATTAAAGATCATAACAAGGTACGAACCTTTATACACATGTTTCGTGAAACAGGAAGGTCATTATGACAAAAATGACTCCCATGCTTCGCCAGTATTTTGATATAAAGGAGCGGTATAAAAATGAACTTCTTTTTTTCAGGATGGGCGATTTTTATGAGATGTTTTTTGATGATGCTGTATATGCTTCACGGACTTTAAATATCGCCCTCACGAAAAGACAAGACAATGTTCCCATGTGCGGAATTCCTTATCATGCATTGAACAACTATGTTCATCCGATTTTGCAGGATGGAAAACACATAGCAATATGTGAACAGGTTGAAAACCCGGAAGATGCAGTAGGTATAGTCAAGCGCGATGTGGTCAGGGTATTAACTCCAGGATCGATTTTTGAAGAGGGGCTTCTGGTAGAAAATGAGCGAAGGATGATTGCTTCTCTGATCGTAGAGCCGGTGAAGTCCGGGAAAGAGAGCGATGCACTTGTTATTATTGCAGTTGCAGATGTTTCAACGGGTGATTTAATTTTGCAAAAAAGTGATTCATCTCTTGCAGATTCTCTTCTGTTTAACAGGGGGGTCCGTGAAATTGTTACTAATAATGATGCTCATTTCGAAAAAACAGATATTCCTTTTCAGAGACGAAATTATGATATTCCCAAAGATAATTTTCATAAATTATTACTCGATACATTGAAATTGGCCGAAATTCACTCTTTTGATCTTTCGGGTTCGGAGATTCAGGCGATAGCTTTTCTTTTTTTATATATTAAAGAGGTTGCCCCGGGTGTGAGTATTGAATGGAAAGTTCCCCGTAAAGAGTATAAAAAAAATTATATGCGTCTTGATGATTCCGCTCTGAAAACACTTGAAATACTACAGAGCCAATCCGGGCAAAAAAATTCCTCTCTGCTTGCTGTTCTTGATCATACAGTAACTGCTGCAGGTCGCCGGACACTGAACGACGCCCTGAGTATGCCTCTGATGAATGTAACAGAGATAGAAAACCGATATGAATCGATAGAATGGTTTATTAAAAGAAATGATTTTATGATGGAAATACGAAAGGAGCTGCGTGAGTGTTATGATATAGAAAGAATTATATCCATGCTCGGTAATCAGCCGCAGACGCGCCACCTTGGATCGATCTATTTTACGCTTGAAGCTGTTTTTAATATTCAGAAGAAACTTCAGCAAAATATCGATGCTCTTCCGGTATTATTAAAGAATGGCTGGTTGTATCTTCCCTTTTGTCACGAACTTTATACCTTACTAAAGAATACGCTTTTTCTGGAAGAGCTTCCTCCCATATTAGACGAGAGGCGATTTGTCAATTCTGGTGTGGATAAGGAGCTTGATGAGTATATTGAACTTACAGAATCCGGAGGAAAGCTGATTATTGAATTTGAAACAAGGGAAAGAGAGCGCCTTAAAACCGGATCATTAAAAATCCGCTATAACAAAGTGATTGGTTACTTCATTGAAATTTCAAAAGGGCAGGCTCTCAAGGCCCCGGAAAATTATATTCGCAGGCAGACTCTTGTAAATGGTGAAAGGTATACATGCGCTGAATTGCAGGACCTGGAAAATAAAATTCTGGGTTCGCGGGAAAATGTAATACGATGTCAGAGGAAAATTTTTAATGATCTTGTTGCTGTTGTTTTAAATAATATAGCACAACTTCGTCAATGGTCTGATTCTATCGCCCAGATAGATATGATGATTTCATTTGCCGATGCTGCTCAAAAAAATGGATATACCAGACCCACAATCGTAGAAGAGGGCAACTTTGAGGTGAGAAAATCACGTCATCCTGTGGTAGAGCAGCTTAATAAAGAAGAAATATTTGTTCCCAATGATATTTTGTTGAATAACTCTTCACGCCACCTTGCCATTTTGACAGGTCCCAATATGGCAGGAAAATCTACCTTTATTCGCCAGGCAGGACTTCTGCAGATTATGGCACAGGCAGGATCTTTTGTTCCTGCGGACTACGCCCACATTCCGTTGGCCGATAGAGTATTTACCAGAATTGGCGCCTACGACAGGCTTTTTAAAGGTGAAAGTACGTTTTATGTCGAGATGAATGAGTGCGCAAAAATATTCAGAAATTACACTTCAAGGTCTCTGATTCTTCTTGATGAGGTGGGCAGGGGTACATCTACTTTCGACGGAATAAGTATTGCAAGAGCCATGATCGAATATCTGAACGACCCTGATCGCGGCAGGCCAAAGACGTTGTTTGCAACTCATTATGCCGAGCTTGCTGAAATGATTGAGGCAGATAAAGGTATTATTGGCCTGACCGTAAAGGTACTCGAAGATAATGACAGAATTATCTTTCTCAGGCAAATTGTTGAGGGCAGCGCCGATAAGTCATACGGAATTTATGTTGCCTCGCTTGCCGGCATGCCTGATGTTGTAATCAAACGGGCCTCTGAACTTTTATCTGAGCTTGAGGAGGAAGGTCTCTGGATACGCCAACCTCATTTTCAGGAGAGTTCCCGCTCTTCTAAATATATGAATCGCCCTGTAAAATCAGAAAATCAATTGCCCATGTTTTCGAAAGAGTAGATAATATTAAAAGGGGCTTGGCGCGCCCCTGAGCAGATCCAAGGTATCTGCTCACCCCCCGCGTAGTTTACTTCTTACGTATCTCTAAATGGAACCTGGGATAATAAAATATTCTTTACATTGGGTAGAACCCGGGTGTTCTATCGGGCGTTATGAAAACAATGGTAATTGTAAATCCGCGGTCAGCCAATAATAAAACCGGAAAAATATGGCCCTTGATAAAGGAAAAGCTTGATGCATCTATTGATTCTTATGCTGTTTGCTTTACAGACAAAAAAAATAGCGCACCTTTGTTAACATCAGATGCTTTAGAGAAGGGTTTTGAGAGGGTTGTTGGGGTTGGTGGTGATGGGACATTCAGCGAAATTGTAAACGGATATTTTAAAAATGATAAACCCATAAATAAAAAAGCGGTACTTTCCTTTATTTCCAGTGGTACTGGAGGAGACTTTAGAAAAACCCTTGGAAAACCAGCTGGTATGGATGAGGCAATACGTAATTTATCCGGAGATAAAATTATAAAAGCAGATGTGGGTAAAATAGTTTTTAAAGATTTTAATTCACAGAATATCCAGCGATATTTTATCAACATTGCCAGTTTTGGCATGGGAGGAGAGACAGCAAGACGGGTGAATCATATAAAATTTTTAAAAATTTTTGGCGGAAAAACAGCTTTTTACCTGGCAACATTGCATACCATGTTCTCTTATAAAAACACTCTGGTAAAGCTTGAATGCAATGGGGAAATTATCGAAGAAAAAATCAGAAACATAGCTGTTGCCAATGGCAGGTTTCATGGCGGAGGAATGATGATTGCACCAGAAGCTTCCATCAATGATGGTTTTTTTGATGTGGTAATACTGGGTGATTTGAATTTTCTGGAAATTACTATGCTGGCAGGAAGAATATACAAAGGTACCCATCTGGATCATCCAAAGGTAAAAACATTAAGAACAAAAGAGGTTCGGGCGTTTTCAGCGGAAAAAATTTCTATTGAAAATGATGGTGAGGTGTACGGAACAATTCCTGCTACCTTTACTGTTTTACCTGGAATATTGCGGTTACAAGTATGAAATATTTATCGGCACAAAAAAAATGGAATGGATGGGGGCTAAAAGGGAAAGCTTACCCGACGGAAAATTTAAGATCTGATTTTTACTCTCTGTTGCAGAATCTTCTTGAAATAAAACAAATGGAAATTCGTAATCCTGCCCCAAAAGAAGATTTCAAGATTCCCACATCAATATTTTCACCAGCTGAAATAAAAGAGTTTCAGAGTATTGTAACCAAAAATCGTTTTACGATTGAAAACGATGTGCGTTTAATGCATGCAAGAGGCAGAAGTTTTCCTGATCTTCTTGCCCTGCGACGAGGAAAAATCGAAACTTTCCCAGATGCAGTAATATATCCTGTTTCTGAATCAGAAGTCGCTGCGGTACTCGATCTTGCCGCAAGAAAAAAAATAGCTGTTATACCCTATGGGGGTGGCAGTAGTGTGGTTGGTGGAATCAATGCATTAAAATTAAAAAGTCAAAAGGGTATACTTGTTGTAAATATGGAAAGAATGAACCGCCAAATCAGTATGGATCATTTTTCCATGTCAGCGACTTTTGAATGCGGCATTTCAGGCCCTGACCTGGAGGCGATTCTTAATAAGCAGGGATATACGATAGGTCACTTTCCTCAATCTTTCGAGTTTTCAACATTGGGAGGATGGATTGCCGCAAGGGGTTCAGGATATTTCTCGGGAGTATATGGAAAAGCAGAAGATATGCTGCTTTCGTGCAATGTTATTTCGCCCAACGGCAAAATTGAGACTGAAAACTTTCCTGCCTCTTCACAGGGTCCGTGTTTGAATCAGATCGTAGCAGGCTCAGAAGGTACTCTCGGAATCATAACACAAGCCACCCTGAAAATTCATAAAAAAGAGCAGAATCTTGTCTATAAAGCGTTGCTTTTTCCTGATTACCCTGCTGCTCTTGCGGCGCTACGAAAATTTAAACAGTCTGGAATAATACTGCATATGGCCCGCCTTTCAGACCCTGAGGAGACAAGATATTTTTCGATGATGAGCAAAAGTTCCGGAAAAAAAAATGCAGTTTTTATTTCTATTTTGCAGAACAAGATTTTACGGTTTTTAGGTTATAAACAGCCATCGGTTATGCTGACTGTCGGTGAACCTGATCAGTATAAAAATATCAAGGCAATTCAAAAAAAATCTGAAAAATCAAAGATACTTAAATATTTGTCTCTTGGAAAAAAACCCGTGGCAGACTGGTTCCTGAACCGGTATGAATTTCCCTATCTGCGTGATGAACTTCTGGATCATGGAATAGGCGCAGAAACTTTTGAAACCTCGATGACATGGAGTAACCTGGAAAAGCTCCGGACTGAGATTTATAAAACCGTGGAAAAATTGCAGAAAACAAATGGTTTAAAGTGCATATTAATGTCTCATATATCTCACAGCTATAAAACAGGAGCGGCCATCTATTTTACCCTGATTTATCGTCTCGCTGATAACCCGCTGGAACAATGGAAAATCATTAAAAAAAATGTGACCGATACTATAGTAAAGCACAAGGGCAGCTTGAGTCATCATCATGGCATTGGAGCCGACCACAGACAATGGCTTATTGATAAAATGGGCCAGGCAGAGAAACAGCTTTTACAAAGTATTAAAAAGCAGCTTGATCCGAGTACAATCATGAATCCAGGAAAGTTGTTTTAAATTAACCTTGATCTTGATAGCAAAGTAATCGCTGCTTTCTGGCAGCGCAGCGCTGAATATTTATTTGCGCTCGCAACGTTCGAATAAATCAGTCGTTTAAAGCCGACCTTGTAAATAATCAGGTATATTAATCAAAAGTGTTTATTGATAGACGTTCTGACTGATTTTATCAATTTTACATCAGGTAATAATATGAAGACAGGCACTCCATTCAGTTCAAATTCCACGAAGGCGCTTTTGCTCGGCTCTGGTGAGCTGGGTAAAGAGGTTGTTATTGAGTTGCAGCGGCTGGGTGTTGAGGTTATTGCTGTGGACCGTTATGATAATGCTCCTGCAATGCAGGTTGCTCACCGGTCGTATACAATTTCGATGGTTGATGGAGTGGCACTGCGCTCTGTCATTGAAAAAGAGAAGCCTGATTATATTATTCCTGAAATTGAAGCGATCGATACCTCAGTACTTGTCGCAATGGAAAAAGAGGGGTATAATGTAATACCTACAGCCCGGGCAGTTCAACTGACGATGAACCGGGAAGGGATTCGGAGAGTTGCTGCTGAAACTTTACGATTGAAAACATCAAACTACAGGTTTGCTTTGAGTTATGAAGAGTATAAAAAAGCAATTGATGAGTTGGGTATTCCTTTTGTGATTAAACCTGTCATGAGCTCTTCAGGAAAGGGCCAGAGTATTGTGCGCAGTGTTAAAGAAATTGAACCTGCCTGGAAGTATGCCCAGGAGGGAGGAAGGGTAAAGGGTGGCACAAAGGTTATTATAGAAGAATTTATTAATTTTGATTATGAGATAACTCTTTTGACTGTAAAGCACAAAGGGGGAACATCTTTTTGCGAGCCTGTGGGCCATTTTCAGGTTGATGGTGACTATCGTGAATCCTGGCAGCCTCATCCGATGAGTAATGTTGCTCTGAAAAAGGCGCAGGATATAGCGCAAAAAATAACTGATGAACTGGGTGGGTTTGGTCTTTTTGGAGTAGAGTTATTTGTCAGGGGAGACGAAGTTTATTTCAGCGAAGTTTCTCCGCGTCCGCATGATACCGGCCTTGTTACCATTGCTTCGCAGGAACTTTCCGAGTTTGCTCTGCATGTCAGGGCGATTCTGGGTCTTCCCATTCCAGAGATAAAATTCTGGGGTCCTTCTGCTTCATCGGTTCTTTTGCCAGAAGGAGTTTCGAGAAATATAAGCTATCATAACCTTGAAAAAGTTTTAACTCTCCCGGGTACACACCTCAGGCTTTTTGGCAAACCTGATATATCAGGCAAGCGTAGAATGGGGGTAGTTGCGGTGCGCGCAGAAAGTGTGGAAGCTGCCCGACAGAGAGCAAAATCAGCATCGGAAAGTGTGGTATACTCTTTTGACTAGTTGCTGAAAAAAGGTTGTCTGAGGGTAGAGAAGAATGATTGGTGGTTTAAAAAAGTCGTAAAAGTATTAAGGAAAAAATATGGGTGAAAGAAAAGAGTATCAGAATTTAACCAGAGGTGATATCATTTCAGTTTTTCTTTATCGTAGCGGAATTATATTTTCCATGCTGGCTTTGGTCTATGGTTTTTTATTTTATTTTCATATTATTACCCATAGAACTGTTCCCTCTTTTTTATCGGGTCCAAATCATCATATTCCTCTCTGGATTTTGACCTTTTCTGTTGTACTATCGACCTCTTTTTTACATTTATACAGCAAGACACTGTTAAAGGCCATTAGAATTTTTGCCCTGACGGGCCTGATTATTTTAATAGTACGATATATTTATTTTGGAAATGATATACCTTCAATTGTTTTCAGCAGGGGGGTGTCGGGAAAAACAGGTGTAATTGGCTGGGGATTTATAATGGCTGGTTTTAGCGGAATTGGTGCTAAAGAAGCTTTTTGTTTCAAGCTGTATGAGGGGTATGCCTATGCAATTTTAAGTGCAATGTTTGTGCTTCTGCATCTTGCCGGTGCATTATCGCTTTCTGCCGGTTTTATATTTGTAACATTGATAACAGGTCTTGTGGTAATTTTTACATTTCGAAAATTGAGGCTCCCCCTTTTTTATGATATTGGAGACAAAAGTCGTTATTAAATTGGGTTCTGCGTTTAGAACAGTTAATTTAAAAACAGTTGGGGATACTGAATTAAAAACAGGATTTTTTAAAAATGGTCATAAAAATAGACTGACAGGCCGTTTCAGAAATATTCAGTTGCTCTCTATATGCTCTTTAATGATCCTTTAAAAGACAAATACGAAAAAAAAGCTACAAGAGATGGGTACGGCGAGGCTCTCGTAGATCTGGGTGGAAAGTATAGTGATATGGTTGTACTTGAAGCTGATTTGTCTGGATCTACTAAAACAAAGGACTTTTCTTCCAGATTTCCCGATAGATTTTATAATTTTGGTGTTGCCGAGCAGAATATGGTCGGTAATGCAGCAGGTATGTCGAGGGCAGGACTTGTCCCTTTTGCATCTTCGTTTGCAATGTTTTTAACAGGGCGAGCATGGGAAGTTGTTCGAAATACGGTTGCCTATCCTGGAAATAATGTTAAACTTGTAGCAACTCATGCCGGAATCACTCTGGGTGAAGACGGCGCAAGCCATCAGACCATCGAGGATGTTGCTATCATGCGGGCAATTCCCGGTATGACGGTTATTGTTCCTTCTGATTTTAATGAAGCGTATCTGGCTGTTGTTGCTGCCTATACCTATAAAGGACCAGTTTATATCAGGTTGGGCAGACCTTCGATACCTTTGATGTACAGTAAGGATCATGCTTTTAAAATCGGCAAGGCTGATATTATACAAAAAGGGAAAAAGGTTGCCTTTATTGCAAATGGAATAATGGTCTTTGAAGCATGGAAGGCTGCAAAAATTATTGAAAACGAGATGGGAGTCACTCCGTATGTAATAAATATGAGTACGGTAAAACCTCTTGATGCAGAGACGCTCTCTTCAATTGCCGATGAAATAGATATGGTGGTAACTCTTGAAGAGCATAATATCATGGGTGGACTGGGATCTGCCGTAGCTGAATATTATTCTGAAACCACACCTAAAAAAATTATACGTATTGGTATGGCTGATGTTTTTGGTCAATCAGGAACACCAGATGAATTACTTTCATATTATGGCTTGACAGCTGAGAAAGTTGTGCAAAGAGTAAAGCAGTACCTGTAACTGCTTTACTCTGATACCGTGAAAAATTTAAAAAATATTACAAGTTGGGCAAAAAATTATTATTTTGACCTGAAAAAAGGGCAAAAATTAATATTTATAACTGGTAAAATAAAGTATATTATTATTGTATTTATATCAGTTTTTATTCTTTTTTCTATTCCTGAACTTGTCATACAGATGCAGGGTCGTGAACGTATTAAAGCTGAAATTGATAAAAAACTCGATGCTGCCGGTCTGGCTTATGCGTATGATGGAATTTCTCTGAGCGGTTACCGGGGTATAACTTTATATAATTTAAAAATTTCATCTGATCCGAATTTCAGCCAGGGGAACCTGTTGTTGAGCGCTGACTATGCCCATATTTATATTTCTTTGTATGATTTTCTTTTTACTAAAGAATTTACTACAGAAAATATCATAATGGATAAAGCCCATTTTTATTATAATAATCAATCACCATTTTTTGATAATTCTGTTTTAGGTAGCCACTGGAAAGTTGAAGACCTTGTTCCTGTAAAAAATATCAAGATCAACCATCTGACGCTCCATATTGCTCTGGAACGGGAAAATTACAATAAAGAGATCTGGGTTATTGATAATTGTATTGTTCAATATAATTTTGAAAACAAAACTCCTTCGTTAGAAATATCTTATAACGATCGGCCATGGGGAAAAGGAGAGATACTTTTTTCACCCCAAGGATGTGAGAGTTGTACATTATTTGATGGAAAATACAGCGTATATCTAAAGAAGGTTCCTTTAAATCGTTTTTCATGGTTTGTTGCTCCCTCTTTTTTTAAAAATGGTTTTGGAAATTATTCAGGAGAATATACTTACAAGAGTGCCTGGGGAGAGAAAAAAAATGTTGTACATTCTCATTTCTGGAATGGTACCCTGATATTTTCGGATCTTGTATTAACATCAGAGAAAAAAACAGCACTTGATATTTCTGAAGCAGATTTCAAAGGATCCTTCTCTTATGTAAATGGAGATATTCTGGCAAATCTTGATGGCAACTGGGGCCAACTGCCCTATTCCTTCAAAATGGATAAAAAAGAGAGTGAAATCTGGCCCAGCCTCTTTAATCTGCAGATTCTCCCTTTGAAAAAGAAAAGTCGTCTGATTTTAAGTCATGGAGTTGAATTAATCGGACTGGATCATCTACATATGAATATTGTTAAACCTGAAACTGCCGATAGATTCTCTTACCGATCGCTGAATATGGATCTAAAGATCGATGAGGGCGAGCTTGTTTTCAAAGAAAATATAAAATACAATTTTTCCATTGACTCCCTGATATTTAAAATGGCAGAAAATAAATATAAAACATCAACTTCTTTGACAAAGGGTCGATCAAATCTTTTGATTTCAATGGCAGGGAAATTTCAACCGGCAGTAAAAAATATTTTAACAACATATTTGCCCCATGGAGGTTTTAAGCAAAAAACCGTTACTTATGACATTGTTACCATGCCTCAAACTACTACCGGAAAAATATCATTATCAAAATTTAATTTGGAAGATATCAAAGATTATGTTGATACTCTTGGAAAGGTATGGAAAAATGAGGTTAAAGAGGGAATACAGGATGGTTGGCAACCTGCTATATTCAGAGAACGGGTTCTGGTACAAAAGTATCTGTTAAACAGCAACGCCGATATTGATGTCAATATAGAGGACTGGAAATACAGCGAAGAACAATCTCATATTGATGGAAAAATTATCTATAGTGATTCTGTATTATCCGCCGACTTGAAGTCTGATCACAAGATTGTAAACCTTGTATGGAATTGCAAAACAAGCTATCCTTCTATTGCTGCTGATTTTGATTTAAATTTTGTTCAGGAAAACGAAATTTCCAATCTTTTTTTTCCGGAAAATATTTTGAAAGCATATAAAAAAAATCATTTAACTTACTCTTTTGTGAGTTATGGAGACAAGGTGGCTGATATCATGCAAAAGCATATTGGTCGCGGAACTTTCAAGATTGATAATGCCGAACTGAAATTCAGTAATGAAAATGTTCCTGGGTATCTCGATTATGTAGAGGGAAGTATTTACCGCTCGGGAGAAAAGGCATGGATTTCAGGGATTAAGGGTGAAAACAAAGAAGGAACGATTGTCGGACAGGCCGAATGGATGTATGATTCTGGTTCCCAATGGACTCTTGATACGCATTACCGCACAAGATAATAGTTTCTGAAAAGGGAAATGGAGTCTATATCATAAAGTGCCATTACCAGCCGGTCAATTCCAAGGGCCATACCCGAGATCCCTTTCATTTGAGATGCAGAGTGCAAAACCATATCATCGACAGGGTGAATTGTTTTTTGGTTTTTTTGCCGAACACTGTTGTTAAGAGTCCAGAGCTCTTTTAACTCATTTTCATTATCAAGCTCCTGATAACCGCTTGCAATTTCCAGTCCATTTATGAACATTTCAATTCTCATGGCCCAGCCATCAGGGTTTAGTTTGGCCATACCTCTTGCAAAAGAGGGATAATCATATAGAAAAAGAACAATTTTTTTACCATAGTCTCTTTTTAGGCTGTTTTGCTGCTCAAAAAATCGGGCAAGTGCATTATCAAGCAAAAGTGTAAAAATTTCACTCATTTTATCAACAGAGGAAGATTCATTTACCGGAGTGTACTCGCCTGGTTTTTCTATTTTATTGAAAACAGAATTACTGAATTTTATATAATCATCAAGATTAGAGTCTGAAAATAGATCCATATTATAAATATTTTTGAATAATTGATGAACCGATAGTTCGAATATTTCAGAAGAGTTTGCGCCGCATCGTTCGATTATAGTCTTTAAATCACCCATCAAATCGAGATAAAATGTTTCTCTTTTGTACCATTCAGCCATAAAAAACTCATGAGAGTGTGCAGAAGAGAGCTCCTCCTTTCGAAAAGAGTGGGCAATTTCAAAAATTCCCGTCTCTTTGTGGTATATTAGTAAGCTCTTTTTAAGAGAAAACTCCGGAGATGTCGGAAGATAGTAGTTATCGACTCCAAAACAGTCAAGATAAGGCTCAATTGCACCTGAATTTACAAGAGTCGGGGTAAAAACTTCTATTAACCCGCAAGAAACAAGATAATCTCTTATTTGAAGAATGGTTTGATTTAGCAGCCTGATCTCTTTCAATGATTTAATTAAGTTTAAAGGTGTTTTAAAAACAATTGGGCCCACCAGGATTCGAACCTGGGACCCACGGATTATGAGTCCGTTGCTCTAACCAGCTGAGCTATAGGCCCTTTTTTTACAGAGTATATTTTTTAAATAGAACGTCAATAGTTTTGTATTTAAATAGATATTTTCTTTTTGCTTTTATTTTCGGGAATTGCTGAATTTGCCTTGCTCTTTAAAAAAAGAATATATTTTGATTGACAAAATGATTATGATTGTGTAGGTTGTGACGTACCAATGAAATTGGCTTGTCTTGAATATTTTCCTCTTAGTTAACAGTTACATCGTTTAAACTTCAAGTATTATTATTCCATTCAAATTAAATTCATAGTGTAACGAAAAAACAAGGAGCATATAGATGCAAATATACGTAGGAAACCTGGATTACGGAACCAATGACTCAGCATTAAAAGAGCTGTTTGAGCCCTTTGGTGAAGTAACAAGCGCAAAAATAATCATGGATCGTGAATCAGGAAGATCAAAAGGATTTGGTTTTGTTGAAATGAGTGAAAAAAATGATGCCATTAAAGCAATTTCCAAGTTAAATGGCCAGGAGCTAAACGGTCGTAACATCAAGGTTAACGAAGCGCAACAAAAACCTGCAGGTGGCGGCGGTGGAAACCGTGACAGACGCTGGTAATCAGATTTAAAAACTACGGGTTTTAAAAACCCTTTTTAAAGTTCAGATTATTTCGAGGGGGCAGCCGCCCCCTCGCTTTGTCTTTCCTGCAACTGTTCCAGTTTTAGGAAGAGACAAAGCTACCCCCACTATATTATTTTTTCACAAAACATTTTTTTTGAACAATGCTTTTAAAGTTTTTTAGAATCCCGGTGGTTTAAAGAGGCAAGTGCACGAGCTCTGTTCATGATGACAGACATGGTGGTAATCTGCGGATTTACACCAAGTGCAGTAGGAAAAACAGATGCGTCCATTACAAAAATGTTTTTATGTCCATAAAGTTCAAAATTACCATCGATGGCTCCTTTCGCCATGTCATCAGATGCCTGAATCGATCCATGCGGGTGTGCGCTTCCGACTGCAAAAAAAGTATCTGGTGATTCAGATAAAATCCAGCTGAAGTCGTCACCCCTTTTCACCGAAACGGGTCTGGTAAAGCGGCGAAAAGGAAAAACAAGTTCGGTAGCACCGGCAGCTGTCTGTACCTCTGCCAATGTTTTTAATCCCAGAAGCATATTTTGAGCATCACTTCTGGAGAGTTGATAGTGAACTCTTCTTCTGCCGAATTTCCATTCAACCGATGAGTCAACAGGGCCGTCGGCTCCATCTCTGGCCAGAACAATTCCAGCCTGTAGATTTTTATAATTTTTCAGGGTTTCAAATTGCGCTTTACCAAAGAAAGGAATAAGTGAGGTCGCCAGAGATAGCCTGTAAGGAGCAGCCTCGATCCAGAAATTATGTCCATTGATACCGGGTAGAGGACTTTTTACTACAATAGATTGAGGAACTCCCTCATACATTTTTACCTCACGAGTAAAGCGGGCAAAAATGGTCTGTGTTGGATGAAGTTTCAAATGGCGCCCCACCAGTCCATTACCCAGATTGCTACGTAAAAGAAGAGCAGGAGATTCAATGGCACCCGCACTGACAATGACAACCTGTGCAGAAATTTCGAGCTTTTCAAAAATATCTGAAGGAGTTTTTTTAAAGCGATGCGGAGAAAATTCTGCCTTTACTTTTTTAGTTTTCCCGTCTACTATTTCGGTTGCCCGCATATTGGTGATGATTGTCGCACCTTTTGAAATCGCATCGGGAATATAGGTAAGAAACGTTGATTGCTTTGCATTTATGGGGCAGCCTAATCCGCACCTTCCCAGCCCTATGCAACCTTTACTGTTGTTCTTGAGGGATTCGGGTTTTACCGAAAGAGATTGCGATCCACGAAATAAAATGTTGTTGTTTTCATTACGAAGAGATTCAGGAACTGTATGCACATTCAGTCGTTCATGGACCTGTTTGATGAATAATGCATTCTCTTTTTGAGTAAATCCGGATAATCCAAATTTTTCTCTCCACTCATTGGTAACATGGTCTTCAGGATATAGTGAGGCTTGCCAGTTTATGGTTGTGGAACCGCCAAGAGTTCTTCCCTGCAAAATGGAAGCCTGACCTTTTTCTTCAAAAATTACTCCACCGTCACGGTACATGGAAGAAAGAGCATGAAATTCATCTTCGGGAAAATTTTCAGAATTAAAAAAAGAGCCCTCTTCTATAAGAATGACTTTCCAGCCATGTGCCGATAACTCTGCTGCGGCAACAGATCCTCCTGCACCGGATCCGATAACTACCGCATCTGCCTGAAGCTTCCAGATGGTTCCTTTCAGGTTTTCTTTTTTTCGGATGAATGAGTGTTTTTCTGGTGTAACAATCTGCTCTAACAGCACGGTATCATTTTTCATAGGGTCATCCTGGTGTAATGAGTATATTGCTCTTCGTTTGATAGCAAAGTCATACATAAAGCGTGCATCATGGTATAAATTCCCCGCTGTAGAGGGGAGGGTGAATTTCTCCATTTTAAGAATATTTCACTTCTCTCTTTTTTATTCATTTGTGCGAGTGGAGTAAATGAGTGATCAATATATAGCATCGCTAACATGGAAGAGGGTATGCTGACAAGTTCAAGCACCATGTTTTCAATGGGGTGTGGATGATGGGTTCCATATAAATAATTATCGAGGGCTTGCCCGATATTAAAGTTTTGCAGAGGGGTTTCATTGATAAAGAAATCTCCCATAATGGTAATGTTTTCATAGTTTTTATCAGAAAGTTTTTTTAGATGAACAGGTGGTTCCGGTGAATGGTGGCAACCTATAAAGTTCAAGGTAAAAAAAGTAGCTGCAGATGCTTTTAATGTAAGCTGCAAGAATCGATGACGGGTGATCATATTTTCAGATTCCGGAATTGTTTTTTGACCGCGTTTAAAATTCATTTTAGTATTCATTTGTTGCTTATTATCTGTAATTTGTAAACAAGTTAGTATACGTTTTGATACAAGTTATACCGGTCTGTCCTTTCTGTAAACAAATTTTCATATTCAGACAGAATAACTCAGGCAGTAGTGAACAAGGTTGATAGATTTATATAATCAGAGCAATGACGAGAATATGATATATAAAAAAATAAATCAAATCTGCGGAGTCTACAAAAAAGAGCGAAGAAATAAATTGAACAATTTAAATAACGCATAACCGCCATGCAAACAATGTATATACGTGCAATTTGAAGTAATGAAAATTAAGTTAGGCGCCATATGATTGATATAATTTTATTCAGAAGTTGGTCTTGTGTTGAAGCGTAATGCTGACGTGCAAGCATGTTTATCATGTTTAAATAACGGATATCGTGTTAATGGGACATAATATAGTATCACTTTGAAACATATTTTCCTTTTTGGGGAAAAAAATATTGTTATTTAATTAAAAATTGTCTTGTCGTTTCATAGTTGCTCAACTATTTCTCCCTCATAGATGTCATTGAATTTTAAATAAATAATTGTATTTTTTGAGGATTTGGAGGAAAGGATGGAGGATGATCAGGGGTGGGGAGCGCTGGCAAGAAAAAAAAACAGTGAGCTATGGAGCGATGTATATAAAAAACTGCAAAATGAGATCCCCGGACAATTTTTAAATGCATTTTTCAGCAATCTGGAAATTTCGGAAGGGGCAGAAAATAAATTAATTCTGACAAGCTCGGATGAGAGAGTAATTAACCACATAAATAACCGTTATAAATCCATAATTAAAACTTTTGTAAGGGATCTTGCCGGTTCTGATACAGAGGTTCAATTTAAATTAAAAGGTGATGATACGGCGGGTATCGGTGCCGCTAAAAATTCGCACACTTTGTTTCAGGGTGTAAATGAATTGAATGGGCAGATTAGACAACCTAAAAAAAGAGGTGGAAGCTTTTCAAAAAATTATAACAGCAATAATAAGTTTAACAGTAATAGTAAAGAAGATGATATAAATGATATCAATATAAATAAAAATTATACATTTGAGCGCTTCGTAACCGGATCATCAAATGAGCATGCCAGGGCTGCGGCAATGGGTGTTGCTAAAAACCCATCAAAAAATCACAATCCTTTATATATTTTTGGTGAAGTTGGTCTGGGCAAGACTCATTTATTAATGGCAATAGCAAATTATATTATGGAAAATAATCCCTGGATGGTTGTAAAATATATTTCAGCGGAAACATTTCAACATGAATTTATTGAAGCCAAATTGAATAATATGGATAATGATTTTAAATCACGCTACAGAAAGGTAGATGTTTTTTTAATAGATGATATTCAGTTCATAAGCCAGAAGGCAGAGGCTACGCAGGAGGTAATTTTTCATACATTTAATTACCTGTATCAGCATGGCAAACAGATTGTTATTTCTGGTGATCGTCCTCCTCAGCAACTATCTACATTAAAAGACAGGCTGGTCTCGAGATTTCAATCAGGTTTGATTGTTGATATCAAGCCTCCGAATATGGAAACAAGGGAGTTGATCATTCGAGCAAGGTCTGCAGAGGCAAAACTGGAGCTTTCCAACGAGGTTATAAGGTATATTGCTACCACCGTCAGAAGCCAGGTTAGATTTCTCGAAGCAGTTTTAATCAGAATAAAATTTATATCAGAAATAGAAAAAAAGAGTATAGACCTGCCTTTGATAAAGAGTACCATTCATGATATATATGGAGAGTATCAGAAAAGCAATATCGAAATGGTGGATATACTGAAATCTGTTTCTATGTATTGGGGTATAAATCACGAAGAGATAACCGGGAGAAGCCGTATGGAAAGAATCGCACTTGCGCGCCACACCTGTATGTATCTGGCTCGAAAGCTTATTCCTAATCTTTCATTAGTAAACGTTGCTTCTTTTTTTGGAAAAAAAGACCATACTACGGTAATTCATGCAGAGAAAAGGATTGCTGGTAAAATAGATGAAGAACCTCAATTTAAATTGATCATAGATGAAATAATCCGGGAATTAACATTATAATTGCTTACAAAGATTTTTTTTGCCAAAAACATTTATTTATTATAATATACTAATGATTCAGCTGTTTTCAAGAGGAGAACTTAATGATTATAGAAGAAATACTGCCTCTTGAGGTGTATAAAAAAATACAAAATGGGGAAGATATGGTTGTACTTGATATTCGAGAGCCCCATGAGCTGATAGATATTCGAATGTCAAATGCTCTTTTTATACCACAAGGTCACCTTGTTTCAGGAAATGGGGGAACATATCAGGGTGTTGTGAATATTTTACAGAAAAACAAAGATAGAGAGGTGGTTGTGATTTGTCGTTCGGGTCACAGAAGTTTGTTTGTTAGCGATTTTCTTTTAAAGTCTGGATTTTCCAATGTAAAGTCGATGAAAACAGGTATTCTTGGATGGGCAAGTCAATCGTTGCCTGTGGAAAGAGGTGTTATTCAAGTGTGAATCTGTACTTTTTTACCTATCTGAATTGATTTGAGAAGAGTCAGGTTATATATTCCGATTGCATTTTAGCAATATTAGTATATTATAAATATATTATGCAAAATTCCTTGATTATTTGAGTGTACCTTAAATATTTACCTATCATAAATTGAATATCATAAAAGAATTGGTATTTAGTTGTTATGGGGGCTTAAATGAAGTATGGATTTATAATCGATAACCGTAAATGTATTGGATGTCATGCATGTACTGTTGCATGCAAGGCTGAACATGAGGTTCCGATCGGTGTTAATCGAACCTGGGTAAAATATATTGAAAAGGGAACATTCCCCGACTCAAGGCGCTATTTTACTGTCATGCGCTGTAATCATTGTGATAATCCCCCATGTGTTGAAATCTGTCCTGTGGGAGCTCTTTTTCAAAGAGATGACGGAATAGTAGATTTTAATAATCAACGATGTATTGGCTGCAAATCTTGTACAATGGCATGCCCATATGACTCTATTTATATCGATCCAGACACCGGAACTGCGGCGAAGTGCAATTACTGTGCCCCCCGGGTTGACAATGGTTTACTGCCCGCTTGTGTAAATGTCTGTCCTGAGCAGGCAATTATTTCAGGAGATCTGGACAATCCGCAAACAGAGATCAGCCGATTGCTCGGTAGAAACCAGGTCACTGCGCGCAAGGTAGAAAAGGGAACCGTTCCCAAGTTGTTCTATATTAATGGAGAAGGCTCTGCAATGGTACCTATGGCTGCTCCTCCTACAAACAACTATCAGCAATTTGAACAGGCTGCCGGAGTGGGTCATTATGCATTTAAGGCTGCAAAAAGAGCAATTGATATTGAGAGTGAAATTATAAGTTCCCGGGGAAATATTCCAACCGGCTACCAGGAGGAAAATAAATCAAAATATGGAGTAACTCTTGCAGATGGCGGAGGATCCCGAGTTGATTTAATGGCGCAAAAAGCTACCCGAACTCACGATGCTCCTTCGAAAGGAATTTTGTGGGGCTGGGAGTTGCCTGCCTATCTGTGGAGTAAGGCAGTTGCGGCCGGGTTATTTATTGTTTCGTCAATGACTGCAATTTTTTCACCATACTCTGTTACGGATCAATTTCTGTGGTTTTCTGCAATAACCTCACTGATATTTCTTGTTTTGACTGTCCTTTTTCTGGTGAAAGATCTTGATAAGCCCATGCGGTTTTTTTATGTATTATTAAGACCTCAGTATGGCTCATGGCTTGCGCGTGGGGGATTAATTATGACTGCATTTGGTTTTTTTGTTATGGTCTGGATTATCGGTCAGCTTTCAGGTATAGATGCAATCAAGAATATTGCCTATATTGCGGGTACAGCCAGTGCTGTATTTTTGGGAGTATACACGGCATTTTTATTAGGTCAGGCAAAAGGTATTGATTTCTGGCAAAGTCCTTTGATGCCCTATCATATGCTGGCGCATACCATAATGGCAGGAGCTGCAACAGTTCTTTTGTATGGACTTGTAAGCTATGATATGAATATTATAGAGATTTCTAAAAAAGTGCTAATGGGTGCAATTGTTGCAAATCTTGTATTTACCTTGTCCGAAATATTTTCTGCTCACTCAACTGCAGACCAAATGCTGGCAGCCAAAATCATATTTGGGAAAAAGTATGGAAATATTTTTATCTCTCTGGTGCTCATGGGCGGAAATTTGTTACCGCTCTGGTTATTGGTTAAGGCGGGGTTTGGTTTGTTATTGATTCCTGTGGCTTTATTAGTGCTATTGGGAATATGGGTATCAGATCATATCTGGATCAGGGCGCCGCAATTGATTGCGCGAAGTTAAATAAAAAGGAGAATTTATGTTTAAACCACATTATAAGCCATCATTAATTGAGCGCATTGCAGAAACACTTCATCTGATTCCAAAATTACATGGCGAAGGGTTGAATGATCATCCGTTAAGTGACAAGGAGCTTCAAAGTTATCCATCACCTGATAAATGGGATCATTGGGAAGAGTATGAATCCAAAAAATGGCCGCGGAAAGTTAAAAAAAGTTATTCTATCGTGCCCACAAATTGTTTCAACTGTGAGGCTGGTTGTGGCCTTTTAGCATATGTTGATAAAGAGACAAATGCTGTAAAAAGGTTTGAAGGTAATCCTTGGCATCCCAGCAGCAGGGGAAGAAACTGTGCAAAAGGTCCCGCTACAATAAATCAGATAAATGATACGGACCGGATATTATATCCTTTAAAAAGAAAAGGGGAACGTGGCAGCGGGGAATGGGAGCAAGTTACATGGGAAGAGGCGTTGTCAGACATTGCTGGTAAAATAGCGAAAGCCTTGAAAGAAGGAAGAAATAATGAAGTTGCCTATCATGTGGGCAGACCTGGTCATGAAGGATATATGGAGAGAATTCTCAACTCATGGGGTATAGATGGCCATAACAGTCATACCAATATATGTTCTGCTGCATCACGCTTTGGATATGCAATCTGGCATGGTTATGATAGGCCTTCACCTGATCATGCAAATGCTGATTTTATTTTATTGCTTAGTGCTCATCTTGAGTCAGGACATTATTTTAATCCCCATGCGCAACGTATAATGGAAAGTATGATGAACGGCACAAAAGTTGCTGTAATGGATCCTCGTCTTTCAAATACAGCAAGTATGGCAAATTACTGGATGCCTACCCAGCCTGGTAGTGAGGCGGCAATTTTATTGGCTATGGCAAAAATTCTGCTTGATGAGAAATTGTATAACAGAGAGTTCCTCGAGAACTGGGTAAACTGGCAGGAGTACATGGAAAAAGAGGAGCCATCAAAAGAGTCAACTTTTGAAAACTTTATTGAATCATTAAAGTCTGTTTATAAAGAGTATACTCCCGAGTTTGCTGCACAAGAGTCGGGAGCCGATATCGAGATGATAACAAAGGTTGCGCATGAAATTGGTAGAGCCGGCAGTCGATTTTCCTCTCATGTCTGGCGTTCAGCAAGTATGGGCAATGAGGGTGGTTGGGCGGTCGCAAGATCTCTCCATTTTCTGAATGTTCTAACAGGAAGTGTGGGAACAGAAGGGGGAACTCATCCGAGCGCATGGCAGAAAGTAAAACCTAAACCATTTGATAATCCACCGGCGCATAAATTCTGGAATGAACTCCATTTTCCCAATGAATATCCTTTGTCTCATTATGAGATGAGTTTCATTTTACCGCATATGCTGAAAGACAGTGACAAAAAGCTTGATGTATATTTTACCAGGGTGTTTAATCCGGTCTGGACCTATCCGGATGGTTTCACATGGATGGATGTCCTGACGGATCATAGTAAAATAGGTCTTCATGTAGCATTGACACCTACCTGGAATGAGACTGCGTTTTTTGCCGACTATGTTCTTCCGATGGGACACTCATCGGAGCGACATGACTGGATCAGTTATGAAACCTATACTGGTAAATGGGTAGGTTTTCGACAGCCTGTATTGAGAGAAATTGCGCGCAAACAGGGTAAAAAGTTTCAATTCACCTGGGAGGTAAATCCGGGAGAGGTCTGGGAAGAGGATGAGTTCTGGATTGAACTTTCCTGGAAAATAGATAAAGATGATTCCCTGGGTATACGAAAACACTTCTTATCTCCTTATCGACCAAATGAAAAAATTACTATTGATGAATATTATCAATATGCTTTTGAACATCTTCCCGGCTTAAAAGAGCATGCTGCAAAAGAAAACCTTTCTCCACTTGATTATATGCGAAAGTATGGAGTATTTGAGGTTTCAAAAAAAGCATCGAATCTGCATTTGAAAAAAGTAGATACGACAGGTGCTGAAACAGATAAAAAAAGTGGTATTGTTAAAAAAGATGGAAAAGTTATCGGAGTTATGGTTGAAAATGAAGCTTATGAAGGATTTCCAACACCATCCAGAAAACAAGAGATATATTCACAGACAATGGTAGACTGGAAATGGCCGGAGTACAGGCTGCCTGTTTATATAAAATCACATGTTCATCAGGATAACATTGATTCAAGCAAGGGCGAGTTTACCTTGCTTCCTACATTTCGTCTGCCGAACCTTATTCATTCCAGATCGGGAAATGCCAAGTGGCTGGTAGAGCTTTCGAATAAAAATCCGGTATGGATTCACACTTCAGATGCTGAAAAATTAAAGGTAAAAACGGGTGACTTGATCCGTGTGAATACAGAGATCGGATATTTTGTGAATAAAGCATGGGTAACCGAAGGAATCAAGCCAGGGGTTGTTGCCTGTTCACATCATATTGGAAGATGGCGCAGGGTAATGGATCCAAATGGAAATCGCTGGGCGAGCAATCTTGCTGATGTAACAAAAGATGGATCTAAATACAAGATCCGTATACTTGATGGAATCAGGCCATATGAAAGTGAAGATCCGGACACCTCAAGAATCTATTGGTCAGATGGAGGTGTTCATCAGGATATTACCCATGCTGTACATCCAGATCCCATTAGCGGAGCTCATTGCTGGCATCAAAAAGTTACCTTAGAGATAGCTCATTACGGCGACAGTTATGGTGATGTGGTTGTCGATACTGAAAAATCAATGGAAGTATATCGAACCTGGTTGAAAAAAACCCGTCCGGCTCCCGGACCAGATGGACTACGCAGACCACTTTGGTTTACACGACCACTCAGGCCAGTAGATGAAAAATATTATCTGAAATAATAGATGAAGTTCTCTCCTTTCCCTTGTTAGAGCAGCTGCATTTGCGGCTGCAATTTTTTTTAAGCAGGGAATCAGTGAACCATCTATTTTAAAATTAAATTTTAGAAGTATTGAATTGCTGCCTTTTGATAACTTCCAGAACAATTTTTGCGGAAGCACGCGCATCCGAAAGGGCTTCATGGTGATTTAATTCCAGGGCAAGATGATCGGCCACAGACCTTAAATTGGCAGGATGTATATTCAGATTTTTGCGTGCCAGTGCAACTGTGCATAAAAAAGAAATTTCTGGAATGTCAAGATGGTATCTTTTCAGACAGTAGTGAAGAACCCGTTTGTCAAATGATGCATTGTGTGCGGCGATAAAACTTCCTCTGCTGATGAATTTTAAAATGTCAGGCCATAAATCATTGAATGTCGGGCTTGTTTTCACATCCTCCCAGGTTAAACCATGAATATAAGAAAATTCAAAAAGTTCAGAGGGAGGTTTAATTAAAAAGATTTTTTCGTCCGTTATTTTTCCCGATTCCACGAGCACCATTCCAATCGAGCAGGCGCTATCCGGATGACGACTGGCCGTTTCAAAATCGATTGCCACAAAAGAAAGATTGCTTAAATCCATTTTTAAAAATTTGCTTCGGTGAAGAGTATAATCCAAATGTTTATCCTGAATTTAAAACCTAATAGGGTAAAAATGCCTCTATGGAATCTGATGTTTCGAAATGATTTTTTCAGGTGGTCTCATAATCCAGTAAGAATATTTCTACTATTGAGCCAGATTGATTAAACCAGACCCAAGTCTTTTTAAGGTTATACAGCATTATCAGTCATTCTTGATTAAATATTGCAAATGAAAAGTAATTTATTGAGTAGAAATATGTTTTAAAAATGATAAATGATAAATAAAACAAATATACCCCGGAAAAATTACAATTTTGTGCATTTGAATTTTGATATAAAAATATATATTATGTTTGTACCTTACCTATAAAATGAAATAAAAAAATAATGGAGCGGGCGGATTTAGCTCCGGTGCAGATAGAAAAATAATGATTTCAGTAACTGTGCCGCTGCGACTTATTTGCTACTAGGCAAATTCAAAACATAAATGCAACGAGCTTGATTTTAAAAAAGACTTCGTATGGTGTCCGATAGTTAAGGCTTTTTCCTGGGTAATAATTCAACCATGTCACAGCCTGTAAAACCTCTTCTGAAGACACTTTATCCAGTTGCATCTTTTTAGGAAAAAATCTGCGCAGCATGCGGTTTGCATTTTCGATCAGTGGTTTTTCCCAGGG
>Ga0224495_10000279_pt1 | contig 41829 bp, 38 predicted proteins | sample SF_Jul11_sed_USG_FD_168128 | JGI IMG/M metagenome (GOLD analysis project Ga0224495, IMG submission 168128) | Sediment microbial communities from San Francisco Bay, California, United States - SF_Jul11_sed_USGS_4_1 | ecosystem: Environmental > Aquatic > Marine > Sediment | place: USA: California... | reverse complement strand
GAATAACATCCAGAGCACGCCAATGAGCGCAAGGGGGATGGTGAACATAATGATGAATGGTTCGCGGAAGGATTCAAATTGTCCGACCATGATCATGTATACGAGAACAATTGCCAGAATGATGACCAAGAAAAGATCTCTGAACGTGTTGACTTGTTCCTCATAACCACCGGATAACTCAATGGTGAAATCGGCTGGTTTCGGAATTGTGTTCAGAATTCTCTGAACGTCGCGTGCTACACTGCCCTGATCGCGTCCTTCTATGTTTCCACTGACGGTTACGAGCCGGTAGTTATCCTCGTGCTCGATTTTGACCGGACCGACTGCAATGGTGTCTTTGATAAAATTGACGATCGGTACTTCACCCATGGGTGTGGTTATTGTCATCGCGCTGATCTTCTTGATGTCGTCGTGATGTTCTTTGTCGAACATAACCTTTATGTTATATTCATTGCCTTCTCTTCGATACTGACTTGCCACGACGCCTTCCACGCGCGAACGCAAGACCTGTCCTATTTGATATGGTGTTAGTCCGAAATTCGCTGCTTTCTGGCGGTCAATGACCAGGCGCAATTCGGGTTTCCCTTCTGCAATGCTCGTTTCGAGATCGACGAGTCCTTTCACGCTCTGGAGCGTGTCCATTAGCAGATCAGAAAATTCCTTTGCCCTCGCGAAGTCATATCCCAGGATCTTTACCGCGATCGGCTTACCGCCGCCGAACATCGAGAATTGCTCGGTTGCATATTTTACGTTGAGTCCAGGAATGCCGGTCATTTTAGGCCGCAAGTCTCGTTGGATGTCCTTGACCGAACGATTACGTTGTTCGCGATATACGAGTTCCAGATATATTTGCGCGGCATGTGGTCCTGAAGTGGCACTGAAAAGACTCGAGAATCCACCTTCGCCGCTACCGATTGACGTCGAAAGTATTTGGGTCTCAGGTACTTCCTCGAGGATTATCTGTTCCAGTTGTCGTACTGCGGAATCTGTGACCCACAGGTTGGTGCCGACTGGCATCTCGGCTTCGATGATGATCTCTCCCTGGTCAACATCCGGGCTTAATTCAGTGCCGATGAAAGGTATGAGGAAGAGACTGACCACAAAGACAGCCAGGGTTCCCAGAACGACGAGTAGCCGGTGATTAAGTGCCCATCTGATCAGTCGGCTGTACGCTTCTTCTATCTTCGTGTAGAAGTCGTTCAGCTTTGCACCGAACTTACTGCGTTTGACTTTTCCGAATCTCACCGAAAGCATAGGGATGATCGTCAATGCAACGACGAGTGACGATACCAGGGCGAAGGTAACAGTCAGGGCAAGCGGCTGGAAGAAGATCGATGCGAAGCCTCTGACCAGGAGCAGGGGCAAGAACACGGCAACGGTTGTCAGCGTTGAAGCGGTAATTGCCATCCCCACTTCCTTCGCACCCGTACTCGCCGCCTTGACCGCTTCTTCACCTTTTTCCTTATGCCGGAAAATCGCTTCGAATACGACGATCGCAGAATCGAGCACCATACCTATCGCAATCGTTAAACCGCCAAGCGAGATAATATTTAGACTCATGTTGAATAGATACATGAAAAAGAGAGCGAAGAAGACGGCGATCGGGATCGCAACCGCCATGTAGAGCGTTGAGCGGAAACTACCAAGGAACAAGAATAGAACAATGACCGCAAGGATTGCGCCCATTATCAAGGTCTGTGCTGTACTGTTGACTGATCTGGTAATGTAATCTGCCTGGTTGAACATGATGTCGATCTTTATCCCTGGCGGAAGGTCTTTCTTGATATTTTCCAGTTCTTTCGCGAGCGCATTGCCAACGTTGACCGAATTGGCGTCGGTTCGCTTTTGTGCAATTCCCCATATTGATTGAGCACCGTTGGTGCGCGAGAGTGAAGTTATTTCCGAGGCTTGTTCGCGGACTTCCCCAACTTGGGAGAGCAAAACAGGAACACCGTTACTGCTGCCGACGACTGTTTTCTCGATCTCGGCGACGTTTGCATACTCACCGATCGTACGTACAATATAGACTTTTCTGCCGGATTCGACATTACCCAGGGGATAATTGACATTCTGTGCCTGCAGTATTTGCATCACCTGCTCTGATGTTATGCCCGTACCACGCAATTTGACCGGGTCCAGTATGACCTGGATCTCTGTCATCGTGCCGCTCATGGCGTACGAAGCGGCAACACCGCCAACACGTTGCAGGCGTTCGGCTATATCATCGGCGATTTGATCCAATTCAAGAGGATCGATATCACCGGATATGTTGTACATCATGACCGGCTGCTGTGAAATATCAAATTTGAAGATCAGCGGATAATCTGCATCCTCAGGCAGATATGGCAGGATGAAACCCATGCGGTCCCGTACATCATTTGATGCCGCATCGAGGTCAGTCCCCCATTCGAATTCCAGCAAGATGTTGGATATGTTTTCTGATGTTGTTGATGTTACTTTTTTGATATTATTGACCGTGCCGAGAGTTTGCTCGAGAGGTTCGGTTATCTGTGTTTCGATTTCTTCTGGGCCGGCTCCCGGATAAGTTGTAAGGACGATCATCATGGGAAACGTTACATTTGGAAAGAGGTCGACGGGAAGATTTGTGACCGAGATAAAACCGAACAGAATAATGGCCAAAAAGACCATGGAAACGGACAAAGGTCTTTTTATGGAAACGTCGGTCAGATTCATGGTTCGCTCCTCAATACAGGCACTACCTTTTCTCCGCCCGCAAGTCGCTGTTGACCAACGATGACAACACGTTCACCATCACTCAGGCCGCTGATAATTTCCGCATACTTGTCACCGATCAATCCCGCCGTTACATCACGGCGTTCGGCTGTGCTATCGCTGACGACAAAGAGATATCCGTCGAGGAGCGCATCGCGCGGAACTACGATGACATTGCTCTTCTCACCTAGGTTGATGGTTATGCGCGCGGTCATGCCCGGTCTCAGCATTTTCTTGGCGTTATTGATCGATGCCTTGACACCCAGCGTGCGTGTCATTGGGTCAACGACAGGGGTCAGTTCGGTAACGGTCCCCGTAAACGACTCACCGGGCATCGCATCAATCCTGACTGCGACTTTATCATTCTTCTCTATGCAGCCAATATTCGTTTCGGCGACGTTGAACGAAACATTGACCCTTGAGTAATCCATTACTACGGCAACAGGCGTCTGTGGTGTCACCATTGAGCCGACATCGACCATGACTTTAGCGACGTTGCCACCTATCGGCGATCTGATAAAACCCTCTTCGTATTCGAACCCGATCGTTTCATTGCGCATTGCCATTAGATTATTTTCTTTAGAGACATAAGAGCCTTCTTTGACGAGGATTTGTGTAATCCGCCCCATCGTCTCGGGAAAGACCTGTGCCGTCTTGACGGCCATTATCGCACCCAATACTTCGCAGGTGCTTTTAACATTGTCTCGTTTTGCAGACATCACTTCCACTGAAATACTCGCAGTGAATTCCTCGGTTTTTTGAGCGCGTCTTGAGGCTCCTATTCTCAGAAAAATTGCGATGAGCAATACTACAACAACGACAATAATTATTAACCATTTACGCATCTAATCCTCCTTGCCAATTGATTTATAAATTTCGGCCAGCGATGTGTTGTAATTCTTGAGAGCGGTAAGATAATTGACCTGTGCCTGGCGGTACGCAAGTTCAGTGTCGAGCACCTCAAGATTAGTAGCCAGCCCGCTCTTATATCTTGTTTCGATTATGTTGAACGCCTCTCTTGCCTGTCCGACGTTCTTTTCAGCCGCATCGATCGCCTCTCCGGCGGCCAGAAAAGTCAAATAAGCCGTTTTTACCTCTACAATGATCGCCCTTTCAAGGTTCTCGAGAGCGAGGCGTGCTTCTTTGAGCACTAATCCAGCTTCACGACTCTTGTATAAATTATTGAAGCCGGTGAAGAGAGGAAACTCAAAACCTATATTGAAAGTCAGGCTTGAACCCCATTCATCGCCGGTGATACTGAATGGTTTTGTGCGCTCGTAAGTTGCACCGCCTACCACTGAGGGTAGGTTTGCACGACGCGCAATGGCTTGAGCCAATTGAGCGATTCTCTCCGTTTTCTTCAGATTTTTTATTTCTACACGATTTTGAACCGCATCGTCTATTAGCTGGTCAAGCGAGAAATCTTCCTCGATCATCCGTAGCTCTCCGGCCAGATAGAATTCTGTCTCCAAATCCATACCCAACAGCAACTTAAACCCTTCTCGAGCGAGGTTCAATGCGTTCTCGGATTGAATAACCTGAGGTTTCAGATTCTCGACCTGCACCTGAGCGCGCAGCAAGTCGAAGCGAGAGACCAGTCCCGCTTTGAATCGTGTTTCGACCGATGCTGCAAACCGTTCGAGTTGCTCGAGACTGGCGCGTGCCTGCTTTATGTATTCATCGAGTACGAGCAATCCGTAGAAGGCGTTGGTTACTGAATACCTGATTTCTTGTCGCTTTCTGACTAGACTAAGTTCAGCAATGTCGCTCGCGAGGTCGGAAATTTTGTATGCGTTGTAGAGCTTGCCCCAGGTAAAAAGTACTTGCTGCAACGAAAGCTGAAGTCCGTAGTTCTCGTTTGACCCAAATGGTATAGGTATACTGTCGAATTCAATGACCGGAACATCGGTTATGTAGGCGAAATAGCCGCTGGCAGTGACCTTTGGATAAAAACTGGAAATCGCCTGACCTACCTGCTGTTGTGATTTCTCATATTCGATCGTCAGCTGCGCGATCTCGGGATTCTTTTGTAATGCAAAATCGATTGCCTCTTCCACAGTAAAGCTTAATGTATCAGCACCTGTCATGCTGAGGAATAAGGCTAAAATTGCCAACATTATTACCTCCTAAACTTGTAGGTTATCTGTAATTCGGAGCAGAATATTGTGAAGATATTCATAAAGGTAGTATGAACTTTATGCCGATACCGTTTTCCCATATTTTGTCGTCCTTGTCCGAGAATCCGTATTTGTTGATGTTCGCACTGGCGATATAATGATAGCGCATCGCATATTCGATTCCGAAGTATCTTACCGGTCTTATCTGGAATGTAAGCCCTCCGACAAAACCGATGTCGGTTTCCTCGACTGTGTCCCCGGTTGGCAGAACGATGATTTCGTCGTCATAGAGACCGCGCCAGAAGTAGAGTCCAAGACCGGTTTCTATGGATAAACGCATCCATGGTGTTCTCAAGAAAGGAAGGATATCGAAACTTGCACACAGACTCAACGGTGTGTATTCCCATGCATAAGGTCCTTGTTCAGCGGGTGCATCGTAGTGTAGCATTGTGCCGCGCAGTTTCAAGCCAATATGCGGTATGATGTTATTGATACCTATTTCACCACCCATGTTCCATTTCCCTATTGATTCGGTCGTATCCTGGAAAAGAAGGTACGAAGAATAATTCGGGCCTGCTGAAATTTCGATCTTTTCACTTGTCGGGAACAGAGATGTTAATAGTAATAGAACTGATAAGAACATAAAGACTACCTCCTTTTATTCAATCCCTCAAAAAACAACTCGAGTATACTTTCTATGTTGATCGCATCATTCGTCAGGTAATAACTGCTTAAGAAAATTGCCCGTATCGTGCTGAGAAAGTGAAATGCCGCAAGTGTCGGGTCGACTTTGCGGAATTCATTTTTTTCTATACCATCTCGAATAATGCAGCTGATTGTCTCTATCATGCTTGATACTCTCGGTTCAACTGTGGAATGGATTCTTTTCAGTGTTTTACCGGTCAAATTGATGTTCTCAAATGTGAAGAGCATGTAAGCAGTTCGTAGATGTATGATGTAATTGGCGAAATCACGTGCGATTTTCTGCATTTTCTCACCGGGTGTACCGGGTGCGTTTTCGACTTCAGAGAGCATACCCAGTGCATTACCGAAATGCTCCTCGATCGTAGCGACATAAAGATCCTGTTTGTCCTTGAAATAAAGGTAAACAGTGCCCTTGGCAACGCCGGTCGAGCGTGCAATATCATCAACCGTGGTTTTGTAGAAACCCTTTTGCGCAAAAATCTTAAGTGCGCTTTTTATGATTTTGTCCCGTGTTATCGGCTCTTTTTTTCTCATAATCACTTTATTAACCATTAGACCAATATCTTGGGGAATGGTTTATAATGACTGACTAGTCAGTCATTATATATAGTACGTGCGAGTTGTCAAGAAGTTTCGCGATGTACGTTACTTTCGTTATTCTCGCTAATTTCGTTAATTCCGCTAAAAACGAGGGTCCTCAATTTCGCAGCTACATCGAAGATGTAGGCGAAATTGGGATTGACTTTAACAACAGAATCTGTAAAATATAGTGTAAGGAGGAAAGATGGCGGAAGGTATGGAGAAGCAACTGCAGCCGGGTGATATATTGTTCAATGAAGGCGACCGTGGGGAGATAATGTATCTTATTCGGGAAGGAAAGATCAAGATCACCAAAGGAAAGGGAGACGAAGAGAAAACCCTCGCAGTGTTGAAAGAGGGTGATTTTTTCGGCGAGATGGCGATCATTGATGGTTCACCACGTTCGGCAGGAGCAGTCGCCGTGACTCCTGTATCACTTCTGGTTATTGATAAGGAATCATTCAAAGAAAAATTGCGCGAGAATCCGCTCATCGAATATATGCTTGAAACTCTGACACGACGTTTGAGGACCGCTGATGAACAAATAAGGCTTCTGACGATAAAGAGCGAGGAGCGAAGGGTTTTGGCACATATCATTACGAAAGCCAAGGAGACCGGCCGGGAAACAGAGGGGGGTACTGAAATTACGCCGTTTTCGTTTGAGAGTCTTGCCAATATAACCGGTATCAGTGAAAGCAAAGTAAAAGACTATGTTAACAAGCTGATTCAGGTAAATCTCGTTACACTGCGTGAAAACAGCTTGATAATAAGGGGTGTCGGTGATCTTGATGACTATCTCAGGTATATTGCGCTGAAAGAGAAGTTTGAGAAGATATAACACACCCTAGTCCAAAGACAAAAAACATGCCGATACAGACACAAGGAAGGCGTTCAATAGAATTAAGGCTTGAAGAACTGAGTAAGAAGATGGCTTCAGGTGAGGTCTTGAAGGACCCCAGAAACTACGCAAACTTGTCCCGTGAATACAAGAGGTTAGAGCGGCTTGCTCAGAAATACGAAGAATACGACAGGCTGGAAGGCGAGATTGCCGGCGTTAAAGAATTACTGAGCAGCCCGGAGGCAGAACTCAGGGATGTTGCTGAAAAAGAGCTGGCCCTGTTGGAGAAACGGCTTGCAGCCGTTCGAAACGAGATCGATGATATATCCAATCCTGATTATGAAGAGTTTCAGAAGAATTGCATTGTCGAAATAAGGGCCGGAGCCGGTGGAGCTGAAGCGTCGTTGTTCGCAGCGGATCTGTTCAGAATGTATCAGAAATACACCGAGAACCATGGTTTCAGATCGGAAGTCCTGTCCTCCCACCCGAGCGAGATCGGTGGATTCAAGGAAATAATCTTCCTGATCTCTGGCGAGAATGCTTACCGTTTGTTCAGATTTGAAAAAGGAGTCCATCGCGTGCAGCGTATTCCCAAAACTGAAGCTGGCGGCAGGATCCATACATCCACCGCAACGGTAGCGGTCCTTCCAGAGGTCGAAGAGACACAGCTGGCGATAGACCCGAACGACCTACGTGTCGATACGTTCCGCGCTGGAGGCCATGGCGGTCAGAATGTCAACAAGGTATCTTCCGCAGTGAGATTGACTCACTTGCCTACTGGCATGGTCGTGGTCTGTCAGGATGAGCGGTCTCAACACAAGAACCGCGAGAAGGCCATGAAGATCCTCCGCGCAAGATTGGCAGAGGCGGAGCAGGAGAAGAGAGATGCCGTGATCCATGAACAAAGGCAGAAACAGGTCGGAACCGGCGACCGCAGTGAGAAGATCCGTACCTACAACTTCCCGCAGAATCGTGTTACTGATCACCGCATTGGACTAACGCTATACAATCTGGAAAATGTGATGGACGGTGATCTGGAGGAGGTCTTTTCCAAACTGGAAGAATATGAGAGAGCTGATTAAAACAGTGAGCAGGGAATTATCGACCGATTCTTATGATGCCGGACAAATAATTGCGGGCATACTGAGGCGCAGGCCTTATGAATTATACTTGGTTGATGAAGTCAGTGCTTGCGCCAGAAATGCCGTCTTATCGTGTTTGGCGAAATTGAAAAAAGGAATGCCACTCGAATACATAACAGGAACTGTGCAGTTCAGAGATCATACTCTGCGGATCGATGCCGGTGTTTTTATTCCAAGAGCAGAAACTGAGTATATGGTTGAGCTCATCCAGAAAAGTATGCGTAGAGACCCGGGGAGGATTCTTGAAATCGGAACGGGCTGCGGAGCGATCAGCATCGCGCTCGCCTCGCTTTATCCTGACGCACATATCATTGCCACTGATGTATCGAGCGAGGCGATCGATAATGCCAGGCATAACATTAGAGACTGTGCATTAGAGCACAGGATTGGATTGATCCGATGCAGTACGTACTTCGGCATAAGAGGTGAATTTGACTTGATCGTTTCGAACCCACCTTACATACCGCGACCACGTATCGACCATCTTCCTGAAAGTGTAAGAGAGTTCGAACCGATGCTCGCGCTTGACGGCGGACACCGGGGCACTGAGTTCACGCAGAGATTGATATTTGAGGGACGGGATCATATGCAAGGCGATGGCGTTATGGTTTTTGAAATCGACGAGGAAGCTGTTGATACGCTCGCAGGATTTCTGGATTATCATAAGATAGGGTCGTTTCGCTTTGTAAAGGACCTGTGTGGCCGGTACAGGTATCTTTTTATTGGAGCGCCTAATGAAAAAAGCTAAAATCATCGTTAACAGGGATAAACCGCAAGCCAAGAGGAATCTGGAGTTAGCTGAGCAGGCCCTGCTCGCAAAAGGATTCAAGATTTCTGAAAAGCCCGATTTTATAATTGCCCTGGGCGGTGATGGTACTCTGCTGGCTGCGGCGAATTCATATGGACGCAAGGGAATTCCCATCCTCGGCGTGAATATTGGCAGTCTTGGTTTTCTCACAAATGTCACCTTCAGGGAGCTGCCGAATACCCTTGTCGAAATTCTGGAGAGAAAATTCTCTATTGAAAGACGCATGGTGATGAAGGCGGTATTCGACCGGAAAATATTCTATGCCTTGAATGATTTTACAATCAGTACTCGTGTGCCCGGGCGTGTTGTTGAATTCTCGGCAGTGATCAATAAAGAGTACGTGTGCAGGTTCATTGCCGACGGTATAATCATTGCGACACCGACCGGCTCGACCGCGTATTCACTTGCCACTGGAGGTCCGATCCTGCCTCCAGACACGGAAGCAATAATAATGACGCCGATCGCACCACACACTTTGTCGGTGAGGCCGCTTGTCCTGCCCGCGTCGAACCGGATAGAGATACAGATCGGCAAAAAGGGCAGTGCGGTGCTGGTCGCTGATGGCCAGAGATGTAAGTTGATGCGCAAGAGCCACAGCATCTTCTTTGAAAAAGCAGACTATCACGTGAAGTTGATAAAACCATTGCACACGACTTTCTTTACTACGCTTCGCGAGAAAATGCAGTGGGGCGGGAGAGAAGATGCTTAGACTTCTGAGGGTGAAGAATTTTGCCCTTATGGAAGATGTTACGCTGGAACTCGAAGATGGTCTCACGGTCATTACAGGCGAAACCGGTGCGGGTAAATCGATGATAGTAAGCGCTATCGCGTCCCTTTGCGGCGCCCGGATCGATGATGACTCGATACGAACTGGCAAGAAGGGCGCCGAAATAACCGGCGTCTTTGACATAAAGCCATCGATCAAAAAGAAACTTGAAGATTCAGGTATCGGAACGGATAGTGATATAATCATCCGAAGGAGCATTGAAAAGGGTAAACGCCAGAATTCGTATGTAAACGACCGCATGGTGAGTTTGAATTTCCTGCAGGATATCGCTCAGGAAATGGTAGACCTTATCGGACAGCATGAAAACCAGTCACTGTTTGACAGGCGGAATCATCTGGCATTGCTTGATGCCTATGCTGGTTTAGACGGATTGAGGAAAGAATATCATGATGACTATGAGGACTACCGTGGTCTGCATAATAAATTGAACATGCTGCTTGAGCAAGTAGAAGCAAGGGATGAACGCATAGACTATCTAAAATTCCAGATTGACGAAATTGAGAAGGCTAATCTTCGACCGAACGAGGAAGAAGAATTAGATATCGAGAAGAATTTGCTGCTGACCAGCGAGAAACGTTCGCTTCTGGTCAGTACGCTTGCCGATGATCTATATGAACAGGATGATTCGGTTGTTGAGAAACTCTCGAGAGTAAAGAAATCGCTCGAGGAACTTGCCGAGCTGGACCAACAACTGAAACAGTATAGTGAAGTGGTCAATGAGATACTGTCTACTGTCGACGACGTCTATCGCGTAATGAGCAGTTATGCCGAGAAAATTGAATTCTCTCAGGAGAAGCTTGATACCGTGATCGGCCGACTGGAGACTATCAACAGAATGAAGAAAAAATACGGTAAATCTGTTGACGAAATACACGGTTACCTTAAAAGGATGAAAGATGAACTTTCGATGATCGAGACCCGGGATGAAGAGATCGAGAAAACGAGAAAGGAAATCAAAGATGTTGAGAAGAAAGTGCTGGTACTCGCGGGTGATCTATCAGCGCAGCGGCATAAATCAGCGGGCGATTTGCGAAAAAAAATCATGGGTCTGTTGAAACACCTGGGGATGGAAAAGGCGGATTTTGAGATAAGGTTTCATAAAACCGATGTAGGGCCATTCGGCAAGGATGAAGTCGAGTTCTACATTTCAACCAATCCTGGCGAGGAGCTGAAACCGCTGAGAAAGGTTGCGTCGGGTGGTGAAATATCAAGAATTACGCTTTGCCTGAAGACATTGCTGTCAGATGTCGACAAAATCCCTACGGTAATATTTGACGAGGTGGATATTGGAATTGGTGGCAGAATCGCAGAAGCAGTAGGTGATATGCTAGCAAAGGTAAGCAAGACACATCAGATAATATGTATTACGCATTTGCCACAGATCCCGGCATTCGCGGAAAATCATCTATTGGTCAAGAAAGAAATAAAAGGGGACGCGACTTACTCGGGTGTTACGAAACTCGACGGTGAAACGAGGGAACTAGAGATCGCGCGCATGCTCGGGGGGAAGGATATCACCACAAAGACTGTCGAGCATGCCCATGAAATATTGAAGAAGAGAAAAAGGGCATAGATATCTTTTTATGAAGAAGTATAGTATAACGATTTCCAACTTCATCACAATTTCACGTCTTATGCTGCTACCCATCATTGTTTATTTCATACTCACAGGAAATAGATTCACCGCATTTATCATCATGTTGATTTCGCTATTGTCCGATGGTCTCGATGGCTACCTTGCCAGGAAACTTCATCAGGAATCCAAACTCGGTCGTTTCCTGGATCCGCTGTGTGACAAGATCTTCTTGGCAGTAGTCCTTGGGACACTGCTCTTTGTGGGAGCAATTCCTCTTTGGGTAGTTATTGTTATCGTGCTTAGAGATTTTCTCATTTTGCTCGGAAGCTATTTCCTGTTGAAAATTAAATCGGTCATCGAACCATCGAACATGTTGGGTAAAATAACAGGGCTCATTTTTGGAGCGATGATCCTTGCGTTTACCGCGGGTTGGAAGACTGTCGGTAGTTTCCTGGTTTACCTTAGTGTTCCATTTATGTTCGTTACGTTTGTAGTATATACAGTGAATTATTTGAAGATAATGAGAGGAGCATCATGAAACCAATTTTCTTTACCAAGATGGAAGGAACCGGCAACAATTTTCTGATAATAGATAACCGGAATGGCTATTTGACCGTGAATGTCACTGATCAGAGTATCCCTGAATTTGTCAAAATCCTTGCTGATTCTCAGCTGGGTGCTGGTTCAGATGGCGTAATACTATTGGAGCAATCGGCTGAATATCCATTCGAGATGCGATATTTCAACCGCGATGGAAGTGAAGCAGTTGCCTGCCTGAACGGCGCTCGCTGTGTCGTAAGTTATGCTTTTCGGCTCGGGCTGTTGAAAGATAAAGGTAAAGTCGCTTCAGCTTCCGGACCTATAGGCTACTACTACAGGGGAGATACTGTGAGTATCGAAGTTGCACCGCCTGTGGACGTGAAGTTGAATTTCAGTTTCACGGTTGCGCGGAAGAAATACAATGCTAATTTCCTGCGTGTCGGCGTTCCGCACTGCATCATCTTCGTGGATGATTTTAAGAAGGTCGACGTGAAGAAATTAGGTGAAGCCATTCGTAATCATAAAACCTTCAAACCCGAAGGTACGAACGTTGATTTTGTGAAAGTCGATAAGGACAGTCTTCACGTCAGAACCTACGAGCGCGGGGTCGAAGATGAGACGCTTTCCTGCGGGAGCGGCACTCTCGCTGCTGCTTATATAGCGACGAAGCTATTTATGGTCCAGTCTCCCGTGACCTGTAAAACCAAGGGAGGTGAGATGGTCGTTACGATCAAGGATAAACTGTACCTTGAAGGTCCCGTCAAATACGTTTACGATGGTGTATACTATATAGAATGAGCCGACAATCGCGCGGCTATTTTAGCCTGAAAAAGAATCCAGCCGTCAAGTACAGGACGTATCCTTTTATTGAGTCGCGTTCCTGCTTACTTAACGTCAAAGAGAATGGCGGTTTTGTGAGAAGGCTGCATTCTGCACGCAAAACATATTTGTTCGTGAAAGAATATTGATAACCACATAGCCCGCCGAGCGCGGCCGGTGAGTTTCGAATCCCAACCCAATACGTATGTTTCGAAGGCTGCTGGTTGTGCAGCAGTAGGCTCGCTTGATAAAGCGTAAGGCGGTTTAAATCACCTCCCATATCCCACTCGCCTCCTGCAACACCAAAGGCAAAGCTGATGGGTGACAAATTCAGACGGAAAGTGAGATTATCGCTTTCATATTGCATTCCCAAATAGGGCTTGAAAACAAATACAAAACCTTCGCCGCCGGAAACATACCAGGTCGTAGGAAAAGCCAGCAATTCTATGCCTCCGATACTACCAAAATTTCCTATTCCATATTGCGCATTGTGAAAGAGACTGAAACTAGCGATGGGATATGTTCGCAGATAGATGGTATCCTGGTGCTGAGCAATGAACCAAAAGTTCAGGGCAGATGTTGCCCCCAGTTCATGACTCTCGCCTGCGCGGTTGTATGGAGCAACCATTTCATTCTGGGCATGGGGTGAGTAGACCACCGGGGCACAAGTCGACAAGAAGATCGCGACAGCGAACAGAGGAATTCGACAAAGTCTCAGTACGTTCATGTACGATACCTCCTTATTATACGGATGAATCACTAAAGCGAACGATTTTTTGCTAATTATACAGAGAGAACATTACTAATATGTTCTAATGCCCATTGCAGGTCTTTCTTAGTTATGACCAGCGGCGGGGCGAACCGAACTACCTTTTCGTGAGTCTCCTTTGCCAGTATGCCCAGTTCCATCAATCTCTCACAATATGGTCTTGCTTTTTCACTCAGTTCGACACCAACCAATAACCCCCTGCCGCGGACTTCCCGGATCAACGGGTTTTTGATCTTCCTGAGTTCATCCATGAACCAGTTACCGAGATCATAGGCGTGCTGGGCAAGATCTTCCTCGATGATTATTTCAAGCGCGGCAAGGCCGATTGCCGAAGCGAGCGGATTTCCGCCGAACGTAGAGCCGTGATCACCTGGCTTTATTACCTCCATGATGCTGTCATCACAGGCAATTGCGGAAATTGGGTAGAACCCGCCGCTCAAGGCTTTGCCCATGATCAGGATGTCGGGTCTTATTTGTTCGTATTCGTAGGCAAAAAGCTTGCCGGTTCTGCCCAGCCCGGTCTGGATCTCGTCAAGAATGAGCAAAACGTTGTGCTGGCTGCAGATTTCACGACATCTGCGCAGGTAGCCCTCTGAAGGTACGATCACGCCGCCCTCGCCCTGGATGGGTTCAACCATGAACCCGATCGTGTTCTGGTTGATGTTTCGCTGGAGCGATTTTGTGTCATTGTATGGTATGATTCTGAAACCCGGTGCAAAAGGCCCGAATCCAGCGCGGTACTGTGCTTCAGAAGAAAATCCAACGATCGTTGTTGTACGACCGTGGAAATTGTTCTCGCATACTACAATTTCTGCCTTGTCTTCAGCCACTTTCTTCTTGCTATATCCCCACTTGCGTGCTACTTTGATAGCAGTTTCTACGGCCTCGGCACCGGAATTCATGGGCAATGCCTTTTCATATCCTGTCAGATCACATATTTTCTTGAGAAACTCACCCATTCTGTCGTTATGAAAGGCGCGCGACGTGAGGGTCAGTTTCTCTGCCTGTTTCTTCAATGCGTTGACAATTCTGGGGTGACAATGCCCTTGATTCAAGGCTGAATAACCGCTGAGCATGTCAAGATACTTTTTACCTTCGACGTCCCATACCCAGATTCCTTTGCCGCGCGTCAGCACAACGGGTAGCGGGTGGTAATTATTGGCGCTAAATCGATCCGTAAATTCAACGTAGTCATGGTTTGTTTTCATGCAACCTCCCTAATTTTTTACCATTATACAGAAAATTGCCGAGTTTTCAAGAGTTGTATCATTCGAACGATACAATAGGAGCGGGATTGACATTGAGTATATTTAAACTATAATTTATGAGTGTTTTTCATGCTTATTTTTCTAGTCAATGGGGATTCAACCGCAGTTGATACCGTGATAACTTATGAAATTCCGGAGGTAGTCGAACCCTTTGGCGAAATCTATCCAGTTGGTGAGATAACAGTTAGGTATCATGAGCAGACGGCGCTCGATATATTAATGAATCTCCCGATCGCGCCGGTGTCTTATGGTTATGGCATGTTGAGTGCCGTCATGAACAAGGGGCGAAAGCCATCATATACGCATGTCAGCGTTAACGGCCACTCACTCAACACTCATCCATTTGGTAATTTCAACCTAGGCTTGCTGTCCCTTCATTTTTTTGACAGATTGTCATTCGGACAAACCACTGCAGGTGCCGAGTTTAGCAGCATGAATTTCATGTCTAAGATCAACCGTTACGAACGGCCATACTCGCTTGTTCACTTCATGTTCGGCAGTTTCGAGAGCAATACATATGGCTTTGACCTGACACGCGGCATCACAAATGATCTGGGATTCTATCTGAGCGGTTCATACCATAAGACAAACGGTCACCGTGAGAATGCTGATGCTCAAATCCTTTCAGTGTATACCAATATTTATGTTGACTATTTTATTCCTTTACGTTTTGATATTCTCTACGCTAACGACGACTACGGGTTCCCGGGTAGTACCTCGGTACCGGTCGAAGGCCGCCAGAAAGACGAATTCCTCGATGTCAGCGGAACGACCAAGTTGGGCAATGAGATGCTCACTCTATTCTATGAACGTCAGACTATGGATTACCGTGACACAGTATATGACAGAACCTGGGGTGTGCAAGTAGATCATTTTGGGGCGAGGTCGGAAGGCAGCGATACTTTGTTGGGTGTTGTGTTGGATTACGGGGCGAGCACATTTTTCACCCTGATGGAAGGGGAAACATATTTGCCAACCATTTCGAATGGGTTAGACGTCTGGGTGAGATTGGTGAAATCGTTTGGCCGGGGTTTTGTACGTGCGGCGGGAAAACTCGAACGTGCAAGTTACCATGATATTTTCTTATTCCCCAGGATTGAATTGGGAGTCAAGGCATTGCGTTCTGCGGCTGTTTATGCCGCATTCTCGAGGGATGCTCGCAGCCCTTCGGATATGGAAACTTCGGCGCCGTTCGACACGCTGAACCCATATCTCGCGATAGCCGGCAATGAGTTTATGAACCCTGAGTACTGCTGGTGCGGGGAAGTCGGGTTCAGAAGCGATGAGTTCATCCTCAATGCGTATCGCCTCATGTTCACAGATTATATCACGGTACTTTCCGACAGTCCAAACTATTACAGGTACGGTAATGTGGATAAATGGGAGATGAACGGATTCGAGGGTTACGTGAACCTACCGATGCGTTCATACAACGCGGACAGCAGTACGTTGAACGAATTCGTGGTCGGTCTTAGCGGTAACATGATCTTGAGCGGGGATACAGTGGTTTATTTTCCTCGCCTCGGCGTCGGCGCGGTTGCAGCCTTCAGACGCGAGACACCGCGTTTCGGTTTTGGAATTGTACTGCGCGCAGAGTACAGCAACGAGAGGTACGACATTTCAGGCGCAGAGTATTCAGGGTACAGTGTTTTTTCGGCGGCTGGTTTGGTCAAGTTCATGGGTCTTTCCTGTGTACTGAGATTGAACAACATTTTTGATGAAGAGTATGCTTACCTGCCTTTTTATCCGATGGCGCCGAGGAATTTTGATGTGTCGGTCAAATGGGAGTTCTGGGACTAAATGTTGATCTTGAGAGTTGATGACCGATTGATCCACGGCCAGGTGATTGCCGGCTGGGCAAGACCGCTGGGTATTCACTTCATAATCCTGGCATCGGATAGGTTGAGCCGTGATGAATGGTCCTGCAATGCATACCGCTTGGCGATTCCCGAAGGGATCGAATTCAGCTGCTACACCATAGAAGAGTGCGCGACGCGGATGAACAACACAAACAAGAGACGCATAATGATAATTGTTGAATCGGTAGGAGAGGCTTCCGAGCTGGTCGCCAAAGGAATCAGGGTGCCTGAGGTCAATGTTGGTGGATTGGGTTATCACGAAGGCACGAGAGAAATAGCTCCATACATATATCTCTCACCCAATGATATCGAATCGGTAGTATATCTACATAGCATTGGCATCAAGGTTACAGGAAAGCAACTGCCAAACTCGGTTGCGGTGGATGTTGTAAAGAAATTGGCTGGAATAAAATGACCGGTATCGCAAAATATAGAGAAGGAGATAGTAATACATGAATGCGGTTCTGTTGAGTTTGCTGGGTTCAGTAATAATCCTTGATAAATATGCGCTGGGTGAGTTTGGCGTTTCGCAGCCGATAATGACCGGGACCATCATCGGAGCCATTTTCGGTGATGTTTGGTTCGGGATTTTTCTTGGCGCTATGATACAATTGATATTTCTTGGTGGTCTGCCAATCGGGCGCGATGTTCCGCCGGATGGACAGGCTGCAGGAATTATAACGGTCACCAGCTACTTCCTCTTGAGGGGTAATAACACACTTGGCCATTCTTTGTTCGTTGCCGCGGTTCTCGGTCTTGCCGGGGGCATCGCAGGTGGTGTGCTGGAGATATATGCGCGCCGATTCAATGAAAAATTGTATGCTCGCTTCATTCATCACGAAGAAAGTCTCTACATTTGCCACACCGCAGGTCTGGTGACGGCATTTGGCCGGGGCCTGTGTCTTTTCCTCCCGATATTCGTGTTCTCAACTCTGTTTGTAATTCCGGGTTTGTTTCCGCAGGTCCATGCGGAAACGATGGCGATCATCGGTGTAAGTCTGGGACTGGCGAATAGTTTCTATCTCTTTGTCAAAGTCAAAACAACTGTTTATTTGTTGATTGGAGGCATATGCGGCTTAGCCTTGGTCGTCTTCTGAGGATTTTCTTCCAGAGTTTGTTCATCCAGACCTCATGGTCTTTTCCTTCGATGCAGAGCATGGGTTTTTTATCGGGTGTGCTTGTTGGCGTTGATGAAGATAAGAGGGCCGAGATAATGAAGACCCAAAAAGGTCTGTTCAATACTCATCCGTACATGGTTTCTTATATTGTTGGCGCAACCGTGCGCGCATACGATGAAGGTAAGGCTTCTGCCGAAGAGATAAAGAAATTTATTTCGGTTGCACAAACAAGTTTTGCATCAGCAGGTGATCTTCTCTTCTGGCGCACGCTCCGCCCGGCATTGCTCCTCGCGGCCGTGATCTTGGGTGTCCATTATGGGATCATAGGACCGCTGACATTTCTTGTCGTCTATAACGTTTTTCATCTGTTCCATCGCATCAAGGGAATCAGTGATGGGTACAGTATGGGTTGGGATGTAATATATCTGCTGAACAAGCGACGATTCAAAACTGTCAGACAGGTATTCGAGGCAGTTGGTGCGTTGCTCAGTGGATTATTGCTCTCGCTGATCGCCGTCGAGGTCAACTACCTGCTCGTTCTTCCTTTAACGGCACTCTTCTTGATAATGCTCGTTAAGAGATACTCTGCGGTCATGATAATCGTATCTGTCCTGCTGGTCGTTCTGATAATAGGTATGGTGTAGTATATGATTAAAGAAAAAGTTACCATATTAAATGAAAATGGTCTGCATGCTCTTCCGGCCTCACGATTCGTGAAGCAGGCCGAGAAATTCAAGAGCGATATAACAATAACAAAAGATGGAGTGGAGGTCAGCGGCAAGAGCATCATGGGTATTCTCACACTAGCTTGCGAGAAGGGGAGTAACGTGATTTTGACCACTGAGGGCGATGATGAGAAAGAGGCTTATGAGGTTTTGAAGAAGATTTTGGAGGGACAAGACTGATGGCCAAAGAGAGAATATTGAAAGGCATTGCTGTTTCGAAAGGCATTTGTCAGGGTGTGGTTTTTGTTTACGAGACGAAAGAAGTCAAGATCTTGCAGACGCCGATACCGGTGCGCTATCTGGCGACAGAAGTTGAACGCTTCGCCAAAGCGCTGAAAAAAACTGAAAAGGAACTGAGCAGTATAAAGGAGCGTATCAATGAAGAGATCGGTGTTGATTTTGCACAATTTCTCGATGCGCAGATATTGATGCTCAAAGACCGTGAAATTATTGAAACTGTCAGTGAGAGAATAAAAACAGAAAAAACCAATGCTGAGTATATATATCATGAAGTCCTCGATGAGTATGCAAGAAAGCTTGGCGCAAGCCGAGACCAATACCTGAGGGAGCGGGTTGCCGATATCTGGGACGTTGGTACACGTGTATTACGCAATCTCGTCGGTATGACTCATAGTTCTGTTGTTGATGTTCCCCAAGGTTCGGTTCTGGTTGCACACGATATTTCACCGTCCGATGCGGCATTGATAAACCCCATCAATGTTCTCGGCATTGCGATAGAGGTTGGGGGGCGCACATCACATACTGCGATCACAGCGCGCGCTCTGGAGATACCTGCTGTTGTCGGGGTGGAGAATCTGCTCACTAAGATAAAGAATGGAGAGAAGGTAATACTTGACGGAAATCGCGGGATTCTCATTAAAAGCCCAACTCCGGGGCGCATTCAGTTCTACCGTGGTGAGATAAAAAAGGAGATTGAGTATCAGAAGATGCTCTCGCCGTTTTGCGAGTTGCCGGCGAAGACGCGTGATGGGCGTCAAATTGACATATCGGCCAATATCGAGTTCTTCGTAGAATATGCTCATGCAAAGAGGTCAGGTGCGATGGGGATTGGTTTGTTCCGAACAGAATTTCTTTACCTTACAAGGCGCGGCAACCCTTCCGAAGAAGAGCAATTCCGCGTTTACGATGAACTGGCAAAAAAAATGAAGCCCGACCCGGTGATTATCAGGACGTACGATCTCGGCGGCGACAAGATATTTTCTGATTATCACGAAGCGAATCCTTTTCTTGGCTGGCGAGCAATCAGGGTCAGCCTCGATAATTTCGATTTCTTCAAAATACAATTGCGGGCTATTCTACGTGCCTCGGTTAATCGAAACATAAGGGTAATGTATCCTATGATATCGACCTACGAGGAGATCAGGGAGGCGAATGCTTATTTCAAAGAGGTTACTGAAGAATTGAAAAAGGAGAAGGTCGATTTCGACGACCACATACAGGTAGGTATCATGGTCGAAACTCCTTCCGCGGCGATCATGAGCACCGAGTTTGCGGCACATGTTGATTTTTTCAGCATCGGTTCGAACGACCTGACGCAATACGTTCTGGCGGTCGATCGCGGTAACGAAAGGGTGAGTCACCTATTCGACCATTTTCATCCGGCGGTGCTGCGTCTGATTAAACAAGTGATCGATGCCGGCCACAAGTCTCACATATGGGTGGGTCTGTGCGGTGAACTTGCGGCCGATCCCCTGGCAATTCCCTTGCTTGTTGGATTGGGCATTGATGAATTGTCGATGAGCCCGGTAGCAATACCCAAAGCAAAAATGGTCTTGCGGGCGCTCACCGTTCCGGAATGCGAAAAGATCGCAGAAAGGGCGCTCAACTTTCGATGCGCAAGTGAGGTACAGAAGTTTCTCAATCGCATGATAGCCAAGAGGTTTCCAGGTATTGGGGGCATAAAATGATGCGTGCAATAATATACTCTTTACCCGAACAGATATCGGAGACTATAAGGCTTGTGCCCGAAGAGTCATTCGGCAGAAAAAAATATGATAAGGTTCTGATATGCGGGATGGGAGGATCGGGAATCAGCGGCGAGATACTGTCTGCGCTGTACCTGGAGCTTATGATAATTTCAAACAAAGATTACAATATACCCAAGTTTATCGATAGTAAGACACTTGCGATTCTTGTGAGTTATTCGGGTAATACAGAAGAAACACTCAGTAATTTCCAGCAGCTGCTGCGGCGAAAAACTGACACGGTGGTGATTTCTTCGAACGGCAAATTGCTCAAGAAGAAGGCACTTAGAAAGATCCGGGTACCTGGGGGATTGCCGCCGCGCGGGGCGCTGGGGTATTTATTCACACCTCTTCCCATCATAATACACCAGGTGGGTCTCACCAAGGTTGACCCCCGGAAAAATTTGATCTCTCTATCAAAATTCCTCGTGAGTGAAAGAGACGGCATTGAACAAATGGCAAAAAAGATGGCGGTCAAATTTCACGATAAATTGCCTGTCATCTATTCCGACTCGGCGAAGTTCATGCCCGTGGCAAATCGCTGGCGCTGTCAGTTGAATGAGAATGCAAAGGTGCTTGCTCACTTCAACGTAATACCGGAAATGAATCATAACGAAATTGTAGGTTTGGGTAGACCTGCATTCTTAAATAAGTATATCACAATTGTTTTTCTCAATGATCCCGGGGCGCATCCACGAAACAAGCTGAGGAGAAGGCTGTTGAAATCTCTGGTCAGTAGCGAGATCTCTGCGATCAACGATGTCGAACCCAGGGGAAATGACGCCTTGCAGCACATATTCTGGACCATTATGCTGGGTGATTTTATCAGTTATTACCTGGCAATCGAGCAGGGTATCGACCCGATGCCGGTTGTTAGAATTGAACAACTCAAGAAGGAAATGTCAAAATACAAGTAGGAACGAGTAATCGGCAGATGCTCGAACCGGCGGACCTTGATCGAGTGTTCCAGGCGCTTCTTGACATCAGCTGAATGAGTGGTAAAATTAGCTGTTGAATCATGGATACAGCATTTCTGTTGGACAAAATACCCCTTTTCATAGATTATCTACGTAAAGAGAAGAACTATTCAGAACACACGATAAGGGCCTATCGGAAGGATATCGAGTCATTTTTTGAATTTCTGAGTGAAGAAGACATCTCGGCAGTAGATAGTACTATTATATCATACTTTATTGCTTTTCTAATGAAATATGGTCTCGATACAACAACGGTGGCAAGAAAATTGTCAAGTCTGAAGTCATATTTCAAAGCATTGAAGAGAATGGGATTCGTATCCGATAACCCGGCAGACGTGATAAGAACGCCAAAGAAGAAGAAACATCTGCCGGGATTTCTCACCTACGAACAGATTGAAGAAGGTCTCAAGATAGATGACCCGAGAGATTACGCGATGATGGAGTTGCTTTATTCGTGCGGTCTGCGGGCAAGCGAACTTACTGGATTGAATGTCGATGATGTCGATCTGCAAAAAGATGAGGTGCGTGTCATGGGAAAGGGTGGTAAGGAACGGATTCTGCCCATGGGCCGGAAAGCACGGGCGGCGATAGTAGCGTATCTGGGTTCTCGTAAGCAGCCGGCTGGGGAGAATGCTCGGAAAGCGCTCTTCCTTAACTGCCGGGGAGGACGGCTGTCGAATCGTTCCTTGCAGCGCATCGTACGGAAACACCTTATGAAAGTTGCACGAGCCTCAGGAACGAACCCACACATACTCAGACATACCTTCGCAACGCATCTACTTGAGCGCGGTGCCGATCTGAGGGCAGTACAGGAGTTACTGGGGCACGTATCACTCTCCACCGTACAAATTTACACACACCTTACCACAAAGCGCTTGAAAGATATATACGCTAAGGCTCATCCAAGGGCAGAATAAGATCAGTGTGAAAAAGAATATCGCTTTCATATCCAGCATTCTTCTGTTTGTTACTTCTATATCGTGCAAGAAGAGAGATGAGTTTGCCTTATTACATGAAGGAGATTTCAGTATTGTAACAAAGGGGTCATATCGTGGACATCTTCTGTTCCTGGGTGACGGCAGAGAACATCGCGAAACTGTCGAATACCTGAAAGGATTGGTCGACAATAATTTTGGGATACTGGAGTTGATAAATGAGAGATTTTATGCCATACCTCATATGGGCTACAGGTTCAAGTATGCTGCGCTGGACACGGAAAGTGGAATGATGGTGTTGAGGTACTTCGCGAGAATAAGGGAACACCCTGTGTATGCCGGTTATCAAATACAGTTCCTGTTCGATGCCGAATCGCGACGGTTGAAGGGAATATACACCGAGGAGGTTCCTCTTGAGTAGGAACTTCCTGGTGAGCAGCCTCTTGCTCATTTGTAGTCTTGTGGCGGGAGAAGCGCAAGACGAATTGAGGTTCTATGAAATAGAGATGGCCACAACACCCAATTATGCCAACCAATTCACGGTCGGACGCAGTCGTCTCGCCCAGGGGCAGATTAAGGAAAGCATCGACCTGCTTGAAGGTGTCAAGCGTGTGATGCCTGATGCGCACTATTATCTCGGCATCGCTTACTACCGGTTAGGTGAGTATGATCGATCGGTAGGTTGTTTCGAAGAATTTATTGAGTACCGACATGATGTTTGGCAGGCTTACTATTACCTCATTCTTATCCATTTGAAGCAGGGCAATCTTGATGGTGCAATGAGTCTTTTGAGTAGGATCCCCGATACTGCTGAACGCCAGCGTATATTTGATTACATTTCGAATTACGGGATGTTAAGCGAAGCGCGCAAAAGGCATGCCGAAAAGAGATATGATGAAGCTATTGATTTGTACAAACAGGTTGAAGGTTTTGGGGGCTACCGTGAGATAGGCATGGCGCTCACCTATGCAAGAATGGGTAGGTACAAGGAGAGTCTATCTCTGCTTGACAGCGTCATTGATCACAGCGGTGATGAAATGCTTGTTCAATGGGGGCTTCTCGAAGCTGGCAGGGAACTTGCATTGCTTCAGGAATTGCGTAAGGCGAAGCAGTACCTCCGAGAATATCTGGAGATAACATCCGATGATAATGCCAAATTCCTGATGGGCAAAATACTGAATGAAGAGGCAAAATATGATTCGGCGAGGACTTATTTGAAAGATTTGTCAGATACGGTTGACGCATTTCTTTTCTACAAAGGCAGGACCGAGTATTTCTTAGGCCTATGGGGTAAAGCAGAGGAGAAGTTGCTGCGTCATCAAGAGGCTTTTCCGAAATCCATGTATGCGGATCGGACTTTATATATATTGGCTTCGATTAACTTCAAGCGTAAGGAATACAGAAACGCAGTACAGTTCTGGAAGGTATTGGTTGATTCATTCCCGCTATCACCTTACGTCGCCTCTGCGCTTCAGGGCATGGGTGATTCATATTTCAATATGCGTGAATATTCGAACGCCCTGAGTGCATACAATCGTGTTGCGGAACATTTCCCTTCTGAGCGAATATCGGCCGAGGTGAGTTTGAGGATTTATGAGACTGAATACAATCTGGGGTATTATCCATCGCTGCTTGATGCATTGAGAAAGCACGTCAGGGAAAATCCGAAGTCAATTCTGGTCGACAGAGTGAGATTACGTATTGCCAAAATAAACTATGAAAGAGGAGAATATTACCAGAGCATTCATGAACTGGATAGAATCATCGAGGATTATAAGAATCAGGCGATCGAGGTAGAGGCATTGATGCAGAGAATACAGGTGACTCGCGCCGTGAACGACAAGACCGAATTATTTGTTTCACTACGTTCCTTGTTGAATAATGAAAACGCTGCCGAGTACCGTCTTTATGCAGCCAATGAACTTGGCGCTTTGTGGGCTGATGAGATGAGATATGATTCAGCACTTTATTACTATAATCTTCTCCTTGAATCTGATACATACCGGGAGAACGCAATACTGAAGATTGCCGGGCTCTATAGTCAGCTGGGGCGTAACCAGGAGTCAATTGCGATGACGGATAGGTTGATTGACGTGTATCCCCGATCAGCCTATAGAATTGATGCGGTTATGCTGAAATCCCATGCGCTGAAGAATGAAGGTGATTACATCTCCGCTACGAACATTCTCCTTGATCTCATCAATGAAGTGGGGGAACGTGCCGATGTGTATATGGAAATCGGAAATTTGTTCTTTGAATCAGAAGAATTTTTGGATGCTCGAACGAACTACTTGCGGGCATGTGAGTTATATACGCAGAATAGGGAAGACGCAGCCGAAGCTCTGATGCTTGCTGGTGATGCCTCGGTGGCCATCGGTGATATTGCTAAAGGCAAGGAGTACTACTTACGTGCAAACATGATCGCCGAATCTCATCTCATGAAAAACAGGGCGATGCAGAAACTGACTACATTGACTGAAGAGTGACTTGCTCGAGGAATTGAATAATACGGTTATTTCAAGAGATTTCCTATTTTAGTCAGTTCATCCTTTAGTTCGCGGAGAAATTTATTTCTATTCTTCAACGGGAGCGATAATTGCTCAGGTCCTTCGATTATCTGTATGATCTTCTTTTTTGCCCCAGCGATTGTATAACCCTGCTCGTGAAGGATATTTTTTATCATACGCACAATATCCACGTCTTTTTTTGTGTAGTAGCGGCGTCCGACCCGGTTTCGTTTGGGCCGCAGTATGGAGAATTCTTTTTCCCAATACCTTAATACATACGGTTTCAATTCAAGCAAATCAGCCACTTCCTTGATTGAGTAGAATTCTTTTTCAGCCATGTTCCTCCTTTAATCTATACACTGAATTACTCATTCTTTAAAGGTCTTCGCATTAAACTGCCGATCGCAGTTTGCGGCTTTTCGTCTTCATATAGTATCTTATGCACAGCTTCACAAATCGGCATTTCGATGTTGTGCCGGGTAGAAAGTTTTATTACCGCCTTGGCGGTCGGAGCACCCTCGGCGATCATGACCATTTCACTGGTCGCCTGTGCAAGATTCTTACCCTCACCGATCTTCCTGCCAAGGGTATGATTCCGTGATTCCTCGCTGAACGCTGTAGTTACCAGATCGCCGACTCCAGAAAGACCCCAGAAGGTCTTTTCTTTTGCTCCCATCGCGATGCCGAAACGCTGTATTTCAACGATGCCTCTCGTTATTAGAGCTCCCTTAGCATTGGAGCCAAAACCCAGGCTGTCGATAATACCGCATGCTATGGCTACAACGTTCTTGACCGCTGCGCCCAATTCGACACCTATGATATCATCACTTTGATATATACGGAAGTAATCGGTCGATAGTTCCTCCTGCAGCTTTTTTGTTCCCTCCATTTTTTCTCCGACCACCACGACCGCAGTAGGTTCTTTTCTTATGATTTCGTTGGCGATACACGGCCCCGAAAGCACGTAGACATTACCCTTTGCATTGGCTAATTCTCCGATTACCTCAGATGGGCGAAGCAACGTGCTGATCTCAATGCCTTTAGTCAAGCTCAGATAATATTTGTTGTCGGGTTCGAGTTTCTTCAATGCTGAGACAACACTTCTCAACACTTGCGAAGGTACTGCAAAAACGATGAGATCAGCTTCGGTGACTGCTTTCTCGAGTTCCCAGTGGACCTGGATCTTGTCGGGTATTCTGTAGCCAGTCAAGAAGGGTTCGTTATTTCTTGTTGTGCTAACGTGGCGGGCGCGTTCTTTATTGTATTCCCATACTCTTATCTCGTGTCCTTTCAGGTACTGCATTATGCCGAATACCGATCCCCAGTTACCGCAACCCAAGATGCCGATCCTCACTTTCTCCTCCATAGTACAGTCTTGGGTTCTCTACCCCGAAGGAGACGTTCGATGTTATGTCGATGTGCGAAGAACACCATGATGGCGACAAGGATAAAAAGCAAACGGTCAGCTACTGCTCCGTCGTGCAGGATGAACGAAAAAAGTGGTAGTGCGACAGCAAAACACAGGGAGGCAAGCGATACGAGCATTGTAGTAAGATAGACCAGCAGCCAGATACCGAGCGAGAGGCCAAATGATTTTGCTGCAAGAGATACCGCAACTCCGATTGTCGTAGCGACCCCTTTACCGCCTCGAAAACCGAAGAACGGGTTGAAGATATGACCGAGTATCGCGCCGGCGCCGGCAAATGTACCGGTATCAAGAAGCGACTGGCTGAGGATAACCGGTACTACACCTTTTAGGGCATCGAGCAGGAATCCCAATACGAAGAATGGGAACCCAAGATTACGCCCCAGATTTGTGGCGCCGATGTTTCCGCTGCCCGTTTTTCTAATGTCCACTCCACGCAACATCCCGAGCATGTATGAGAAGGGCACGATACCAAAAAGCAGACCGATCAGGAACGAAAGAAAATACTTCACCATCAATTTATCTCCTCCTGTACTTCTTTCTGATCTTTGTTCTTATGAGCACCGGTATGCCAGCAAAACCAAGATAATTTCTTATCACGTGTCTCAAGTATTTTATATAACTTTCTTTTGCTGGTGAAGAGAGAGTAACCTGAAACACCGGCGGCCGATGACCTACCTGCCTGAGCATGAATATCTCGCCCCTTGGCGGTGGCTTGAGCACTTTGGTAATGTCGTCGAGCGTGCCCTGTTCTGCTATTTTATTGCTTTCTTCGTACATATCCATGACTTTTTGCATGAGCGCTGGGACGTTCGCACGCGTCTTTGCTGATATTGGGATCACTGGTACGAAATCAAGGTAGGGCATGGACCTGATTGTGGAGGGGATTATTTTCCGCTGTTCATTGGGTTCGATAAGATCGATTTTGTTGGGTGCTATTATCAACCCTTTTGCCTTGGAGAGAACCAGCTCCGCGATTCTTTGGTCCTGATCGACGATGCCTGTCGTAGTGTCGAAGATCAAAATCGTGATATCAGTTTGCTCGATCATATTGATAGCACGCATTACCGAATAGAATTCGATTGGTTCTTTGATGCGTGAGCGTTTTCTGATGCCTGCTGTGTCGATTATTTCCACGTCATTTCCATTAAAGGTAATTCTTGCATTGACCGGATCTCTGGTCGTGCCCGGTTTGACATCGACAATTGCTCTTTCTTTTCTCAGAAATGCGTTGAGCAAGGTCGATTTACCGGAATTCGGTCTTCCCATGATCAATAACCTGACGCAAGACGTCTTTTTTGATATTGGCGGTGCAGGAAGCTGTTTCAAGGTGGCTTCCAGCACGTCTCCGAACCCGATCCCTCCTTCGGCTGACACTACGAACATTTTCTTGTGGCCTAGCCTGTAGAATTCAGCGGCGTTGTGTTTGATTTTCCTGTCGTCGATCTTATTGACCAGAAGGAAGATCGGTTTGTTTACTTTTCTTAATTCACTGCTGATCTCTTCGTCTATCGGCTTGAGTCCACTTCGTCCGTCAACGACGAAGTAAATGATGTCCGCTTCCTCAAGGGCAGTTTCGATTTGATTTTGTATGCTCGTGGCGAGAGGAAAATCTTCATCGGGGAAGAAACCGCCTGTGTCGATCAGCCCAAACGAACGGCCACACCACTGAACTTCGCCGTAGACACGGTCCCGGGTGACACCCGGCTCCTTGTAAACGATACTGTACCGCATGCCGGTTAACCGGTTGAAAATCGTGGATTTCCCTACATTCTTCCGTCCGACTATTGCTATTATAGGCACGAGATCAACTCCTTCAGGCTCTTCGGAGATATGAAAGCGCGTTTATCAGTGATTGTTTTGCCGTCCAGAAACTGACCTTTGTCGTTTACGCAATTTGGGGGTAGGATTATGCGATCAAATTTACTTCCATGAGCCGATATATGCCGGTTTATATCACCCGCACACAGCAGTCCAGAAACGGTTACGGTTTTTCCGAGAAATCTGTTTGTGACAGGGTTGATTTCTATGCGGATGCCAGGGGCCAGTCGAGTTTTGAGTCGCTCCAGATATGGATAGGCGGAGACACCGGTCAGGATCAGATGTCTGCCCTTCGATTTCTTGAGCCTTCTGATCCCCTTCATTTCTTCGAGGAAAGATCTGACCATGCCGATTCCATTCTCGTATTGAGGGTAGTCATCATAGTATTCTCTTTCTGGTATCGGATAACCTGCCTTCAGGTAAAACTCGTCTGCCAGGTACACAAGTCCGCGATGGGTGATTCCCCGGAAATACTGGTGTAACATATTTACAATTTTCAAGATCGACCGGCTCTCTTTTTTCGAAACAAGTGGAATTCCTTTCATGTATTTGGTTTTTCCTACCGGTACAATTCCGATCGAAGCGACCGCCGGATACAATTGCCACAGTTCAGCTATGGTTTTGAGAAGACTTCTTCCATCGGTAATTCCAGGGATTACTACGATCTGGCAGTGCAATTTCACACCATGACTCCCAAGTGCTTTCAATTGCTCCGTGATCATGGCTGCTCTCTCATTCTTGAAGAGCCTGGCACGCAATTCTGGGTCTGTAGTATGCACTGATACATAGAGTGGAGAAAGTTTGAGTCGAGCGATTCTTGAGATATCCGAGCGTTTGATATTGGTCAGGCTCAGGAAATTACCGAACACGAAAGAAAGCCGGTAGTCATCGTCCTTAAAGTAGAGTTCCTTTCTTAAAGATCCTGGCAGACCCTTGATGAAACAGAAATGGCAATTGTTCGTGCACACTCTGTAGCGTGGCGTATCAAGCGTAACTGGTATTTCCTGACACCGCCTGTATGTTACCTTCTTTCGAGTGCTATTGTACTCCAACACGATGTGACGGGTCGTATCGGAGTCATTGTAGAACTGGAATTCGAGGAAGTCTTCAATTTTATGGCCATTAATCGTTGTTAGTCTTGCGCCTTGAGGGATTCTCTTATCTCGGCTTGCGATAACCTTGACCATATGGTGATTATAGGATAAATAGGCTAGAATTCAAGTGTTTGTTTAACATCGCCTGTTCTGCTGCAGGCTGCAGGTTCTTTCCCGGAGACAATTGACAATGCCTGATTTATGTGTATTATTAACATTCAAACATCAACTGCCGGGGTGGTGGAATTGGCAGACACATACGTTTGAGGGGCGTAGGCCTTCGGGCATGGGGGTTCAAATCCCCCCTCCGGCATCTGGGAGGAACCAGTGAGTATAGTTATAATGTCTTTGTTGTTGGTATTCTCGACAACACAAGCCGACATCAGCAGGACAAACCTCGATGATTCCTATACGATCGGTGAACAGTCTCATCATAAAACATACCCGGCGCGGACGCCGCCAGAACAGATGCCCGGGTGGCCAAAACAAATGCCGGCCGCCGCTTTCTTTGCACCGAGCGGTGTTGTCCTCGCGGATATTAATGAAGACGGGTATTGCGAGGTCTTGACGGGTACGACTTCGAATGCATTCTACATCTGGGATTACCAGGGGAATCTCTTGACGGGTTGGCCAAAGACCGGGATTGAAGAGATCCAAACCAAGGCTGCAGTTGCTGACATAGATACGAGTTTTCCCGGTTTGGAGATCATCGTTCCGGGCCGGGCGAATACATTGTATGCTTGGCACAATGACGGCACGAACGTACCTGGCTGGCCTCAGATAGTCGGCGAAACCAGTGGCTTCAAATCCGCCGTCATTTTTGATATTGACGGAGATGGTGACCTCGAGGTCATCCTCGGCCAGAGATATTATCCTGAAGGACGCGTACGTGTGTTCCATCACGATGGCACGCCGTTTGCCGGCTGGCCCAAAGTGGTTGATTACATGTGCGTCTCAACACCTTCAGTCGGTGATATTGACAATGACGGTGTTATTGAAATATGTGCGGTCTCTTTTAATTCCGTCTATGTGTGGGACAAAGACGGTAATGATGAACCAGGATGGCCAAAGCTCAATATTGCAGGCGGTGTTATTGGCGGCGGGATAAGCTATGCCCAGCCCGTGCTCTGTGATATTACCGGCGATGGTAACGGTGATGTTCTGGTGGCCACTTATACCGATTATTGTGATTCAGTAAAAGTTTGGCAGTATGACGGGTCGGGCTATGCCGGCTGGCCAAAAGCATACCCCGGACCCCAGTCATATGTTACGCCGGTCACCGGAGATATTGATGGCGACGGTGATTATGAGATATTCGGCGGCGGGCATGAGAGCTATAACGGCTTCCTTGCTCGGCATCATACTGGTGGGCAAGTCGGCGGATGGCCGGTTGAAGTTTACAATAATGAGTGCTCACCAATTGTCTTTGATCTTGACGATGATGGCGACCGTGAAGTGATCGTTGGTGAGAACGTCAATCCTGGCTATCTTCTGGCTTTTCATGGAGACGGAACAGTCGTGGATGATTGGCCAATTCAAACTGCGACAAACGTCTATGTGAACAGTGCTTCGGTCGCGGACGTCGATGCGGATGGTGATATAGAAATCGCTCTGCTGGTCGCCGATGGAACGGTGAATCTGTGGACCATTGAGGGCGTGTCATTGAGGAATTACCTTGTTGATTGGGGCACGTTCTTCCATGATAACTGGAATACCGGATGGGTACACCCGCTGCCGCCTGAGAATCTCGTTGCAGATGTGAGTGGTGACACGGTTTCGTTGTCCTGGGACGCGAACGCTGAACCGGATATTGCTGGCTACAATGTGTACCGCAGCGATGTTAGCGGCGGTCCTTATGACAAGATTAATGAAGAAGTTGTTGCAGAACTTGTCTACGCTGATGTTCCGGGTACGGGTGACTACTATTATTGTGTTACTGCTCAGATACATGCAGTGACCGAGTCGCGTTTGAGTAACGAGGTGAGCGCGCCGGTTGGTGTGAGTGAGGTTACGGAGAACCTGGTTACCAATATTACCGTTTCTCCGAATCCATTTCACGGTTCTGTCAGTTTCTCGTCACGGTCCACCGATAATATGAACATAAGGATTTACGACGTTACCGGTTCGCTTGTTGAGGAGATTGCCGGGCAAGGTAGTGTTATCTGGCAGACTGACTACAAGATTCCGCAGGGTATTTATTTTGCGGATATCAAGGCCGGCGGGCAGCAGACAACCAGGAAGATCATAAAGCTCAATTAAAACTGGCCTATACGTTTCATAAAAAGCACGGGCTCGGGGCCGTACGCGGCCCCGAGCCTTGTTTTCAGATACTGGGGGACAGGGAGTCGAACCCCGATTAGTTGATCCAGAGTCAACCGTCCTACCATTGAACGATCCCCCAATAGCAAGCCCTGTCGAGCTTGCTCAAATAAGAAGCACGAATTTCGAAATCCTAAATCTTATTGATTATACTTAGCATTTACCCATCGTCAAGCTTACAAAGTTGACAAGCATTACTTGCCGTGTATAATCATAGAATAGTATCTTAGATTATGATGATACTGCTGCATTGGAGAGCTAGTCCTAACTGGTAAGGCAGCGGACTTGAAATCCGCCGGGAGCAATCCCATGGGGGTTCGAATCCCCCGCTCTCCGTTCGAGCTTGGCTCGAAATGATTACAGCGATGGTTTTTCGGAATTTGTGTGATAGGTTTGAGGCGCCGGATTGAGCATAGCCTTGTTGTGTTCCACACCTTTCGGGGTGTGTGGTAACAATCGTTGATGGAGAGGTGGCCGAGCGGTCGAAGGCACCCGCTTGCTAAGCGGTTTCTCGTCGAAAGATGGGACGGGAGTTCGAATCTCCCCCTCTCCGTCCCGCACCTTTCGGGGCATATGAGATTTTTCATGGTGCAAGCATTATGTACTACGTGTATCTTCTAAGGAAATGCAAAGATAACGAAATCTATGTTGGTTATTCCAACAATCTCAAGAGGCGATTCGGTGAACATAATCGCGGAGGAAAAGTGTGGGAGCTTTTATATTATGAAGCATACAAGGCGCGGAAGGATGCAATATAAGAGAGAAAAGATTGAAGCAGCACGGGAAAGCATTGGGTCAATTGAAAAGACGGCTATTGTACAGCCTTGTTATGCCCCGAAAGGTGCGGGATAGATTACGGTGATGGCACTACGGCAAAGAAGCGTTCGGTCAATTGAAAAGAAGAATTCAATAGAGCCTTATTGTGACCACAAAAGTGCGGGGTAGATTACAGTGATACCAAAATAAGATTACAGCGATAAAAGGAACGGGATATAGTATGACAAAAGAAATGAGGGTCAGAATAGCACCAAGCCCTACCGGTTTTTTCCACGTCGGTAGTGCCCGTACGGCATTGTATAATTGGCTTTTTGCCCGGCACCATGGAGGCAAGTTTATCCTGCGTGTTGAGGATACCGATGTCGTCCGTTCGTCAGAAAAAATGATCAGTGTTATTCTTGACGGGTTGAAATGGCTGGGCATCGATTGGGACGAGGGTCCCTTTTTCCAGTCAGAAAGAATATCGATCTACGAGAAATACGTGCAGTCGTTGCTCGACGACGGTAGAGCCTATCATTGTTACTGTGACCCTGAAGACCTTGAACGAGAAAAACAGGCTGCCTACAAACGGAAAGAAGATTGGCAGTATGATCGAAGGTGTCTGCACCTCTCTCCAGCCGAACGTTCTGATAAGGAGAAGCAGAAAATACCCAGAGTCGTTCGCTTTTTGGTCCCCGATGAAACGGTGTCTTTCAACGATATTGTCCATCATGAAATAAAACGGGAAGCCCGGGACATTGAAGATCTTGTGATCATGCGTTCAAATGGTATCCCGACCTACAATCTGGCGTGTGTTGTTGACGACCATGAAATGGGCATTACTCATGTGATCCGCGCGGTCGACCATATCACAAACACCCCCAAACAGATACTGCTTTACAATGCTCTAGGTTTGCCTCTTCCGGAGTTTGCACACCTGCCGCTAATTCTCGGCGAAGATAAAAGCAAGTTGTCAAAACGGCATGGTGCAGCGTCTTTAATGAGTTATAAAGAGAAAGGCTACATCTCCGGCGCCGTTTTGAACTACCTCGCATTGCTGGGATGGTCACCCGGAGATGACAGGGAAGTAATGAGCACCGATGATATTATTAAATCCTTTAGCTTGGACCGCATAAGTTCATCGAACGCAGTATTCGATGAACAGAAGTTGGAGTGGATGAATGGACAGTATATCTACGCGATGTCAGACGAGGACCTGTGTGAGCAGTTACGCCCGGCTATTCTAAAATCGGGTTTCTTGAGTGCAGATGAGATAGAAGAAAAGAAGGGATATCTGACAAAGGTTTGTGGGCTGGTAAAATTACGCTTGAAAACTCTGGTAGATTTCAGAGAAGCGGCAGCTTATTTCTTTGTTGATGATTTTGACTTTGATGAAGATGGTTTGAGCAAACATCATACCACGGAGACGCTCACTTTGCTGCGTGCTTTTCTCCCGCATCTCGAAAAGATAGACAAATATACTGCCCAGGAAATCGAAGAAAGCGTTCGAGATTTTGCTGATGCCAGCAAAATCAAAGCACGCCAAATAATTCATCCATTGCGTTTTTCTGTTACCGGCAAGCAGGGTGGTCCTGGGCTCTTTGAGACAATGGAAATCATAGGCAAGGAAAAATGTCTAATGCGCATAAGGAGATTCATTGATGGCTTCAAAAGACAAGAAGAAAAGAAAACATAAAAAAGAGATAAAAGAAGAACCGGTGACTGCTTTCTTGAGTTTCCCGGCATTTCTGACAATTGTTTCATCGTCGGTTGAGGTTTTCAGAAAGGAGACGATCGGCTATCTTGTGGGCTTCAAGGGTGAGAACAAATATATGGTTGAATATGCTATTCCTTACCAGACGGCAGAGAGTGGTTATGTACATGCTACGGTTGATATGGACAGGGTTACCAGGATCAACGATATTCTCAGCAAGGTTTCTCAAGGACAGGGACTCGAATTCGTTGGTGACTTTCATTCGCATACGATGTTTGGTAAGAGCCCCGCAACAGTTGTACCGTCAAACACTGACCTGATGTCGACAATCCCGGGCGAGTTGAATATTATTTGCGCGGTAAACATGAAAAAACGTGCGGTGCGCTGGTATGAGAGTGACCGGGGCATTTTGGTGGGGACGATAGGGGAATATCGTATTGAAATCGGTGGATACTACGTGGAAGAGGCGACCATCGGTCGGCAGTATCAGCGGGTTTTCATCAAATGCCCGGCTATGACAGGTATTGTGGAGGAAAAAGATTGATATGCCAATAATCGGTATTGGCATAGACATCGTGGAAGTAGAGAGGATCAAGTCGGCAGTAAATAAGAGAAAGAATTTTCTGAAAAGAATATACACTCCCGAGGAAATAAAGACGAATCCAAAGGGTGAGTTCCGTTATCAAGAGCTGGCTGGTAGGTTCGCAGTAAAGGAGGCATTTTTCAAGGCGATAAAGAGCGGGTGGCGTCGTGGCGTCACGTTCAGTGATGTCATTGTACTGAATGAACCATCCGGAGCGCCGTACATAAAGTTAGCCGGCAGGGCAAAAGAAATCACTGAATCACTGGGCGCAAATAGTATCTTCGTCAGCATAAGTCATACAACTGACTTGGCAACAGGCATTGTGATCATCGCCAATCAGTGATGCCAGGAGGTATTATGAAAGATATCATTTTCGCATTTGATGGCCAGGGTGCATTCCGTTCCGGTATTGGCAAGGAACTTTGTGCAAAATATTCCATGGCCAGGAACCTTGTGGATGAGTGTAGTGAGATACTGGGATATGATTTGACAGAGTACCTCTGGGGTGATAAGTCCAACGCCACTGCAGGTCGTACCAGTATCGCACAGCCCGCAATAAGCGTCATCTCACTCGCGTATGCTGAGGTTCTCAAAGATCTCGGTGTGGAGGGAAAGGTGTCGCTAGGTCACAGTCTCGGGGAGGCAACGGCTATCGTCTACACAGGTATCACATCTTTGAATGATGGAGTCAAAATGATAATGAAGCGCGGTGAAGTCATGGAGGCCGGCGGGGGGCAAGGCGCGATGATGGCGGTATTGAACATTGGTCTGTCCGACCTTGAGAAAATGTGCCAGCAAGCAACGGAAGAGATTTCAGAACCGGTTGTTGTGGCCAACATCAACGCCCCGAATCAGATCGTTGTTTCAGGTTCCCAGGCGGCGATACAGAAAGTCGCGCAAAGTGTAGCAGAAAAACACGGGCGCGCCATTCCACTCGGTATCGGAGGAGCATGGCATAGTCCTTATCTGGAAGACGCTGCTGCAGAGTTCGCTACATACCTGGACGGTGTTGAATTCAAGAAGCCGCAGCGTAAGTTCTACTCGGTTGTTGACCAGAGTATTCTTGAAGCACCGGTTAAAATCAAAGATTCGCTGAAACGGCAGATGCTTTCCCGCGTGAACTGGGTTGATGCGATCAATAATCTTAAGACGGAGAACAAATTATTTCTGGAGATCGGACCCAGCAAGATTCTTCGGGACCTGATAACACGGATCGACCCGAGCATCAAAGTTGACTCAATCGCCCTTCACAGTGACCTGGGAGATTTCGCGGCGACTTTGTAGTGCGGCAAATATGAAGAGGAAGATCATGTCAAGCAAGATCAAGAAAATACCACTGAGCGACCTGGATGATTTTATATCCATTGTCGGGAATGCATATCCTGGATTCAGCATAACGACAGATGAGGAGCGCAAGAAGATGCGGCAGCGGCTCGTCATGTTGTCAAAAGATCCTACAATCGCACATTATGGCTTGTACCGTAACCACAAGCTGGTTGGGGGCATGCGTACCTACGATTTCGACATGAATTTCTTCTCTATTAAAACCATGGTCGGTGGGGTTGGCCTTGTCGCCGTTGACCTCCTGCATAAAAAAGAAAAAGTGTGCAGGGATTTAATATTGTATTTTCTCGATCTGTATCTACGGAAGAAATCATCGATGGTTGCGCTCTACCCATTCCGTCCGGATTTCTACAGGAAGATGGGTTTTGGTTACGGCACCAAGTTGAACCTCTACAGAATTCAGCCGGTGGACCTGCCTTCAGGCGGTTCACGTGAGCACTTGCGGTACTTAGCTCCGGGGGACAGAAGAGCTTTCAAAGAATGTAATGATCGCTTCTGTAAAAAACATCACGGTATGTTCGAACTCAAGAAGCATGAACTGCTAAGTTTTTTCAAGAATCCGGCGGCGAAGACGGTTGTATACGAGAAGAGTAGTAGAATTCTGGGCTATCTGTCATTCGTATTCAAAAAGGCCAATGATGAGAATATACTCAATAACTACATTCTCATCCGAAGATTGATCTACGAAAACAGAGATGTTCTGCACGAACTCCTTGCGTTTCTTCGTACACAATCAGACCAGGTACCTCAAATAGTATTCCCAACTCAGGATGATATGGTACATTTCCTTGTCAAAGACCCGCGCGATGGTTCAGAGAACATAATTCCCTTGATCGGACATCAGACGAATACTCAGGGCGTCGGTATAATGTACCGAGTGATTGACATCATGGGCATATTCAGGGTTCTCGCAAACCATCAGTTTGGACGTCAAAGCTATCGTCTGAAGTTATCAATACACGATAGTTTCTTGAAGAAAAATAGCGGCTCAGTCATTCTGGAATTTGATGATGGTCGTGCTTCAATAAAGAAAGGCGGTAACTACGACGTTGAAGTTTCTCTTGATGTCTCTGATTTTTCTTCTCTATTGGTTGGCTCGGTAGATTACGGCAGTCTGTATCAGTACGGTTTGACCGAGATCTCAAACCAGCAATATATCGATACTGTTACTAATACCTTCAAAGTTGGACAAAAACCGATCTGTCATACCACATTTTAATCCCGAAAAGAATAACGCAAATATTACGGATGTTGACAGTGCTTGCCGCTGCTGCATGTAGTTGACATGACAAGAAATCTGTGTTATCATTAAATGTGAACGTCGTAATACCTGTTGCCGGTGAAGGAACACGACTTAGACCCCACACGCATTCCGTGCCCAAGAGTCTTTTGTATGTTGCCGGTAAACCGATTTTAGGACACATCCTCGATAGCCTTGAGGGTTTGAACATAGACAATTTTGCCATTGTTCTTGGCGCGAGAGGAGAGGCGATAGTCGATTTCTGTAATACCTTTCCCTATGATTTCAAGTATGTACTGCAGGAGAAAAGGCTGGGCCTCGGTCATGCAGTTCTTGTTGGAGCACAGGCTTTGGAAGGGCCAACATTGGTCCTTCTGGGGGATACAATAATAGATGTTGATTATAAGAAATTCTGTGCGGGTAAGGCTAACATGCTTGCCGTAAAAGAGGTTGATGACCCGCAGCGGTTCGGCGTTGTTGAGGTCAGAGATGATAGTGTAATAAGCGTCGTCGAAAAACCAAAACATCCTACGTCCAATCTAGCCATCGTCGGTTTGTACTATTTTCACGATATTTCGAAAGTCAGAGGTGCGGTTGAGTACATCATGGAGAAGGATATCAAGACCAAAAATGAATACCAGCTAACCGATGCGCTGAAGTATTTGTTGGACAGCGGTGAAAAATTCAAGATTCAGAGAATAGAGAACTGGTACGATTGCGGTACTGTTGATGCGTTGATAGAGACTAATCGCTATCTCTTGAAAAAAACGCAGTACTACAAGAAAAGGGGTGATAATATCATATTACCGCCGGTTTTCGTAGCCGATTCGGCAAAGATATCGCAGGCGATCATTGGGCCATACGTTTCAATAGGTGACAATGTGACCGTACGGAATTCAATAGTCAGAGATTCAATCCTCAACCGAAGCGCAACTGTTGAAAATGCGCTTCTCACAGAATCCATTATCGGCGAGAACGCGGTTGTTAAGGGTGGTTACAAGAGATTGAACGTAAGCGAATCTTCGCTTGTCGAGATACCATGATTTTGCTGCTGTGCATTTCAATTGAACTCAATTCCCCCGAAGTGGAGTATCTGGTAAAGTCAGGTCTCGAATATTCTTACGTTGAGCAGTTCGACAGCGCCCACTACTATTTCAATCAGTTAAAGGAAACATACCCTGAAAACCCAGCAGGCTATTTTTTTAGCGCCGCCCTCATTCAATTGAAGATGATGGATGAATGTCAATTTCTGGATGAAGACGATTACAACGGTTTGATGCGAGAGACAATTAAACGTTCGCAGACAATTCTTTCCGAAGAAACTAATGTCTGGGCGAAATACTACTTAGCAAATGCATACATATATCAGGCTGTATATAAGGGGTTTCGCAAGGAGTATTTCGAGACGTTCAAGTTAGGCATGAAAGGCGGTAGGATGATGCAGGAGTTGGTGAGAGAGGATTCTGCATTTTATGACGCCTACCTGGCGGCCGGGACTTTTGAATATTTCTGGGCGCGAGCGTCGCGGTATCTGCCTTTTCTCAACCTTGGTGGAGGCGATGTCGAAGGGGCAATCGGGAAATTAAATATCGCAGCTCAGAAGAGTATTTATTCAGGGCCTACTGCGAGAAATTCTCTGGTTTTCATCTACGGTGAAGAGGGTCAATACGAAAAGGCCGAAGTGATTGTTGATGCCCTTTTAGAAGAATATCCCGTATCAAGAACATTCATGTGGAATAAGGCAGAACTGGAGTTCAAGAGAGAGAACTACCGGGTTGCTGCCAGCGCTTTTGAAGATCTTTATGAACGTTATGATGCACATAACGTAAAGAATTACGCGAACCTGGCACAGTGTCACCTCTATATTGGTAAGTGTCTGGCCGAATTGGGCGATAAGGAGAACGCGAGGGCAAATCTGAAGGCAGTCATAGGATTAAAGGAGCACTCGGATAAGTACCCTCAGATCAATGGATACTGTCGCGAGGCGTATGCATTACTCAACCGCCTGCTGTAGAGAAAGATCACAACCAGCATGAAACAGCCCATCGGGCAATCCGATAAGAAACTTCTTGTTCTGACTTATTACTGGCCGCCGCTTGGCGGCCCTGGATCACTACGACCAGTAAAATTCGCGAAGTATTTGCCTTCCTTCGGCATAACACCAATAATTCTCACGCGCAAGAATGTTGCGTATCACAGCTTTGATGATGAAATTGGGCGGGACGTGCGAAACGTAAAAGTATTACGAACCTGCAGTATGGACCCGGCGCGCATACTCTACTTGCTGGGAATGAGAAATTACAGCGTGAGCCGATGGCATGGTCCGATCAAACGCACAATTAATTTCCCGGACAATAAGACACCGTGGGTGCCATTTGCCTTGAGCGCGGCCAGAAAGACCGGGTTTGATGCTATATTCGCGACTGCGCCTCCGTTCAGCACTTTCATTACTGGTTACTATCTGGCAAGAATTTCAGGCAAACCGCTGATCGTTGATTTCCGTGATGCCTGGTTGGAATTTCCCTTCATGCCTTACAAAGGCCGTCTGCAAAAGGAATTTGTGCGGAACTGGGAGAGAAAGGTCGTCAATATTGCCAGCTTGATAATTGTAGTAGACGATAATATAAGTAATTCACTCCTCGATCGCTATCCTCAGATTCGCGATAAGATATGTGTAATTCCAAATGGTTACGATCCGGATGATTTCAAGCGGACTGAAGAACCTGATAGATTCACTATATCCTATCTGGGAACTGTAAGGAAAGAAAGGAATCCTGAGAATATCTTGAAAGCTATTTCGCACGTCATGTCGAAAAACAGATTGGACAAAGATAGAATCAGATTCAGGTTCATAGGGTATGTCGAGGAGCGCTTTCTGCGCATCATAAAGAATTACAATTTCGTTGAGTTGACCGGTCATTTGCCTTACAAGAAAGCAATCGATATATTCTGCAACTCGCATCTGGCCGTATTGATCACCACCGGTAGTGAATATTTCTTCCCGAGTCGGCAGAATGAATATCTTGCATCAGGATTGCCGATTATCGTTTGTGGCAGATCCAAGGGGCTGCATATGCTATCCGGCGCTCTTGAGAAAGGCTATCCTGGCTGGATCTTCGATTTTGACGACATTGACGGGATGACGAAACGATTCAGCGATTTGTATGGTAAGTACAGGAAAGGAATTGTTATTAAAGGGAAAACACCTTATCAAGCATATACTCGCAAAAATCTGACACGAATATTAGCAGAGAAGATAAACAAAATATAGGAATACTCTGGTTTCCTGCTAGATCATGAATAATGTTCGTTACTTTCGTTATTCTCGTTAATTTCGTTAATCCCGCTAATATAGGTGGCAAGTTACAGATTCCCTTATGGAATGAGCAGGGGCACTCAAATTTCTCTTGAAATCAAGATTTTATGAAATTTGGTGTGGGCCTTTTTTTGGTGATACCCCGTTCTTCGCTGCGCTTGAACGAGGGTCCTCAATTTCGCAGCTACCCCAAAATACTTAGCATTATGGGAGGCTAAATTTGTGAGAATCCTGCTCATGGGGAGCGGGGTAAATCAAAGATAATGAAATCCCGTATTTTCTTGCGAAAACACGGGATGTTGAAATCGACGACCACAGTCATCTTCATTTCATTCGATGCCTGCGGGTCTATTTCACATGGGCAGGGAAGGATTCGAACCTCCGAAGGCCTTCGCCAGCAGATTTACAGTCTGCCCCCGTTGTCCACTTGGGTACCTGCCCCAACAGATCGTTTAACGGTTAAGGTTGCGATGCCGGTATCGTTAATCTTCATCGGTTTTCCGTTTTGCGACCCAACGACAAAACCTAACAACAAAACTGGCTGCCACAATGTATAACCAATACGTCCAACTTCTTTTAGAGAAGCCGGCGGCCAGATTCGAACTGGCGACCTGCTGTTTACAAAACAGCTACTCTACCACTGAGTTACACCGGCGCTATCCAGTATCATACGCACTCGTTCGCGTGGCTATCCCGACATGGCAAAAACGTATTTTGATACTCCAGTAATAATACAAAAAAACGACATAAAGTCAAGATTTGGGGGGAAGACCAAGGTATGGTTTAGCATCCTACGGTTACGAGGTTCGATGTGACAGAAGTTGTGAAGATAAGAGGTTAAGACGCTGAGAGACGAAACGATAATAACGAAATTAGCGAGATTAACGGGAATAACGAAACTAACGGAATTTATGACTTGGTTTATGGTAGTAGGATTTGGCACGCCGGTCCTGCTTGTCGAAACCGACGTGCCATTAACGTATCGCTTCTCGAAACCGGCTGTCGTCAGCCGTTATTTCAAAAGTACCGTCTTCTGAACGTGCTGGTAGTTGTCAGTGTCGAGACGGATAAAGTAAACACCCGCCGGCACCTGACGACCCTGGTCATCAAGACCATTCCAATGGACCGTATAGTAACCAGGTTCACTCATGCCCTCGGCGAGTGCGGATATTAAGCGCCCCGCAGCATCATAAACCGCCAGATTGACCCGGCCCTGCGCTGCAAGCTGGTAATTGACCTGCAGATTCCGCACAAACGGATTCGGATACACCACACCCATCATGGTCTGCAGCGGCACCGTGGTCAACTTCGTATACTCCTCAACACCTAAATAATCCGGCGGATAGGTCGTATACCGCACCGCAAACGAATCGGTCACCGCCCAAGCCCAGGCATGATACACCCCATCATAATAATACTCCAAACCAAC
>Ga0224495_10000278_pt1 | contig 41864 bp, 42 predicted proteins | sample SF_Jul11_sed_USG_FD_168128 | JGI IMG/M metagenome (GOLD analysis project Ga0224495, IMG submission 168128) | Sediment microbial communities from San Francisco Bay, California, United States - SF_Jul11_sed_USGS_4_1 | ecosystem: Environmental > Aquatic > Marine > Sediment | place: USA: California... | reverse complement strand
GAGGAGCGGAGCGTCTCGTACCGGTCTGCGAAGCCATCCAATCCGAGTACGGCGTTCCAATCGTGAACAAGCGCATCGCCGTTACGCCCGTTGCACAGATCGCTGCCGCCTGCGAGGCGGACGACCTGACACCGCTGGCGACGGCCCTCGACGAGGCGGCCCGCGACGTGGGCGTCGACTTCATCGGAGGGTTCTCGGCACTCGTCCACAAGGGGACGGGAGAGGGCGACCGGCGCCTCATTGACTCGATCCCGGCCGCACTCTCGCAGACCGAGCGTGTCTGCTCCTCGGTCAACGTCGCCTCGACGCGTTCGGGCATCAACATGAACGCCGTTCTGCGCATGGCCGAGGTCATTCGGCAGACCGCCGTCGCCACTGCGGATTCCGACGGATTCGGCTGCGGCAAGCTCGTGGTCTTCTGCAACATGGTCGAGGACAACCCGTTCATGGCCGGTGCGGCACACGGCGCAGGCGAGGCCGACGCCGTGGTGAACGTGGGAATCTCGGGCCCCGGCGTGGTGCGAGCCGTCGTGTCGTCACTCGCTGAAGACGCCGATCTGACTGAGGTGGCCGAGGCCATCAAGTCCACTGCGTTCAAGATCACGCGCGTCGGGGAGCTGATCGCGCAGGAAGCAGCCCGGCGCCTCGGGGTTTCGATGGGCATCGTGGACCTCTCGCTGGCGCCGACGCCTGCCCAAGGCGACTCGGTGGCCGACATCATCGAGGCCATCGGCGTGAAGCGTTGCGGAGGTCCCGGCACCACGACCGCACTGGCGATGCTCAACGACGCCGTCAAGAAGGGTGGCGCGATGGGCACATCGAGCATAGGGGGGCTCTCGGGTGCCTTCATCCCCGTCTCGGAGGACGCGGGCATGGTGCGCGCGGTTCAGGACGGCGCCCTGACGCTCGAGAAGCTCGAGGCGATGACCGCCGTGTGCTCGGTCGGCCTGGACATGATCCCGATTCCCGGCGACACCTCCGTCGAGACCATCGCCGCCATCATCTCCGATGCATGCGCGATAGGGGTAATCAACAACAAGACGACGGCCGCGCGTCTGATGCCAGTCCCCGGCAAGAGCGTCGGCGACATGGTAGAGTACGGCGGTTTGTTCGGCTCGGCTCCGGTGATGTCCGTCAGCGAGTGGGCGGGCACGAAGCTTGTCCGCCGAGGGGGACGCGTTCCTGCACCCTTGAGCAGCCTCAGGAACTGACGGCTACCGCGATTCGAGCTAGCGACCCGGACGGCAACGCGACCTAGATGCCCACGGCCTCCCGGAAGACGCGAATCTGCCGTCGCGCCACGGGAATGTGCGTTTCGTCGCGATCCGCAATCACGACGACGTAGGCACCCTCGTCGCGAAGAATCTCTTTGATCCTGTTCAGGTTGATGATGTAGCTGCGGTGCACACGCACGAAAGACTCTCTGGAAAGCTTGGCCTCCAGGTCCGACAGCGTCATGTCCACGAGGTACTGGTTCTCGTACGCATGAACGTACGTGGACTTGTTCCGTGCCGAGATGTAGACGACGTCGTCGAGAGACAGCAGCACAGTGCGTCCGCCTTTGCGTACGGCGAGCTTTCGAAAGTCACCCTCCTCGGAACCCATCGCTCCGCCCGCCATCCGACGGCGCCCGCTAACCAGACTCTCGACGCGCGCGGACAGCTCGAGGATGTTGAACGGCTTGGTGACGTACTGCTGCACGCCTTGCTTGAACGCCAGGATCTTCGCCAGATCCTGAGTCTTGGCCGTCAGCATTATCACAGGGATGTCCGCGGTGGTCGGGCTGTTTCGAATCTCCATCAGAGCCATCCAGCCGTCCACGCGCGGCATCATGATGTCGAGAATCACCAAATCGACGGGCTCGCGATTGAGTACTTCGATACCTTCAGCACCGTCGCATGCACCATAGACGGTCATGCCGTCGGCCTCGAGACCCATGCGAATCATATCGACGATCGCCTGATCGTCGTCGATGACCAGCACGCTCGTCGGTTCGTCCCCCACTCGAACACCTCACCATCGCCGACTCTGCCGTTTGGGGTCGGGGTACGACCATTCATCGCACCCTCGTTCCGATTGTACCCCACTCGAGCGCCGCTGATATGCGGAGAAGTGCCGACTAGCGGTCCGGGTTCTGGAGCCATCCATCCATGGCGCGCGCCGAGCGCTTCCCGGCCCCCATGGCAAGAATCACGGTCGCCGCTCCCGTGACGATGTCGCCCCCGGCGAAGACTCCCGGCACGCTGGTCGCCCCATGCTCGTCGGCCGCCACGTATCCCCTGCCGGTCAGCTCGAGATCGGGTGCGGCTTTCATGAGCAGGGGGTTCGCGCGCGTCCCGACGGCCACGACGACGGTGTCGCACTCGATCTCGAACTCGGAGCCCATCACGCACACGGGAGCGCGACGCCCGCTTTCGTCCGGCTCGCCAAGTTCCATTCTCGTTGCCACCAGTCCGGTGACGAAGCCGTCTCGCCCGAGGATCTCTACGGGCGAGCAGAGCATCTTGAACTGCACGCCCTCCTCACTCGCGTGGTGGACCTCCTCGCGACGGGCGGGCATCTCCTGCTCGGTTCGCCGGTAGGCGAGGAAGACTTCATCGGCACCGAGTCTCAAAGCCGTTCGAGCCGAGTCCATCGCGACGTTGCCGCCGCCTATGACGGCGACTCTCCGCCCTCGCCACACCGGTGTGTCGGCCCTCGGGAACTCGTATGCGCGCATCAGGTTCACTCGCGTCAGGAATTCGTTGGCCGAATAGACGCCGTTCAGATTCTCGCCCGGAACGCCGAGAAACACTGGCAATCCGGCACCGCTCCCAATGAAGACGGAGTCGAAACCTTCCACGTTCAGTATCTCGTCGAGAGTGAGCGTCGCACCAACCACCGTGTCGCACTCGATCTTCACGCCCATCTGCACCAGCATGTCGATCTCTGAATCGACGATCGCCTTCGGCAAGCGAAACTCCGGAATCCCGTAGGTCAGAACGCCGCCCGGTGCGTGCAGCGACTCGAAGATGGTCACGTCGTGTCCCAGGCGTGCAAGCTCGCCCGCACAGGCGAGTCCCGCAGGGCCCGAGCCGATGATCGCGCAGCGAAATCCCGTGGGCTCGCCTACTTCGGGCACGCAGCGATGCTCCAGTTCGCATGCGAGATCGTAGTCTCCCAGCCACCGCTCGAGGCGACCGATGGCCACTGGCTCTGCCTTGCGCGCGAGCACGCACACCGCCTCGCACTGCTCCTCCTGCGGGCAGACTCGACCGCACACAGCCGGCAAGGCGTTGCGTTCCTTGAGGACGGCAACGCCTTCCCTGTACTCGCCATCGATGATGTGTCCGATGAAGGCTTTGATGTCGATCTGCACCGGACAGCCTTCGATGCAGGTCGGGTTCTTGCATTGAAGACAGCGCGCCGCCTCCGCTACCGCTAGCTCCTCCGTGTAGCCGAGAGCGACCTCGTCGAAATCGGCCGCCCGCTCGACTGCAGCCCGCTCGCGCATGGGTGTACGCGGCTCACGAGAAGGCTTGTGTCTCGGCTTCTCGGCGGACGGCTTCGGGGTCGCAACGTTGCCGCTATCGTCTACAGCCGACATGAGCACTCCTTAGAGTATTCGGAATCGGACAGGCGCTCCTCCTCGACGTAGACGCGCTGACGGCTCATCAGCTCCTCGAAGTCCACGAGGTGTCCGTCGAAGTCGGGCCCGTCCACGCACCCGAAGCGGGTCTCTCCGCCCACACTCACTCGGCAAGCGCCACACATGCCCGTGCCGTCGACCATGATGGGGTTGAGCGAAACGATGCAGGGAACACCGCATTCCTTGGTTGTGGCCGCACAGAATTTCATCATGATGGCCGGTCCGACCGCGAACGCCAGATCGATCTCGCCAGCTTCGCATAGCTCCTTGAGAGGTGTCGTGACCAGCGCCTTGACTCCCGCCGAACCATCGTCGGTCGTGACGACGAGTCTCGTCGGCTCTATCGCGCGGAATTCGTCCTCCAGAACCAGCAGATCGGCAGTCCTCGCGCCCAGAATGACAGATACGTCGTCGCCAGCTTCAAGCATCGCCCGGGCGACAGGATAGGCTACTGCCGCGCCGACGCCTCCGCCCACTACTGCCACGCGGCCGAGATCGCCCACATGTGTGGGTGTCCCGAGCGGTCCGACGAGGTCGGTCAGCTCATCGCCGATCTCGCAGTGCGACAACGCGTGAGTGGTCTTGCCAACGCGCATGAAGATGAAGCGCACCCAGCCTTCTTCGGCAGACCAGTCCGAGAACGTCAGCGGGATGCGTTCACCGTCCCTATCGACTCTTAGAATGAGGAACTGCCCGGCGCGCACCTTGCGCGCAACCCTGGGCGCCTCGACTCCCATCTCGAAGACTACGTCGGACAACTGTCGCTTGTGAACGATGCGGAACACGATGCCTCCTGGGTCGTGCGCCTCGTTGCCCCCCTGACACGTCATCGCGTGCCTCAACGTGCCGCGTATCGCAGAAGTATACTAGCCGAAGCCCGAATGCGAAGCTTGCAGCTGGCCCGAGCTAGCCGAGACCCCACGAACAGGGAAGACGGAAATGAGGTTCGTGCGCCCGACAGTCCTGTCCGCTCTCGTCATCGTGACGAGCGGATTCGCGCTGCTCGCGAGCACCGGCTGTGCCGAGCGCTACGAGCCGGTCATCGTGTCGCGTGAGGCCCTTGGCACCATCGTGACCGTCACCGCATACGGCAGTGACGGCGACGCGGTCGAGGCCGCGGTAGGGGACGCCTTCGCGGCAATGGACGAGGTCGAGACGGCGCTCTCCGCATACGTCACGGACGACGCGGACACCGGGCGCAGCTCAGCAGCCACAGGCACGCCGGTCACCATCGCCCAGTTCAACCGCGACCCCTATTCCTGGCAGCCGCTAGCCGCGGATGCGATCACGATCTTGGATCGGTTGGTGACGCTCGGGGTAACAGAATCGTTCTCCCCGACCCTCCTGAACGTGATAGCTCTCTACGACTTCGGCGGTACGGGCCGCGTGCCCTCCGAGGACGAGATCGACTCTGCGCTGCGCACAACACGGATGCTCTCGATGCGCGAGACGACAGCCGGTGTCGAGGCCAGGTTCTCGCGACCCGAGAAGTCTGCGACGTTCCTCTCTCCTCCCCCAGGGCTGGACCTGAGCGGGGCCGCAAAGGGCCTGGGTCTCGACCACGCCGCAGACGTCCTCAAGGCGAGCGGCGATGTCGATGCCGCCCTGCTCACATCAGGCAGTACCACCGTTGCGTTCGGAGACAAACCGGACAAGACTCCATGGCGCATCGGAATCGAGGATCCAAGAGACACCGAAGCCGTGATAGCAGTCGTCGAGGTCCGCGGCGAGGTTACCGTCTCGACGTCCGGTGACTACCAGCAGTACTTCGAGCGGGAGGGCGTCAGGTACCATCACATTCTCGACCCGGAGACGGGTCTCCCGGCTCCAGGCATACGCTCACTCTCTGTTGTGGGGGCGGCCGACGGACTCGATTCCGACATACTGTCCACCGCTCTGTTCGTCCTGGGTCAGGCACGGGCCGAAGACTACGCTCGTCAGCACGAACTCGGTCTCGTGCTCGTGGACGATTCGGGCGAGATACGCGTGCTAGAAGGGCCCGGGGACGCTCAGTGGCGCATCGTGCTCGACGAACGATGACCCCTGGGTGGTCAAGCCGCCCGTCACCAGACCCTCCAGCTCACGTTGAACCTTGCCGAGACTGTTGGTAGGATTGTCCTGTCGTAGTGCGCCTTCCGGGGTTCACCCAACCTTCACCGGAGGAATCGCAGAGTGAAACGTAGTCGCGCATACGCAACACTCCTCCTTGCCGTCGCCCTCCTTCTCTTTGCAGGCGCAGCGGCATCTATCGCCGTAACCCAGAAGGACCTCCAGGAGTCCCGCGAACGTGCCGACCAGGCGCGTGAAGCCGCGGAGAAGGCGGACAAGCTCGCCGAGCAGCTCCGCAAGGAGACCGAGGCGCTAGACAAGCAGATCGCGGATCTTGAATCCAACGTGCTAGAACTCAACCCGCAGATCGAAGAAGCCTCGGCTCGCACTCGCAGGCTTCGTTCCGAAGTGAATCGACTCCGCGGCGAGATAGCGGGGAAGGAAGAGCAGATCGCCGAGACGACAGCGGAGTACGAGCGTCAGAGTAGTCTGCTCAACGACAGGATGACCGTCTCGTACAAGCAGGGGTCCCTGTACTACCTCGACCTGCTTCTGAGCGCGAAGGACTTCAGCGACTTCATCACGCGGACCACGCTCGTGCAACGCGTCATCAAGTCCAATCAGGACATCGCCAACAACCTCGCCGACACCAAGACGGACCTGGAAGCCGCGAGAGTCGAGCTCGATCGCAGCCTCGAAGCCGTCTCTATCAAGCGTGCGGAGGCCGAGGCTCTCGAGAAGCAGCTCCTCGACATGCAGGCCGAACGACAGGGTGCGATGGATGCACAGGTCAGCGTTCAGAACCAGAAGGCCTCGCTCATGGAGCAGACCGAGCGCAACGCCGAGCGGCTCCGAGCCATCGCTGCGCAGGAGGAAGAGGAGTCGCGTCGCATCGAGGAAGAACTGCAGAAACAGTCCTCCAACGGGTCGGGGCAGTTCAACGGCATCATGGAGTGGCCGACGCCTGGCTTCTACCGAGTCACGTCATCATTCGGCTGGCGCATTCATCCGATCTTCGGCACGAAGAAGCTCCACACGGGAATAGACATCGGCCGCAACCTCGACCCGGAGCAGTCGATAAACGGCGCCTCGATCGTGGCTGCAGGCGACGGTACCGTCATCTACGCCGGATACCGCAGCGGCTACGGGAACACGGTCATGGTCGACCACGGCGAGGGTGTGGTCACGCTCTACGCCCATCAGCAGTCCGGAGGGATAAAGGTCGCGAACGGCCAGGGGGTCTCGAAGGGCGAACGTGTGGGCACCGTCGGTTCCACCGGGTACTCGACCGGACCGCACTTGCACTTCGAAGTTCGCACAAACGGTACGCCGGTCGACCCAATGAAGTACTTGAAGTAGGTCGGCTTCAGGCAATGCCCACCCGCACGCGCGTCCCTCAATCCGCGTTGAACTCCTGCATCGCCGACTCGATACCGTGCTCGAGGATGTGCATGACCGCCTGGGCAGCCGAAGGAACGACCGAGTCGAAGTCCGCAAGCGTGTCCCCTCGCATCGGCTGCAGGACGTAGTCAGACGGATCCATCCTTCCGGGCGGGCGTCCTACGCCGACCCGAACGCGCAGGAAATCATCGTGACCGGTTTCTTCGGTAATGGAGCGCAGCCCGTTGTGACCACCGTGACCGCCATCGCGCTTCGCTCGTACGCTGCCCGGCGGGAGGTCTATGTCGTCGTGCACGACGATCAGGCTTTCCACCGGCACTTCATAGGTCTGGAGAAGCTTCACGACCGCCTTGCCGCTGATGTTCATGAAACTCTGTGGCTTGGCCAGAACCAGATCGTCGTCGTCGAATCGGATCGTCGACGTCTTCGCGCCGGCCTCGTCCTTCCAGTACGAAGCGCGCAAGTTCTCGGCGAGCAGGTCGACGACCTTGAATCCCGCGTTGTGACGAGTATCGGCGAATTCGGGACCCGGATTGCCCAGGCCCGCAACGATGAGGGCCATAGGGCGGCTCCCCTACTCCTCGGTCTCCTCGGGCTCCCCTTCGACCCCCTCCTCGCCGACGAGCTCCGGTTCGACCTCTTCGCCTTCCAAGACCTCTTCCTCGACCTCTTCTTCCACGACCTTCGGAAGCGTCACGGAACAAACGACGCTCTCGGGGTCCTCGACGATAGTGACGCCTTCCGGTGGAGTGATGTCTCCCACCAGAAGCGTGTCGCCGATTTCCAGAGACGAGACGTCCGCGACAAGTGCGTCCGGCAGGTCGCTCGGGAGCGCTTCTGCGGTAAGCGAGTGCAAACCGGTCATGAGTATGCCGCCGGCCTTGACGCCCGGGCTCTCGCCTTCCGTGTGAACCGCAACCGTGGCCTGGATCTTCACGTCCATGCGCACTGCGAGGAAGTCGACGTGCAGAACGTTGCCCTTGACCGGGCTCGTCTGGAGTTCCTTGATCATCGCATTCACCGGCTTTGACTCGCCTTCGATGGAGAGTGCGATGAGCGTGGACCCCGCCGCGTGGTGCGCGACGAAACGCTCGAAATCGTGGCGATCGATTGCAAGCGCCATCGGGTCGCGTCCGCCGCCGTAGAGCACGGCGGGAATCTGACCGCTCTCAGCGAGCCGTCGGTTCGCCTTGCCGATGACAGTCCTCGGCTTGGCGAGGATCGACGTCTTCTCGGTCATTTCGTGCAATCTCCTTTCGGCGGGGGCCCTTCGCCACCCACTACGTCTTGCCGCTTAGAGTTGAAAGTCTGGGTCGAAGAGTTCCGACACCGATTCGTCGTTGTACACGTTCTGGATGGCATGTGCAAACAGAGGAGCCACCGAAAGCACGCGAATCTTGCCGCCGCGATGCTCTTCTGGCACCGGAAGCGTGTTGGTCACGACGACCTCCGTGATAGGCGCTTCATCGATGCGCTCGAACGCCGGCGACGAGAGAATCGCGTGCGTGGCGGTCACGTAGACCGACTTCGCACCCGCCTTGACGAGGGCTCTTGAACCCTCGGTGACCGAGCCCGCCGTGTCGATCATGTCGTCGGCCACGATGCAGTCCTTGCCGTCGACATCGCCTATGACGTGTGTGATCTCTGCGACGTTGTGTTCGGGACGCCCTTTGTGCATGATTGCGAGACTCGCTCCGAGCATGTCCGCGAACTTCTTGCAGACCTTCACTCGGCCGACATCCGGCGACACGACTACAGGGTCCTCGAGTCCTAGCGTCTCGAAGTAGTCCACGAGGATGGGGAGGGCTGTCAGATGGTTGACCGGCTGACTGAAGAAGCCCTGTATCTGACCCTGGTGAAGGTCCATCGCGATGACCCGGTCGACGCCGGCGGTAGTCATGAGGTCGGCGATGAGCTTCGCGGTGATGGGCTCTCTGGCGGCAGACTTCTTGTCTTGACGCGCATAGCCGTAGTGACTGATCACGGCGGTGATGCTCCTCGCGCTCGCTCGCTTTGCCGCATCTACCATGATGAGGAGCTCCATGATCGAGTAGTTCACGGGTTGGCACACCGACTGGACGATGAACACGTCCGCTCCGCGCACGGACTCGAGAAAGCGCACGTAGATCTCCCCGTTGGCGAACTTGGAGATCTTGATGTTGCCCAGTTCGATACCAAGATGGCCCGCGATTCCCTCGGCAAGCTCAGGGTTCTGCGTGCCCGCGAAGACCATCATCCGCTTGCCGGTCTCACTCATCACTTGACGCTTCTCCTTCGTTCGTCTCCGACCGCTTCTCCTTGCGGCGGCGATCGGCCCAACCTTCTACGATGCGCTGGTCCGAGCGCTCGAGACCGAGCGCCCCATCGGGCACGTCGCGCGAGATCGCACTTGCTGCACCGGTGACAGCGCCCCGCCCGACCCGTACCGGAGCTACGAGCATGGTATCAGAGCCGATGAAGGCCCCATCGCCTATGACTGTACGGTGCTTCTCCACACCGTCGTAGTTGCAGGTAATCGTTCCGGCGCCCACGTTCACGTCCTGGCCGACGTCCGCATCACCTATGTAGGACAGATGCGGCACCTTCGTGCCCCGCCCGATACGCGAGTTCTTGATCTCGACCGACGTCCCCGCCTTCGCGCCAGCCTCAAGCACCGTTCCCGGCCGAAGATAGGCCACAGGACCAACGTTGGCGTTCGGCCCCACGTCCGAGTCGATGACCACCGAGGAATCCACGACTGCGCCGTTGGCCACACGCGAGTCCACGACCCGCGAACCCGGGCCTATCCGTGCCCCGTCGCCGATGACGGTTTCGCCCATGATGAACGTCATCGGTTCGATCTCCACGTCCCGGCCGATTCGCACCCGCGGCCCGACCCAAACCAGCCCCGGGTCGGTCATCGTCACGCCCTCGAGCATGTGCCGCGTATTGATGCGTCGCTGCAGCGTCCGAGTCGCCTCTGCGAGGTGCACGCGCGAGTTGATACCGAGTGTCTCGAGCGGATCGTCCGTCGTCATGGCCGTGACGAGAAGTCCCTCGGAGTCGAAAACGCCGATCATGTCCGTCAGATAGTACTCGCCTTGAGCATTGTCGGTGGTCAGCTTGTCCAGATGGGCGAAGAGCACCGATGCGTCGAAACAGTAGGTCCCGGTGTTCACCTCGTCGATGTGCTGCTGATCCGGCTGGAGGTCCTTGTGCTCCACGATAGCGGCGATGCCACCATCCCTGTTTCGCACCACACGCCCGTACTCGGCAGGATCGGGGAGATGCGTCGTGAGCACCGTCGCCGCCGCACCGCTCGACTCCCTCATTGCCACCAGGCCGGACACCGTTTCGGGTCGCAGAAGCGGAGTGTCCCCCGAAAGAACGGTGAGCGAGCCCTCGAAACCCTCCAGCACTTCTCGCGCGCACAGCACGGCGTGCCCCGTCCCGAGCTGCCTCTCCTGGCGCACCACGGCCACGTCCTCGGGCAGCATGGACTCAACGATGTCAGCACCGTGGCCAGTCACGACGACGATACGCTCGCAGCCGGCCCTCTGGGCCACATCGACCACGAGAGTCATCATCGACTCCCCGAGAATCCGATGCGCCACCTTGGGCACGGAGGATTTCATTCGCGTTCCCTCGCCCGCGGCGAGTATGAGTGCCACCGATTTCATCGCGACCCCTTCGCCCTTTCACCTGCGGATCCAGGCCCTGGAGAAAGCAGGTTGGCTGGGGCGGTAGGATTCGAACCTACGAATGGAGGATCCAAAGTCCCCTGCCTTGCCACTTGGCTACGCCCCAGAGCATCATGAGTGTAGGGAGGGCATCCGGCAGCGTCAAACGTGGGGGAGCGGGACGCGAAACAGGTGCGAGCTTGCCTTGGGCGAGACGGCTTCGGGAAAGAGGCTAGTCCAGAGCCTGAACGCCTTGCGACGCTGCGGCGAAGGCTTCAACGCCGCCCTCGATCTGGAACTGGTCCAGCACAGCTTGTTGGATTCGATTGCGCGTTTCGGTGTTTATTGGATGACAGATGTCCCTGAAGTCCCCACTTGGAAGTTTGCGGGAAGGCATGGCGACGAAGAGACCTTTGTCCCCGTTCACCACACGAAGGTCGTGGATGACGAAGGCATCGTCGAGAACGATGCTGGCGATCGCGCAGACCTTGTTCATCGCGACAGGACGGAGCGTGACCTTCGTGATATCCATGTATGTGCTTCTCCCCCTTGTGCCGGGCGAGGGTCCCTACCCCCGACACAGTTGACACCGTGAGTCCCAGATATCCTATTCTCCGTCCGAGCCTCCAATCCTACCGTGCCGTGCCTCATAGAGCGCACGCTCTGCCGCCACCACGTCTACAGGCTTGTCGACATCCGCCCCGATAGACGCGTGGCTCGTGTATACGGCAGCCCCCGATCCACCGAGGAGTTCGCCCATCCTCTTCTCGACTTCGTGCACCTCGAGTTTGCCGAGGAGAAGTCTCAGCACGAATCTGAAACCGATCACTCTCGCCATCTGAAGTGCGCTCTTCCGAGTATCGAAGAGCGTCTGACCGATGCTCGCGTTCTTCTCGACGAGGCTCGGATTGAGAAGCAGCATGTTGCCGCCGGTGACAGGCCCATCGACCAGCCGGACGAACGTGCGGTCGGCATCCGGGAACTCGGCCAGTACGTCCTCTCGCCGCACCAACGGATACACGAAGTCAGCGTTTGTCCGAAGTGCTTTCTCGAGGAACTCGTCGACTGCATCACCTGTTAGCGCAGGAAGGTCACCGGTCGTCACTAGAACCGGTCGGTCGACCCGGAAGGCTCGCACGCCTGCCAGCACGTTGTCGATGAAGTCGCCATCCGACACGACGAGCTTGTCCACTCTGTCGGCCCAGGACCCGAGGTCCTCTGCAGTCGGAACTACAACCGCTACCTCCGCCACGAGTTCCGCGCTGCGCATCGCATCGACGACCCACTCGACCATTGGTTTGCCCGCTACCGGCAGTAGCCCTTTGAAGCGGCACGATGGGTCGATGACCGCCCCGTCACCCCCCGCGAGCACCACAACATCTACCTTCACGAAGCCTCCTCGAGACCTAGCGTGACTCCGCGTTCGATAGCCTTCGTCGCGCAAGACCACCAACCGCGACGAGAAGCGTGGACTGCGACTTCCTCGGCCGACTCCGCGGATGCGCATACGGCGAACACCGCAGAGCCGCTCCCTGCCATGGCCGCGCCGAGCACGCCCTTCTCGCGCTGGCACCATGCTAGCGTTTCCGCGATACCCGCAACCAGCCCCACAGATGCGTCCGTCATGTTGTTGTAGAGGGTCGCGGCGACCCTCGCTGGGTCACCAGATGCGCACGCCGCAACCAGTGCCTCCGGACCGGGCGTCGGCGTGTGCGGGAACGAGTCGAAGGCGGAATAGGCCTCCTGAGTTGCAACCGGCACGCCCACGTACACCAATACGATGTCGAGAGGGACGAAGGGCACTCGCGCCGCAAACTCATCTCCGCGGCCGGTGTATAGGGACGTGCCACCGGAAAGGAAGAATGGCACGTCGGAGCCCAAGGCTGCAGCAGTCGTCCTCAGATGGGCGTCTGAGGTGTCCATCTCCCACATCTCCGCCAGTCCGGCGATCACGGCTGCAGCATCGGAACTGCCCCCTGCTAGTCCCGCACCCGCCGGAATCTGTTTTCGCAGGCTCACGCGTACGGCCGGATGTCTGCCACACACTGCCGCAAACGCCAGAGCCGCCCGGACGGCCAGGTTTTCGGAATCGGCAATCCCCAGGTCGACGTCGCACTCGAACTCCAGACTCTCTGCGGGTTCGATCGTGACGCGATCGCTGAGTTCTACAGTCTGGAAGACAGTAGTGAGATCGTGATACCCGTCGCCCCGTCGCGGCCCCACACCGAGGTAGAGATTCACCTTCGCGGGAGCTTCGACGACGACTGCTTCGGCCACTTCGGTCGTTTCCCTCCATACGCGACGCGGGGCCAGAAGGCCCCGCGTTCAGGTTGACTGCTGTCTTCGCCCGGGCTAGTTGAGCCAGGGCAGGAGATTCTCTCCGCTCTCGCAGTGGCTCAGTTCGACGGTTCCCGTCAGAACATCCACATAGCTATAGGACACACGAGCCTTTCGATTCCGCTTCTCATCCACCTTCACCACAAACAAGCTGGGATGGGTCTGTTCCAAGATGCCTTCTCGCTCGACTATCTTCGAGCGACCCATGTTCGCCCGCAAGCGCATGCGGGTTCCCATCAGCGCCTCGAGGTCACTGCGAATCCGCCCCACGACCTCGTGCTGACTCTGAAGATTCATATACTCCTCCTTCAAGGTCCAACGAAGTAGTATACGTCAAGAATCGACAAAACTCAAGGTAGAAGGCCTAATTCAAGTGCTTCGCGACCAAGGGCGACAAACTCGGCGACGCGAAGTGCTTCCGCTCGCCTCGATCCGTCGATGCCGGCGGACGACAACACGGCATCTACCCTCCCGATGTCCGTGCGGAAGCAGGCCTTGAGCGAGTTGCGGACCGTTTTACGGCGCTGAGCGAATGCTGCTTCGGCCATTCTGGAAGCAGCGGCGATCGTCTGCGGCGCCTCCGCGTCCTGGCGCCTCTCCAGGCGCAGCACTGCCGAATCCACTCGTGGAGGCGGCAGGAAACAGGATCGCGAAACAGCGAAGCGCGTCTTCGGCTGCGCGCGTAGATGCAGTTTGACCGTGTACGCTCCGTAGGCCTTTGTGTTCGGCTCGGCCGACATCCGATCGGCGACCTCCGCCTGAACCATGACGACGGCGTACCGCAATGACGGGAGGGTCTCCAGGTACTGCAGGACGAGCGTGGCCGCAACCGAATAAGGGAGATTCGCGACCAGCGCGTCCGGTTCGCCGAAGGGTTCGCAGATCGCCGAAGGATCGACGTCTAGTGCGTCACCCTCTATCACGTGCAGAGCATCGGATCGCACCTCGCTCGCAAGTAAGCTCGCGAATCTGGGGTCGCACTCGATGGCCACGACCCTCCGTGCCGCCTCGCAAAGGGCAACGGTGAGAGTGCCGATTCCGGGCCCCACCTCGACAACGACTTCGTCTCCCGACAATCCTGCAAGCCTGAGTATGCGGCCTACGACGTTGTCGTCTACCAGAAAGTGCTGCCCGAGAGACTTCCGCGTGTGAAGGCCGTGCGCTGAAAGCAGGTCGATCGTCGCGCGAGGCGACGCCAGTCGTGAATACGTCACGGCCCTCCCTAGGGGAGGATAGTGATGGTCACCGTTCGGCGACCCCACGCATACGCTTCGGCAGCCGTGTCAAAGCAAAGGTCGACTCGATTGCCGACAATCGCGCCGCCGGTGTCAGCCGCCAGCGCGTAGCCGTAGCCAGGCACGTACATTCGCGTCCCAAGCGGGATCACGCTGGGGTCGACTGCGGCGATTCCGTATCCCGCCTTCATGCCCGTCGCGGTACGCCAACCGACTCCGCCGACACCGGGAGCGTAGGCGGTCGTCGCGACACGCATGGTCTTTCCCGACGTCGGCGCAGTCGCACTCTTAGCCGCCGAGCTCGATGAACTCGACCCACTGCGAGAGGCCACCAGATGACTCGAAGCGCGCTTCGTGCCGACGGCGACGACCTCGTCGACCGGTTCGAGCACGATCTCTTCAGCAGTCAGCGTGCGCGGGCCTTCCACGCCGTTCGTCACCAGAACGCGATATACACGGAGAATCTTGCCGGGGGCACCCTCGGTAACGACGCTTCGGGACCCCTGACTCATCGTGTCGTCGTCCTTCGCCGTGGTCTCAAAGGGAATCTCGACCTCTTCCTGCTGTACTCGCACGAAGACATCGCTGACCCGCACGACCATGCCAGGCGAGAGCGGTGCGTCGAGGCACGGCTCGGTCACGGTGCCGCATGACGGATCGAGGCCCGCGGCAACCAGAGCGTCCGCAACAGTGTCGCCAACCACTGAGACTTCCACGTCTCCGCCCTGCAGGCTCAGCACGACGGGCGTGGCATAGCGAACCACGACAGTCATGCCGTCGGAGAGCTCCGCCTCGAGCGGTGGGTTCACGACATCGCCATCGCCAACCGCGATCCCGGCTTCCGCCAGGAGCGCGGCGACGGTGTTCGACTGTGTGTTCACGGAACGGGACTCGCCGTCAACGACGACGGTCACCGCCTTTTGGGCCCCCACGAATCCGGCAACGCTCAGGACGATGATAGCTGCTGCGATGAGAACTGTGACTATGTACTGGGGTCTCAGGAATCGCGCCGGGCCAGCCGGCTGTCGCTCCATGCTCCCCTCTCATGGTCGTCAACGATGCGTCAACGTGACGGAACGAGATTATAGCCCAAGGCGGAATCGCTCACCAAACCCGCACTTCGCCACGGTACGGCATGGCGGGTCGAGCGACGGCCGTAGGAGTCGGGCCTAACCTCCCACCCCCCTGACCCTCGCAACGATGCTCCGCCCCACTTCCTCTGCCCGCATCAACGCATCAGGATGTCTGCCGATGTCGCTCGGCGAGTCCGGCCCCTCGACCTTGACCTGCTCGACACATTCGACTCCGAGTACCGCGAACACGCTCTTCGTCGTGTAGACGGCCGCCTGGAATCCGAATGAGTCACCCCCACCACGAACGAGAAGGAGCGCACCCGGGCGCTTGGGACCTGCGGGCGGCTCCTTCAGCACGTGGATGCGCGCCCAATACGGCTGACACCTGTCGTAGAGCGCCTTGAGAACGGCGGGCACAGTGGCGAAGTAGACAGGCGACGCGACCACGATGGCGTCAGCTGCGTCCAGCCGCGGGTAGATCTCTCGCATTCGGTCGCGGACTACGCATTCACCCGTAAGCGAGCAGGCGTTGCAGCCCTGACAAGGCTTGATCCCGTATTCGACAACCGCGATCCGCTCCGCCACCCCGCCCGCGGCTTCGATGCCGCGAATGCAAGCATCGAGCATCTGCTCGCTGTTGCCATGGCGTCTCGGGCTGCCGGCAATGCAAACGACAAGGGGGGTCTCGGGGCGCGAACGGGGATCGTCCGCCATCGACTAGGCCCCCTTTGGAACCGGGTCCTTGAACAGGCGACGTGCGTTGCCGATCGTGGCTTTTGCGACATCCACGGTGTCTTCGCTGCGAAGGTTCGCGATCGTCTCAACCGTGAACGTGGCCCAGGCCGGCTCGTTCGTCTTCCCTCGGAACGGGACCGGGGCCAGGAAAGGAGCGTCCGTCTCGACAAGCAGCCTGTCCAGCGGGACCGCTGCGGCCGCTTCGCGCAGCGCATCGGCCTTCTGGAAGGTGACGACACCGGGGAACGACACGTGGCAACCGAGATCGACGAGTCTCTCCATCATGTCCCGGTCACCCGTGAAACAGTGCAGCACACAGCCCGCCTTCGGCAATCCCACGTCCTGAAGAACCGCGATTCCCTGTTCGAATGCGTCTCGAAGATGCACCACGGCAGGCAGGTCCAACTCGTGAGCCATCGCCAGCTGCGTGCGGAAGACCTCGGTCTGCACCTCCGCCGGCGAATGCTCGTAGTAGAGATCGATGCCGATCTCCCCGAGGCCGACAGTTCGCGGATCCTTTGCATATGTGGCGATCGCCTCCACCGCCTCGTCATCGAAATCGTTGGCGTTGTGTGGATGCACACCGATGACGATGCGCACGGCCGGCGGCTCGCCGTGAGGGATCGCCCACTGGTCGAGGCGCCGTTGTGCCTCCTCGTGCCATTTCGGCAAAGCACCGTATGTGGCAGCCGGACTCTCGGTTGCATCGGCAACGGAAACGATGAACATGACGCCGGCCGTAGTCGAGCGCTCGAGTGCACCCGCAGGATCGTCCAACATGACGAGATGAGCATGGGTATCGGCGATCTGGGCACCGAGGCTGGGCAGTTCGGCGGGTCCTTTGCGCATCCGGTTCTCCTTGTCGTGCGATCCCGACCCCTACACGTCCTCATATATGCGCGGAAACAGCGGTTCGCCTTTCGTCACGCGGCTTCCTTGGGGCAGTCTGCCCCACTCTCCCTCGGCCGCGATGTCGAAGACGTCGTGTATGTCCCCGAGACCGAGCCGCGCCCAAACCTCTGCCGAAGTGTCCGGCATAACAGGGGCACAGAAGAGTGCGGCTATCCGCACCGCTTCAAGCGCGTTGAACAGAACCGTCTCGAGTCGCGCCCGCTTTGACTCGTCCTTCGCCAAGTTCCACGGTGCTTCCTGCTCGATATAGCGGTTTGCGTCCTTGATGAGGTCCCATGTGGCTTCCAGCGCGGCGCCGTAGTCGAGCTTCTCCATCGCCGCTTCGTACTTCTCGGGAAGGAAGCCGGCGAGGGCCCGAAGCGTCGCATCGGCGTCGGTGGGCGGACCTGTCGGCGGAGCCGGGACTACGCCTGAGACGTACTTCTCGGTCATGTTGAACAGGCGCGAACACAGGTTGCCCCAATCGTTTGCGAGATCCCCGTTGTATCGCTGGACCATGGACTCCAGTGAGATAGAACCGTCCTCGCCGAAGCGCACGTCGCGCAGGAAGTAGTAGCGGTAGGCGTCCACGCCGAAGCGCTCCACCAGATCTTGGGGGGACATCACGTTGCCCTTGGACTTGCTCATCTTCTCGCCCTTGGTGAGCAGGAAGCCATGTGCGAACACCATCTCCGGCAAAGGAAGACCGGCGGCCATGAGCATGGCCGGCCAGATCACGCAGTGGAAACGAATGATGTCTTTGCCGACGAAGTGGACCTGTGCGGGCCAGCGTCGTTCGAACTGGATCTCCTTCTCTGGATCGCCGTAGCCCACCGCGGTGACGTAGTTGAGCAGAGCATCGATCCAGACGTAGGTCACATGATTCTCGGCGAACGGCAGCGGCACGCCCCAAGAGAAAGTCGTGCGCGAGATCGACAAGTCCTTCAAACCCGACTTGACGAAGGAGACGACCTCGTTGCGACGCTTCTCGGGCCGAACGAACTGCGGCCGCTCCTCGTATAGGGCGAGTAGCTCGTCCTGGAACTCGGAGAGCTTGAAGAACCAGTTGTCTTCTCGGATGAAGTCGACATCGCGACCACAGGTAGGACACTTGCCGTCGACGAGCTGGCCCTCGGCCCAATAGGTCTCATCCGGCACGCAGTACCAGCCCTCGTAGTGACCCTGGTACAGATACCCGTCGTCGTGGAGCTTCTGCCAGAAGGCCTGCACGCCGCGCTTGTGGCGCTCCTGAGTCGTGCGGATGAAATCGTCGTTCGAGATGCGGAGCATCTCCCAGACCTCGCGGTACCGTGGCGCGATCGAGTCGCACCACTCCTGGGGGCTCATGCCATTCTCCTCGGCCGCCTGAGCCACCTTCTGGCCGTGCTCGTCGAGACCGGTCAAGAAGAAGGTGTCGTGTCCGGTCATCCGCCGATAGCGAGCGAGTGCATCGCACGCGACGGTTGTGTACGCGGTACCCAGGTGGGGTACCGCGTTCACGTAGTAGATAGGTGTGGTCAGGTAGAACGACTGCCTGCTCATGCGTTACGAGACTCCGTCAATTGGGTAATCTTGGCAGTGTCTGGTTGCACTCCGTCGCGATGATACCGCTTTTCGTATCGTAGCGGCTTGGTTCGAGCGATGGTGAAAGGGGCTGTCATGCGAGACACCGGAATCGTAAGACGAGTCGACGACCTGGGCCGCATCGTCATACCCATGGAGCTTCGCCGCACGCTCGGCATCAACGTGAAGGACCCGATGGCGATCATGGTCGAGGGAAACCGCATCATCCTCGAGAAGCACAAGGATGTCTGCTCTATCTGCGGGAGTCCCAACGACATCGCAACAGTCAAGGACAGACCGATCTGCTCGGACTGCGTGCGGACGATCAGAACTTCTTAGCCGCACGCGGGCCGAATCGTCACGGTGCCAGTATCGCGAGGGCTGTCCGGATCGGCATCACCTTGATGGCCGGTCGGTCCGCCTTTCGTGCGCGATGTCGTAGACGAGATTGCGCGGCAGGCCGGTATCGGAAGCCACCTGCCTGACCGCGTCCTTCATCGAGGAGCCCCCGACAACCAGAGCGTCGATGCGTTCGGCAATCGCTTCGACGTCCGGCTCGGTGACCTCGCCCGCCAATGATGGACCAATCGCGAGAACAACCTCGCCCTTCACTTCGCGCTCAGAGAATGCCTTCGCCACTTCGGCGACCGGCCCTCTCACGACCTCCTCGTGCATCTTCGTGAGCTCCCGAGCTACGGCCACGAAGCGTCCCGGGAGCGTTTCGGCCACGTCTTCGAGCGTCGCCACCACACGGCGAGCGGACTCGTAGAAGAGCAGCGTGGCGTCAAGCGAGGCCAATCCTTCCAGCAAACGCTTCCGCTGTGCCGACTTCCTCGGCAGGAAACCGCCGAAGTAGAACGCGTGTGTCGGCAAGCCGCTCGCGACGAGCGCGGCGATGATCGCACTCGCGCCGGGAAGGACCTCGACGTCTAGCCCTGAGTCCAGGCAAGCCCGAATGAGAGCCGCACCTGGATCCGAGATGCCCGGGGTCCCTGCGTCGGATACCAGCGCGATCGTCTCGCCGGCGGCAACGCGCGCCACGAGACGCGGAGTGCGCTCTGCGGCAGTGTTGTCGTCATAGCGCTCGAGCGGCGTATGTATGTCGTAGCGCGACAATAGCTTGCGCGTCACTCGCGTGTCTTCGGCAGCGACAGCGTCCGCCTCACGCAGTGCGTCGAGGACGCGCAGAGTCACGTCGCCCAGGTTTCCGATGGGCGTCGCACATACGAGCAGGCGACCCTCTGCGCTCATCTCTCCGTTCCTTGCCGAAGGCACGATGCGCCTTGCACGGTCCCACACCTAGGCGTCGAAGAACTCGCCGGACGCCTCCTCGGATTCGGTGTCGGCAACGGTTGCGGGCTGGTCTTCCTGCCGCGCCACGTCAGACGACTCGGGTTGTGGCTGCGCCAGCGGCAGCCCCTGCGCGTACTGCGGCGGCTCCGGTGGCTGCGGCGGATGCGGCGGTTGCGGCACGCCCCCGGTGCCGACAACGCCCGGCGCAGGTGGCGGTGGCGACGCGGCGGCAGGCGCGTAGCCCGCCCGGGCCACCGGAGGCGGCGATGCGGCGATCACCTGGAACCCGAACATCGTCCACAGATTCGAGAAGAGAATCCCCAGCAACATGCTCGCGACAAGCGTGATGACAAGCCAGGAGAGGTACGCGACCCAGTAGACTCGCATGTCTGGAATCTGAGCCTGCACGAAACCAACGCCGAAGCTGATCGCGTACCACGCCACCATGACGGCGCCAATCACGAGAAGAATGAGAATGGTACCGCCGAACCGGGAAGTGAACGACCGCATCCCCGCGCCTAGACTCTGAGTTGCACGCATTCGGCCCAGAACGGCATGGCGCACCGACAGTTCCGACCATGCGTACAGCAGTCCGTAGACCACCATGAGTATCAGGCCGAAGACGCCGAATCCCAGGAACATGCGCCCCAGCGCATCGGGCGTCAGCTCGCCCGAAGGGGCTGCCGCGAAGCCGGCGGCGACCATGACCACGCCGAAGACTATGTAGAGCACGACGCCGATCACGAATCCGGGCAGGTAGAGGGACAGCCACTGGATACCCCAAACCCGCTTGGCATCGGCTCTTGCCATACTCCAGCTCTCCGATAGCCGAGGCGGGTGCCCCCCTGCGGTCCGCGCGGCGATGCTCACAAGTCCCGCGCTCAACCACGCGCTGACGTACGTGCTCGCGACGATCAAAGCCATCACCAACAAGGCACCGATCAAGAAAGCCCCGCATATACCCGCACCGACGTTCTCGAACGCGGCCGAGTCGCTAGAAGCGGCGGCAGGATCGAATGCCGCACCCGCCGAGAGGCCAACGATGCCGAAGACCACAACGAAGAGAATCGCGTAGAACACCACAACGACCGCGATGTTGATCGCCATCCAGATCAACGCCCAGATCCACTGGGCCCGGGACGTGAACGTCATGCGGAACGCATCACCGATGGCGCGCCCGTAGTCCATACTTCTCTCCCGTCACCCGGAACACCCGTACATCACTCAACCGTCTCGAGTTCGTACTCGCGAGTACCGAGTCCCATCTCCTCCGCATACTTCATCGCGATCGTTCCGTCGATGCCGGTAACCTCGGCGAACTTGTCGGTTCCCGCAGACAGGCCCTCCCCGCGCGTGCCGGCCAATCCCGGTGCCTTCGCAACGAGATCGTAGGCGGCCTGATCGATCGCGACTATGTCCGCCGAGGCAAGCACGCCCACATCGGGAACGATGCTCGCGTCCGAGAAGTGCCAGCAGTCACAGTCCGGCGAGACGTTGGTCACGAAGGAGAGAAACAGGACCTTGCCGGCCTTGTCCGAGAGGGCACCAGCCACATGCTCGACGATCTTCTCCTGAATGGCGTGGGGTGAAGTCTTCCACTGGATGGCGATTGCGCCGTGTGGGCAGGCTGCTACGCACTCGCCACACCCGTAGCACAGATCGTAATCGACGCGCGCGACTCGATCGGGGCCCACGGCTATCGCATACACGGGACACCACTTCACGCATCGGTCGCATCCCGTGCACTTCTCGGCATTCGGCTGCGGCATGAAGTCCGAATGCATCCTCTGCTTTGCGCTGCGGCAACCGAGCCCCATGCCGACATTCTTCAGCGCACCACCGAAACCGGTTGCCTCGTGACCCTTCACATGAGTGACGACCACCATCGCATCGGCGTGAACGCCGGCCGCGCCTAGTCGCACCGTGTCGAAGTGCTTGCCGGAAACCGGGACGTCGACTGCCTCTCGGCCGTCGAGACCGTCCGCGATAATGACGGGTGCATCTACTGTCGCGTAGGAGAACCCGTTGTGCACCGCACACGCGACGTGGTCCACAGCATTGAAGCGCTGGCCGCGGTAGAGAGTGTTGGAGTCCGTAAGGAACGGCTTGCCACCAGCGTCGCGAACCTTCGCCACGACCTCACGCAGGAACACCGGATTCACGAAGCCGGTGTTTCCTTGCTCGCCGAAGTGCAGCTTGATCGCCACGAGGTCGTCGTCCTCGATGGCGTCAGCGAGGCCCGCGCGCTCCAGCAGTCGACCTGCACGGGTGACGAGACTCTTCTTACCCTCAGTGCGCATCGGGGTGAAGAAGACGCGCGAGACACGCCGTCTCGGCATCGGCTCGGATATCGCAAAGCCGGCGGACAGATCCAGCGATGGCTGTGTCGGCGACGAGAGATCGGCCGACCTGTCCGGTGCGTGCGATGCGACAGTCTCCGGCACAAGCGTTTCGGGTTCGTCGACGACGTCGGCGTCCGGGACGCCCACAGCCACCTGCCGACTCGCGACCACAGCCTCTCCATCGGCCCTCTCCTCGCTCGCAGCCGTCTCCTCGCTGTCGACCGGGACGGTGTCGCCGAGCGCCCTGCGCGCAAGCGCAATGTCGATCGGAGTGCGCTTCACTGCAGCGAACCCCATGACTTGCACCAGAGCGCCTTTGAGAGAGTGAGCGAGGGTGTGCTTCGAAGCGATGTACTCCAGTACGTCGGTCGGAACGTCCATCTTCTCGCGCTCAGCCTTCACGCGAAGTATCCCGACGCGTTCCTCGATACTGGTGATGCGATCGTCGGCCACACGGCCTCCCCTCGTCTTCGACGATACTAGCGGTGAAGCCCCTCGCGCGAGTCGTATTCGTCGAAGGCGAGAGCGGCGGCGCCGAGCACGCCGGCATCGTTGCCGAGTTCGGCAGGTACCACATGAACGTCGCGTCGGCCGGCGAGTGCTTCCTCGCCAATCACTTCGGCCGCCCGTTCGACCATGAACGGGCACGCTTCACCGATCCCGCCGCCGATCACGATCAGCTTCGGATTCAGAAGATTCACTATCCCGACGAGAGCCCTTCCGAGTATGACTCCCGCCTCCATGAGGATCTGTGCCGCGGCCTCATCGCCCTTGAGCGCTGCTCCTACGACATGTTCAGCGGTGATCTCCTCTGGGTCCCCGCCAGCTTCGTCGAGAATGGCGCGGCCGCGATAGCTCGCGGCAACCTCCTTGCCTTTGGCGCCCAGGGCTGCCCGGCCAAGGTAGCTCTCGATGTGCCCCGTCCCTCCGCACGGGCAGGGCGGACCGTCCATCTGCACCACCATGTGGCCGATCTCGCCACCGAGCCCACGGGATCCCCGATAGGGCTCTCCGTTCACGAACAGACCGCCACCCACTCCTGTCCCCAGTGTGAGCATCAAGAAGTCTCGGGCGCCCTTGCCGGCTCCGTACCTGGACTCGCCGAATGCGGCAAGGTTCCCGTCGTTGTCCAGGGTCACCTGGTGTCTGATGCGCGACATGACGAGCGCTCGCACGTCTATGCCCGCAAGCGGAAGGTTCGTGCAGAACTCGATTGACTGCCGAAGGAAGTCGATCTGCGCCGGTAAGCCTACTCCTATGCCGGCTATCTCCGAGTCTTGCACGCCGGCAGAGACCTCCTGTACGAGGTCGATTACTTCGTCAACGATGGCGAAAGGCCCGGCCGACGGCGTGAGAATCTTGATGTCTTTGACGATCCGTCCCTTGCGCTCTACCAGACCTACGGCGATTCGTGTGCCGCCAACATCGACACCGACCGCGTAAGACGTGCGCATAGATGGACCCCTCTCTGCGTGTTGGGCTCGTCGGCATGCAGCCGACGCGCCCCCGGTTTGCCGCCCCTGTGTCGACAGACACTCGATGACCGCCCCGATGATATCAATAGTCCCAGAGGACGCCCCGTTGTTTGATGATGCCCATGTCGAGCATCCTTCGCATCATCTCAGCCTCGGGAACGCCGAAGAGACGTGCTAGGTACCGGTAGTCGTTGAACCACCTCGCCGCCTCGTCCCGAATCATGAACTCTGGCGTCAAGAGCTCCTGGGCGACGATCTCGGCTTCACGATGATCCGGGTTCGAATTCCGCGGGAATCCCGAGCTGGGATCGTCGATCAGAATCAAGACATGGCCGAGGAGGTGCGCAAGCGTCTTCCTTCGCACGGCCTCGTCCTTTGCCCCGTTGATCATGATGACGGGCAGTCCGTCCTCGTAGACGATCGCGCCTGAGAAGAAAGACGGGAATGAGACCTGGCGCATGGGGATACCGTAGCCCTGGGCGAGCTGTTCGACGGGTATAGGAGGCTCGGCGATGCCCGCCTTCTTCAGCGCATCGCTTGCGACAGCTCTGTAGTGCGCATCAGTCTTGAGACTCACAGCATGTCGGCTCCGAGGTCAGGCTGTCCGCCCCATGCGGTCGCCTATCTGTCTTTATCGGACAGTTCCCCTGCCATCTGACGGCGATTCCGACGAACGAGCGTCGCCGCCTGTCACACTCCTCCACTGTACCGTGATTATCGGCACGGTGGAGGCATAGTGCTCAGCCGATACCATGATTTCGATGTAGCATCAGTGTAGCGATACACGGGCGCAAGGGAGCGGCGTGGAAATCGAGGGTCATCCTCTGGCCGAAGAAGTGGTGCGACTGCTCGCGACGGCAGCGAACGCTGCGCGGCTCTATCCGCCGTCGAGCCCCCTCCCGGTGGAAGCGCTGCAGCGCTTCATAGCTCGTTCGAACGAGGTCACCAACTCGATCGGTCCCTTGCGCTACATTCTCGACCCGCACGGATTCCGCGTCGGTGATCAGGAAATCGTGGCTGGTCAGAGTCAGGTCGTCGCGTTCGCCGAGGCCCTTCACGCCATGCAGGTCGGTCAGCTCGTCATCGCTCCCGACCTCACCGAGACGGACGCGCATGCCTTCATAGGTGTTGCGAACACGGATCCGACCCAAGTGCGACAGCAGGGCGTTCGTGAGGCGTTGGCACAGGCAGGCGTGAGTCGCATCGCGGTCATCGAGGTTACGCTGCGTGCCTCCTCAGAGGAGGGTATCCTCGGCTTGGATCTGACTGCAGCACCGCTGGACGAACTTGGCCGAGAGGTTCTCGCAGCCACAGAGAAATGGTCGCAGACCGCCCAGGCAGGGCAGGGGGTCGATGACGTACGCGCGGCCATCGATCGTCTCGAAGACGCCACTCGAGACATCGCGACCGAGCGCATTGCGGAAGCACTCCTCCACCTGGATGAAGAGAGCCGAATGCGTCTGCTCGCCTACGGACTGCGCTCGGACACAACCGGCTCGCGAATGACCGGTGGCCTGGACGTGCTGACGCACATGAACCCAGCGTCTCTTGCGCGCCTCCTCCGCATCGTCGCCCAACAAGCCGGTGCGGACGAGAATCGGCTCGCGGGGGCCTTGGAGCTGCCGCCCGAGCTGGCGCGCGAGGTGGCCATGCTACTTGCGCCCTCGCCACGCAGCGAAGCCGACTGTGGCGTGCCCGCCGAGCCAGACGTGGAGCGCATCGTCGACGACGTCTTCGAGGACGCGGATGGCGCCGAGCTCGACCGCCAGATCGCGTTGTCGTCGCCCTCCCTCGCATCGGGTCGCGCTCTCACTACGACCGTGGCCGTGTCTCGCTCAAAAGCTGATGTGGAAGCCGTGCGCGCGATCGGGCAGGCACTGCCGATAGCGGCGCGTGACGGAGCGTTTTCGGCCGTACGCGGAGCGCTTCGACGGTTGGACGAGATGGGCGCGGATGCGTCACTTGCCCTCGAGATCGAGCAGGCTAGGAACTCGCTCCAGGACCCGGAGATACTTGCGGACGTCTGCCGAGCACCGCTGACCGACGCGGATGCCGCGATCGCGGGGGAGATCCTCTCGGCGGCGGGAACCTCCGGCGCGGAGGCGCTGCTCGACTACTACATCCACGCGAACGAAGCGGGGCGATCGCTACTCCGACCGGTGCTGCGGGGCTTCGGAGAGCCGCTGCTCGCCGTTTCCAGCCGTCGTCTGCGCAGCGGCGACACTGCTGCGGCGGTCGCTGTCGTCCGCGTGCTGCCACTCCTTGGCGACCGGCGAGTCGTGCCCGTGCTTCAGCAGGCACTCGAACACCTCGACGTGCAGGTCCGCCGTGAGGCGGTCACCGCGCTCGCCGAGACGCCTGGCCCAGATTCCCGTGCTGCGCTGACGAAGGCGCTCGGCCACTGGGATCCTGAAACGAAACGACACGTCATCGCCGAGATCGGGCGTGCAGGCGCGACCGAAGCTATCCCGCCGCTTACACGAATCCTGGGGGATATCAACGTCTTCGAGAGGAATCACGAACTGAAGAAAGAAGTCATCAAGAGCCTCGAATCGCTCGGTTCGCCCGACGCGCTTCCGGTATTGCGCCGCGTGGCGAACCGTCGTTTCGTTTTCGGCCGCAAGAACAAGGAGCTGAGATTCCTAGCCCAACGTGCTGCTGATCAACTGTCCCGGACCGTTGCCGAGACGCCACAAGGAGTCGATGCGCAGTGACTGACGATACGCGCCCAGAAGATCAAGGCGAACTCGAGACCCCCGAGGAAATCGCCGCTCAGACTGCTGGTTCTGCGAGAGTTCCTTTCTCGACGGCCAGCAAGCTCGCGAAGGCCAAGGAGCTTCTCCGGACCACCGCGGTGGCCCACACCAACGCGGGTCTGTACCCCGTCACACACCCGCTCGTGGCCCAGTCCATCGACGAGCTGGCCGCGGCGGTCGACGCCATTTTCGACCTCGGCTTCGAATCGGTCACGCTGAACGTCTACAAAGGCACCCTGTTCGTCGAGAACCAGGTCTTCCCCGAAGAAAGCGTGACGTATCGCAGGCTCGTCGAGGCCCTGCTTGCGATGGGTGTCTCGGCAATGGCGTTCCTTGCAGGCTTCGCCGCCGAAGACGGCGCGGCTCTCGTGGATCTCATGGCAGAAGAGAAGATACACGACATCGAGGCGGCTCAGATATTCCTCGAACAGAAGGGTGCCACATCGATTTCTCTCGCCGAGACCACAACCCTCGAAGACACGGACAAGGAAGCTCGCGGCCGCGAGAACAAAGCGCGCGCTCGCGAGACGTACGACAACGGCATGTCCGCAATGAAGGATCTCGAAACCCAGGTCAAGCTGGGAAAGGTCTTCGACGTCGAGCCGCTCCAGAGCATCGTGAGCTCCCTTCTCGACAGCCTCTTCACCGACCCGGCTGCAGTCCTGGGCCTGACCGCTATCAAGGGCCACGACTCCTACACGCTCAATCACTCCATCAACGTCTGCATCCTTGCACTGTCGCTGGGAACTTCCCTCGGCCTGGACACCGAATCCTTGCGTTCCCTGGGTCTTTCCGCTCTCCTCTACGACCTGGGCAAGGTTCGCATCCCGGAAGACATACTCAACAAACAGGGTCCGCTCACGAGTGACGAGTGGGGCATCGTGAAGAGTCATGCCGAGGAGGGCGCGGATCTGCTCAAGCGAATCCAGCTCGTGGATCAGATGCCCATGGTCGTTGCGTTCGAGCACCACATGCGCCACGACATGCAGGGCTATCCGGAGGTCCCCGCATCGCAGGAACAGCACTTGTTCTCGAAGGTCGTCGCACTCTGCGACGCCTACGACGCAATGACCACGCGGCGGCCTTTCCGTCGCGAGATCCGACCCGACAAGGCGCTCGCCGTGCTCATGCAGGGCCGCGGCAAAGCCTACGACCCGTCAATCACCAAAGCCTTCGTCGCGATGCTCGGAATCTACCCGATGGGGGCGGTCGTAGAGCTGGACAACGGTTCCACAGCCGTTGTGTTTCGCGTCAACAACGACGATCTGTTGCATCCACGCGTGAAAGTACTCATCGATCCGTCAGGCCGCTGGCTCGACGAGCCCGAAGTCGCCGACCTGCGCATCGTCGATCCCCAGTCAGGCGAGTCCGTCCGCAGAATCACAGAGTGCGTGCCTGCAGCCCAAGCTGGCATCGACGACGTCTGGCAGTATCTGTAGACTCGCTCGTCAGTCCTCGTCGTGCGTGAGAGCCGAAGCCGCCTTCGCCGTTCTCCGCTCGAGCGCGGTCACGCGTGCCTCGAGGGACGACACCTCCGCATCCGAGGCGACCGCGGCGGATGGCGTGCGTGCGGCTGCTGGCATGACCCCGCGCGAACGGACGAATCTCGCGTATCCCAGAGCGAACGTGACGACCAGCGCGAATGTCATCACAGCGAAACGAGCGAGCGAGCTGCCGCTGGCGATCACCCACCCGGTCCCATAGAGCATCGTGAAGAGACCACCGAGCAGTAGACCGTTGCTTATGATCCGCAGCTGTTCTGAGCGCATCAGCGAAATGCCCATGACGAGTGTCGCGAAGAGGATGAGTATGATGCTCGTGTTGCGGGCGTAGGGCTCCCACTCTGACTGCCGCTTGTCCTCGAGCGCGCGGATCTCTCTCCTGATCTCCTCCAGCGTGGCCTCGTCCTGCGCAGACAGCGGACCCTCGGCATCCTGGGTGATGTAGACGTCCTCTTCCTGGCGGACAAGTTCATCGATTTCGTCCTGGTAGCGCACTTCTGGTGACTGATAGAACGTGTTTACGCCAACCCCGATGAAGGCAGTTACCATCAGGCCCAGAAAGAACGAGAAGATCACCTGCAACGCGTTGCGCTGTCGGTCGGCAGCCACCGGGCATCCCCTCCGTCGTCGGACCTCGCGGCACGAGGTAGCCCTATTATCTCCCTTCGCACGCTGCTCGGACAGCTCCAGGAAGGCGAAGGAGCCGCCACAATGGCGGCTCCTCTCTTGCTCTGGACGCCTAGCACTAGTGCAGATAGCGTGATCCAACTCTCAGCGCCGCGCCGAGCATTGCGGCCCAAGCAGCAGCTCCAAGGATCAGAGTTCCCGTGTCTCCCGTGTAGGGAAGATAGGGCTCCTTGGCGGTCGACGCGGCCTCCTCGGCAAACGGCAGGAAAGGCTCGCCGTCGACCTGCTCCTCCGGCTCTTCGGGCTCCTCCGGTTCCTCCGGCTCTTCGGGCTCCTCCGGTTCCTCCGGCTCTTCGGGCTCCTCCGACCCGGAGGTCCATGCCACGTTGCTGAGCACCAGCTTGCCAACACCGGCGCTGGTTACGATAGCCGAGCATCCGAGCAGGACATCGTGAGAAGGAGTGCCTACGTAGAAATGCTGGGTCGAACCGTTGCCGACCGGCAGACCGATTGCTGTCACGTTGCCAGCGATCTGGAAGGTGGCCGAAAGCTCGGCCGGCTGGGTGCCGGGGTCAAGTCCGTTCAAGACGAAATGCCACACTACAGAATCGTGGAGACCCCCAGTGTCTGAATCAGTGCCGAAAGTCTCACTGTCCGCGCCAACGTGCGCGGGATGAAGTTGAACGGTGGTCGGTTGCGGCGTGGAGATAGGCTCCTCGCTCGCGTTCTTCGCAGTGTCATCTTCGAAAGGTTCTGGTGTCGTCTCGTCGCTTGTTTTGCCTTTTGCGAGCGGATTCGGATCGTGCGCAGCCTTGCGATTGGATTGGCCGTTCTGTTTCGGCTTCCCGCTATTCTTTGGCTGGGCGCGGTCCATCTTCGGCTTCGCGTTTGCTTCTCGATCCGCTTTCGCTTGTCCAGCGGCGGTCGCAGCGTTGTAGGTCTGCGGCTTGTCCGCATTCTCCTTTGCGAACGCCGTCTGGGATGAGAGCATCAGGACCAACCCGACGAGGAGGGAAAAGACAATCCCCCTCTTCATAGCCCATCGCCTCACAATCTTTCCTTTTCAAGGAACAGAGCGCACGAGCGCGTGCGCGGTCGTGTATCCAGGTGTCACGTCGAGCGTCTTGGGCGAGTTACTGTGGCTTACTTTCATGCGCATCCGCGGTCTTCGGCGCCCCGCTCCGCTGTGGTACTAGGCTGGCACCTGAATCGCCTTCGCGCAGAAAGTACGGCTGCGTGTGCTGCGTTTGCGCTCGCACTTGCCGGACCACGTCCTCGCGATCCGTGCCCGTGCACGCTGCTACAGTCCCTACGGTGATTCTACCCTGGTGTAGACCGCATGGTAGTCACGAGCTTGGCGGCGCCAAGTTCCGTCGCACCACACCGACAGCAGTCACCCGTGCGGACGCAAGAGGGCCCCGCCTCTTCGGCAGGGCCCACGAATCCAGATGGTGGCCAGGGACGGACTTGAACCGCCGACACGGGGATTTTCAGTCCCCTGCTCTACCAGCTGAGCTACCTGGCCTCTAAGACGCCGGACAATCGTACGGAACGGCCGATGCGCGGTCAAGCCACACGGATCGCACCCGGCCAGGACAGGGGCGGAATCGGCCTGACTCCGCCCGTTCACCCACGGCGGCAGCAGGATGCTGCCCGCACGCTGCTAGATACGCCCCAGTAGAATGACGAACGCGAGCACTGCGAACGCGACAAGCGCCAGACTCGCCTTGAAGGCGGGCGTGCTCTCTCGCCACCCCAGCCAGCGCCACTTCCAGAGCGCTTCGCGCTGGCGTTGGGACAGATGGTCACGGGTGTCCAAGGTGGCTCCTTCGGCAATCGCGAAAGCTTCACCCTATTCGTCGGCATCAGAGGCTCCGGACTGAAAGCTCAAGACCTGGGGCGTCAGGCGGGCGGTTCTTTCTGAGGTCCGACGTAGAGATCCCCGCCGTCCACGATCGTCTCGTAGACGCGCAGAGGCCGGGCATGCCGCACCATCCCGGCCATCGTCCTCACCGCACCCTTGAAATCCGTCCAGGTGACGACGTGTCCGTCGGTCAGATCGAACTTCGAGTGATGGAGCGGGCACGTGACGACAGTGCCCTCCAGAGTGCCCTTCCACAGGTTCCCGTGAAGGTGCGGGCAGTGTGCGTCGGCAGCGTAGAACGCCCCGTCTATTCTTGCGACGACGATCTTGTGGCCGTCTACCTCGACGAGCCGCATCTCTCCTTCGGCCAGTTCCTCGGTCGTCATGACTTCGATGTACTGGCTCACGAGCCCTCCTAGGTGCAGACAAACTGGGGGTGTCCGGTGCCGCGCTCCTACGTAGTAGGTACCCCTCTCAGCCGTGCTGTCGCGCACCGCCCCACCCCGTGCGCGACACGCGGCAGGCTCGAAGCTGGAGACCGCACGCGAACACGATGCCGTGTGAGAGTTAGCGCACCTCCCTGCCGGGTAAATAAACGCGGGACGACTCCTTCAAGGGCGGGGGGCGTGACGCGATCGCCGCCACGATCTCCTTGGATGCGAGGCGATATGTCCTTGATGACGCACATCCGCGAACAGCGAGTACGGTTCGAGCTCACGCAGCGCGAACTGGCGGACAGGGTCGGCGTGCGAAGAGAGACGATCGTGCATCTCGAGCACGGCGAATACAATCCCTCACTGCGGCTTGCGATGGACATCGCCGAGGTGTTCGGGGTCACCGTCGAGGAGCTGTTCGAGTACGCCGAATAGCGTACGCGTCGATGCGGCCACCGACTACTTGAACCCGGTCATCGAGCCGATGAAGTCTGTCGCTTCGGCCAGCCACTGGTCTGCTATTCGCTTCGCCACGTTCCTGGCCTCAGGCGAGTCGACGCCCACCGCCTGGAACCTGGGAGTCACGCACAACACCTTGCTTCCTTTGACTTGGACGAACCCGCCTCCGAGCACCAAGTGACGAATCTCGCCGCCACAGGAGTAGCGCACCGGAGTACAGGGAATCCGCATCAGAAGCGGACCGTGCAAAGGGAACAGGGCTACTTCGCTCCCCTGCTCATGGACGTGCTCTCGGCGCCTGAAGACGACCTGCTCGATGTCCTCGGCAACGAAGCTCTTCCCGTCAGGAGTGATGATCTCCAGGACGAAAGGGGTCATCCCGGATCACTCCTCCCGTGTGATCGATAGGATGTCACGTCGTTTCACGCCTCGCAGCGTTTCGGCCTTCTCGAGAGCCTCATCCAGAGTCCCTACCATGAAGAACGCCTGTTCGGGGACTTCATCGCACCTGCCGTCGCAGATCCTCTCGAAGGCGTCGAGGGTTTCGCGCAAGGAGACGTATCGGCCCGGCATTCCCGTGTACGTTTCCGCGACGAAGAACGGCTGCGACAGGAATTTCTGCAAGCGACGTGCGCGGCGGACGACCGTCTTGTCCTCCTCGGACAGCTCTTCGACGCCGAGGATGGCGATGAGGTCCTGCAGCGCGCCGTAGCGCTGCAGGAATCCGCGCGTCTTCATTGCGACCGACGTGTGCTCTTCCCCCACCACCCAAGGCTCAAGGATCTGCGACGATGACTGCAGCGGATCGAGCGCCGGGTAGAGGCCTTGCTCCGCGATGCGACGCGCGAGCACGACAGAAGCGTCGAGGTGTGCGAAGACGGAAGCCGGACCCGGGTCGGCGAGGTCGTCGGCGGGAACGTACACGGCCTGCACACTCGTGATCGCACCGTCCCTCGTCGAGGCGATGCGCTCCTGCAGCTTGCCGATCTCGGTGGCAAGAGTCGGCTGGTAGCCGACCTCCGACGGAATGCGAGCCCTCAACAGCGAGACTTCTAGGCCAGCCTGCACGAAGCGGTATATGTTGTCGAAGAACAGCAGGACATCCTGCTTGCACTCATCTCGGAAGTACTCTGCCATCGTCAGCGCCGCTTGCGGAACCCTGAACCGTGCACCGGGCGATTCGTTCATCTGGCCGAAGACGAGAACCGCGCGATCGAGCACTCCCGACTTCTGCATCTCGAGCCAAAGGTCGTTGCCCTCGCGCGTACGCTCACCGATCCCACCGAACACGCTGACGCCTTTGTGCTCGACACCGATGTTGCGGATCAGCTCCATGATGATCACGGTCTTGCCGACGCCCGCCCCACCGAACAGAGCGATCTTCCCACCTCGGGGGAACGGCGTGAGCAAGTCGATGGCCTTGATTCCCGTCTCGAGCAGCTGAGGCGAGGTCTCCAGTCGCTCGAACGTGGGCGGAGACCTGTGGATCGGGTCGTATCTTGCCGCCGTGATCGGCGGGCGCTCGTCAACGGTCTCACCCAACACGTTGAACACTCGACCGAGCGTTTCGGAGCCAACCGGCACTGAGATCGGCCCACCCGTGCTGTAGACGTCGGTGGATCGCTCCATCCCGTCGGTCGACCCAAGGGCGATCGTCCGCGCGACATGCTCGCTCAGAAGTTGGACGACCTCCAGGGCAAGACCTGTGTCCTTGTCGCCGGCCCTTAGAAGGGTGTGTATCCCCGGAGGCTTGCCGGCGAAGCCGACGTCGACCACAGGGCCCATCACCTGCAGTACCGTCCCGTCGGCTCGCGCCTCACGCAAGGACGACGCGACTTCCACAGACGAGCGCTGAACGACCTCCGCGACAGGGCCGGCGACTTGTTCCAGCAGCGCCTCTGCGGCACGTTCGGCAATATCATCATTCGGTCGCATGTGCGCTCACCTCCTCCTGGGTGACTGCGGCTCCCGTGGGAATGGTCTCCTGTTCCTCGGCAACGTGAGCTGCGAACAGCGAGCCCAGCAGGTCCACGGTGATGGCCTCGCGCCTGAGACGGTTGTAGGCGACTCGGCACTCACGCAAGGTGCGTTCGGCCCGCTCCGCGGCCTCTTTCATGGTGATCATGCGCGCGCCCTGCTCGCTGGCGTACGACTCAAGCAGCATGTCGTGCACTTCGGCGAGCAGGCAGACGACCACTAGGTCGAAGATGACCTCCGCCATCATCGGTTCGTACGACCACAGCTCGAGTTCAGCGACTCCCGGCGGCGGCGACTCTTCGGCAGGACGCCCACGTTCACCGATCTCCATCGGCAGCAGGCGAGTCAGCACGGGCTTTCGGCGAACCGGCGAGTAGAAGCGCGTGTATATCACGTAGACCTCATCGGTCGCGCCACTCAGGTACCGCTCGAGCACAACGTCGAGAAGGCCACGGACGTCGTCGGCCACCACACCTTCGCGGCGCCAACCCTTGGAATGCACGATCTGGGCACCCCGTCGTCGGAGGTACGTTTCGCCCTTGCGTCCCATCGCCACGAAATCGAGCTGCTTGCCCGCTCGGACGCTGCGGTCCCAAAACTCGAGCGCAAACCGCTCGATTGCCAGGTTGTAACCCCCACACATCCCACGATCGCCCGTGACAACCACGAGCGTGCGGTTGCGCGCGCGCCGGGGACGTCCGAGAAGCGGCGACACATCGGCTAGGCTCCTGCCCGACCCGGCGAGATACGACTGCTGCTCGTAGAGCATCGCCCGCAACCTCTTCGTGTAGGCGTGCAGGGTCTCAGCCCTGCCGCGCGTGCGCGAGAGCTTCGCGGCCGACACCGTGGCTAGCGTGCCCGTGACGGTCTTGATGTCCGAAACCGTCTTCATCCGCTGGCGCAGCTCATTGAGCTTCTGCATTCCGAACGCTCCTCGGCTAGCGAACCGCAGGACGGGCTGCCGCCCGTTGCGACTCGAACTCGCGAACGAACTGCTGCGAAGCCGCGTGCAGGCTCTCTTCGGTGGCTGCCGCCAGATCACGCGTGTCCCGTATCGCGGCGAGCACCGCTTGGTGCCGCGACTCGAGGAAGCGAAGGTATTCCTCCTCGAACACGCGCAACTCGTCGAGCGGCACCGTGTCCGTGTACCCGTTGACCGCGGCGAACAGGATGGCGACCTCCTCCTCGAGGGGCATCGGACAGTGCTGGTCCTGCTTGAGCAGTTCCCGCTCGCGCTCTCCCCGCGTCAGCTGGTCGAGCGTGGCCTGATCGACTTCGGCACCGAACTTGACGAACTGCGCCATCTCCTCGTATTGAGCGAGGTCGATGCGCAGCCTACCCGCCACCTTCTTCATGGCCGGCGTCTGCGCCATGCCGCCCACGCGCGATACAGACAGTCCTGCATCCATCGCCGGTCTGAACCCTTCGTTGAACAGCCCGGAATCGAGCATGATCTGCCCGTCCGAGATCGAGATCACGTTGGTGGGGATGAATGCGGAAATGTCCCCGGCCAGAGTCTCAACGATGGGCATGGCGGTCATCGAACCTCCCCCGAGGTCGTCGCGGAGCCGCGCGGCTCTCTCGAGCAGCCTCGAGTGAATGTAGAAGACGTCGCCCGGGTACGCCTCACGACCGATAGGCCGTTTGAGCAGGGCCGACATCTCCCGATAGGTGACGGCATGCTTCGAAAGGTCGTCGAAGACCACGAACGAGTGGCCTCCTGAGTCCATGACTTGCTCGGCGATCGTACACGCGGTGTACGGGACGAGATAGCGAAACGCCGGCTCCTCGTTCGAGAATGCGACGACGAGCACCGTATACTCCATCGCGCCCCTCTCCCGCAGGATGTCGAGCACTCGCGCCACCGTCGTTGCCTTCTGCCCGATTGCCGCGTACACGCACACCACACCGTGGCCCTTCTGGCTGAGAATCGTGTCTATCGCGAGTGTCGTCTTGCCGATCTTGCGATCGCCGAGGACCAGCTCGCGCTGTCCTCGGCCTAGTGGAACGAGCGCGTCGAGCGTCTTGATGCCCGTGTGCAGAGGCTCCGACACCTGCTGTCGCCTGACTACACTGGGTGCGACGCGTTCTACCTGTCGCATGTTGTCGAGCGGCACCGGTCCCTTGCCATCCAGCGGATAGCCGAGCGCGTTCACGGTTCGGCCGACGAGAGCTGGACCGGTCGGGATTTCCAGCAGACGCCCCGTCGCTTGAACCGCCGTCCCGACATCCACGGCGTCTTCGGCGCCAAGCATGATGCAGCCGACTGCGTTCTCGAGCAGGTTGAACGCGATGCCGTAGGGTCCCGCTTCGAACTGGACGACTTCTTGGGCACCAACGTGCCGCAGACCTCGCACGATGGCTATGCCATCGCCGATCTGCTCGACGTAGCCGCGTTCGGTAGCCTCCTTGAGGCGTAGCGTCGGTCGAATATGGCGAACGAGCTGAGCGACGTAGGCTTCCGCCGTGTCGGCGGAGCGCAGACGTGACTTCTCGCGTTGTGCGAGTGCGCTCTCCAGCGACTCCAGCATCTGCTCGTGAGTATCGAGATCGATGCTCATGTCAGGTCCAAGTTGCAGCACGGCCTCCGACTCCATGGACGGGTCGGTGACGAACTCCACCTGGATCTGCCGCTCGGCGACGTCGCTGAGGCGTCGGCCCAACACTTCGGCAAGACCGGGGTCGACAGGGACGCGAGTGCGCACCTGCGCCGAAGAGCCCTTCATTCGGGACAGGGCTTGCCAAAGACCGGAACTCTGGACGGTGCCCAAGACCCCGTGCAACGGGGCGGACGCCGCATCAGCCGCCGCATCCGCAACCCTCTCGGGACCGGTTGCCTCGCCGTCGCCCAGAGACGATCGGATGTCGCGTTCGAGGCGTCCGACGACGTCGCCGAAATCGAACGCTATGCGCGTTCGAGGCCCGATCTCGAGCAGCGCTCCGTCGAGCTCCGGATCGACCCGTACGTCAAGGGTCACATCCTTCTCGGTCAGCTCGCACAGCCTCCTGCGAATGTCCTCTACGATCTCGTCTTCGAGCGTCACCGGCACCCTGAGAATCACGCACAGCGTGCCGGCCGCTCCGACATCGTTGTTCACTTTCGCCTACTCCTCGCTATTCGACATGCAGGCTGTCGATGTTCTCCAGACTGGACATCACGACACGCTCGGTGAGAGCTCGGCGCTCCTTCTCCGACAGCGATTCGTCCAAGAAGCGCCTTGCGATCACCGTGACAAGTCCGACCATCTCCTCGCACGTTTCAGTGCTTACCGAAGCCTTCTCGGCCTCGACCGTCTGGTGCGCATGCTCGACGATCTCGGCTGCCTCCCGTTCGGCGTCCGATATCGCCTCGTCGCGTTCTGCGATGGCGTCAGCCTTTGCGGCGAGCTTCGTACGATGCGCCTCCCTGCGAACCCGGGCCACGACCGCCTTGGCCTCCTTTTCGGCTCGCTCGACTTCCTCCGGTGCGGCAACAGCCGCCTCGAGGTCGTCGATGATTCCCTGGCGTCTTGCCGCTAGTCGCGGTTTGAGCAGCCGAGGCAGCGCGAGAACGAGAATCAGGATGAGCAACGAACCCTGCACGAGCTCGATCAGGTACTCAGTGGTCGTCAGTTCGTGCAGGAACTCCGAAACGAGCTCACTTAGGAGTTCCATCGTCCCCCTCCCTTCCCTCGGTCTCTCTCGAGGCTAGTTCGCGATCGACCAGAGTGCGGACTGCTCTCTCGTCGACCTCGCCTAGCAGCCGGGACAGCGTCTGCGTCACACACGTCGTCAGCGTTTCCCTCATCCGAGCCTCCTCGGCTTCGCGGAGAACCGCTGCCTCTTCGTGACCCGCCGCCAGAATCGCGCTGGCCTTCACATTGGCCTCGGTGAGCAACTGTTCACGACGGTTGTCGGCCTCGGTCTTGATTTCCGCCAAAGCCTTCTCTCGGTCTTCGGCGGCCGTGATCAGGTAGGCTTCCGCCTCGAGTTGGGCCTCCGAGATCATTCGTGCGGCCTCCGCGCGAATACGGCGACCCTCTTCGATCTTCGCGTGCCGCGCCTCCATCACAGTGATGAGGGGACGGAAGAACGTCTTTCGCAGAATGAGGAGAACGATCGTGAACACGACGATTACGCCGACTATCGTGATCGCGTTGAGCTGCCCAATGGGATCGAGAACCATCGTGTATCACCCCTTCCTCGAATCCGTCCCAGCAGCTAGACCTTGCCGGCCAGCATGAGGGCGATAACGAGGCAGTAGATGACCAAGGCCTCGATAAGCGCCATGCCGATCAGCATAGAAGTGAACAGCTGGGCGGCGACCTCGGGTTGTCTGGTGATACCCTCGATGGCCGATAGCGATATCCTCCTCATCGCCATCGACGCAGCGATGGCTGCGGGCAGTACCGTGAGCGTCGGGATGAAGATCAAGAGCACTTCTCTCATCGCACGTCACCTCCGTCCATAGACCGGGCGAGGCCCGCCGTCAGGCGGCCCCGCTTGCTGCGGCTGCGGATGCAGCCGGGGCTCGCTCGCTCTCTGCGGGCTCGCCCTCCTTGCTTTCGTGGTGTATTGCGGTTGCAAGGAAGTTCGCTGTGAGCAACGTGAACACGAGGGGCTGGATGAACGATGGAATCAGCCCCAGGCCATGGATGATCACCGGAATCCCAATCGGCGCCGCTTGCGTTACGAGCAAGACGACCATGTACTCGCCGCCGATGTTGCCGAAGAGTCGCAGCGACAGCGACAGCACGTCGGAGACCTCCGACACGAGTTGGATGGGATTGGGCCACACCAGGTGGGTCACCGCCGGCAGAATCCCGCGGTGGATCCCGTTGAGCACGACAATGCCGAAGATGGCTGTCAGCGCCATGGCCAGTGGAACGCTGTAGAACGCCGTTGGCGGGATGTGGATGATCGGCAAGGGCACGAGCATCAGAAGGTTGCACCCCAAAATGAGGGCGAATATCGTCGCGAGGAAAGGCGCCGCCAGCATCACGACATCGGATCCCATCCCACGAGCCTGCTTCACGAACCAGTCCGTGGTGAACTCCGCGAGATTCTGAACGCTCTCGGGTACCTCGGTCATCATCCTGCGGCCCGCAAGTGTGCCGAGCACCACGAGCACGACTCCGACCAACGTGAAGTTGAACAGTGCGATGTAGGGCATCGCATGTCGTACGGGCTCGGATAGCATCTTGGATCACCCCCTCACGTCGGCTGTTGCGACTTCGGGAATGTGTCCTTGAGCCGCATCATGTCGCGAACGGCGAGGGCGAGAGCCAAGAGCATCCCTATGCAAGTGAGGATCGGGAACAAGTCGAGCCACCGATCCAGACCGTATCCGATGAAGCCTCCCGCGATCAGGTAGCTCGGGATGAGCGACCAAATTCCTATGGCTCGCAGAAAATCATCAGGAATCAGCTCGGCCATGGCTCATCACGCTCCTTCCGCGACTTCTGTCTCCTCGGTTTCGCCGCCCGTGAGGCTGGCTACCGACACCGGCTTGGGCACGAGCCACGCGGACTCCTCCTCCACCTCTTCGGCAACCTCCTCCTCGATCTCCCTCGGACGCCAGATGCCCGAAAGGATCGCGCGAGTCGAAAGCGTCACGAGCGCGAAAGCTGCGAAGGGCGTCAGAGCCCCGTTCCATGAAGTGAAGGCGACCTCGTCGTAGGCAGCGACCCACCCTAGGTAGATCGCGATCGCAGGGAGCAGCACCAGTCCGAAGGCAAGTGCCACGTAGTAGGAGCTGGTGCGGTGGTTGTCTCTTCCGACCAGCGCGTACGACGCGGACAGTCCAGCCAAGATTCCGAGCAGGCACATGGCCGCATAGTCCGCCCAATCGAGCAGAACGTACGCAACCACCAGCGCACTACCTGCGATCAGAACGACCAGCGATCCCCAGGTCCATCTGCCAACCGCTGCTAGGATCGCCTTCTTGCGCTTCTCATCCATCACCAAACCACTCCCTTCTTGTGATGTGATTCACATGGCAGGCCATGCGGGCGCCCGTGAGGGACCGATGATTGTGCACGTCGACCACGAACGTGTCTGGCGATAGATGACTATCCAGAAGCGAGTTTTGCGCGCCCACGTTTCCGGGGCTGCGACCGAGAGCGGCGCTTCAGTGTCGGAGGAATGACTGGCAGGCTACCAGCGTGCTGTTTGTCGGGACGTCGCTTATCGCGATGTTGCCCCGTCAGGCATGCGAACCTACCATATGCACCACCCGATTCAGACGTTGCTGCGAGTTTGCCTTTGCGGCAACCGGTTGGGCGATGTTCCCCTGCCTATGTACCCCTCTCGACATCAACGAACCGCCATGTGTTGTATCTCGCACACGATGTGCGCACGTTCGCACCCCACGTGAGGTTTGCCGCACTTCAAGTGCGTCGAATCGCACGCCCAGGTGAGGTCATTCGAACTCGATCCGGCTGCTAGCGTGACATAAGTCTCAACCAGAAAGGGGCGCTGATCTCACGCGATACGCTGGCACGCGAGAGGCCGGCGGCACCGAGAATGCCACCGGCCTCTGAGGTTTACGTGGCGGGAGTGACGGGGCTCGAACCCGCGACCTCTGGCTTGACAGGCCAGCGCTCTAACCGGCTGAGCTACACCCCCGCGCAGGGGCGTCCGCGACAGCGGACACAGCCTCGGTATTGTAGCGACCCGAGGCAGCGGTTGTCCACACGCGCTTGCTCGGCGAGAATGAGCGCGACCGCTCATGCCCAGGATATGGAGATCCGCATGAACGAAACGGGAGCCCAGCCTCCCGTCGATGCGGACGATTCGGCAGCACGCGTCGTGGTCAGCGAGACAGATCTCGCGACCGAGACATGCGAGTCATGCGGAAGGCCCGAGCGTCCATGGCGAATGCAGTCCATCGGCGGACGAAGTCTGTGCGCGGAGTGCGCCGGGGGCTTGACTGCGAAGCGAGCAAGTCACCGCAAGACCATTCTGCTGATAGTCGCGGCCGTCATCGCGGTCGTCGCCCTGGTATCTGCCATCGCAGGCTTCAGCTACTCGAGGTACCGGGTGGGACCGAAGTATGCCGTGGACCAGGCCAAGAAGGCTATGGAGCAAGACGACGAAATGCTGTTTGACAAGTATGTCGACGCAGAGACACTCATGACCGATCTGGAGACGGCTGTCGAAGCACGGACGGCGTATATGAGCGAAGCGGAGAAACAGCTCGTGTACATGGGCGTGTTCGAACTGCTGGTCGCACTTCCGTACGCGTTCGAAACGGGCGTGATCGTGGAGAACGACGGAGGTGTCGCAGTCCTCGAAGGCCGAATCCCCGACCTGGACCAAGTCGATCCGGGACAAGATCCGTACGCGAATGGCGCGTCTTCGGATTGGATCACCGTCCGACTGACGGTCGAGCGGCAGAGCAGTCAGGGCGAGCCGAGATGGCGAGTCGTGCACTTCGCGAACCCGGACGAGGCCGTGGCCTCAATGCTGACCGAATAGCGCCCGCGATAGTCGGGCACAATACTCTCGAACGCGGGCGCTTCGGGTGTGCTGGGCACAATCCGAAAGCGCAGCCGACTGACAACTGGAGGGGGACGCGATGCTCTACTTGTTCCTCATGTCACTACTGCTCATCGGTCTCGCATCCGGCTGGATCGCCTATCTCGTCTTCGGCAAGGCTTCGGGTCTCTCGAAGGATCGTCGGCCGAACTGGCCTCTGCTATTCGTGATCGGCGTAGCGGGCTCCTTCGCCGGCGGGCTGCTGGCGGGCCTCCTATCGGGCGAGGGCATCACGTTCCACACGACAGGACTCTTGGGCTCTGCGGTCGGTGCTCTCCTGGTGGCGAGGATCTATCTGGCGATCGCGGGCTCCAGAGACGACAAGTAGCCGAAGGTAGGCTGATCGTTCAGGAGACGCTTGCCGTGCTGCCGGACCTGCTGAGGAAACGCGCCAGAGCGTCTTCCCAATGCGGCATGACGACCCCGAAGCCCGCGGCGCGCGAACAATCGAGGACCGAATTGGCCGGGCGCGCCGCCTTGGTAGGGAATTCGGCGCCGCCCACGGGAAGCACCTCGGCCTCCACGCCGGCCACGCGCAGCGTCTCTCGGGCGAGCTCGTAGCGCGAACACGAGCCGGCACCCGCGAGGTGGACCAGGCCTGAAGCACCAGCCTCGACCAGGCCGAGAATCCCGCGCGCGAGGTCGACCGTGTAGGTCGGCGACCCGATCTCGTCCTCGACGACCGACACGCTTCCCTTCTCGCGGGCGACCTCGAGTATCTTGACCGGGAAGTTGCGGCCGTTCTCGCCGAACACCCAGGCCGTACGCACGATGAGGGCTGCGGGACAGACATCTTTCACTGCCCTCTCGCCCGCAAGCTTCGATGCGCCGTAGATCGACAGCGGATTGGGTTCGTCCTCTTCGGTGTAGGGTGATGCCTTCGTTCCATCGAACACGAAGTCGGTCGACACGTGAACGAGAGTCAGGTCGTGGGTCGCTGCGGCGAGCGCGACGGACTGTGCGCCGCGCTCGTTCACCAGATACGCGACCTCGGGGTCATCCTCGGCCCCCTCCACGTTCGTGTGTGCGGCCGCGTTCGCGAGCAC
>Ga0224495_10000277_pt1 | contig 41891 bp, 35 predicted proteins | sample SF_Jul11_sed_USG_FD_168128 | JGI IMG/M metagenome (GOLD analysis project Ga0224495, IMG submission 168128) | Sediment microbial communities from San Francisco Bay, California, United States - SF_Jul11_sed_USGS_4_1 | ecosystem: Environmental > Aquatic > Marine > Sediment | place: USA: California... | reverse complement strand
GGATTTGAATCCGCCCATTTTAATTGCAGCAATACAATTCAATGATTTGACCGCTCATTTAAATATTGTGATTTGGCGGTATGCCTAAACGTACGGATATTAAAAAAATAATGATCATTGGATCAGGTCCGATCGTTATAGGGCAGGCCTGTGAATTTGATTATTCCGGAACCCAGGCAGTAAAAGCCCTTCAAAGCGAGGGTTATGAAACCATTTTAATCAATTCAAACCCTGCGACCATCATGACAGATCCGGAACTGGCAGATCGGGTTTATATTGAACCCATTGATTTAACTTACCTTGAAGAAATTATAAAAAATGAAAGGCCCGACGCCATTTTACCAACTGTGGGCGGTCAAACAGCGTTAAATGCCGCTTTGCAACTGGATTCAGCCGGTATTTTAAAAAAATACAGTGTAGAATTGATCGGAGCACGAGCAGAGGCTATTAAAAAAGCTGAAGACAGGGAATTGTTTAAAAAGGCAATGCAAAACATCGGCGCAAGCGTTCCCGAATCCGGCATCGTTACCAACCTTACAGAAGCATTGGAACTGGCTGATCGAATTGGATTTCCATTGATCTTAAGACCTTCTTATACTTTAGGCGGTACAGGGGGCGGAGTTTGTTACAACCTTGAAGAGTATGAATCGATGATTGCAAGAGGTATTTATGAAAGCCCGATCAATCAAATTTTAGTTGAACAATCTGTTCTCGGATGGAAAGAATTTGAACTTGAAGTCATGCGTGATGTAGCAGACAATGTGGTGATCGTTTGCAGCATTGAAAACCTTGATCCCATGGGTATTCATACCGGAGACTCAATAACCGTTGCACCTCAGCAAACATTAAGCGATAAAGAATATCAGAAATTACGCGATTTGGGAATCGCTATTATACGTGAAATTGGAGTTGAAACCGGCGGATCCAATGTTCAATTTGCTATTAATCCAACAAACGGCGATATCATTGTGATTGAGATGAACCCGAGGGTGAGTCGATCATCGGCTCTGGCAAGCAAGGCGACAGGGTTTCCCATTGCTAAGATTGCAGCTAAATTATCAGTTGGTTATACACTTGATGAAATCATGAACGATGTAACAAAAAAAACACCGGCATCGTTTGAGCCAACCATTGATTATATTGTAACCAAAATACCTCGGTTTACTTTTGAAAAATTCCCTGAAAGCTCGCGGTTATTGGATACTCAAATGAGATCAGTGGGCGAGGCAATGGCCATTGGCAGAACTTTTCCGGAATCTTTTCAAAAAAGTATAAGATCGCTTGAAATCGGCAGATCAGGATGGGGCTGTGACGGTAAATTTGAAATTTCTTCGGAAGTGATGAGAAAAATTCAAAATGGCGAATTTAATATTTTTATTAAAGATGTTTTATCAAAAGCTACTGATTTAAGAATTTTTTATGTACGCGAAGCCATGCTTCAAAACATTTCTCTAACACAGATTTATGAATACAGTAACATTGACCCGTGGTTTTTAACTCAACTTTTAAAATTAATTTCCTATGAAGATTTATTTAAAAATACATGGAATAATAATAATGTAATTACAAAAGAACTGATTTTAGACGGATTTAAGCTTGGTTATTGCGAACGACAATTTGCTTTTATGATGGCACAGAGCCGTTTACAGGATGAAATCAGTAATTTAGTAAAATACGATAAAGGATCGCAGGAATATCTTGAGCTCGAATGGAAAATTGAAAGTGATATCCGTGATCATCAAAAAAAAGTAGAACAGTTTATTTCGGACATGAAAATTCAACCTGTATATAAACGAGTGGATACATGTGCTGCAGAGTTTGAATCGTATACACCTTACATGTATTCTACGATGGAAACAGAGTGCGAGAGTAATCCAAGTGATAAAGAAAAAGTCATTATTTTAGGGGGAGGGCCAAATCGAATTGGTCAGGGAATTGAATTTGACTATTGCTGCTGCCATGCATCATTTGCAATACAGGAGATGGGATTTGAAAGCATCATGATCAATTCAAATCCAGAAACAGTTTCTACGGATTATGATACCTCTGATCGTTTGTATTTTGAGCCGCTGACCATTGAAAGTGTTTATAATATCTATAAAAAAGAATCTCAAAACGGGAATATTCGCGGAATCATCTTGCAATTTGGTGGTCAAACTCCTTTGAAGCTTGCCAATGCCTTAAATAAAAAGGGAGTTCCCATTTTAGGCACATCCTGGGCAAGTATAGACCTTGCTGAAAATCGTCAGCGTTTTTCTGAAATCATTGACAAGTTACACATTAAACAACCGCGGGGAACAATGGCGACCAGCCTTTCCAGCGCGCTGACTGCGGCAGAAAAAATCGGATATCCGGTCTTGGCCAGACCTTCCTATGTTTTAGGCGGCAGGGCCATGAGTATTGTACATGGTCCTGATCAGCTTTCTACGTATATGAAACAAAGTACAGAAGTCAGTAAAGATCGACCTGTGCTCATCGATCAGTTTCTTGAAAATGCAGTTGAGCTCGATGTCGATGCTATTTCTGACGGAATAGACGTTTATGTGGCCGGTATTCTTGAACACATTGAAGAAGCAGGTATTCATTCCGGCGACAGCGCGTGTATTCTTCCTCCGTATAATATTTCAGAATCATTGTTAAGTGAAATTAAAATTGTAACTAAACAGTTGGCTCTTGAGTTAAGGGTAATTGGTTTGATGAACATTCAATTTGCTATTTATAATGATGAGTTATATATACTTGAGGTAAACCCTCGAGCCAGCAGAACAGTACCTTTTGTTTCAAAAGCAACAGGAATACCGCTTGCAAAAGTCGCTACCAGGGTTATGCTTGGCAAAACTTTAAAAGAATTAAACCTTCTTGAATATAAAGAACCTTCATTGTACTATGCCAAAGAAGTTGTATTTCCATTTAAAAAATTCAGCGGTGTAGACACTATTTTAGGGCCTGAGATGAAATCTACCGGCGAGGTGATGGGTATTGGTAAAACTCCTGCCGAGGCTTTTTTTAAAGCTCAGATTGCAGCAAACGCTTCTTTACCGCTTGAAGGTAAAATTTTTGTTTCTGTAAACGATCTTTGTAAACCACTGATTGTTGATTGTATGAGAAAAGCCCTTGAAACTGGTTTTACCATTGTAGCTACAGAAAATACTTCACAATATTTAAACGATCACGGCATAAAGTGTGAAAAAGTTTTAAAAGTTCACGAAGGTCGTCCTCACATTGTTGATAAAATTCGTTCAAAAGAAATTAAGCTTGTGATAAACATACCGACCGGAGTACAGACCCGAAACGATGCACTTGAAATTCGTTTATCTGCCTTACAGTATAACATTCCATACATGACAACTGTTGCTGCAGCCAATGCTGCATTTGATGGTATCGCAGAAATGAAAAATAAAGGCATATCGACATATTGTATAAATTAATATTATAAACATAGAAGGTTTTTTCTGATTGCAACCTGCAATCACGTATTGGCACACGCAGCATGATCGTGAGGTTTTATTGTTTTAAATGTAAAAATGTTAATTTATAACTATAAATTGACATTTTGTATTTAAAAAACATTAATTTTTCTTTTTTACTGTCATTTTAATTTTTAAAATAACATTTTATAAATATAAAAGGTGAGTTTATATATGAAAATGAATGATTTTGATATATAAACTGATCTTTCATATTTGTAAATTGATAAAAATTTGTTAAATATGTTAATTTATAATTAAATATGTCATTTTTAAATTTTCATCTTATAATGAAGAAAAATTTATTTTTAAAAGTTGTTTAACATGGAATCATCCATTTATTAAAAAATATTTGACTAACCGTTTAGTTAATTTTCGGTAGCCGTGTTCATGAGTAAAGCACAGATCAATCAAGAAACTAAGCTTAAAATATTATTTTCAGCTAAAAAAGAATTTGCCCTACATGGTTTTGCTGGCGCAAGAATGGATGCCATTGCCAAACAAACGGGTGTTAATAAGGCTATGTTACATTATTATTTCGGCAGCAAAGAACAATTGTATAAAGACGTTATTATTTATTTGGTAGGGCTTGGTTTAAAAAATGATACCAGCATTTACCCGATAAACGAGAGTTTAACTTCAACGCAAAAATTATCATCCATGATCTATTGCATTGTTCATTTACATTTTGATGTAATTGACCATGACTTTCATCGAATCATCGCCTGGGACTTTGCCGAAGGTAAAAACAGCATGAAGATGCTTGTAAAAGACTATTTTGGTCCAGCGCTAGAGCGATTAGAAAGCATTGTTATTGAGGGAGTAAAGACCGGTGAATTCAAGACAAGCAATCCAATGATGAGCGTTTGGAGTTTTATTGTTTTTTTAATCACATACATCAATCAGGAAGAAATATATAGAGAAACAAAAATTTATAATCGCCTTTATGGAAATGACATAAAACAAAATATACTAGATTTTTTATTCGTACACGTATTTCAATCTTTAGGTGTGGCAAATCCTGTAAAGCTTAAAGATATTCCTTTGGGCGTAATTGAAATCTTAAATAAACAAATATTAGAAATAAAAAATAACAGGAATTTAAATCTATGATTAAAAAATTAATTCAAACCGCTTTCTTTTTTTATGTCATCATTATTTTGGGAGGACTAACATATGCTCCAGTTTTTGCTCTTGATATTGTAAATACGGATAAACCTTTACAAAATGAAAATGCAGATGTAGAAAATAAAACAGCTAAAGACGTTGAACCGTCAGAGGTTTCTCAAAATACAGGCAATTCTTCACCGGCTACAACGTTAAATTTAACTCTTGATTCAGCCATTCAATTGGTTCTTCATAATAACCTTACACTTAAAAGCGCTAAATTTGATGTATTGATGAGTGATACCGATTTTGAAAACTACCTGCAGAAATATTCCATACGATTAAATGCAGATGGTTCGTATTTAAATCAACAGGTTCCTGTCAGCGGTTTAGCTTCAAGTTTTGGCGGAGATAAAACTACTCAATATGATGCGGGTCTGTCAGTATCCAAGATTTTTTCAACGGGAACCATGCTGTCTCTCGGGGTCAAAGAAAATTTATATGATCAAAATGATCTTGCAATTCCAAATTTAAAACCGAATGAAGATCCTCCATTTCATAAACCATCTTTATTTTTCTCAGTTCAGCAGGACCTGTTGAAAAATGCATTTGGAATTGCTGATCGTAAAAATATGGCAATTTTAAAAAATATTACTGAAATGAGAAGAGATGCATACATTTCGCAATTATCAGGTTTAATTGTATCAGCTCTTGTTGATTACTGGCAGGTAATTATTCAGGAAAGTGCTCTTAAAAACAGCAAAAAAGGATTAGATGCGACAATACAAATTCGAGACATTGTTGGTCGAAATTCATCGTATGGTTTGACGGATTCTTTTGAATTAAATCAATACCAATCTCTTGTTGCCGCAGCGAAAAGCCGTTATGCTTTAAGTGAATTTCAGCGAGATCAGGCAATGAGAAAATTGCTTCGTACAATCAACATGCCTTCAGATACGAAAATTCAAGGTGTTACAGAACTTGTAGAAGAATTGCCGGTATTGAACTTGCAAGAATCCATTGAAATCGCATTAAGAAAAAGAGTTGATTATAAAAACATATTGCGTGAAATTGAAGTCAATGAGTTAAATTTATCTCTTGCCAATCATAATGCGCTGCCTTCATTGACTGGTTTTTTTACTATATCTACGCTAGGTCAGTCTGATATTTTTTCCACGGCCTTTGCTGATTCAGTATCAGCAAAATATCCAACCTGGAAAATTGGCGTAAGCGCTTCTTATCCATTATGGGATAAGGGAGTTAAAACAGCTATTCGAAATGCATCATTTAAAGTAGAACAGTCACGTATTAAACTTGTACAGTTGAAAAAAGAAGTTGAAGACGAAGTTACTGAAAAATATCAGGCCGTTCAACTGCAATATAAAGTCCTGGTTAATACAAAAACGGTGATGAAAGAATCTCAAATTTATTATGAAAAAATTATGCAGAATGCACAAAAAGGGCGATTTAATTCTATTGTGGTTAAAAATGCCTTAGATAGTATTGTAGATGCGCGTCAACGGGTTCTTGAATCTTTGGTTCAATACAATATCGCTTTGCTTCAATTTGACCTTGCTAAAAACGAAATATTTGAAAGGTACAACATTGATATTGTAGAATTGTTGAAAAATTTAAAGTAAAGTCTATTGTAATTAAATGAATTGATATAAATATGACTTTAAATTGAGGAGAAAATATTTAAATGAAAATTTTATATTGGGCTACAAGTATTTTATTTTCCATTGGAATTAGTTTTTCAGGAATAGGTTATATAGGAGCTTTACCTGAATTAATGGCGAGACTTCAACACCTGGGTTACCCTGAGTACTTTCGATTTATAATTGGTTCGTGTTATACTTTCAGCGCGATCATTCTTGCAATTCCGATTTCTGCAAAAATTAAAGAATGGGCTTATGCAATTTCTACATATAACGTTATCTCTTTAATTGCATCTCATCTGCTCGCTGGAGACTCCATTTTTACATTAAAAAGACAAATCCTGTTACTTATTTTACTGGGTGTTTCGTATTTAACTTTTTTACGTTTACCTTTAAAACCAATAAAACAATAAATTATTTTACAAATTATGAAGCTTTATACGAGAAAATCAATGATATGATCAGATGATTTTTCCTTTTTTTTATTTATTGATGCATTGGATTTTTCATCTTTATCTTGTGTTTTGCGCTCTTTATCATCTTCAGAAAATTGTTGTTCTGTCTCTGCTTCAGTTTTGTTGCCGAAATGACGTTCTGTATCCTGAAGCTCTTCGTTATCTGTAGGCGCATTCGTTTTATTGACTTTTTGCTGATTAAGAATAGCGTCGTCAATCATATGACCGTCCATGACCCGTTGTTCCTGCATAGTTGTAGCTTGACGCGAAGCCTGATCGCGCGAGGTTTCAATCAGTGAGTTAATGTTTACCTGAAGGTCTAGTGGCCGTACACTCATAATTTATCTTCTTCCTCTTTTTTTCTTTTTCGCGCCGGCTTCGTCTTCGTAGGGAAGTATTTTTATATTACCATTTTCAGAAACTAGCGTAACATGGTTATATTCGTCATTAACCAGAAATTCAGCTTCATTAATGACAATTCTAACACCAGGAAAAAGAGTATTTTCAACATGAACTTTTCCTTTTGCAGCAAGTATTTGCAGGTATTCCTGAAGCTGTTTTTTTTCATTTTCTGTCTCACCAAGCCTTTCATTTAATTTTACTTTACCGGAAATCATTTTATTTAACATTGCTTCTTTTGACTCAGTAAATTCTTCACCCTGGGTAGTTTTTTGAACCGTTAAGGTTCGTATGTTTTGTTCTATTTTATCCAGTTTTTCTTTAGCTTGTTTTTGAATGTTATCTAGTTGTGTAATTTGCTGTAAAATTTTAGGGTTCGTACCAACTATTACCAATGTCGGTGTTGATGCCTGTGCTCCAAGTTGTTTTACACGAACTTCTTCTCCGGCCATGATTTCTCCGCCGACAATTTGAGCTCTTTTACCATTGCATAAAATTTTGGAACCCGCTGATATTTTCGAGTGCAGTATACCCTCGGCAACTACAACGTCCTTTTCAACATTGATAGATGTGTTTTGAACAAATTTTGCAAAGACGCTGCCTGTGGTGGATTCTATAACAGCTCCATCTCTACCAACAATACCTTGTCTAACAATTACATCACCTTCTGCTTCCAGATGAGCTTTTTGTACACTTCCAGCCACCTCAATGTTGCCGGCAGCTTTAACTTCCATGTTGTCAGAAACAGATCCGCGTATGGTTACAGAACCAAGAAACATGATGTTTCCAGTATCGAGACCAACATCTCCTCCAACAACATAGTTTTCTTCGACATTTACTCTTCCTCCGATAAATACAACCTGACCATTTTTTTCGGCAATCAATTGTCTGCCATTTTCAGATAAAATGGTTCCTTTACCGGCTCTTAACTCTGTTGGTACGCCATCAGTTGCGGGTAAAAGTTTATTGTAAATAGTTTTACCTTGTTTACCTTTTTCCGGCGGCATCAATTCAGCTAAAACCTGTCCCTGTACTACGTTTTCAATCAAGTCTTTTGCAAAAAAGTCAACTTTACCTGCTTCATCTTCTTTAAACTCGATTTTTTTATTAATTCGAACTTTATAATCGATGTGCCCGTCTTCACCATTTACTGGAAGATCACCTTTTGCAGCAATTAAAGACTCGCCATAACGATCATTGTCAAGGGCTTTTTGCAGGCTTTCTTCTTGAAAACCATATTCAACACCTGATTTTTTTAACGCAGCGATGATATCTTTAACCATTAAATGTCTTCCACCAGGACGTGGAGAAGAAATTATTACCGTAGCTGTCATTTCATCAGGTGCAATATCAAGGGTCATTGAAGAATCTGCATCAGGGCGAGGTGTATAACTACCAATGCGTACAGGTTCGTTTTGAAGGTTTTTAACTGCTTTATCTACAGCGCTTTTATCGTAATTTTGAATACCAGATCTAACCAAAGTATCATATACCATATTTATGGTTACTGGATTACCTTTTCCGCTAGGTTGAACGATGTTTAAGAATATTCCAGTACTATATATACGAATAAAACAGCGCCCGTCAATGTCAGGTTCAACTTCTTCTCCAAAGTCGTTAATTTTAACTCCAGTTTCAAGGGATACATCAAAATCATCCAGGTCATCCCATTGCTTTGATTCATGTTGAGACGATTTTTTTATAATAACGTGGTAAGGTGTACGTAATAATCCAAGAATTCCTGAAGAACCTTTACTTACAATTTCATACTCAAGCTGAGACATCGGTGTCATCAAAGATTGTGAACCTATGACAAGTGCCTCTTTAACTGAATCGGCATAAACTTCAACTTCTGTTGGAATGTCGTCAATACTTGATTCCAAAGAATCAAGTTCAAGACTCAGTAAAGCTTGCTTTAATTTATTAATTTTCATTATAGTTTATTATCGTAAAAAACATAGTCAAAATGTTCCCTAAAACCCAATAAATTTATATTAATGTAGAAATAATATTTAATAAATTGTTTTCACTTATCAAGTTTTATAATCAATTCCTCTGTTATTGTATCATTTTCCTGATTTACAGTAAAAAATACGGAATTTAAATTTTCCAGATATGAGAGATAGTTGTTTGAAAAAGCCAGCGATGTTTTTTTTAAATAAGCTAAAAACATTTTAATATCAATGTAGCTGAATAACATATGCTTACCTTTGGTATTATCTGGTAGTAGTCTGCTATAAATTGGAGAAATGGATTGAGCAGGTTTCTTCTTTAATAACGTGGGATCATGTGTAATTATAATTTGACTTGAATCAGAAAAGATATAGGTTTTAATGATTTTTTCATCTAAAACTACCTGTTCTTTAATCTTATCATATTTTTTTATAAAATGAGTGATATTTAATTCCCATTGAGAAATCTCACCTGATTTACTGTAAACCACTGAAGTTTTTTTACTATTTTTAGAACTTGCAATTATATTTTCCATGTATTTTAAAAATTTACCATAATACTGTGGATTATAATTCATGGAAAGATATCCTTTCCATAAATAATAATTATTGATATCTTTAAAATTGGGTACGTCTTGAATGTAAATTGATATATTTTCTTTAAATAATAAAATAATTTTTTCAGGAATGGCAACATCAAGGCCGCCGGTAATTCTCGTTACAAAATTATTGATTATCTTCTCATCAATAGTATTTTCACCGGTTTCATTGTAATGGTCAGATGAGAAATTGGTTTGCCATTTTACAAATGCCATTGGTAAAGCAGTTATATTGTCTGGAAAATAAGATTTATTTTTAAAATTAAAAATATTGGCTAAAAAAGAATTATTTTTAAGCAGATAATTTAGCGGAAAAATATAATCAGCAATGACTTTTACTTCATGATCGTTGATGGTTAGAATTCCACAAATTGAATCGGAATTAGCTGAAAATTCCTTTACGTAAGAATTGTCCATAAGTATATTATCAAACAATAATCTGGGTCTTACACGTATTCTTCTATCAAAAACTTTTTGATTGATAAAGTAAAAACCTATTATATCTGATTTTTTTACTTTTTTTTCGTATAATTTTTTTCTCGTTATAAAGTTGTTATTTTTATTAAGAGGATTACTGGATGGTTTTGAATAACTTTTTATAGTTGCTGGATTTTCTGAAACAATGATAAAATGATCAGATTTATAAATAAAAACAGGCATGGCATCAATTGAGGGATCAAAAATTCTAACTAAAGAGTCTTTTTCAATTTCTACAAGTAAAGGTGTTTTAGATGGAACTTGATTTTGTTTTATTCTATTTAAGAGTGCATTTTTTAAAAATTGAAAAGATTTCGTTGCCTGGGTTGTTGGCAGCAAAACAGTTACATATTTAATTGTTTTGTCGCTATTTGCTTTTTCAAACATATAGTTTATACCAATTCCTGCAGGAGAAGAGGTATCAAAAGCTGCAGAATGAAGATTTTCCAATGATAAAATATTAAATCCAATATCCTCTGAGAAATAATCTTCAAAAGATCTCCATTCCGTTTCAGCTTTTTCTTTGTTCATTAACGAATTGAACAGTTTTTTAATTTTATTTATACTGTCTTCAGCAGGATAAACTTCTACATAAACAGATGTTGCATCATCAAAATAAGATGAAGGATCATATGCAGATATACTTGTATTCCATAATGAAAAGAAAATAATCATTAGAAGAATATTTTTAAAAGGTATTTTATTATCTTTCATATTATAAAGAGACTTAAATTTAAAACGTATTGTACGACAAGTATTTTTTTCAAAATACAAGTTTACGAAATCTATAATTAAAAATGAAATTCAGGCAATGAGTTTTAAAAAATGTTGTACAGGCGATAAAGAGGCTTGATTTAGGATACTATATTTAAATAAACAAATCCGTTTTATAAATTGATGAATCTTAAAATCAAAAAAAGAAATAAATAAACCATATGGCAGAATCCTTTCATGAACTAAATTCTCAATCGAAAATTCAAAAAAACAAACCCATTCATATAATTGGCGGAGGCGGGGTGGGAATGAGCGCCCTTGCACAATTGTTAATTAAATCAGGTTTTCAAATTTCAGCTTCAGATAAAAACGCAGGAAAATATCTGGAAAAACTTGGTAATGCAGGTGCAAAGGTTTGGGTTGGTTCAAAACCAGATCAAATTCCGGCAAATGCAATGGTTTTTTACAGCAGTGCGATTAATGAAAAAGATCCAGAAAGAGTTTGGGCAAAGGATCATAATCTTGAGATACATTCAAGGCATACATTACTTAAAACAATTTCACAGCAATACCATACAATTTCCATTTCAGGTACACATGGTAAAACCACCACAACAGGCTGGATTGCCTATCTTCTTGAACAGGCTGGATTTGACCCAAATGCGCTTGTCGGCGGAACTATGGTGCAATGGAATTCCAATGTCAGGTTAGGTCATGGAAAAATAAATGAAAAAGAAATATTGGTGATTGAAGCCGATGAATCTGACGAAAGTTTTCTTTTTATAGAGTCAAGTGAGGTCATTGTTACCAACATTGAACTTGATCATGTTGACAGATATAACAATTTAACGCATGTGGTTGATAACTTTTATAAATTTATTGAAAATTGCCAACATTCAGGCGGTGTATTTTTTCCTTCTTTTGAAGTTCAGGATTTAGTAAAAAAATTTATAAATACCGCACAACACGGTTTAAAAGTTTTAAAAATCATGGAGCAAATTCAGATTGATGTAACTGCTCACGGACTTCATTGGAATAACGATACTTCAAAAGAATTTTTCAAAGTAGGGCTAGCCGGCAGGCATAATCTATGGAATGCATTTGCGGTACTTGCTTTTGCTGTTTATCATAATTTATCAGTTGAATCTATTCGTGGCGCATTGTTAAATTTTAAAGGCGTTGAGAGAAGAATGCAGTATCTGGGCGAATTTAAAAATGATCACCAGGCTGTAATATCGGTCATTGACGATTATGCCCATCATCCTACAGAAATAAAAATGGTAATTGAAACTTTACAGAAAAAATATGACAGCATCATCGCCATATGGGAACCACATAGAATTTCGCGTTGGATCCATTTTAATCTCGATTTTCAAAGCGTGTTTAAAGCTGGGCCGGGTTATCAAAATTTATTTTTAATGAATGTTTTTGACGCAGCCGGAGAAAGTCAAATGCCGGAATTTTCACAGTTCTCATCGATATTAAAAGACTGGAGTGACAATGTACTTGGAACCATAGCAGCTAAAGGAAATTATATATCATTACTTGATCATATAAACTCAAAAAAAGTAAATACTGCAGTTGTTTTTTTAGGCGCAGGAAATTCTGCTGAATATGCGGCTGATTTTTATAAAGCTGCCAGTAAAAGTTAAAAATTATTGACAGCAAATGACAATAGCAAATGACAATGAAAAAAATACTGGTTAAAGATTTTTCTAAAAGTTCAACAGATTTTTCACGGCAGGATTACGAGGATATCGTTTTAGCTCTACAATATTATGGACATTGCTATTATACCCTCGACGAACCTGAAATTTCTGATGCCGAATACGATAAGCTTTATAGACTTTTAATTGAAGTTGAAAAATTACATAATGACTGGATACTTCCTGATTCGCCTTCTTTAAAAATTGGAGGCGAGGTACGAAAAGTTTTTGAAAGCGTAAAACATGATCCGCCGATGATGAGTCTGGATAACATAACTGAAGAAACACAATTAATTGAATTTCATGAGCGAGTATTTAAAACCTTAAAATTATCGGATAAAAATAAAAACACGTTTTTATACCATGCTGAACCCAAGTTTGACGGATTGGCCATTGATTTAATTTACAAAAACGGAATTTTGGTTTCTGGAAGCACACGCGGCGACGGCGATACCGGCGAAGATATTACTCATAACATTAAAACTGTTCGAAATATACCTTTGAAATTAATGATAGATCATGCTCCTGAATTGTTGTCGATACGCGGCGAATGTGTGATGACCTACGAAGCTTTTGACGCATTGAACAAAGAGCTTGAAAAAAACGAAAAAAAACTTTTTGCAAACCCCAGAAATGCCGCCGCAGGTTCGCTTCGTCAGCAGGATTCGAAAATTGCGGCATCACGAGATTTGTATTTTTTCCCTTATTCTATCGGCAAGGTAATTGAAAATGAATCATCCGCCAGTCATTTGAGTTGTCCGAAAACGCAGGCTGAAATTTATAAAACGTATTTTCCGGCTCTGGGTTTTAAAGTTTCGCCAGAAATTAAGTCAGGCAATATAAATGATATCGCCGATCATTTTCGTTTAATCATGGAGAGGCGTTCTCTTTTAAAATTTGACATTGATGGAATTGTCGTTAAAGTTAACGACATTGGTTTATGGGAATCTCTGGGAATCACCAGTAAATATCCCCGATATGCGATTGCCTATAAATTCCCCGCAAGATCAGCTATTACAAAATTATTGGATGTATCTTTTCAAACCGGACGAACAGGTATCGTTACTCCGGTTGCGCATTTAAAACCGGTAAATGTAGGCGGGGTGATGATCCGTCGGGCTTCATTACATAACATGAGAGAAATCGAGAGATTAAATGTTCACATAGGCGATATGGTCGAAGTCATTCGCGCCGGAGATGTAATTCCCAAAGTAGAGTCACTGGTGGAACATGATGTTCAAAATGCAAAGTTAATTAAAGCTCCTGAAAATTGTCCGGAGTGCCATGAGAAACTCGTGGTGGAAGATATTTTTCTTCGATGTGTAAATCGAAACTGCCGCGGTCGAAAAGTTGCCTCGCTAAAATATTTTGCATCAAAAGACGGGCTTGACATCGACGGATTGGGCGCAGAATGGATTGAAAAACTTTATGACTTAAAAAAAATTAACGATTTTTGCGATATATTTTATTTAAATGAAGAGGCATTAACAGGAATAGACGGAATGGGAGAAATTCTCCGTCAAAATATGCTGCGTTCCATTTCAGAAAAGAAAAATATTACCCTTGAGGTATTTATTAAATCCCTGGGAATAACCAATGTCGGAGCAAGAATTTCCGAGTTAATTGCCGAAAACTACCAGAGTCTTGACGAGATCATTTCAACATCACAAGAGCAATTCAATGAAATTCATGAAATCGGCCCGATCATTGCACAATCGTTGTACGAATACTTTCATGACGAAGAAAATATTCGTGTGATTAAAAAATTATTGAAATCAGGGTTTACTGTAATTGCTCCTGAAAAAAAATCTTTAACAGATTTACCGCTTAAAGGCGAAGTGTTTGTTTTTACCGGAACACTGACAGGTTTAAAAAGAGATGAAGCGCAAAAGCTGGTTAAAAAACTGGGCGCAAAAACCGGCGCTTCCATAAGCTCGCAAACAACATGTCTGGTTTACGGCGAAAATGCAGGTAGTAAATTAAAAAAAGCTGATGAAGCATCCATTAAAAAAATGTCAGAAGAAGAATTTATAAATCTTTTAAATCAGCTTTCTGGTGATAAAGGTAATACGTGATATATGCAAAATCTGGATTTTAAAAAGATTCAAAAAGTATTGCTCGTTGGAGCAGGCGGTAAAACGGGGTATTGGTATGCTCGACTTCTCATTCAAAATGGTATTGAGGTGTATGCCTTTGATCAAAATGAAAAAGTAGTTTATTCTGATGAATTATTAAATGATAAATTGTTTCACAAGGTTTCAGCAAAAGAGTTTAGCGATGCCGGTATTTTAGATAAAATTGATTCTGTAACGCTTTCTCCCGGCGTACCATTAAATCAGAATATATTTTTAAAGGCAAAAGAACAAAACAAATTTATTTTTTCAGAGCTGGAATATAGTTACAGCAAACTTGCAGACCGACACTGGATTTGCGTTACCGGAACTGACGGTAAAAGCACAACGGTAGCCCTGATTGAACATAGCTTAAATTCATTTGGTAAAGATGCCGTAAGCTGCGGAAATTTTGGACTTTCATTTTCAAAAATTGCATATGAAAAAAATCAATATGCAAAATATAAATACCTTGTTGCGGAATTAAGCAGTTACCAGCTTGAACTTTGTCGTAACCTGCAATCAGAAGTCAGCCTGTATTTAAATCTCGCGCCCGATCATTTAAATCGGTATAAAGATCTTGAAGAATACGGAAGGGTTAAATATCATATTGCAGAAACGGTAAAAGAAAACGGATTGTTCATTGTTAATAAAGAATTATTACCTGGCAACTCAAAATACTGGATTACAAACCACCCTTTTGAAAAGATTTCAAAATTATTAAATACATCATTTGTAGATACGCATCATATTGAATCCAGTCATTTTCAAATTTTAAATCAACAAATTGTTAAAAAGAAAAATAATGAAAACATACTTGCTTTAAAAAATTTAAAAATTCAAGGTCAGCACAATTATACCAATGTATTGTTTACCCTTGAAGTACTTGATTATTTTCATTGCACAGATAACGAAAAAATTGCCAAATCACTTTCAACATTTGAAAGTCTTCCTCATCGCTATGAGAAAATTTTTATAAAAAATCAGGAAGATAAAAATATTTATATAAATGACTCAAAGGCTACAACGACACAGGCTGCCGGCATTGCCATTCAAAACTCAAAAAGTCCGCTTTTTATTTTTATGGGAGGACGCTCAAAAGGCGAAGATTACCAGCCTCTGGCTTTGATCATTCAAAATCAGCAGGCCCATGTATTTTTATACGGTGAAAATAAAAAAGAACTGCATGAGGTTTTTAAAAAAAATAATGTCAATGTCATCGACAGCTATGAAACGCTTGAGTTGGCCTTTTATGGCGCTATAAAATACCAAAAAGAAAAAAAATTAACCGAAGTCACATATTTACTATCTCCGGCATCCACCTCATGGGATCAATATTCTTCTTTTGAAGAACGAGGGGAATATTTTAAAAAACTTGTACAATCCATTTAAAGAAGGATGAGGGGGCTTTTGGTAAGCAGCACCGTAGATTATTTTCTAAGCCCCCTGAAGCTGCGCCACGGTCGCAGCTTACCCCCAATGTTTTTTTACTGCTGTGCAAAAAGAAATTGACGAAACGATAATCTTTATTATAAATAATTTATGAAACATACGATAAAACACAATCCATCCTATGCCTTGCTGGATGTTGAGCTTTCACCAGGTGAATCCATTCAGGCGGAAGCCGGAGTAATGGTGTATATGAGCGATGATATTCACATTAACTCAATTCTTGGCGGCGGTTTTTTAGCTGCTGTTTTAAGAAAAATTTTAGGCGGAGAAAGTATGTTTTTTAACGTTTTTACCGCCAAAGAAAAACCTGTGAATGTTGGATTTGCGCCTGATCTGGCGGGTGATATATTTAAATTAAATGTAAGCGATACACCGGTTGTGATTCAAAAAGGTTCGTATCTTTGTTCTGAAACCGCGGTTTCATTAAAAACCCGTTTTGGCGGTTTAAAAAGTTTTTTCTCAAGCGAAGGCGTATTTTTACTGGAAGCCGGCGGCAGCGGTAGTTTATACTTAAGCTCGTACGGCGGTATCGTGGAAGTTAATGTCGATGGAGAATACATTCTCGATACAGGTCATATGGTGGCCTTTGAAAAAACTCTCGATTTCACAGTATCAAAAACCGGAGGCTGGAAGTCGACCATATTTTCAGGCGAGGGTTTAACCATGCGTTTTAAAGGACATGGTAAATTGTGGATACAGACCCGAGTTCCGAGAGGATTCATCAGTTGGCTGATGAGATTTCTTCCGTCATAGTAAATTAATAAGGTAATGATATGAAGATAGATATTAAATATAAACCAGGGTTTGCCATGGCCTGTGTAACGCTTGATGCTGACGATAAAATAAGAGCAGAGGCAGGCACCATGGTTGCCAAGTCAGCAAATGTAAATATGAAAACTGAAAAAGCCTCTCGCGGCGGCGTTTTAAAAAGTTTAAAAGCCGCATTTTTTGGAGGAGAATCTTTCTGGATGAATATTTTCTCAACAAATGGTACAAAAGGCGAAGTAAAACTTGCCCCGACATTACCGGGAGATATCATTCTAGAAGAACTGGACAATTCTACTATTTTTGTTCAATCAACAGGTTTTCTTGGAGCAGAAGATTCCATAGATATCGATACAAAGTTTCAGGGATTAAAAGGATTTTTTAGCGGCGAAAGTTTATTTTTTTTAAAATTAAGCGGAAAAGGAAAAGTTCTTTTATCGAGCTATGGTGGAATAGAAAAGCGAAATGTAAGTGGAAGTTTTATCGTCGATACCGGTCATATAGTTGCTTTTGATGAATCTTTAAACTATAAAATTGAAAAATTTGGAAGCTGGAAAAGCTTTTTAATTGGCGGAGAAGGGTTAGTGGCGAGATTTTCAGGGCATGGAAATGTATGGATACAGTCGCGCAATGTACCTCAATTGGGGCAGTGGCTTCGGGCTACCTTGCCGCCAAAGAAAAAATAATTATTATATGGAGGAATTATGAAACACGAACTCATTGGTAAACCTGATTTTCCAGTAGTAAAAATAACATTAAACGACGGCGAATGTATCGTTGCCGAAGCAGGGGCTATGGTCTCCATGACATCAAACATTGCCATTGAAACATCAGCCAGAGGCGGTGTAATGGGGTCATTAAAAAGAATGGTATTTTCCGGAGAAAGTTTTTTTCAAAATAAATTTACAGCAAATGGAGGTTCTGGTGAAATTATTTTTGCGCCAGAAACCATGGGTGATCTTCATTTTAGAGAATTAAAAAATGAAGCGCTGATTTTAAGCAGGGGAGCATATGTCTGCGGAAGCCCTGATTTAAAAATTGAGAGCAAATGGGGTGGTTTTAAATCTCTCTTTGGCGGTGAAGGTCTTATGTTTCAAAAAATAGAAGGAACCGGAAGTTTGTTTTTTTCAAGCTTTGGAGCCATTGAAGAAATTGTGATCAACGGTGAATATGTTATTGACAATGGCCATATTGTCGGCTTTGAGCCTTCTCTTGACTTTTCCATTGAAAAGGTCGGAGGTTTAAAATCACTATTTTTAAGCGGTGAAGGTTTTGTTTGTAGATTTAAGGGACATGGAAAAGCTTATATACAAACGCGAAATCACAGCTCTTTTGCGGTATGGGCTGATGGCTGGCGTAAAGTTGAAAGTCGACAATGAATTATAAAGCTACTTTATATTCCGAACAATTTACCGACGGAAAAGTCTCTGTTGAATTGCAATTATTTCATGGAGATTTATTGATTGCACGACATGATTCAGGAAGTGTTGAGTTTGATTTAAAAAATGCGAAATTAGTGGCAGGCGGTTTTGACAATAATATGTTGTACATTTATCCCGATCATAATGTGACATCACCTGCCATTTTAGTTCAAGATCTTTCGTTACTTAAAGAAATCAGCGCCAGTTCAAATGAAATTGTTCGTCAAAAGGCAATGCAGGCAACAGGAATTCAAAAAAAGAAAAAGTTTAATAAAATAGCCGGTATTATTCTTATTATTGTCTTTTTTTCAGGATTAATGTCAATAGCTTTTACTCAAAGCGCTGGAATTATTGTTAAACTAATACCCGTAAAATGGGATGAAAAAATTGGCGAACTTGGATATCCTTCTGCAATTGCATCGATGGCTCCCGGAAGTACGAAAATAGAAGATAAGTACGTACTTCAATCTATCGAAGAAATTAAAAACAGGCTCAGTGTTTCTTTAAAAAATACGCCATTTAAATATAACATCACGGTGTTAAAGTCGCCAGTTGAAAATGCATTTGCATTACCAGGCGGTAAAATTGTAATTTTTACAGGAATATTGTTAAAAGTTGATTCTCCTGAAGAATTAGCCGGAATCTTGGCACACGAAATCATGCATGTAGAAAAACGACATGCGATGAAACAAATTGTAAGCAGAATGGGGCTATCTGTACTTTTTCAAGTCATTGTTGGTGATATGGCAGATGCTGGTTCAGTAATTCTCGAAGTTGGTTCTGAATTACTCTCACTTGGATATAGCCGTAATATGGAAACAGAGGCAGATAAAGAAGGTATAATATTGCTTAGTAATGCAGGAATTCCTGCAGATGGAATGATTCAATTTTTTAAAAAAATGTCTGAAAATGAAAAAGAATTAAAATCGATGTCATGGTTATTAACTCATCCTTTATCAGAAAAAAGAGCAGATGAACTTGCAAAGATTTACAAAAAATATCCTCCGTTAAACGTTAAAAAGTTTTCTACCAATTGGAAAATTTTAAAATCACATTTAAAATAATTGTTTAATGATTAATTTTAATTTTTTTTATTTTCTATAAACTTCGGGTGTATAATTTTGTGAGGTATAAGTGTTGAAATTTTTTCTATTTTATTATTGTGTTTACACACATATAATATTTATAGTATAGATATTAAAACCTTTCCAGATATTATGGGGCTACATAAATTAGATTTTCCTGATGAATCATCTGCTTGGCAATAATTGAAAGAAAAAATAATTATCTAACCTTGTATAAATATAAAATATACAAACGTATTAAGTTAATATTTCCTATCAACACTTACAGCTCATAAGCGGGGACCTGCTATGTCATCTTCGCGGTGCTCGTGTTTTGCGTTTCTATTTTCCAGATTTAAGATTTGTATTAAACATTTTACTTTCTAAGCTAAAATCGAAACTGCCCAACCAAATTAAATTTGTTCTCCATTTAAACGCCCGATTTAGCACAGTTACAGATAAAATGTTTTGCTCTTGCATTGATTTTTGCAAGTCTATAAAAGCTTTACTTGAGCAGCAAACGTTAATGGCATACCATATTTTCATTATTTACAATATGGAAAATATTATAAATAATTGTAATTTTCAAGGAATTTATTCAGTTTATACCCTTCATTTGGTTAAATTCTTTTATTTTTCATTAAAAAATGGCAATTTTTAGATAAGTTACAATTAAAGGTTAAATAAATATAAAACTTATTTTACAGCCAGAGTAATTTATACATAAATACCCTATCTCATAAATCAAGATAGTCTAATGTTGCAAGAAGAGTTAAATAAACTGGAATATGATCAATTAAAAAGAATAGCTGAAATATGGGATATGCAAAAAATTCCATCAGATAAAAAGTCAATCATTCAATCCCTACTAACAATATCAATTGATGAATATTTTCTTAAAGGAGTGTTAGAAAAATTAACGCCATTACAGGTTTTAATATATTCAATCATTATTGAAAGTAAAAGTATTTTAACCTTAGGCGAAATATCTCGAAAAATTAAATTACTTCCAATAAACGTTGAAAAAGAACTGGCTGTTTTAAAACATCTCATGCTGGTTTATCAGCGAAAAAATCGAGAACGAATTACCAGTAATCTTGACAAATACTATCCATTTGAAGAAATAAGAAATGTTATAAAAATTGATACAAATGAAAATGGTCAAAAACTTCTTTATTCAATTGAAAAAGAAATTTCATCCGGAGCTATTGATGATTTTGATCCAAAATACGAAAAATTAATTGGAAAATTTGATGCTATTTCCGCTAAAGCAGCATATGCTGTAAGTGATGAATTTCTTGAAAAAATTATATCAGAATTAAGCGACGAAGAAATATTTTTATTAGATGAGGCTTTTTCAAACGGCGGCCTTATTGAAATTAATGCTGCGCGTATTGTAATGCAGGAAAAAAAGCTCCAACAGGAAAAAACATTACGAAGATTACATGGATTACAGGTTTTAATTGATACATATTATATTGATGAGAGGTTTGTGAGAGCTCTTATTATACCTTTAGAACTTTTTCAATATTTGAAAGTCAGTCCTGTTTTTCCAAAAGCCAGCGGAATAAAAGAACTGCAGCATAGAGTTATTTCTAACGAATTTGATTTTATTTTAAATATCAAGAAATTACTTTTATTTATATCGAATAAAGGTCTTACTCTGGCTCAATCTGAAAAAATAAAGCAGGCTGATATAAAAAAGAGCGAAGAATCGCTGATCGAGATGGATTTACGGCTATTTCCTGAAAAAAGTCAGGTGCATTTAATTGAAATTATACTTCCTTTCCTTAAACTTTTTAATCTTGTTGATCTGCGCGGAGAAGATATCATTTTATTAGAATCTTATGAGGAGTTTCTACAAAAAGATCCGCTCAGCACTCTTCATGATTTAATGGAAACAACAGCCGAAGCAGCTGAGAAGAGAATGGTAGGTAATGAAGTGTTTTTACCAATGGACGTTCCATTTTTTAAAAGAGACATTTTACAAAAATGTCTGGATATCATTCAGGCAGAAAAAGGTATTTATGTAAAGGTGCTGGTTACAACGTTGATACGAGAGTGGGTTGTACTTACACCTGAATTTAAGATTCGTAATTTTAAAAACATGTATCATGAGAGCCGCAGCGCAATTATATCATCATTATTTTACTTGAATATTTTTGGTTTGCTTGAGGTTGAATATCCAAAACGATTTATACGGTTATCGCCTTTAGGGATGTATTTTTTCTTTAATGAAGAATTGTCTCAAAATGACACTCCTGGAGCAATCATTGTAAACCCTGATGCAACGATTGTAGCAATGCCGGATCAACTATCGATAAACGGCCTGCATTTGTTAAAATCTTTTACAATTTTAAAAGACTATGATAAGGTTTATAATTTTCAAATAACGAAAGAATCGCTGCAGGAGGGCTTGTTACTTGGTAATAATATAAATAATTTTATCGAATTTTTAAATTTCAGTTCAAAAAACAGGGTACCGCAAAACGTACTATTTTTAATCAATGATTGGAGTGAAGTACTTCCTATTGTAAATATTGAAGAAGGTGTTGTACTTCTGGAAACTGGAAGTTCAAAACTAATGGAATCGCTTCTTGGACAAATTAAAGGTAAAAAAATAGTTAAAAAAGAACTTTCGGATACAGCGCTTATAATCTATAAAAACAAGGTTCAGGAAGTAATGGAAGTCGCTGAAAAACTTGAAATGATTGTTAAGTTAATCCGTTGATTCCAATAATTTAACTTAAGCGGTTTTTATTCTTCTTCTGATTTATTATCGCGGTTACTTTTGTTTTCAACAATATCATTTTTATTCTCATAACCGAATTTAATCACACCATCATGCAATAAAGACATTGCCTGTACAGATAGTTTACGTGTACGCATACTTTTAGGAACATCTACTTTGAAAATATGATCAACGAGGTCAAATGCAGCGCATGCAGCTTCGTATTTATTTCCTTTTACCAGATTTAAAACCTTTGTAATTTCCATTTCCTTCATTTTTGTATGCCTTTATTAATTTAACTTGATAGAATTTTAACTAAATCAACACTTGACATATGCTGTCAATTAGAATTTGCGCCCATGAGGATTCGAACCTCAGACCTCCTGATTCGTAGTCAGACACTCTATCCAACTGAGCTATGGGCGCTTGTTAATTAAACATTTCATGCTTAAACAATTAATTACAAAGTTTCGACTAAAAACACACGGTCAAGCAAAGAATCTACTATCTTTGATAAGGCGATTTTTTCTTTTTGCCTAAAGAGGTAAAAACAATATAATGTTATTATTAGATATATCGTTGATAAGGTTGACTCAATAATTAATAAACTACTTTCTGAAGGAATTTGAAAAAATAAATTTATCACAATGAAAAAACTATAAATAAAAATAAAAATAACTGAAATTAAAGCATTTTGAATTGATAGTAAAAAATACTTTGAATTTTTTGGATAATGCACTATAGCTGATATCCAAACTAAAAGTGTCGGTCCTGTCAGTAAAAAAAGTTTAATGTCTTTAATAAAATTATCAGAATTGTATTTATTTTTTGTTTCCATTTTTTAACTCTGTTCTTGTTTTCATGTTATGGGGCTGTCTAAAAAGTTTCACCGCAAAGGGGCGAAGGGCGCAAAGTAAAGAAATAAAGGGATTTTTCTTGTCATTTTCTTTAATTCCTTTGCGTTCTTTGCGTCTTCGCTGTTCAAATTTTGACTTATTCGACAACCCCGTGTTTTTATTTTCGGTTTTCCAATTTTTACTTGATTAACATCCATGCAATGATAATTTAATAAAATGGTTGACAGGTTGAATTAATCTATATTGAGTTCATTTAAGTGGCGTAGGCCGCTTTTTTTTTTCATATACCTTTTTATAGTATCAATAAGACTTGAGAATGAGAAAACTTGATTTAGAGTTTGACATAAGCGATGCAGCACTAATGGCGCTTGAAAAAGGGTTTAAGCTGTATGATATTAAACTTGTTCATGGAAAAAGTGGTCTAAAGGTCAGAGTTTTATTGGATAAGCTTGATGACCCCTGGGGAACACCAACTGTCTCTGATTGTGGGAAATTCGCCAAGGCTTTAGATTCCAGATTGACAAATTTAGTGAACATGGGTAAAATGTCAGATGATTATACTTTAGAGGTTTCTTCACCTGGTGCGGAGCGTGAGCTTGTCGGTAGTGATGAATGGGTACGTTTTAAAGATAAACCCATGAAGGTCAGATATAACATATCACCGGTTAAAGCAAATGCAAATATATTTTCTCTTGTCAGGTTAGATGGCGAAACCGTTTATTGGAAAAAAGCTGTCTTAAAAAAAGATAAAAAAAGTAAAAATGAAAAATTTAATGAAGAAATAGGTATTTTAATTAAAGATATTATTCAGGTAAAACTTTATCTTGATTTTTAAATTTAGATAAAAATTTATCCTATAGTTAACAGTGATGCACAGGTATCATTTTAAAGTCAGTACCCAGTGGGTCGATAGATGAAAGATTAAATGATTTGGGTGTTTAACTCGAATCTGCTAAGCAGCAGACGAGATTATTAAAATAGTTTAAAGAAATATATTGTAATTTTAAGAGGACATTATGGCTAGAATAAAAGCGGCGACAGGGGATTTAACAAAAAATATTTTTGATGCCGTACAACAAATTGTATCTGATAAAGGTTTTGATAGAGATGAGGTTTTATCAATCATTGAAATTGGTATGATTGCAGCTTACAAAAGAAAATATAAAACCAGTGAAAATGTAAGAGTTGTTATTGACAAAGAAAATGAACGAATATTTATAATTGCAAAACGTAGAGTTGTTGATGATGTCATAATGTCAGGTATGCAGGTTGGACTTGAAGATGCTCGTAAAATCAATCCAGATGTTCAAGTGGGTGATGAAATTGAAATATCGGAAAGTCCTGATGAGTTTGGTCGTATATCCGTTCAATCTGCTATGCAGGTCGTCGCTCAAAAGCTGAGATATCTTGAACAAAATAGAATACGAAATGAATACATCCATAAACTGGGTGAGTTGATAAACGGATATATTTTAAGAAAAAAAGGTGATACAGTATACATTGATTTAGGTAAAGTAGAAGCCATTATGCCGGTAAAATTTCAAATTCCTGGCGAAAGATACAGGGTAGAAGATAAAATAAAAGTTGTTTTACATACAATAGAAGAAGATCCTAAAACTCATATGTTAAAAGTTCTTGTAAGCAGGGCAGATAAAAAGTTTGTTCAAAAACTTTTTGAAATGGAAGTGCCAGAAATATATGATGGAATTGTAAACATAGTAAAAATTGGAAGAATACCCGGCATTCGAACAAAGGTAGTTGTAAGTTCACAGAGACGAGATGTAGATCCAGTCGGGGCATGCGTCGGGGTAAGAGGGGTTCGTATTCAGGCTATAGTTAGAGAGCTAGGCAATGAAAGAATTGATATTGTAGAATTTTCTGAAAATTCAAAAGATTTTATTAATAATGCACTGTCTCCAGTCGCTCCGACTCTGGTTAAAGTTGATTTTAATAATAAAGAAGCACTTGCCGTTGTATCGGACAAGGATTTATCTCTTGCCATCGGGAAAGATGGTTCAAATGTGAAATTGGCTTCATCTATAACTGGTTTTAAAATTGATGTAAAAAGTGAATCACAGTTTTCAACAGAAATGGCTTCACCCGAGGCCCGTGGAAGACTCGATGATTTGTTTGCTGTTAAGGCGGAAGAAACTCATACTGGAACTCCATTAACGGATTTGCCTGGTTTAACGCGTCGTATGTGTAAAATTCTTGGTGATTCGAATATCCGTTATCTTGAAGATTTGATTAATCTTGAAGAGGAAGATCTTGTCGGTATAGAAGGTATAGGAGAAGCTACAGCTAAAAAAATAATGGAAATTATCTCTGAAAACGTAGAGTTTGAAGAAACTGACGACGCCGCCGACGACGACGACGACGAAGAAATTGAAGAAAAGAACGATGATGAACAATCTGTGGAGAGCACGGAAAATAAACCATAAGAGATATTAATGTCTGAAGAATTTAAAAAAAAGAAAAAGTTAATTATAAAAAAAACTGGCGGCGGCGAAACTATTGCTGAAAAAATAAATCGTCAAAAGCGAGAAAAAGAGGCAGAAATAAAGAAAAATGCCAAAATTCAAGCTGCTCCAGCAGTTATTCAGAAAAATAACACTCCAGATACAGGAATATTTCCACCAGTTGCGCCAACAGTTATTGAAGAAAACAAAGATGCTGTTGTACCTGAAACATCTCAGGCTAAAGCTGCCAGAGAAAAAGAAAAAAGTGATAGAAATAAATATCAGTTTAGAGAAGATATATTAAAGAATGAAGAACATAAAAAATTCTTCATGAAGCAACAAACTCATGGAAAAGGTTCAACGGGTCCTACAGAAGGTGTTCTTTCATCGTCAGTACCAAAAGAAATAAAAATTACAGAATACATACAAGTCGGGGAATTGGCAAGAAAACTTAATATAAAAACATCGAACATAATTGCCAAATTAATGCACATGGGTGTTATGGCTACGATTACGCAATCAATAGATGCTGAAACGGCAACTCTCGTTGCTGCTGAATACGGATGTCGAGTACAATTGGTGTCTTTGTATGAAGAAACTTTAATTGAAGAGGAAGTTGATAAAGAAGACGAATTACAGCCCAGACCGCCCGTAGTTACAGTGATGGGGCACGTAGATCATGGCAAGACAAGGCTTTTGGACGCATTGCGTAAAACAGATATTGTTTCACAGGAAGCCGGAGGTATTACACAACATATCGGAGCTTATCAGGTGCAAACAGCTCGCGGTAAAATTACATTTTTAGATACGCCAGGACATGCTGCTTTTACTGCGATGAGAGCAAGAGGTGCACATGTAACCGACATTGTAATTTTAGTTGTAGCAGCAGATGATGGTGTTATGCCTCAAACTATTGAAGCAATTAAACACGCTCAGGATGCCAACGTTCCTATAATTGTTGCGGTAAATAAAATTGATTTACCTTCTGCTAATCCAGAACGAATTCTTCAGCAATTAACACAGTATCAATTAGTTCCAGAAGAGTGGGGCGGTACAACACCCGTTGTTCATATTTCAGCCTTAAAAGGTACAAACCTTGATAAACTTGAAGATGTGATTTTAACAACTGCTGAGATGTTGCAGTTAAAAGCAAATCCGAATAAAAAAGCCGTCGGCACCGTTATTGAAGCGATGCTTGACCAGGGTCGCGGACCAGTAGCTACTATTCTTATATCCAATGGTACGTTAAAGCAAACTAACTCTTTTATTGTAGGTATGGAAAGTGGTCGTATACGAGCCATGTTCAATGACAGAGGACAAAAAATCACTGAAGCCGGCCCGGCAACCCCGGTTGTTATTCTCGGTTTAAACGGTGTTCCCAATGCGGGAGATCCATTTCATGAGATGGATTCAGAAAAAGAAGCAAAAGTTATCATGGAAAAACGTCAAGATTTAAATCGACAGCAGCAGGCGCAAAAAATTAAAAAAGTCAAGCTTGAAAATTTAAACCAAATGATCATTGACGGAAATGTAAACGCTTTAAAGATTATCATTAAAGCTGACGTGAGAGGTTCTGTAGAGGCAATTCAAGAGTCTCTTGAAAAATTATCGATACCCGATGTTCGTGTACAGGTAATTTTCGGCGCAACTGGTGAAATTTCTGAATCTGATGTAATGCTTGCCTCGGCAGGCAAAGCCATGATCATTGCATTTAATACCAAGGCAAATGCCAGAGTACGCGAAATAGCAGACAGAGAAGGCGTTGAAATTAAACATTACAATATCATTTATCAGGTAATTGATGATATTAAATCAGCATTAACTGGTATGTTGGCGCCTGAAATTACCCAGGTAGTTACCGGCGATATGGAAGTTAGAGAATGTTATAAAATTTCAGCTCTAGGTACTGTTGCAGGTTGTATGGTTAAGTCAGGATTTATAAAAAGAAACAGCAAGGTACGTGTAACCAGGAAAGGTGTTGAAGTTTTTCACGGCGGCATAAAAAGTTTAAAAAGATTTAAAGACGACGTAAATGAAGTTAAAGATGGTTTTGAATGTGGAATTATGCTGGAAGGTTTCAATGATATGGAGCCTGGCGATATTATTGAAGCTTACGAAAGTCAGTCAAAAGAAAGAACACATGAAGATGCTGTTCAAAAAGAAAAGCAAGATAAAAAAGCTGCTGCTTCCAGTTCAACAGATGTGGAGTGATACAAGATAAAACCTGATGAATGAAACCAAGCGAAAGAAAACAGAAAAACAAATTTTACGACTTGCAGCTGAAATTACATACCGAAAGTTAAAAAACGTAGAAATAGGTTTGGTGACATACACTTCGTGCGAATTGTCAATTGATGGAAGTCATGCAGATATTTCTGTATCAGTTTTTGACAGTGAAAACGATAATGGCAAATCAATTAATTCATTAAATCGAGCAGCAGGATTTTTTAGAAATTTAATCGGTAAAAGCATGGGTTTAAGGAATGCACCTGAAATTCGATTTATTCTTGATACTTCCTATGAAAAAATGGAAAAAATAAATAGTCTATTAGACGGTGATAAATAGCTTTTTTATATCATACATCTACATATTTAAAAGATGCTCATAACTTATTATTCAATAAAAGGGGGGCAATGAAAATAATAGAAGTGGAAATTACATGCACCCCCTGCCTTCGGCCGTTTCCGTCCTGCGGCACCCCCCAAAGAAAGATTAAAAAATATTGATCATTAAGTTATAAATATTTCATTTATTATTGCCAATTTATTTAAAATTATTAATGTTAAACGGTATGATTAATAAAAAAGACAAAATATTAATTGTAGATGATTCATCGACAAATATTGAAATTTTAACAATGTTTTTATCAGGCAGTTACACAATTTATACATCGAAAGAAAGTAAAAAAACTTTTGATATCGCAAAGAAATACAATATTGATTTAATCCTTCTTGATGTAGAAATGCCGGAATTAAATGGTTATGAAGTCTGCAAAATTTTAAAAGATGATCCTGAAACAGTAAATATACCTGTGATATTTGTAACTTCAAAATGTGATCCTGAAGCTGAAGAAGAAGGTCTTCAGGCAGGTGCAATTGATTATGTTACGAAACCATTTAGTCATGCTATAATAAAATCCAGAATAAAAAATCATTTAAAACTAAAAAACTATCAGGATACACTGAAAGAATTATCCATGCGTGACGGATTAACAGGTTTGTTTAATAAAAGAAAATTTGAAGAAACCATAAAAAAAGAATTTCTGAAAGCTGCACGAGAAAATACAAAATTATCATTACTCATGATTGATATTGATTTTTTTAAAAAGTATAACGATCATTATGGACATTTAGAAGGAGATATTTGTCTAAAGTCAGTTGCCCTTGCAATAGACAATGTATTTCAAGGAACTACCGGTATAGCTGCTCGCTTTGGAGGAGAAGAGTTTGTATGCCTTCTACCCGATTCCGATCAAAAAGATGCTATTTTTATATCTAAAACTATTTTAAAGAATATTAAAAAACTAGGTATACCGCATAAAAAATCAACAGTATCAGACATAGTTACAATTTCTCTTGGCTGTGTAACAATGGATTTTATTGACGAAAATATGCTATTTTCTGATTTTCTTGTTAGAGCAGACCAACTTCTATACAAAGCAAAAGAATCTGGACGAAACAGAATTTGTTCAGGATTGTTTAAAGTTAAATAAAAGCAATTTATTCAACCGGAAATTGTAAATAGGTTCTCAGTAACAAATGTGCGGCAAGCGAATCAATTTTTTGTTTTCGTTCTTTATATTTTTTAGGACTTGTTTTTTTACCACCTTTGTTTTTAACATAAATTTGTCCCGCCTCTCTTGAAGTGTAACTTTCGTCTTGAAGGATAATGTTAAAAGAACCCATCGAAGCCAATTTGTTTTTAAATGTAAGTATTTCTTTCTGCAGATTTGTTTGTTGTTCCAAATAAGCATATGGAAAACCTAGAATGATTATATCTGGATTATATTCTTTAAGAATATCTGAAATTGAATTCCACAAACTGGAATCGTTGATGATTTGGTCCAGGCTTGAAATCACAAGCTGACTTTCATCGGTGACAGCCATTCCAATTTTTTTTCGACCGTAATCTATGGCTAGAATTCGTCCCATTTTAGTAAAATATTGTGTAACTTATTTATTCATTTTTACTTTAGAAGCTTTTACGAGGTCAGGTAAGTAAGTGAGAGCAGAATTAATTCTGTGCATCTCTCGAACTTTTCTGCCAGGAATTCCAAAGTAAGTATGATGCGGCAATGTATCTTCTTCAATTCCAGTAAAAGCGAGAATGATGCTACCTTCAGCAATGTTAACGTGGTCGCGAATTCCACATCCACCGGCGAGAATGGCATTATCACGTACTTTAACTGAACCTGCAAGGGAAGCTTTTCCGGCAATATAAACATTTTTTCCAATGATGCAATTGTGGGCTATTTGAACTTGATTGTCTATTTTTGTATAATCTCCGATCACTGTGGATTCAATGGTTGATCTGTCTATTGTCGTGCAAGCGCCTACTTCCACAAAATCGCCAAGAACAACGTTTCCAATTTGTGGAATTTTATAACGTCTACCATTTTCATCGATATAACCAAATCCGTCAGCGCCAATTACCGCGTTTGGATAAACTATACAGTGACTGCCAATAATGCTATGTCGGCCAATAAATACTCCAGAGTGTATTGTAGAGTTTTTAGAAATTTTGGTGAAAGGTTCAATCACAGCATTTGCGTATAAAATACAGTTTTCTTCTATAATTACGCCTTCTCCAATATAAACACCTGGTGCAATCGTCGTATTATTACCGATTTTAGCTGTCGGATGAATGAAAATACCTTGATTAACAAGGTTTGAAATATTTAAGTTAAAGTATTCAAGTAACTTGATAAAATCCAGACGTGGATTATCGCCTGTCATGATTGCGTGAGAGAAGTGAACTGAAACATTTTTATCGCCAAGTATGATACTATTTGGGTTAATATTTAACTGTGAAAGCAAAAGTTTTTCAGATTTTACATAATAAATACAGTTATTTTGAAAACTTAAATTGTTTTGATCGAGATTATTAAAATCACCAATGTGTTCAATTAAAGTTTCCGGATTACCTTTAAATTCACATTGTAGAATTTTAGCCAGTTCATTTAGTTGAATATTGGTCTTAATGTGACGATTCATTTTAAAATGAAATTTTATAACCAATTCTTGATTCGACAGGGTTTATATCGATGATTATATTTTTCAATGTAGATTTAGGAAGAACAAAAAATAACGCCATACCAACTCCAATACCTGCATAGGAGCCATAACCAATTCCGTTTAAAATGCTATTTATATTTTTAGTAGTAGAATAGGGGATTAAACCTGCCAAACCACCAATCATTGCGCCGCCAACAACGCCATACCAGGTGTATTTTAAAAGATCGCTGCCAATAAGCGGGTTATGAACTGAGTTTTCAATCAAGGCAACAATCACACCTGTTACAGCTCCGGCGGCTCCTACGCCTCCTGCTGAAATGTAAAGAGGCGTTAAATTATTACTTGTTGTGTAAAATGCAAGACCTCCACCCATACCCATGATTCCGCCGGTTAATAATCCATAAAACAAGTAATCAGCCACACGATCTGTTGGACTATCATCATAATTGACATCTTTAAACTCCTGCATTAAACCGGGATTTTTTAAAATATTACCATTTGTTTTAGTTTTTGTTTTATTTTTACTTGTAGTTTTTTCTATTTTTTTTTCAGATGTATCTTCTAATTTACCGGATTTATGAATGGATTCAGATTCTACTTCGTTGGCCGATTTTTTATTTGTATCAGATTCAGATTTAACATTTATATCTGTTTTGTTACTATTTTTTTCTGTTTTGACTTTAAAATTATCATTTTCTTTTAGTTCAACTGATTCTTCAGCTTGAATCATTGAAAATTGATTAAATAAAAAAAAAGTTAATAAAAGTAATACGGTTTTAATTTTTACACCCATTGTATGGTATCTTCTCAAAAAAAAAACTAACTGAAAAGTAAATAAAATATGACATTTTTAATAATCTGTAGTTTTAAAATTTTATGATTTCATTTTATAACATAAAATATAATAATTTCTATAAAAAACTAATAGTTTTCTTTATTTCGTTTATTATTTAGATTTTTTAACTTCCCTTCAGCGCGTACTGGCTGTAATTTTCCAAAAACAAATTTTGCTTTTTGCAAAACATGTAAAAACAAGACAAGTATTCCTGATGAAATATAAAACAATAAACACATTAAAATTGTGAGGTACCAGCTGAAATAATACATTGCTGAAAATAGTGCAGTAAAAAGGAAAATTAATCTAAAGATTGTAAAATGTTGTTTAAATTGTATCTGTGGTTTGCTGTATCGTATATTGCTGGACATTAAAATTGCCAAAATAAGATATAATATTATCACAGGTAACGCCGGCAAAGGGTATACTTTATAAACAATTCCAATTAAAGCTAAAGTTGCACCTGCAATTGGGGATGGTAGACCAACAAAGCTTTCTGGTCGACTGTCTACATTAAATCTGGCAAGCCTGAAAGCTGCGCTAATTGGATATATAGATGCTATAATTACGCTAATTAAAGGAAGCTCAAAAAAATTAACAGAAGTTTGAATATCATGCAGAAACATTGTATAAATAAGCACTCCTGGAGCTATTCCAAAAGTAGTAAGATCTGCCAAAGAGTCAAGCTGCTTACCAATTGGACTTTCTACATGTAACCATCTGGCGACCATACCATCAAACCCATCTACAAAAACAGCGCTCAATATCAAAAGACTGCTGATAAAATAAATATTTTCAACTGGGTATTTTAAGGGTGCAGCGGCATGGCCGCAGAGTAAAATGGAAAGAAAACCAAGCGCTAAATTGCTAAGAGACATTGCATTTGGAATCCACGCTTTTATAATCATACAAGGTTGAATATTTTCTGTTTTAATCGTTGACAATCATTTTTTATTTTACATAATTTAATTATGGCATGGATTCAAATCCTGAGTCTAATGATATTTAATATTTTAATCAAGATTCATTTTACTCTTGCAGGCAAGTGTTTTTTACGAAACACATCCACACAATCTTAAATTAAATGGATTATATATGAACGCATTAACTAAAATAAACATTCCAGGCGCTCAACCTTTTTACAGGGGAAAAGTTCGTGATTTATATGACCTTGGCGACAAAATGGTCATGGTAACCAGCGATCGTTTATCAGCCTTTGATGTGGTCTTTAACGAAGGAATTCCGGATCGTGGAAAAATCTTGACACGAATTTCAAATCACTGGTTTTCAATTTTACCTGTAAAAAACCATATTTTGGAAACTGATGTTCGTAAAATGCCGTCTTCATTTGCATCACAGGCAGAAATGCTTTCAGAACGAACTACAATGGTAAAAAAATGTAAACGAATAGATTTTGAATGTATTGTACGCGGTTATTTAATGGGCAGCGCTTATGCCGAATATAAAGAAACCGGTATGGTAAGCGGCGAATTTTTACCATCCGGATTAATGCAGGGCAGCAAGTTACCCTGGCCAATATTTACTCCAAGTACAAAGGCCGATACAGGGCATGATATAAATATCACCTATAAAGAGATGGAACAAAGTCTCGGTCAGGATTTATCAGAAAAATTAAGAGATAAAAGTCTTGAGATTTTTACATTTGCATCTCAAAAATTATCAGAAAAAGGTATTATACTAGCTGATACCAAGTTTGAATTTGGTATTGAAGATAATAATGGCGAAAATGAAATTATTTTAATAGATGAAGTACTAACGCCTGATTCTTCACGATATTGGAGACAGGTTGAATACGAAGAGGCCATAAAAAATAATCTCCCCATACCCAGTATGGACAAACAAATTGTACGCGACTATTTAAATACATTAAAGTGGGACAAAAATCCACCGCCGCCTTCGATACCAGACGAACTTATTGAAAAAACAAAAAACAAATATTTAGAAATTGAAAAGGTTATATTATGCATTACCAGGGAAAAGTAAAAGTCAGGTTTAAAAAATCAGTGCTGGAGCCTCAGGGTAAGGCAGTAGAGCTTCAGTTAAAAGAAACTCATCATTCGGGAATTCGGGAAATTCGGGTCGGTAAATGGATTGATGTTTTAATGGATGCTGATTCTGATAAAGACGCTCTTGACAAACTCCAAAAACTTGCAGATGAAGTGTTGTTTAATCCAGTGATGGAAGTATGTGAAATTGAAGTTGAAAAAGTATGAGCGTTTTAAACAAAAAAATTAAAGCCGGTATTTTATATTTTCCAGGAACCAATTGTGAGCAAGACTTGATTCATGGACTTGAAAATGTATACGGCATTAAAACAGAACTTCTCTGGCATACTGAAAGTTTTCATACAGATCATGATATTTATTTTGTACCCGGCGGTTTTTCCTACGGAGATTATCTTCGAAGCGGCGCGCTTGCGGCTAGATCCATCAGTATTCGTTCATTAAAAGAAGCTGCGATTAAAAATAAAATGATAGTTGGTATCTGCAACGGTTTTCAAATCTTGACCGAAACCGGTCTTTTACCGGGAGCTTTAATTAGAAATGAAAAATTAAAACACATTTGCAAATGGGTAGATCTTAACGCTGTCGGTAAATGGAGTAAACAAATTGAAAAACCATTTAAACTTCCAGTTTCACATTCTGAAGGAAATTATATCGCTCCAGCAGATATCATAAAACAACTCATCGATGAAGATCGTATTTTAATGAAATATGCTGATAATGTTAATGGCTCTACCGAAAACATAGCCGGTATCACCGACGCAGCAGGACGTATTGTCGGTCTAATGCCGCACCCGGAAAGGGCGCTTGAGCCAACCAAAGATTTTACATATACAAACAATACCCCAGGAAAATATTTTTTTGATACTTTATTGAAAATGATATGAAAGCAACCGTAGTGGGCATTTACGGAGCTTATTACCAGGTCAGACCTGAAGGTGAACATTTCTCAAGAAAAATAATTCTGGCAAAAACCAGGGGAAAGCTTAGGCTTGAAAAAAAAACAACTTCGTATTTAGAGCCAAGAGAAAGACACCTTTTAACCATTGGCGATGTGGTAGAAATCCAGGTAGACGACGGTGAAAAAGATGAAGCAAACATCATTGAACTTTATCCCAGAAAAAACAGTTTTCAAAGAGCAACGATTTATCAAAAACAAACTCTTGGAGCAAATTTAACGGCAGTCATTATGATATCTTCAATGGACTGTCCTGTGATAAATGGAGGTCTGCTGGCAAGACTTCTAGTTGAGACAGCCCTTTGTAAAATCAAGCCGATATTGATTTTAAATAAAATGGACTTTCATGATAAAAACAAAAAGACAGAATATATACATGCGCTTGAAATTATGCAGTATTTCGAAAAACAAAACTTCAGAGTTTTTTACGAATCTTTTAACAATGGCATCAGTAAAAAATTACGAAACGAGATAACTCCAGGGCGTTATCTCGCTTTTGGCGAATCCGGAGTAGGTAAAAGTACATTCATCAATCAAATGCTTGGAAAAAAAATTCAAGCAACAGATATGACTGAAATTGTATTAAAAGGACGGCATGTAACGACAAATCCTGTTTTGTATGAAATGGAAGGTTCAATTGAATTGATTGATGTACCAGGTATTCGCGAGTTTGGTTTAATGCACCGCACAAAGTTTGAAATTGCTTCAGGATTTCATGAATTTAATGACATTAAATGCCGCTTTGATAATTGCCTGCATCTTGACGAACCTGATTGCGGGGTAAAGTTGTCATTACAACAACATGATTTTCCTCAATTTAGATATGAACAGTACTGCAACATCATGAAGTCCATGCTTGAAAACTGGAAACCCAGAAGAGGCGATATGAGAAACCTTTCTTAAAAAATTTTAATATTTATAGGGGCGTAGCACGCCCCTGAGGCAAAACATGGTTCTGCCTTACCCCACGCAAGATTTTATAGAAATGTAAATTTATATTATAATTATGCAGCTCAATAGTTGTTTAAATCAAATAACAATAATTTTTTTAATTATCTTAACTTGAATACTTTTACAATTGACAGTCTGTCCAGTTATACAATTTGGACTATCACATTTTCGGGATGTAGCGCAGTGGTAGCGCATCAGTTTTGGGAACTGAGGGTCGCTGGTTCAAGTCCAGTCATCCCGAAATTATTTTTTAAGAGCGCCAGTAGCTCAGCTGGATAGAGCAACGGCCTTCTAAGCCGTCGGTCAGAGGTTCGAATCTTCTCTGGCGCAGAAATGAAGTCATATGAAGGGTTGGCCTGAAGGATGGCTTCATAACCTGAAAATGTAAAATTCTCATTTTCAGGAAAAATGGTGGTCGTAGCTCAGTTGGCAGAGCTCAGGATTGTGATTCCTGCGGTCGCGGGTTCAAGCCCCGTCGACCACCCAGCTAATTGATGTTTGACAGCGGGTGTTGTAATTTATTTTTATCCGTTGTGTCGAAAGTACAAAAAGTATGATCGATAAAATAAATGAAAGCGCCCGTAGCTCAGCTGGATAGAGCGTCGGACTTCGAATCCGTGCGTCGGGGGTTCGAATCCCTCCGGGCGCATAGAGAGTATTTTAGCGAGCGTGGTGAAATTGGTAGACACGCCAGACTTAGGATCTGGTGCCGCAAGGCGTAGGGGTTCAAGTCCCTCCGCTCGCAGTTGGTTTTATAATCGCGGGAATAGCTCAGTGGTAGAGCACCTCCTTGCCAAGGAGGGGGTCGCGGGTTCAAATCCCGTTTCCCGCTCATTCTTGTTCAATAATTTTTTGTCAAAATACAATGGGCAGCGCTATATTTACAAAGAAGCGTATGAATATTTTGACAGGCTGCATTTGTTCATGATGCAGAATATCATTTTGTTTTTGATTATGATTAACATTGTGAGTTGTAAGCAAAATAATTTATTTAATTCCAGTCAAAAAAAAGTTTATCATCTGGCTATTAAAGAAAACATAGAATCGTTTGATCCTGTAAACAGTGTTGATGAAACTTCCGGAATCATTTTAAATTTACTTCACCGAAACTTATACACAACAGATGTCATGGGTAATGTGATCAACGATCTTGTAGAAAGTTCTTACATTGCTGTTGATTCTGTATATGTCACTATAAAACATGGAATATATTTTAATGATACTTCTAAAGCCGAGCTAACTGCTGAAGATGTCGTATACAGTCTTTTAAGATTAAAATCATCAGCTCGTCAACCATGGACTCTCGACAAGATCGTCGATATCAGAGCTGTAAATCGATATGGAGTTGTATTTATTATAAATAATGTAAATGAAAATCTATGGCAAAGGCAAAAGTATTTATTGAGTCTACCTCAATGTGCCGTTTATTCAAAAGCTGATAACGTTAAAAATAATCAATTTTCAGGCGCTTCAACATTTTCAGTGACAGATTTTCAACAAGGATCAGTTGAATTGAGCAGTTCATTAGGTTTTAAACTTGATTATAAAGTTATTTCTTCCGATTCCAGTAGATGGTTTTATTATCAACAAAACCTTTTGGATGTTTACGAAGCCGACGGTATTTTTCGATTTTTAAAAAATAATAAAACAACATATGATTCAATAAATGTTACCGAACCGATCGTAATGTATGCCGCGATAGTTTCTGATGAAAAATCCTTGTTAAATGATCGCGCATTTCGACAGGCACTAAATTATAAATTTGACCGAAAAAATGTTACCTCAAAGATTCTAATGAATTCATACCAGCCCGCAGATTATCCTGTTCCTGATATTTTAAACGGCACCTTGCCGGAGTTTTACCATTATGATGAGAAATACAATTGCACAAATTTTCATAGTGACGAAATCATCAATATTTATTCTCCATCAGATCGGGATCGTCAATTATCAGCGATGGTAATTAAAAGCGTTTTGCACGATTGTAAAATTACATCCAGGATTAAAATTGTTGATTTGTCAACTTTGCTGAAAATTAACAATGAAAAAAGAACCGGTATTTATTTATTGAAATGGATAGCTGACTACCCGCATGCTGAAAATTTTATTGTTCCTTTATTTCATAGTCGAAACTCAGGCTCCGGCGGAAATCGCTCTTACTATAAAAACGAAAAATTAGATTATATAATAGATAATGCTGGTGTAACATCGCAAAATCTGAAGGCTGTTGAAGAAATGATCAGAGACGATGCCCCGTGGATATTTATAGGATTTTCAAAAAAGCAATATTATGTTAATAGAGAAAAATCCATTCAACTTCCGATGATGTACACCGGTTGGAATGAAGAGGTTTTCCAATATCGCTAAAATATGTTAGAAAATATTTTTAAAATAATGTGTAAGCTTAAAAACTTAAAAATGAGATTATTTATAATAATGAATTTTAAAAAAACAGGGAGTTTATAATGGATAAAGAAAAGAACAAAAATGTAAGTAAAGAAGAAAAAAATACAGGTAACGCACAGGAATTTGCTTTTGAAGCCGAGATGGATCAATTGATGCATCTGATTATACATTCGTTGTATACTCACAAAGAAATTTTTATGCGTGAGCTTATTTCTAATGCATCAGATGCTCTTCAGAAAATTCGATTTATAGAATTAACAAACACCGAGATCCTCGGAGCTGGAGAAGAATTAAAAATTAACATTGAAATGGATGAAAAAAAGAACCAGCTCATCATTCGAGACAACGGAATCGGGATGTCAGAAGATGAACTTAAAGCAAACATCGGAACAATTGCTAAATCAGGTACGCTTAAGTTTTTAAAAGAAGCAGCTGCGAAAAATGAAAAAAAAGAAAATATGGATTTAATTGGTCAATTTGGCGTAGGCTTTTATTCTGTTTTTATGGTAGCAGAAGAAGTACGTGTTCGTACTAAATCTGTTCATCCATCCGAAAAAGCTGTCGAATGGAAGTCGAAGGGAACTGGAAAATACACAATTACTCCCATTGAAAAAGCTGATCGTGGAACTGAGATCATTATCCAGTTAAAAAGCGAGGATAAAGAGTATACCGGTCAGTATCAGGTAAAAAATATCATTCAAAAATATTCCAACTTTGTTGAGTTTCCCATTTATCTTGGCGAAGAACATGTTAATAAATCTTCTGCGCTTTGGCGTAAAAAACCATCAGAAGTAAAACCAGAAGATCTTAACGAATTTTATAAATTTATCTCACATGATTTTAATGATCCCCTTGGCCATATTCAGGTTAATGCAGAAGCGCCGCTTACCTATAGCGGACTTTTATTTATACCAGAAAAATCAACAGGTGACATTTTTCAAAAACCGGATGATTTTCATGTTCATTTGTATGTAAAAAAAGTGTTTATACAAAATGACTGTAAAGATCTTTTACCGCCGTACCTGCGATTTTTACGAGGAGTCGTTGATTCAGAAGATTTACCTTTAAATGTTTCGCGCGAAGTTACTCAACACAGCGCTGTACTTGGTAAAATTAAAAAAGCGCTTACGTCAAAAATTCTAAAGTTACTTGAAGGGTGGGCTGAAAATGATAAAGAAAAATATTTAAAATTTTATAAAAACTTTTCAAGTATCATGAAAGAGGGCGTTGAATCTGATTATGAAAATAAAGACAAGCTGATCAGTTTGTTAAGGTTTAAAACAAGCGCTCTAAATGACGGCGAATTTACAAGCTTTTCAGAATACGTAAGTCGCTTAAAGCCAGGGCAAGATAAAATTTATTACATCGCAGGAAGAAATCTGGATGCTTTAAAATCAAATCCAAATATTGAATATTTTGCCAATCAAGGTTTTGAAGTATTGTACATCACCGATATGATCGACGAATACCTCATGCCCGTAATTGGAAAGTACCAGGACATGGAGATTATACACGTAGAAAAAGCGGAAGTCAAAGCTCCAGAAAACGACAATTCTGAAAAAATTGACGAAACAGTTAAAAAGGATTTCATTGGAAGAATTAAGGATATTTTAAGTGATAAAATAGACGAAGTCAAGGAAAGTAATCGACTGGTTTCAAGTCCATGTTCGCTTGTGAGTAATAAGGGAGCGTTAAATCCTCATATGGAACAAATGATGAAAATGATGGATCCGAATTATAAATCAGCTAAAAAAAATATGGAAATCAACCTTTCCCATCCTTTAGTTAAAAAACTAATAGCTATTCATGAAAGAGAACCTAAATCTCAGGAACTTGAAAGTACTGTAAATACCATATTCGAAGCTTTATTGCTGCTTGAAGACAAGCTGGATAATCCCAATAAACTGGTTGAAAAATTATTTTCGTATATGGATCAATCTCTAGTTTAAAAAACTACTTAGTAAGCGTCCCAAAAACCATCTATGGATTTTTAAGACGCACGCTTAATTTAAAATAAAAGCTGCATCGACCCGATATAAATTTGTATATTGGGTCTAGAATTAAATTTTGAAACTTGTATTTAAACAATAACTAACTCATAACGTATTAATTTTATTATAACGTTTTACTAAAAATTTTAATTGTTTAGCATTTTTGCTTTACAATTGGAAATTAAATGTGTATGATGTATTAATATGCAAGAAAATATTTATGATATATACGCAAAACCTGAAAAAAACAGAATTTATATGAAACTTAAAGGTTTTTTTCGAGATGAGCAGGTTAAAGAGGCTAGTGACAAATTTTTATCAGAACTGGAAAAACTACAACCTAATTTTGATATTATAAATGATATTTCAGAATTTCGACCGGCCACAGCAAAAGGAGCTCAAATTATCAAAGATGCTCAAATTAAAGTTGCTCAAAAAGGCATTAAAAGGTTGGTACGCATTGTTGATAAAAGCGTAAGTGGATTGTTGCAATTTAAAACTACTGCTAAGGAAGCCGGTTATGACGGTATTGCTGTCTCTTCTTTAGAAGAAGCCATTAAATATTTAGAATCAAATTAGAGTACATTATGTAAAAATATTCTTGTTTATAATATTATCAAGAAATATTTAATTTCATTTTTTTGTAACGTTAATATGTGCTGAATCTTTTTAAATATTTTAAAATTAATTTAAACATTATTTAACTACGATAAAAATACTTTACGCGTAATTTACCCATTATTATTTAAATTATGAAATTGATTCATGAAAAAGAAACCCGAAAGTTTCAAACATTAACAGACGATGCACGAAAAATGCACATGATTGAAAAATATTTTATCAATAAACCTTATTTCTTGAAAAATGATAATACTGGCGGATTTATTACCGGAATTAAACTAGAAGAAAAGTCCAGGGTTATTGTTGATACAAAATTAAAAGTATCAAATGAAATCACTATGTATAGTTTGTTTAAAAAATATATTGAATTCCATGGAACTGTAGAAGAAACAGTTTCACCTGAAAGATACAGAATTCATATTCAAGCCGTCAATGTTGCGGTTGATGAAAGAAAACATATTCGTAAGTTAGTAGATTTTAATGTAGTCAGCATTGGTAATTTAAGAGTATCTCGTAATGTCATCAATGCTTCATTATTTAATATACCGACTTCAGTTAAAGTTCACTTAAAACAATACCAGCAAATGCTTACAAAACACGCCGATGAAGTGATTGTTGATGTTTTTGATAAAACAAAAGAAAAGCATGAAATTGTAAGAAAAACCTGCAAAATATTATATATAAAAAATACAGGTGATGAAAAATCATATGAGTCTGACGATCCAGAAAAATTTATAAACTATTTCAAATCAACGGACAGTGAGTTGACAGACTTAATGAGAGAATATAAAGATAAAAAAATTGTTTCAGAAATGATCGTTCCTATTATTTATACTGGGCACGATGGTATTCCAATACCTCTCGGCTATATTCAATTGATTTCAAAAACAAAACCCATCGACATAGGTCAGGCAGATGTTTTACTTAAAACAGGAGCTGAAATCGTTCAAAAAATGCGCGATTCTAACACGGTGATGATTAATGAACGACAGAAAATTGTTAATATTTCAAACGAGGGTATGTGCATTAAAATTGAACACGAAGAATTAAAGAGGTTGATGCCAGAACAAAATGGTTTAACTTTTGATGTGATATTTAAATTAACACAACCTGTTACTGTTTCTAGTGAAATCATTTACCTTGCAAAAGATAATGATGATCTAATCATAGGTATTAAAATTATAGGTTTTTCAACAAAGAGTTCTGATTCAACCAGGTATCATTCGATGGTAGAATTACTTCCCGGTTAACTCAATTATTTTGTTTTTAGATAATTTACCATTTTGAATAATGATTGATTTTACGCCAATGTTAAAGTATTTTGATAAAATTTCGATAGATTCTTTGTTTGCCTTTCCTTTTTCTGGCAGAGAATGAATGTAAACATGATAAATTTTATTTTTTTTTACAATTTTTTTCTGACTGGAGCCGGGGTGAATCTTAACCTCAATGATCATTTATGATTCAATGTTAAAT
>Ga0224495_10000276_pt1 | contig 41917 bp, 44 predicted proteins | sample SF_Jul11_sed_USG_FD_168128 | JGI IMG/M metagenome (GOLD analysis project Ga0224495, IMG submission 168128) | Sediment microbial communities from San Francisco Bay, California, United States - SF_Jul11_sed_USGS_4_1 | ecosystem: Environmental > Aquatic > Marine > Sediment | place: USA: California... | reverse complement strand
GCCGCCATCGAAGATTACATGAACAACCACAATCAGAACCCGCGCGTGTTTGTCTGGACCGCATCTGTCGAGAGTATTATGGCCAAGATCGCCAAATGTAAAGAAGCGTTGGACGCACTACACTAGGCAGGGACGAGGGTAACCATCCAGGGTGGAAGCTCTTCGCTCATGGAGGAAAACTTCCGTGCGGTACTACTCGCGGGGATTCCCGAGAAGATAGCCCCTCGGCGGATCCGGATATAGCGGAACACAGCGGCAGTGCTCTCAGTCCCGGGAGGATACGCATGCCGGAGTGTCGCTAGACTCGACAGGTCGATCGACTCACCGAGCGACAGACCAGCGAGAGCCTTGTACACATCTCCAAAAACCTTCGGTATCGTAGCCGTGTTAAAGGGTTCTTCCTGTGGCCGATAGCGTGAATCGTCAAGCAACTGAGCGAGGAGTTCCCAAAACACTTGGTCATCGACTGCCCCCAATACACAGGCGGCTCCCCGACGGGCAAGCAGATTCAGTAAGGCCAGGGGACCGATGATCTCAAACTTCCACGGTGGGAAAAGGAGGACTCGGTCGCCATGCTCTACTTCGAGCGCCGGCTCTCTCTCGAAGTGCGTTTGTCGATAGGCGCCTTTGGTCCGCCTGAGCTCTAGATCGATCAGCGATCGCGAGAGTCTCGTCGGTTCGTAGGCGAAGGTGGGAGTAGCAGGTGCCCAGCAGGTGGCCATGGTGTAGCGAGGAGCCAGCAACTCCTGCTTATCCAAAAGGTCAACATCGAACATGTCCTGGTTACCAAAGAACGCAAATGACACCCCTGGTGTCTGCTGCAACCTCTGGAGCCGGTCCTGTTGAGGGTGAAGCGGGCCACCCAGGCGCGAGCGAGGGTCAAGTCGGTCCAAGCAGTGTACGACCAGCTGTCGGTGTTGTGCTTTGCATTCAGCCCGATAGCGATCGACCAAGTCCTCTGCGAACGTGAGGTCGCCGGCTCCGATATCAAGGAGGGAGGCCACGTCAGCGTGACAAAGGAGATCGAATGGATTCTCCACCTCACGAACCACTCGTTCTATTTCTTGGCTGGTCAGCTTCGTCGTCGGCCATTTGCTGCCAGGTGTAGGGACTAATTCGAAAAAAACACACAGCGCGCGAAGCCCTTTGGCTGGAGGAAAGCCGGTGAGCGATCCAAGGCGCTCCCCATCGAGATCGTGAATTCGGCGCGGTGTGTCTTGTTCAAAGAAGCGAAGCAGGGATTCCTTGATTGGAGCCTGAAGGTCGTAGTGTGAAATCGCATGATGTAGTCGGTCAACCGTTGAGGCGAAGTTGGACTGGTCTATCAACCGTTTTGAGGCTTCCCACTGTTTGGGAAAACGGCGCGCACGATGACTGACAAGGCGGCGGAACTCGGCGAATGGATCAGGAGTCATGGAGCCTGCGCAGACGCGTGTGGCAGCCTATCGACGGCATCTGTGATCGGAGCATAGTCGCATGGAAACTTCATGGTCAAGCGGCTTGTTCGTAATCCGACCGGTATGGTAGGAGTGGTCTCATGCATACCCCTTTCATCCCCATCGTGTTTGAACGGTGGCGATCCGTCGCCACACTGAGTCTGTTCGTCTTCCTGCTGGTGTTCCCAAGCGGCTGCGCGATGGAGCGTGGCGGCGGCCCTGGTCCCAATCTGCAAACCGGATGGCAGCCTTGGGAAATTCTAGACACCCGAACCGGTCAGGTCATCTCGTTTCCCGACTTGATAAAAGACTTGGAACAGCAGGACATCATCTATCTGGGAGAAGAGCACCACAACCCCCACCACATCGAAGCGGCCTTGAAGGTGCTGACGCAATTGGTTGAGGATGGGATTGAACCCACTATCGGCATGGAGATGTTCGGGTGGGATGGTCAACCGGCTCTGGACACCTATGTTTCGACCACTCAACCTGTCACGAATGAGTTTTTGGAGCAGGTGCGCTGGAAACAAAATTGGGGTGGCGCATTTGACGATTACGCACCCTTGCTCGGCTTCGCTCGTGATCGACGGTTGTCTGTCCGTGCTATGAATCCGCCCAAGCCACTGATTCGTCGCGTCGTAAAATTGGGACTCGAGCAAGCCACACAAGACCCTGAATGGGCCTCATGGGGACTGGATCAAGAGGAAATCCTTGACGACCCCGCCTATCGCGAAAAGATCTTTGATCAGCTCCAACGGTGCCATGGAGGGTCTGCGGAACATTACCGCACGATGTATGAGGCCTCCATGGTCCGCGACGAAGGCATGGCAAGGACGCTGACTCTGAGAGAAGGCGAGCTCCGACGCGATCCCGTCGCTCAGCGACACATCATCGTCAGCTACACCGGTGGAGGCCATGTCCAATACAACCTGCCTGTACCCAAGCGTGTAGCCAGGCGCCTGGGAGGAGCGGTCAAACAAGCGACGATCTATCTGCTCTCCTTTGACTCGAGTAAAGCGGAGGACGTGCGCTCGCTCATCAAAGAACCCATTGCGGACTACATTTGGCTGACGCCGATGGACAAAGCACGCCCAGTCAAGCCCTGCCGATAGAGAATCTCTGTATCGTGATATTGTTTCATACTACTGGGGATAACTTTCCTCTTCATTATCTACGCAATACTTGACACCCTTCACCTTGCCCGGCAGACTGGGGCCATCAAAACCTATGGACGGCTTCGGCATCGACGATGCGAAACAAGATTCCCTGCAGCGCTGAGCGACTCGGCTTGCTGGATCCCCAGATGATCCAAGCCGTCTCGGAAGCGTCTGCCTTTCAAATTGCGCAACAATACTTGACCGAGAATCGGGTCCGTATCGCGGAGGCCGACGATGCTCAGATCACCTCGGCTGTGATCGGTAATGCCGGCCTGTACGAGCAGACCATCCGTTTGAAGGATGGCCATCTCCTGTCCAAGTGCTCTTGCACACTATCTGAAGAACCCATGTGCCGCCATTGCATCGGGGTCCTGCTGGAGTACCATCGATGGTCCCAGCCTAAACCGAACGCCGATGCTCCACAAGAATCCCCTCCCCCAAATCAGGCGGCTCATTTTGTGAACAGAAAGACGGCTGGGAACACTTCATCTATTGCTGAAGTGAAATTGAGTGACGTCGTGAAGTTTATGGAGTGGCTTCCATCGGCGACGACAGCAATCCAGGCACAGGGACAACTTCCGGACCCTCCTCAATGCGACTCTCCGGAGGTTTCGGCTTGGACCCACGCCATTTGCCACTTGGCGGAAGGCCGTCGCACGAGTGATCAAGCCGCCACAAGGCTGAGGGCCGAAATGCGGGATCGGGAAACGCACGTGCGACGGGTGACCCAGGAACTCCAAGCTTCGATGGACGAGGTGAAGGCCGCACAGATGACAGCCGAGGAATTGCGGCTCAAGATCGCGACCTATGAGGATCGGCTCACCAAGGTGGCTAAATTAGCGACCGAAATGGTCACGTGTGAGGCACAACTGCAGCTAGCGGCAAGTGATCTGCTCCAGCAGGATTCGCAGTTCGAAAAAATCGCCGGATCTATCAAAGAAATCGCACAGACACTCATCGCTACTGCTAAGCCGATGCTGAAAGATTCGGAATGACCCTCCGTCCGTCATATTCCCCCATGTTGATCCCTCTTGCGCCTTCCGATTCAGGTCCAGTAAAATGCGGCCTTCGTTAGATTGTCAGACCTTGGAGGGAGCAACAATGAAGCGGTTACTTTCGCGTACGAGTGCAATCACGGGTATTCTGCTGGCCCAGGCACTGCCTGTCTTAGCCAACGCGCCAGAGGGCGAAGGACCTCCGGATTACAGTGGAATCACCGGCCTGTATTTCACACTGATCGCCGCTATCCTCGCGTACGGCGTCTACGACACGTTCTTCAAAAAGTCGTAACGATTTCTAGCTCTACCGTGCGTCCGCTTTCCTGATTTCTTGCCGGTTTCAGCCAGTGACCGAGCGTGCCACTAGGTAGACCATCAAGGGGTATGGGTGTGCTTGCTCAACACGGGTTCGAGGACTTTGAGCACCTGCTCCACGATGATTTCATAGCCTTCCGTGGTTGGATGAATACCATCGGCTTGATTCAAGGAAGAGGCGCCCCCCACTCCGTCAAGAAAAAAGGGAATGAGGGGTAGATCATATTCTTTTGCCAGCGCCGGATAGATGGCTTCGAAGCGCGTCGTGTAATCCGGTCCATAGTTCGGAGGAAGTTTCATGCCGGCCAAGATCACCGTCGCGCCGGCTTTTCTCAATTGCTCGATAATCTGTTGCAGGTTATGTTTAACTTGATCGACATCCAGCCCGCGAAGTCCGTCATTCGCGCCTAATTCGAGGATTACCAGCTCGGGCTTATTGTTCAGGATCCACGGCACACGTCTCAACCCGCCAGCTGTGGTGTCGCCGCTGACACCGGCATTAATCACTCGATAGGGATATCTGAGATCGTTCAATCTCCGCTGCAATTGGGCAGGGTAGGATTCGTTGGCTTGTACCCCGAGCCCCGCCGTGAGACTGTCCCCGAAGGCCACAATCCGTGGCCTCGTGTCCGACGCCGAAGGAGAGGTCGCATACACTGCGAAAGGCCACAGGATGAGCACTACTGCAGGCAACAATATCTCGCGAAATGTCCTTCCCCGTCGCATGATGGCACTCAACGTTTGCTCCCCCTCCCCGTCCTGTATAATATCATTCTCTACACGCATGAACCGGGAGAAGGAAATAGGTTTCCGATGATTACTGTGACGCAAGTTTCTATGGTCTTGGCTGCAGGAGGACATTCCATCACCATCCTCGACCGTGTGAGTTTTGAGATCCCAGCCAAACAGACGGTCGCGATCGTGGGGCCGTCCGGGAGCGGTAAATCGACGTTGCTCGGGTTGATGGCGGGTCTTGATCGGCCGACCAGCGGATCGATCGAGTTGGACGGATCCGACATCACCACGATGGCTGAAAGCCGGATGGCCCGATTCCGACGAGAAAAGGTGGGCTACATCTTCCAGTCGTTTCATCTCATTCCCACGCTCACAGCTATGGAAAACGTGGCCGTGCCGATCGAACTAAGCGGAGAGCATCGGGCTGACGAGCGCGCGGCGGATTTGCTCGCGGCCGTGGGCTTGGCCGACCGGATGAGGCACTATCCGGTCCAATTATCCGGAGGAGAGCAGCAACGAGTGGCGATCGCCCGGGCGTTTGCCTGCCGCCCCCCGATCTTGATGGCCGATGAGCCGACAGGCAATCTTGATAGTTCAACAGGAGCCCATATCGTTGAGCTCTTGCTTGCGCTCCATCGTGATTACGGAACAACCCTCGTACTCGTGACACATGACACCGCGTTGGCCACTTCGATGCAACGCGTGCTTTCACTCCGTGATGGGCGTCTTGAGTCGGATAGTCTGTCCTCCTCTTCACGGTGTCACGGCGCCCCCAAAGCTGAATCCGAACGGTCTGCCAGATTGTCCACACCCAAGGCCCCGGTCCGGTTCAGCTCATGACCTGGTTTATCGTCAAGATGGCTTGGCGCGAGACACGCGCCGCCTGGCGACATTTCCTCTATTTCTTAGTCTGCATCGCGATCGGAGTCGGCGCACTGACGGGAGTGTCTCTGTTCGGCACCCAAGTCGAGCGAACCGTCACCAAAGAAGCGCGTGGATTGCTGGGCGGCGACCTCGAAATTCGTCTGACTCGCCGTATCAGTCCTCAAGGTCGGGACGTCCTTGATTCCTTAATGGATCGTGGCATCGTCTTCACCCATGTCAGCGAGCTCGTCGCAATGGCGGCGCAGGCTGAACCATCTGTGGTTGGCCAACCGACACAGATCGTTGAGCTGAAGGCGGTCGAACCAGAATATCCGTTGTATGGTTCCCTTCGCGTGGAACCCAACACGGATTTACGGGAATTGCTTCGCCGACAAGATGGAGACTGTTTAGGGCTCACCTGTTATGGGGTGGTGGTCCAAGAAGCCTTGCTCATCAGAATGGGGCTGGCGCTTGGAGATCAGCTCACAATCGGGGAAGGTCGGTTCGTCATCACCGGGGTCGTTAGAACGGAACCGGATCGTATGGCCAACGCATTCAGTTTGGGCCCTCGTGTCCTGATGTCGCAAGAAGGACTTCACACGACTGAGCTGGTCAAGGTCGGCAGCAGGATCCGTGAGCGGTTTCTCTTAAAGATTCCTAGTACCATGCCACCAAATGCCCTGCTGTACGAACTACGTGGTCGACTGGCGTCGGACTCAGCTCGTGTATCGAGCTACCGTGAAGCCCAACCGCAACTGAAGCAGTCCTTGGACCAGCTGACCCGCTATCTGGGCCTCATCGGGCTGACCGCCCTGTTCGTGGGAGGCCTCGGAGTCGCAACTTCAGTTCATGCCTTTGTGCGGGAGAAACTGAATACCATCGCTATTCTCAAGACGGTGGGTGCGGATTCTCAAACCATCGTGCTGACCTATGGATGGCAAGCCCTGATGCTGGGCCTGGTCGGCAGCCTTGTCGGCCTGCTCATCGGCATGGCCCTCCATTTGGGGCTTCCGTGGGTGATTGCTGCTGTGATGGCCACGGACCTGCTGGATCAATTGGGTTTCGCAAGTGGAGGGATGGGCCTTTCGCTCCCTCCGCTGTTGAAGGGATTGGCCTTGGGAATGCTGTCGACATTGCTCTTTACCTTGTGGCCGTTGCTGACAATCCGCGAGGTCAAACCCGCGCGAATCTTTCGCCGTGAGGTCGCTCCCTCCGACTCGACAGTCGGTTCAGGGCGAATCAAATGGTGGAGCTCTTGGCAGAGGCTTGACCGGGTCAAGTTGCTGGTGGCGATCGGAATTGGCTTCGGATTGGCCCTCCTATCGATTTGGCAAGCAGGATCCTGGAGAGTGGGACTCCTGTTTATCCTGGCGTTTACCGCGGCGGTGTTCCTGCTCGGAGCTGCCGCCAGTGCGTCCCTCATGGCCGTCAAGAAATGGCCACGGCCTGAACCCCTGGCACTTCGCCAGGCCGTGGGGAACGTAACGCGGCCAGGAAGTCAGGTCGTGAGCGTGACGATCGCCATCGGTATCGGTGTGATGGTCGTGACCACTGTCTCATTGGTGGAGCGGTCCTTGCTCGCCCAGGTCGGAGAGAATCGCCCGAGCGACGCGCCTACCTTTTTCTTCATCGACATCCAGCCAGATCAGGCGGAAGGAATGGTGAATCTCCTGCGCCAGCGATCCGGCGACCCGCAGCCCCAATTGACACCATTGGTCCGCTCACGGCTGTCCGCGGTGAAGGGCGAGTCTGTCATGTTTGAGCCGATGTCGGAGGAAGCCGAGCAGCGGGCCAAAACAGACCAGAAGGAAGAACGTCGGAGGAAGTGGTTTTTGACGCGCGAGTACGTGCTGACGTTCCTTCAAGACCTGCCCAAAGATAACAAGGTGATTCAAGGTGAATGGTGGAAACCAGGGCAAGTCTTGTCCAAACCATTGATCTCGATGGAGGAAGACGCCGCGAAGCAACTCGGGGTCACCGTCGGCGATACGATCGAACTTGATATTCAAGGTGTACCCATCGCGGGTGAGATCAGCAGTATTCGATCGGTCGAGTGGGGGAACATGTCGACCAACTTCTTCATGATCTTTTCACCGGGTGCGCTCGAAGGAGCCCCGCATACCTATGTCGCCACCGTTCGCGTGGCTCCCTCTGACGAAGTACCCCTTCAGCAAGCGGTCGTGGCGGCATTCCCGAATGTGACCGCGATCAATATCGGCGATGTGCTCGACAGTTTCGCACGGGTGCTGGATCGATTGTCCCTTGCCATTCGCGCGGTAGCCTTGTTCTGTGTCCTGTCAGGAGGATTGGTGATGGCGGCGGCCTTGGCTGCGACCCGGTATCGCCGGTTGTACGAATCCGTGATTCTCAAAGCCTTGGGCGCGACGCGCGGCGTCATTGCGCGTTCCTTCGCCCTCGAGTATGCCATGTTGGGAGCCTTGGGCGGGTTCCTGGGAATCGCGCTCGCTAGCGCACTTTCCTGGGCTGTCCTTGAGACCGTGTTCGACCTTTCCTGGAGCCTTCAACCGGGGGTGTTGGCCGTGGGATTCCTGGCCACGGTCACGCTGACCCTGCTGGTGGGTTTTCTTAGCACCTACCGGATTCTTGGACAACCACCTTTAGCCGTGCTCCGGCAGGAATAACACGCCCACCCGTGGTCGTCGAGGCAATCGTGGTTACATGCGTGACGGCATGAGTTCAGGCAACCACACATCGATGATGCGCCTGATCCTCCGCTCTTCTCCCCTGTGGAGACGGGTAAATCGCAAACCGATCGTACCATTCCCTACTGAAGAGCGGACCACTGCCTCCGCAATGGTGATGGGGAGCGAATCGTTGGAATACTGAAATTCCAGTTCCAACCGGGAGCCGATGATGACTGGAGCGGTCGTGCGGATCCGACACCCACGAATCGAGAGATTCTCGATCACACCTTCCTGACCGACTCGTGGCGAACCTGGAGTCCGTGGTATTCGAAACCAAACCGGAAACGACACCTCCACCCGATCGAAACTCCTTCGAGGATTGAGTGTGCGGCGGCCGAGAAACTTCCGAAACCGTTCGGCACAGAGCTGGCAACGGAACGGATAAATAGTGAACCCGCCTAGCAGGACATCCGACAAACCCTTTCTGGCTGCCAGGCGAACTTTTACCCCATGGCAAGTCGGACAGGTGATATTGGATGTCTTGCGTCCCATCAGATACCCGTTCGCTGAGAATTCTATCGAGCGTTATTGCTTGGAGCAACAGAGGGCATATACGTAACAGGCACTCAGGGATTCTAGCCGTGAGTAATAGTGCTAGGAGAGGATTGCATAGCTGTGTACAGCCATGTAGTTGACCTCTGGCTTGGGGCGAGCCATTATGGAAGCCTTACTTAGGGTGAGAGTGATGGTCTACGGAAACGAGCTGAGGAGCTATGGCCTTAGGCAAGCTCTTTGCCGAATCGTATAGTTGTTGGCACGAGTATTTAGCCCGGGCTCTCGATTTGACTATTGGTTCTCTGATGGAGAAAGCAACTTTATGACGGATGCAGCCCGTTTCTATGAAGCCCAGGCGATGAAGTACCTTGACGCCCGAGATCGTTCCCGTGTAGGGACCGGGATTGTTCAGAGTTGGGCAAGATCTCTCCCTTCCGGTAGTACTGTCGTCGAAATCGCCTGCGGCGGGGGGTATCCCATTACGAGAGTCCTCGTGGACTCTGGGCTCACGGTATGGGCTGTCGATTCATCGCCCACCTTGCTGAGACAATTTCGATTACGCTTTCCCGCGATTCCCACGCAATGCGCATCGGCCCTGGACAGTGACTACTTTGGGCGAACGTTCGATGCAGTCACCTCGATCGGCTTCCTATTTCTCCTTCGTGAAAATGAGCAGCTGGCCTTCCTTCATCGAGTATCGAAGATCCTACGGCCGCAAGGGCATTTTCTCTTTACGGCTCCTGTCGAAATGGGAACCTGGCAGGATGTCACAACCGGTCTTGAGTGTTGGTCACTCGGTCGAGCCACCTACACTCGTGCCCTCGAGCGCGAAGGCTTTCGCGTAATCCGCACTCATATCGATGAAGGCGAAAATAATTACTACGAAACCGAAAAGATCGGTTGACCTGCGTTGGCCAGGGTGACCTGTATCCTATTGCCTTCTCGTTCTCTGAAGGCCACGGCAATACGGAGCTGTTCCAAGTACTGATCCAACGTCCTCCCGCCAAGACTGATGTTCCGGGAGATAAAGAAATTCCTGACGTCCTGTTCCAGCTCTGGGGTGGCGAGTCCCACGATTCCCCCGCACATCCGCCGTAATCCTTGCTTGGGGAAAAGCCGGTCCATTTCATCCCAGTTCGTTTTCACAAACTCCCAGGCCAGTTCGCGACCATACACATTCATCATCGTAGCTACTACGATGAAAGGCGCATCCTGCGTACGGATTTTCCCGTTGATCGTCTTGGCTAAGGTTCGAGACAACAATTCGGGCAAGCGGAACATCGCCAACGAAAAGAGGTAGCGGCGTTCTTCCTGCGGGGTGGAAGCCGTTCGGTACCGCTCCAAGAACTCCTCGTAGCGGGTCTCGTCCCCGATAGAGGCCAAGATGCTCACAAGCGCAGGCACGATGTTCGAATCAACGACTGAGGGGTCTTTTCGATATTGCCGATACCGTTCCACAGCCTGCTGTTGTGTTGCCGGGTCGTTCCCTTTCCGTCCAATGGCAGCAAGGAGGTCGCCACGCAACTGTCGGACGAGATCGGACTCACCTGGCTTCGGATCCCAACCGAGATCCTTGACGACCTGGCCCACGCGCTCACGCACCAAGTCTTCGAGGAAAGGGCGGTCGTCTGGTGCAATGATCCTGTTCAGAAATGAGAATGAGTCGAGGAGGACAGCCCAGACATTCTTGTCCCGCTCGTTCTTGAACCGTGCAGTAAGCGTGAGATAGTCGCCCAATGGTATGATTCCAGCCACCGTCGTGGCCCATACGTCGCTAACTAGATTGAACCGTTCAATGGGCGCCAGATGTTCACGGCCTTGATCGAGCAGTTGCTGGAGAAGAGCCCCACGATGGTGGACCCGGTAAAAGCCATGCCCTCCCGCATTGACCAACAAGGCCGTCACGCCACACGGCAACGGCACAGTCTCCTCCCGCTTCGTCAGAAGAACCTGACGCTGTTCGGTACGATCACCGCGCGAGAAGCGAATCTGGATGGGAATGTGCCATAGCTGTTCTGATTGTGTTTCTTGTCTGAGATAGGTGAACCGTTGCTGTGAGAGCTGGAGCGTTTGGCCATGCATCTCAGCCGTGACCAGTGGGAAACCAGGTTGAAATATCCAGCCGTTCATCAGCTCAGGAACCGGTTGGTGTGCGAGCGCGCCAATAGCCGCCCATAAGTCCTTGGTATCAGCATTGCCATAGGCATGGGTGCGGAGGTATTGCCGTACACCGTCACGAAATACATTCGGCCCGATGTACTGCTCCAGCATCCGAAGGACCGACGCCCCTTTTTCATAGGTCAAGACATCGAACATCGCCTCCGCATCTTTCGGCGCCCGCACTGGGAATTCGATTGGCCTCGTGCTCACCAATCCATCGACTGAAAACGCCGCTGCGCGGGCCACACTGAACGTCTCCCATCGTTTCCATTCAGGTTTCCACGCATCGACTGCGAGCATCTCCATAAAGGTCGCGAAGGCCTCGTTCAGCCACAAGCCGTTCCACCAGGACATCGTGACCAAGTCTCCAAACCACATATGGGCATTTTCATGGGCCACCACATCGGCAACCCGTCCAAGCTCAGCGTGGGTACCTGACCTCTGATCGACAAGGAGTGCCGTCTCGCGGAATGTGATGGCGCCAAAATTCTCCATCGCGCCGGAGGCAAAGTCGGGAATGGCCACGAGATCGAGTTTGTCGCCCGGATAGGAGATGCCGTAATAGTCTTCAAAGAACTTCAAAGACGCCACGGCAATCTCCTGGCCGAACGCTGTAAGGCCCTGTTTCCCCGGCACCGTCAAAATTCGCAACGGTGTCTTGCCGACGAAGACGGGTTCGGTTGGTTGGAGTTGACCGATTACGAACGCAACGAGGTACGTTGACATGTTAATCGTCTCGTTAAACCGGACCACTTTTTTGTCCTGGTCGATCGACTCAGAGACAACCGATGTGTTCGAGATAGCCGTAAGTGGTGGATCGACCACGAGCGTGGTCGAGAAGACGGCTTTGAAATCCGGTTCATCCCAACAGGGAAAGGCTCGACGGGCATCTGTGGCCTCAAACTGCGTGGCGGCCATAGTCTGCACGGTGCCTGACGAGTCCTTGTAGGTACTGCGATAGAACCCTCTCAACTGATTATTCAGTGTTCCTTGAAAAGAGAGATTCAGCCGCCATTCGCCCATGGCAAGGGGTTGATGACACGAGATGCGCGCACGTTGAAGGGCAGGTTCCAATTCGACTTCCGCTGCGATCTTCTTGCCGTTCTGCCCTTCGATTCCATTGGATGAGATATGGAGATCGGTTGCGTTCAGGAGAATGGTCCGGGTCTCCTGCTTGACTGACAGGGTGATGCTGACATGCCCAGTGAATGTGGCGGCCTTCAGGTCCGGCTCGAGCCTCAAGTCATAGCGGGTAGGAATCACATGTCGAGGGAGTCGGTAAGGATCGCGGCTACCGTGAAGGTTGTCATTCATCTCAACTCCATTGGGTACGATGGTAGTAGTTGCAGCCCCGGAAGATTCAGATCGTGAGATCACTGCGTGAGCGAGTGGAAGGCACAGACAGAGACGTATCTGTCTCGCCAACCGCCATAACATCTCTCTGCGGTTGATTGCCTCATCGTTTAGGCGACACATGAAGGGTCTGGACCCCCTGAGGCGTGCCGACGATCAAAACGTTCGTTCGACCGACGAACAGGCCGGTTTCCACGACGCCCGGGATCAGGTTTAATGCTGTTTCGAGATCATCCGGCTGGGTGATGCGGTCGATATGCACATCCACGATTAAGTTCCCCGCCTCAGTTTTAAACGGAGTGCCATTCCGCTCCCTGAGAACCACACGACTCTTGGTCAGGACTTCGATCTCACGGGCCGTGCTACCCCAGCCGAAAGGGATCACCTCGATCGGGAGAGGAAAAGAGCCACCAAGCACTGGAACTTGCTTGGTATGGTCCACCATCACGATGAATTGTTTCGCCGAGGCCGCGACAATCTTTTCTTTCAGCAGCGCGCCACCACCGCCTTTAATGAGATTGAACTCTGGATCTACCTGGTCGGCGCCGTCGATGGCAACATCGATCTCCCATCGATTTTCTGAATCGAGAAGGGGAATCCCACAGTCCCTGGCGAGCGCAGCGGTCTCTTGGGAGGTCGGCACGCCTCGTAGCTTCATACCACTGCGGACTCTCTCCCCGAGTACGAGCACCAAATGCTTAGCGGTCGACCCAGTCCCCAACCCAACGACCATCCCATCGTGAACAAATTCTACAGCCTTTAACGCGGCAGCTTTCTTGAAGCCATCGAGATCGTGGATGGTCATGGCGCGGGAGCGTGCGAGAGGGCAGCGGCAACCGAGGCTGCGCCAACGAGGGCAGTCTGTGAGTTCATGATCACTTTCACCGGCATCTGCGTCATCAGCTTCTTGTACCGACCCTTGTTGGTGAATGCCTTCATGAAGGTGCCATCTTTGAGTTTGGTAATGAGATTCGGCGCAATTCCACCACCAACGTATACACCATCCAATGAGAGGGCTTTCAAGGCGAGATTCCCGGCTTCGGCCCCATAAATCGATGTAAACAGATCGAGTGATTGCTGTGCAATCTCCGCTTGACCTTGCAACCCCGCCTGGGCGATTTCGGCTGGGGGATTTCCGGCCTTGATTTTTTCCGCCAACCACGTCGGCTCGTTCTTCTTGGTATCACGGAGGAACTCATACACGGCATGGAGACCTGGGCCTGAGACAATTCGCTCGTAGCTCACATGGAGATACTGGCTCCGGAGATAGCGAAGCAGTTCGATTTCCTGGTCGTTGTTCGGGGCAAAATCCGCATGGCCTCCTTCCGACGGCATCGGGCGATAGGATTTGCCGTCCCAGAACAGGATCGCCTCGCCTAACCCGGTGCCGGCGGCGATCAGTGCCAACGCCTGCCGCTTCTTCGGTGGGGTTCCCACGTTGAGCACTTCCAGTTCGTCTGAGCGAAGCCACAGTACGCCGTACGCGGTTGATTCGAGATCGTTAAGCAGTTGGACACGTGGAATGTCGAATTGTTTAGCGATCGCCCGACCGTCGACAATCCAGGGAAGATTGGTCGTCTCGCAGCGATTGTCGATGACCGGTCCGGCGATACCGAAACAGGCTGCTGAAAGTTTTACCCCTTCCGAATGTTGCCTATCGGCTGGTTTGTCCTTGTCACCACCTTCAGGCTCATGTGACTCTAGAGGCCGAGGTGGTTGCGGCGGTGTCAGAAACTCCACAAGAATATCTTCGAGGGATGTGTAATCCCCGCTGTGAAAACTCTCGAGACGCAACGGTTCCACTCGCTCCTTGGTCCAGTCATAGAGGGCGAGGTTCGTTTTTGTTCCACCGATGTCGCCGGCCAAAATCATGCGTCGTCTCAATTCGATGGTTGTACAGTCAGGTGTTGTGCGGCGGCTTCGTCAAGCATCCACACGAGTCGTCCGGCATCTGGCAAGACTCTCGAAGCGGGTAGCGAATGTTCTGCGTCCGACTCGATGACTCTGTGGACCATCTCTGCTTTCCCAGCCCCCGTAACAATGAACAGTACCACAGCAGCCTGGTTCAAGACACCTAGGGTGAGTGTGAGGCGCGAACGAATACCGGTCGGAGCTTGACCGACCGTGACAAGCTTAGATTGTTCTTGTAGGGCTGCGGTGCCAGGAAACAGCGATGCAGTATGGCCATCCTCTCCGAGGCCGAGCAGGATCAGATCAATACGAGGTACCGCGGGTTCCGTACAGCGCGTCACGTCTCGGAGTGTTTTCTCATACTCCGCAGCTGCCACCGCTGGATCTGGGTATTCGCCTTTCATACGATGGACATGATCGTCCGACAGGTTCAACGGCTGAAACAATTCACGTTGTGCCATCCCAAAATTACTGTCGGGATCTTCCGATGCGACACATCGTTCGTCTCCAAAGAGAAAGACGATACGGGACCAATTGAAACGGGTGTTCCATTCTGGTGTTCGGATAGTCTGGTAGAGCGTCCTTGGCGTCGATCCACCAGAGAGGGCGATTACGCATCGACCAGTCGATTGAATCGCTTGCTCACTGATGGTCAGGATGAATGCAGCCGCCTTCTGGGCCCAATCTTCATGACGAGTGACATAAATTTCCGGAGTGGCGGCCATATCAACGACGAGAGGCGCGGCGAGGTTTCTTTTTGGTAGCTCGTCGGCGAGCCTTAGTGGATGGTCGAAAACCGTCTGCGATGCGGTTCACCGTGGCAGCCGCATCTGCACCGAGGGGAATGCGGATCGCATGTCGATCGTGCGCACGGAGCGATTCGAGGTCACCGGCGGCTTGAGCCTGAGCCAGCGTTCCAAAAGAGAAGGGTTTGCCGGGAATTGCAAGGTCTGGTTTCATGCGATCGACGAGTTCCACAAACAGTCCCGTGTTAGGCCCGCCTTTATGAAGCTGTCCCGTTGAGTGGAGATATCTGGGCCCATATCCAAATGTCGTGGCGACACGGTGTGTGCCCATCAGGGCTTTACGAAGTCGGCCCATCGCCGTTTCCAAGGAGCGCGATGGTGCCGTGTAGGCCAGCATGGAGACATAGGTACCAGCCTGAACGTGATGTGAGAGGTCTTGCGCAACCTTTTTCGGGTCGGTACCCGTCTGCTCAGGTAATCGGCCAGTTGATTGGTAGGCGTCTAAGACACGATTGGTGTTATCCTTACTCTCCTGGACATTCGGTTGGTCGAAGGGATGAATCCCCAGCACATGGCCAGCGACGGCCGTGGCAAATTCCCATCGGAAAAACTCTGCCCCCAAGTCATACCGATCCTTGAGATCCAACTGAAGGACCGGATGTTGAGCCTTGATCAACGTTTGAACGGCTCGGTCCAGAGCCCCGTTCTTATCCCCCTTGAGCTTCAGATAGACAAAGAAGCGGTCCTCTCCGTACGCCTTGGGTTTCACGACCGGTTCTTGTGCGATGGGAATCAGGCCGGTCCCTTCTTTCCCTGTGCTTTCCGCAAGAAGCTGTTCGACCCACAGACCAAATGTGGAAAGTGACGGCGAAGCGATGATCGTCACCTTGTCGCGTCCGCTTTTCGCAAGGCTTCCCATCGCGGCTCCCAAGTAGGCACCGGGGTTGGCAGCCATCGCATCCTGCTTCCTGCATCGTTCCGCCATTTCATCTGCTCGGTCTAAGAGCCGGGTAATATCGAGACCTAAGAGTGCTGCCGGTACCAGCCCAAACAGAGAGAGTACCGAATAGCGCCCCCCGATGTCTGGTGGATTTGTAAAAATCTGGCCAAATCCGTACTCCTTTGCCATCTGCTCCAACCCTGTACCTGGATCGGTGATGGCAACGAATTGCTTGCCCCCGTGATTCCCCTTCGCCTTCGAGACCAGCAGCCAAAAATGGCTGAACAGGGACATGACTTCAATCGTCCCGCCGGACTTGCTGGCAACGAGGAAGAGCGTCTTCGACGGAGAAATGGCCTTGGTCACCTGTCGAACCCAACCGGGGACAGTCGAGTCCAACACCCACAGGCGAGGAGCGGTCTTTTGCGATCCGAACACTGTCCGGAACACTTCTGGCCCTAAGCTGCTGCCTCCCATGCCCAAAAGTACGACATCACGTATACTCAACTCCTTTGCCATTGTTACGCAACGCCGGAGCTGATCGATCTGTTGCCGCATCTGGTCCTGCACGTTCAGCCACCCAAGCCGGTTGCTGATCTCCGTTGGATCGTTCTTCCAGAGGCGATGATCTTTGTTCCATAGGCGATCCACGACGCGATCACGTGTGAGGCCTTCAAGCACTGAATTGATGGTCGGTCCAAATGAAGGCGGAAGCCTGTCGGGCAGCCGTGTAGGCATCGATATCCCCTTTCGACTTATTCTAGGTAGTGCCGTGGTAAGTAGTGATTCGTATCTTATGGAGCCAGTCAAGAAAAGGCAACGCTTCTTCGTGTCCATGCAGGACCGTGACGCGATCGTAGCTGGATTCTGTTTGAGGCCGATCAGAGATGCTGAATACAACCGTCGGTGTCCAAACAAGCAGAGCTTTTGAGTCGTGTCGCTCGTGGATCTGACGAATGTCACCGATCAGAATGCGTCACTATCGGCTGGTCGTCGTATGATGATAGCCATCCCATCGACCAGTGACCAGGCGAGAGACTGTGCATGATCAACGGAGACCGTCAATTCCAAATGAGCCGGCGGTATCGAGGAGTCCCGGCCGATGGCGCTGGCCCAGTTTTTGACCTGACGCCACCACGCTTTCCCCATAAAGGCAATGCCCTGGACAAGACTGTCCTTTCCGGCTGAGGAAGCTACAACGATCGTCAGCCCGGACGCAAACGATAAGTCGTAGTCCGCCGGCATGTCGGCCAGCGAGATCGGATCTTGTTCCGCACTCTTTCCGGGCTCAATCTTACGACGAACGACCGAGGGACGAGCCACCAAGCGGTGAACGCCGGTCAATGTTTCTCGGGATTTGACAGTCCACTGGCCGATTGGCATGTGATGCAGTTTCACCCCTCGTCCCTTGATGTGAATGGTCTTTTCAGCAAGATCAATCAGGACGTAGGTTTGAGGGCGGGCCGCAAGTTTGAGTTCTTCCTCCAAAACCCGAGCGGCTTCTTTCACACTCGCCAGATCGCTGAAATTGAGGTTAGGAAAGGCTTCGAGATCCTTGCCCCAACTGTTGGTGATCGGGGTAAGGAACAGGAACAGGACACAGAGTGCTGTATGGACGGTTTGCGCGTTCAGAGGAATCAAAAGATCATGATCGGCGTCCCAACACGGGCGAGGGTGTAGACGCCTTTAAGATCGCTATCGTTGAGGCGAATACATCCATGAGTCACGTTCTTCCCAAGCAATCGTGTGTATAGGGTCCCGTGAATGAAATACCCCTTCCCAAAGCCTAGGGCATAGTCACCGAGAACACCCTCCTCAGCACGATCCGCCGCATTCTGCGGGACCCCGATCCCTTCTTCGATAAAGGCCCAATCAGGTTTGATCCACGTGGGTTTCGTCAGTTTCGACTGCACAAGGAATTCTCCGCGCGGCGTATCGAAAATCCATTGATTAGCATCGTCCCCGGGTTTGTCCAGAATAGTTCCACTGCCGGTGGAGGCAATAGCGTCCAAAACCACCTCTCCGTGACGCTTGACGTAGAGCCGGTTTCGCGCCGTATCTACCAAGATATATGGTTGGCTTGGCTGTAATTTGGCGAGTTGTGTTGAAAGCGTCTTATACTTAGCTTGCAGGGCACGTAAGCTTGATGCGTCCCGAACAACGGGCCGATGAACGGCCCGTGAGGCGGTGGAGACAGTAATCCTGGCGTCCGGAGCCATGGCGATCCAGACGATAAGAACCGCTACTGCTGTACCAGCAAGAATGACGCGACTCATAGTCCTCTGTTCAGATCTCTTCTCTTTGCTGCGTCAGTGAAGACAAGGCCAACGCCACGGCGTTGGTTTTGGTTAAGGCACCGACGATGGTGATCGGAGTGCCAACAGTGACACGCTCAAAGAGGGCAGCCATGTTGGGATTATCCAGCATGACGCAACCCAGCGTCTGCTCAGCTGATTCGTTCTCCACACCATGGATTTCGATCAGTCCGCCGATACCCCTTCCAGGAGCGATCCTCCCAGCCTTTTTGGAGAGGTTGAACCGGCGACGATCCTCAGCATTGGGGTAGTCAAGCACAAGGGCGCGATAGAATTGCGTTTGCCCGGGCCCGCGCTTATCAGTCACGCGATATCGGCCTTCCGGTGTTGCGCCGTCACCTTGGACCTGCTTTTCTCGTATGCCGTTGAACCCCAATCGCACAGGGTATGATAACACCTTGCGTCCGTTCAGGTAGAGGGTCAGCTCACGCTCGGCTTTGCTCACAACAATGGCTGGTGATTGGTAGGCCCGCGACCACTCGATCGTCTGTCGCGCCATGGTTTGCCAGGAGGCGATCCGCTTCGGATCAGCATACCGTCCCAGTTCTTCGACTAGGCGTGTCGTCTGGTCCATAAGGCCTTGTTCCGCCTGCTCAGCAAGATGGAGGGCTCGCTGGTAATCTTCTGCTTCCAAGAACGAGCGAGCTTGTCTCACAAGGTGATGAGTTTGAACGACCTGTTCCCCCAAGACGATACGGCCGTCGATGGCCCCAACCTGAGATGTGAGATGGAAAAGTCGATCCTCGATCCCTTCTACTTTGGACTGTGCCTGCTGCTGCCGAGCGACTTTCCGATCATGGAGCTGGGAAACAGTCCTCTCACCTCGGACGTATAAGCCCCTGAGCTCATTCTCGAGCTCGCTTGTTTCCCACGGCCATCGAATGAGGTCATCGTCCAGTTCGGCGCGCGTTTTCAGAGCAATCCACTGCCGCACGAACGAACCATACTCCTCGGGTGCGGTCTCTGGAGCGCGCAGCGCGATCAAATCCTGGTCGATGGATTCAAGAGCTGTGAGGAGGTCCGGTGGCACGGCCTGGACGCAGCCGGCAAAGGAGAACATGCAGAGAGCTGATGTGAGCAGCCGGTTGAGCTGACCTACGTCCATGGCGGCCTGTTAGTGTCTGCTTGAACGAGCCGACTTGCCTCTTCCTACCTTCGCCAGGGCCTGCTGGAGTTCGTTCTGAACTCCCTGGCTCATCTCGTTGATAGCCTTGGCCTGTGTCTGCGCCGCCGGATAATCTTCCTTGTCGATGGAAACTTGCACCTGTTTTAACAATGACTTGAGCCCCTCGATATCATTCTTAATCGCTTCCACAGCGGCGCGATCTTTCCCCACCGGTGCTTTAGCCGCCAATTCTTGGGCTGCCCTCACGGCTTCTTCAGCGACTTGCTGGGCCTGCATGGCAGCGGCCCTGCCCTCTTCCTTCTTCTGCGCAGTGGCCACCTTTATTCGTTCGCTGTCGGCTTTCGCCGAGACGGATAATTGCTGTGCTTTTCCGTAGTCCCTGAACAGGGCGAATTTTCCATCCTGTTCCGACACCTCTTTCCTGATGGCATCGAGAGTCCCTTCGAGCTTTGCATATTCGTCCGGGGAATAGGTGGATGCTCCGCTCTCCCGTGCATCTTTGAGCGCTTTCTCGGCTTCTTGGATTTGTTCAGTAGGCGGGTCGGCACATCCCGCTGTCGCGACGATCATGAGAGCGATGGTTACACGGGATACTCTGCTCTGCATAGCTATGGGTCCTCCTTAAGGGCTCGCTTGCAAGCCTGCGCACGATTGAATCTACCGTTGTATGCCAACCGTTGGAGGTCAGCAAGCTCGATGCCAACAGCCTTGCTGATTGGTTTATTGACATACTATCTATTTCGCATATTTAGAAAGAAGTCAACTAGGAGTTGACAGTACGGTTTGTGGCGTTTTGGCAGTCGATAGCAAAAAGGCCTCAAGCCGGGAGTCATCTGGTCAAATTATATCAGTATGGAATCCAAATTTCTGTCATGGTTGCTGTGAACGCGAAATTGACTCCTCGCAGTGCCTCACCTATAATTCAGCGTTCATTTTTTTGAGCAGAATCCCAATCGTTGGAGAGCGGAAGGAGAACCATGTCGTTTACATTTCAACAGCCGTCCAACCTAAAAAAGAAGCGTGAACATGGATTTAGAAAGCGCATGAGCACCAAGAACGGTCGTAAGGTCTTGGCCCGGCGGCGGGCAAAAGGACGAGCACGGTTGACCGTCTAGGCACTGTGTGGCTGATCAGCGGTGTTCTTCGGTGTGCGTCTCAATTCTCTTCGTGCTGCCCTTGTGTAGGGGCACCCACCACTTCGTAGCTTCCATAAGGATTATTCCGAGTGGGTACAACGAAGGGATCGGCTTTTTCATATGGCGCCGGGGGCACCCCGACGCATGACCATCTATTTACGGAGTAGCCGGGATATCGAAGTTGTCAAACGCCATGGGCGCCGATTTTCCACGACCTTCTTCAATCTTCTCGCATGCAGGATGGACGATGCCCCCACCCGAGTGGGGATCATTGTCGGAAGGCGATTTGGAAACGCCGTTCGGCGTAATCGAGCCAAACGGGTGTTCCGAGACTTGGCCAGAGAATTGTACCCGGACTTGGTACCGGGCCGAGGGCTTCTCGTATTTCCCAAACGGGACGCTCTCCTGCAGTCGAGGGAAGACCTGACCAATGCGTGGAAATCTTCGCTGGAGCGCATGCACCTTCTTCGTCATAGCATAAAAGGTGGATCGTGATATGCAACGCCTGTGTTTGTGGCTCATTCAAGGCTACCGAATGGTGATTTCCCCATTGCTCGGGCCAAATTGTCGCTTCGACCCAACGTGCTCGCAGTATGCGTCGGAGGCGATTACCAGGTACGGGACGTTGCATGGCCTCGGGCTTGCCCTGATTCGGCTCCTGAAGTGTCATCCTTTCCATCCCGGGGGTGAAGACCCGGTCAAGTAGTGACAATTCCATCTTTTTAAAGAAAGCATAACTCTCCCATGGATAAGCGAGTCATAGTCTTCCTGGCGCTTTCGGTCACAATTATTCTCGGATATGAGTACCTGCTCAATGAGCTTGGTTTACTCCCCGAAACGACTGTGTCCGAGCCGGCTGATCAGACGACCACCGAGGAACCACCTTCTCACGCCGGTACTCGGGATTTAGAGTCTCAGGCTCCTCCCCTGCAGGCAGGTAGTGGCGAATCCTCTCCAAAACCGATCACCGACAATGCAAACGCGCAGGAGGCTCGGAAAGAACTTACCGCACCTGAAATGGTTGAGGTAGAAACGAATCTATACCGTGCCAAATTCACGAGTCGGGGGGCCGCCCTCACAAGCTGGGAACTCAAACAGTATCGTAGCACCCACGAGGCTGAAACACTGGTTCAGCTTGTCAGACAAGGGAGTAAGTTCGCCCAGCCTTTGACAGTCACAACAGATGACACCGCGCTCACAAAGGAGTTAGGCCAGGGAGTCTATCGCGTCTCGAAGGACTTCACGACATTGGATCAGGAGCACCCAACCGGTCATGTCACCTTTTCCTATGAGAGCCCAGGAACGGGAGCACGGCTACAAAAGCAGTTCACCTTTCATGTCGACAGCTATGTGGTGGACATGGAACTGGGGCAGAGCGGGTTATCGGCGTCCACTCAAGTTGAATTAGGGACGAACTTTGGCATCGTAGACTGGGGAGAGGGGTTCATTGGTTCCGTCGGTGCGGCATCGCTTGTCGATGACAAGATTGAAAAGGGTATGCCAGACGGAGAGTTAGAGCGCAAAGGGACCGTAAAATGGGTAGCCTTGCAGGACAAGTATTTCATTTCAGCGCTGATGCCAAAGAATAGTTCCTCGACAGTAGCCAACAATCAGGGTGAAAAACTCGTTTCGACCGCTGTTCGTCTACCAACTGATGGGCCTGGGACACCGCTCCTCCTGCAACTCTATGCCGGTCCTAAAGAGCATGACACCCTAGAGAACCTGCACATGGGGTTGGAAGATACTATCGATTTCGGATGGTTTCTTTTTGGGAGCTGGGACACGGTTCGAGCAATCGCGAAGCCAATCTTCCATATTCTCCGCTGGATCAACGAATATACGCACAACTATGGGTTGACCATCATCCTGCTGACCGTGGGAATCAAAGTGCTGTTCGTGCCCCTACAGTACAAGAGTTATAAGTCCATGAAGCAGATGCAGACCATTCAGCCCAAAGTGATGGCGCTACAGGAAAAGCTCAAGGACGATCGAGAACGCCTGAATAGGGAACTCATCAAGCTCTACCGCGATCAGAAAGTGAATCCCGTGGGAGGCTGTCTCCCGATGGTGTTACAGATGCCGGTATTCGTTGCCCTGTTCAATATCCTGTACATGACCATCGACCTACGCCAAGCGCCTCTTGGCCTTTGGATTACTGATTTATCCGTGCAGGACCCCTACTACATTCTCCCCATCATCATGGGAGTCAGCATGTTCGTGATGCAAAAGATCCAACCCACCACCATGGATCCGAACCAGGCAAAAATCATGCTGCTGCTACCCGTGTTCATGACGTTTCTGTTTATTAATTTTCCTGCCGGCTTGGTGCTGTACTGGCTCACAAATAACGTATTGAGCATCGTTCAACAGTTTGTCACCGATCGTTTCTTCTTCAAGAATCGCCCCGTTTTACCCAGCACAGAGAACGCTGACGTTAAGAAATGAAATCCCTCGGTTGCTTTCGACTCAGGTAGGGTTTTGCACCGTAAGAACGGTCAGGAGCATGGCTCTCGACGGATCACCTGACGATACTATCTGTGCCATTGCGACACCCATGGGCGAGGGAGGGATTGGAATCGTTCGGATTAGCGGGCCGAACGCCACCCATGTTGCCCGCCAAGTCATACGGTTCCGCTCCAATCAGTCCTTCCAAGCGACCGTATCGCACATGCTTCATACAGTTGATATCTTCGGTCCCCCTCACATCGATCAACGCAAGGATTCATCGGCTGATGAACCGTGTTCCCGTTCGAATCTCATCGATGAAGGTCTCGCCGTCTACATGAAAGGGCCCCGATCGTTCACGGGCGAGGACGTTGTTGAAATTCATTGTCACGGGAGCGGGATTGCCCTCAAGCGCGTCTGCGAGGCCTGCGTGGTGGCTGGCGCCCGTTTAGCTCAGCCTGGAGAATTCACAAAGCGGGCGTTCCTAAACGGACGTCTGGACCTCTCCCAAGCTGAGGCTGTGTTAGATACGATTACAGCCAAATCGGAACTTGGTCTGAAGATGGCCCAACGTCACCTCCGCGGTGCTCTCGGTCAGCAGATTACTGAATTACGAAATTCTCTGATGGCCGTGCTGGCCCATGTTGAGGCGGGGATTGATTTTTCTGATGAAGATATCTCATTTGTCGGGCGAGAGGAGCTGATCGCTTCGATTGAAGACACCCGAATGCAGATACAACGGATGGTATCGACTGCGGAAACCGGTCGCATCTTGCGAGAAGGAGGCCGCATCGCGATTGTTGGGAAACCCAATGTTGGGAAATCGAGTTTGCTGAATGCTCTTCTCCAAGAGAACCGTGCGATTGTGACGGATATTCCCGGAACCACGCGAGATCTGATCGAAGACTCTGTAGAGTGGCAAGGGTTGCGACTTACATTTGTCGACACTGCCGGACTTCGTGATACCTCCGATGTGGTTGAACAGGAGGGCATTAGACGATCGCGAATGGCTCAGGAGGAGAGCGATGTGGTCCTTCATGTTGTTGACGCAGCAGAGGCCGGCAAGACTACCAACACTGAGTTCGTCTCCCCGGGTCTTGCGCGTCACGATGTGACCGTGGTGAACAAGATAGACCTTGTAAATTCCGGAGCGGTTGTGCAGCTCTGTGAAGCGCTCTCTCAAGATTCCGCCCACACGGTGGTGCCTATCTCAGTCCGAACGGGAGAAGGGTTGGGAGAGTTGAAGCGAGTGATAGAAGGTCGGTTTTTGGGGCCTTCTTTGGAAGCCAGTGATGGGTTGATCATTACCAATTTGCGCCATCGCCTGGCCTTAGAACGTGCGATGGGTTTCCTCGATCAAGCGCTCACGTCAGTTAGTAGTGATGTCCAACCCGAGTTTGTAGCGGTGGATCTTCGAGGAGCCTCGGATGCGCTGGGAGAGGTCGTAGGCGACATTACGTCGGATGATATTTTGAACCGCATTTTTTCTGAATTTTGCATTGGAAAGTAGAATACTTTTTGATGACAGCCTTTGACGTCATTGTGGTAGGCGGTGGCCATGCAGGGTGCGAGGCAGCCCTGGCTGCGGCGCGAATGGGAACGAAGACGTTGCTCTTGACCATGGAGTTAAACCGTATCGCACAGATGTCATGCAATCCAGCAATTGGAGGAATTGCTAAGGGACACCTGGTAAAGGAAATTGATGCGCTCGGTGGTGAAATGGGGCGCAACACCGACCGTGCGGGCATTCAATTTCGATTCATTAACACCAGTAAGGGGCCTGCGGTGCGTGCATTGCGGGCGCAGTGCGACAAGTCGCTGTATCGTACGGCGATGCAGGAAACCCTCTCGCAAGAGAAGCACTTGACCTTGATGGAGGGTGTCGTAGACAGATTGCTCGTGGTTGGGGGTTCAATTGTTGGTATCGTAACAGGGGCTGGTGAGACGATCCACGCCAGAGCCGTCATTCTCACATCAGGTACTTTTCTTAGGGGACTTATCCATATTGGGCTCAGCCATTTTCCAGCTGGTCGCGCCGGAGAAGCAGCTGCAGAACATCTTACTGATTGTATGCGCGATCTTGGGTTTGAGTCTGGAAGACTCAAGACTGGAACCCCGCCTCGTTTGGATAAGGACACAATCGATTTCTCAACCATGATTCCGCAACCCGGCGACACTCCACCACCCGCATTCTCTTATCGAACCCGACAGATTACAACGACACAGGTTTCGTGTCATTTGACGTATACCGGACCTGAAACCCATCAGGTGATTCGGGAGAACCTTGATCGCTCTCCACTGTACAGCGGCGTGATCGATTCGATAGGACCTCGATATTGTCCGTCAATTGAAGACAAGGTTGTACGCTTTTCCGAAAGGAACCGACATCAGATCTTTATTGAACCGGAGGGTCTCAACACCAAGGAGTTTTATCCAAATGGCATCTCAACCAGCCTCCCGGTCGATGTCCAGGCAGCTATGTTGCGGACGATTCCAGGATTGGAGCATGCCAAAATGCTCAAGCCCGGTTACGCGATTGAGTACGACTATTTCCCTCCTCGACAACTCTACAGAACGCTAGAGACCAAATTGGTGAGTGGTCTTTATCACGCTGGGCAGATCAACGGCACTTCTGGGTATGAAGAAGCCGCCGGACAAGGTTTGCTCGCCGGAATTAACGCTGTCTTGAAGATTCGGCAACAGCCTCCGCTAATTTTGGATCGATCTCAGGCGTACATTGGTGTTCTCATCGATGACCTTATCACGAAGGATACTAGTGAGCCTTACCGCATGTTTACATCACGAGCCGAATACCGGCTTCTACTGCGTCACAGTAACGCGGATCTTCGGTTGATGTATATCGGACACAACGTTGGGTTGATTCCAGACGATGCTTACGAAAAGCTCTTATTGAAGAAAAAGTCGATCGAAATGGAGATCGAGCGTTTGGGTGCTACAAGACCACGTTTCACGGCCGAACACTCCTTGAAAGCTAAAGGTACCTATTTGGAAAACGCTTCACCAACCCTCACTATGGCGCAACTCCTTAAGAGGCAAGAAGCCACGTATCGTGATCTCGTCGAGTTTTTTGGGGAATCGGTTATGAATGACGAGGAGAGCGCAGAAGAAGTGGAGCTTCATATCAAGTATGAAGGGTATGTACGGAGACAGATCCAACAGGTCGAGAAGTTCAAGAGATTTGAACGGAAGTTAATTCCCCATACATTTAATTACGATTCTGTGTCTGGATTTTCTCGTGAGGTAAAAGAAAGGTTGAATAGAGTCCGCCCTGAAACAATTGGACAAGCCGCTCGTATATCCGGCGTAACTCCTGCTGCCATATCCTTACTTCTTATAACAATTGAAAAGCTGAAACGAGAAGAGCTTTCAAATCGCTCAGCAGTGTCGTGAAGTATCTTCGCCCTGCCCCTTTACTATTGACCTTCAACGAACATCAGCGTAATTGTTCCACGTGGAACATGAAATCGATCTCCACCGATTAATTCAGACATGTTCTACCGATATTGGAGTTTCTCTCAATAGCGAACAGGTTCAGCAGTTCGTGGTCTATTTGGAATTTCTTAAAACTTGGAATCAAACCTTCAATCTAACTGGTATCACTTCTGATGAAGAAATCGTTATTAAGCATTTCGTGGACTCATTTGCCGTGCTGAATGCTGTTGAAATAGGTTCTGGCACCCGACTTCTTGACGTAGGAACTGGAGCAGGCTTTCCTGGAGTTCCTCTGAAGATTGTCAGACCTGATCTGCGGATCACCCTAGTTGAACCAGTTTCAAAAAAGACCTCTTTTCTTCGGTTTCTCGTCGGCACCCTGCGGTTAGAAGCCACAGAGATCTTTGAGGGAACCCTCGATCGATTTGTATCTCAGCGTAAGGGTGTCGATTCCTACGATTACATCACGACGCGTGCCTTGAAAACGAATCTGATCCTGCAGATCGGCCCTAAGCTCCTTCGCCCTGGCGGGGCCGCAATATTCTATTCCTCAAGGTCCATGAGTGGGCTCGATTTTCTTAAACCCTGGCAGTTGATAAACGACTATTCGTTTGATCTTCCAAGAAGATTCGGGAGAAGACATATTTGCATTTTCTCACCCTCGTCTTGAAGATGATATTTGTTGTTCCACGTGGAACATGATTCCAGTCCTGGAGTACCTTAATGGCAAAAATCATCGCTATAGCAAATCAAAAAGGAGGCGTTGGAAAGACAACGACAGCCATCAATCTTTCTGCCGCCATCGCACTTGAGGGAAAATCTGTCTTACTCATTGATATGGACCCCCAGGGGAATGCCACAAGTGGTTTAGGAATTGATCAGCGATCCTTGACGAAAACCACGTACACATGCCTTGTAAAAAACACTTCGATCCAAGAAGCTTCTCTCGAAACAACTATACAAGGGCTTTCGCTACTTCCATCCAATGCAGATCTTGCGGGCGCGGAAGTCGAACTCGCCAATCTTGAAGAACGTGAGGGACATCTGAAATCAATCATTGGTGACATAAGGGAAAAGTATGATCTGATTTTTGTTGACTGCCCGCCAGCCCTCGGAGTTCTGACTCTCAACGCCCTGACGGCTGCTGATTCAGTCCTCATACCAGTACAGTGTGAATACTACGCCATGGAAGGCCTGACACGCCTTATTGACAGCATTGAACTTATCAGGCAATCCGTGAACCAAAATTTGGAAATTCAAGGAATCGTCTTGACCATGTACGATTCGCGCAACAGCTTGGCTCGACAGGTGACCGAGCAAATCCGATCTCACTTCGCCCACAAAGTCTATCAAGCTGTCATTCCTCGCAATGTAGCCCTTGCAGAAGCACCGAGTTACGGTCGGCCGGGAATCTTGTACAACGCTGCGTCCGCAGGATCCCAATCCTACGTACTTCTAGCTAAGGAGTTTATAGCTCATGGAAAAGAAAGCGCTCGGTAAGGGCCTTGGGGCCCTTCTAGCACCCACCAAGGTCACCCCCTCTGCCGAGGGAGCCGATATTCAACGGCTCCGGATCGACGCCATTGTCCCAAATCGTTATCAGCCTCGCCACCACTTTCCAGAGGAGGAACTAGCTAACCTCGCTGCCTCCATTAAGGAAAGCGGTGTTCTGCAGCCAATCGTCGTGCGACGCAAAGGAGACGGCACCTATGAACTCATCGCGGGAGAACGCCGATGGCGGGCCTCCAAAGAGGCAGGCCTTGAGACCATCCCTGTGATTATTAAAAATTGCTCCGATCAGGAATCCTTATTGCTGGCCCTGATCGAAAATATCCAACGAGAAGACTTGAATCCAATGGAAACCGCACGCGCCTATACCAGAATGATGAAGGAATTCGGCCTCACACAGGACGCAATTGCGCTCAAAGTCGGACGCGATCGGTCATCCGTCGCAAACTTTATTCGTCTCACACACCTGCATCCCGAACTCCAGGAGCTCGTTGAAACTGGACGCCTATCAGCTGGTCACGCCAAAGTGATACTCGGTCTCCCCTCTCCAGAAGAACAACTCCGTATTGGAAAGAAGGTTGTCTCCGCCTCCCTTTCCGTGCGAGCCACAGAAAAACTGATTACCCATTCTCTCGAGAAAAACACCCGTCGTCCCATCCCTACACACAACTCACTCTGGGCGGATCTCGAGACTCGCCTCCAGAAGCGCCTTGGTACAAAAGTGACCGTCGAGCCTCAAAAACAGGGAGGACGACTCGTGATTCATTGCTTCTCAAAGGAAGAGCTTGATGGCGTTGTCGATATTCTTCTCGGCTAGCTCTCCCTAAATCACCCCCCCCTCACGCAGTTACTGGCCCCCTGGTCAAGAATCCACATCTATTTGCCTTTTTTTCACTTCTCAACGCTAAATATCTTGGCACGACCGACCGATACGACACCTAACGGGAACGAACTCATAATTCGGCTACTAACCACTATCCCACGCAGGGAGAGGAGGCGACCGTATGTGGAAGGACAAGCAAGATGGCAGACGCGCTGATGAGGTGGACCTTGACGGTCCCGCACCAAGTTTCGAATCCACACGGTCAGATGCAGGGCAAGATGTCAGTGCCTTTGTCGGAAAGGGCGTTGTTTTCAAAGGTACGATTACCTATCACGGGACCGTTAGAATTGACGGAACCCTCGAAGGTGAAATCCACACTGAGGGGGTCCTGCTCGTAGGAGAAGAGGCCGTGATCACGGCAAAAGTAACCGCTGGTACGATCGTGTGCAAAGGCAAGATCACTGGCGACATTCATGCAAAAGACAAGATGAAACTCCGGGCCCCTGCTATCATCGATGGCGGGGTCACCACCCCGATGCTCTCCATTGAAGAAGGAGTTCTCTTTAACGGCACATTGGAGATGGAACAACCTGTTCGACCGATCCAACGGGAAACGGTGCTCCATCCGGTTGGAACAGTCGGCGACATCCCTCTCCGAAAAGTGAACGGCTAGCGATGTGCTATCCCTTCACCTCGACGTACGACGAGTGGGCGCCCTTCGTGAACCAGGTGATGCTGTAAAGAGCATACCTCGTCAGTTTTTTGTCACAAGGAGCTGGGAACCCTAATGTGGGCCATAGGCGAAAAGCAGGTTCCGGAGACAGGCGACAGCGAAAATTTCACGTTCCTCGCCAAAGGAGTGGATTTCAAAGGAGTGGTCACCTTTGATGGAACGATCCGTATCGACGGACGCGTGGAGGGCGAGGTCCATACCACAGGAACCTTGATCGTAGGTGAACAAGCTACGGTCAAGGGCATCATTTCAGTGGGAACCCTGATGACCAGTGGAAAAATCAACGGCACAGTGACCGCGACGGCCAAGATATTAATACAGAAACATGGTGTGCTGATCGGGGATATTCGAACACCCGGCATTTCAATAGAAGATGGGGCCCACTTCCACGGGATGTGTGATATGGGGGCTCATAAATGGGTTGAGGAGCAGCCTTCGCCATCCAAGCACGCCTACGATTTTTCCGGCCACCGTGCCAAGATGCGGGCCTCCGACCTCTAGCTCTTCACGCACTCCTCCCGCTACAATACCAGGCACCATGAATCGTCCCTCCGTTCTTCTTGGAATGAGCGGTGGAGTTGACAGCTCCGTCGCAGCGGCATTGCTGGTTCGCCAGGGTTATAATGTCCACGGTATCACCCTCCAGGTATGGGAACACGAGGACGACTCAGTCGCCACCTCGAAAAAATGGCAAGAACGAGGTTGCTGTAAAGTAGGGCTTGCTAAGCACGTCGCTCAACGTCTCAATATTCCGCACAATGTCCTGGATGCCCGTGAATCTTTTCGAGCCGGTGTGATCGACGATTTTCTTTCCGGCTACACGTCTGGCACAACACCCAATCCCTGTGTTCGCTGTAATGAACGAGTCAAGATCCGGACTCTCATCGACCTGGCAACCACCCAAGGCTTCGACTATGTTGCGACAGGTCACTATGCTCGGCTCACGATGGATGGCCCAATTCCGACTCTTTCTCGAGCCGTTGATCACCGCAAAGATCAAACGTATTTTCTCTATAGGCTCCACCGTCAGTGGTTACGGAAGCTCCTCTTCCCCGTTGGTGAGCTTCTCAAATCAACCGTATGGGAAGAGGCGGAAGCCTTAGGCCTACCGCCAGACGAGCTCAAGGAAAGCCAGGAGATTTGTTTTGTGACTCAGGGCGACTATCGGACCTTTATCCAACACGAGCGGCCCACAGCCAAGAAATCCGGCCTCTTTATTAACGAAGCTGGAGTCCCGCTCGGCGAACACGACGGCATTGCCTTCTACACACCCGGTCAGCGCCGAGGCCTCGGCATTGCCACCGGTCAACGCCTCTATGTTCAGCAAGTCAATCCTTTTACCAACACAGTCCTGCTCGGCCCAGAGGAATCTCTCTACAAGAACGCCTGCACCGTGTCAGATCTCAATCTCCTGGATCCACGACTCACCCAAGGCGAAACGGAGGTCCAAATCAAACTTCGCTATGCGACACCCGCAACACCCGCGACGGTTTCACCACTCGGCACCTCCGGCCTTGGGGTCCGATTTCACCACCCACAGAGAGCGATCAGCCCAGGGCAATCTGCTGTTTTCTACGACCATGATGCGGTCCTCGGGGGAGGCATTATCCAGCCATCCTGACGGCTTTTTCTCCCTCCCTCGCTTGACTTTGTCATACGATCTTCTATAGCCTCGCAGCCGAACAGTTTTGCGGATTCCGGAGGCCGACGCAGGTCCCTGTCATGCGTAGCCGACCGTCCAAAATGTGGGTGTGAGGTATCGATGTTCGGTTCATTTGGCTGGATGGAGTTACTGCTGATCTTGATCATTGTGTTGATCATTTTTGGCGCCGGCAAACTCCCACAACTAGGAGAAGGCCTCGGCAAGGCCATCAAAGGATTTAAGAAATCAGTCCATGAGGCTGACGCGATCGACGTCACACCCGGAGAAGAGCAATCCCAACACGCACAATCCCAGACTACTCCATCTGGCCAGACCACCAACGAATCGGAATCATCGCGATCGCCCGGTCAGCAAACGACCCAACCGGGCCAGATGAAACAAGGTTAATTGCCCAGCTGAAGCGTGACGGCTGGAGCACATAGCACCGTCAGCATAGCTGAACCACTGTGAACTATGTTCGGACTGGGCACAAGCGAGATCTTAATCATCCTGATCATCGCATTCCTCCTCTTCGGCCCCAAACAACTGCCGGAGGTTGGAAGGCAAGTTGGAAAGGCTATCAAGGGCTTTAAGGATACTGCCGACGACCTGCGCAAGTCCGTGGAACCCGAGCTTAATCTTATCCAACAGGAGGTTAAAACGGTCGAGCAGGACTTCCAAGCTTCTATGAAAGAAGCAGAGGAAGAGATTACTGCTGCAGGTCGATCTGCAGAGGAGGGTAACGAAACAGCCAGTAAGTCCGGCCCCGTCTGATACGGGGAGCTAACGCACCCTGCTTGAATGCGAATGACACAGCTATCGACGATAGACCTGCTTTACTAAATTCTGCCTCGCAAGGATCTCCCCCGGCGACCTTCATGTAGCTCAAGCGCATTGCTCGCTACTACAGGCGGTCTGACCCGCGATTGGGTCGGGGATAAAGTCAAGCATCAGCTGCTTTGTTCCTTGTCTATGGGCACAACCCGGGCGATTGTGACCAACGCGAAGGCGCTAACACCGTAACCTCGATCGGAGAACATATCATGTCGAGCATTCGGACGAAGACGTTCAACAGCCTCATGGCTCTCAGTTTCCTCCTGACATTCGCTGCCACAGCTCACGCTGTGTTCGAACTGCCCGAAGGAGAAAAAATCACCAATCCCATCGTCATCGGTCGAGGCATTCCCCAAAAAGAGGCCTACGAACTCTTTGACCCGAGGATCGGCCGGAATTTCGATATTCGAAATCTCTGGATTCGTGCAGACATGCGCGTTCGCCCCGAGTACCGAAACAATGTGTGTTTCGGAGGTGGTATCGGAAGCGCCGGAGAATGTAACGCCCCCCTTGGGACCCCCAATAGCTTGATTGGCAAAGCCAACGATCAATTCGTTCAACAGCTCACCCGATTTGGTATCGGCTATGACTTGTCTCCGGATATCAATTTCTATCTCGAGTTGATTGATTCACGTACCTGGGGAGGTAACCAAGACCCGATCTCCCATACCTGTGGCCCTGCCCTCAGCAGTGGGAAATCAACCTGTTCCCTTGGGATTCGAGCGGGCTACATGCTCATTCGCAACTTTGCCGGAATCAAGGGCCTCGGCCTCAAGGCAGGCCGACAATATCTGGTCTTCGGAGACCAAAGTTTGCTCGGCCACTTCGATTGGGCCAATACTGGTTTCTCCTTCGACGGGATCACGACAAACTATAGCACTGAGATCATCGACTCTTCGTTCGGCTGGTATCGACTTGCCGAGACCGATCTCCCACAGGGCGCCCCGCTCGGTAGCGGAGGGCCAAATCTACCCGGAACAGGTCAGGCCAAGAACGCACAGGGGGAAGTCGACATGCTGGTGTTCTATAACCAAATCAAGACCATCCCATGGGCGCTGGTCGAACCCTTCTACATCTATTACAAGAACAATCTCGGCGCAGATGGCAATAATATCCAAGGTCTCGGGACACCCAAGCATGGGAACCAAACACGCCATACGATTGGGAACCGCATAGCCGTCAAGAAGGGCGGCTTCGATTTTTCCAATGAAATCGCCTACCAGTTTGGACAAATGGGAGACACTGCTGACAGTGCCAGCAGTTTGTGTGGCAACCCAGGAGGTGAGGGGAAATGCCTCCACATCAATGCCTGGGCGACGAGAAACTGGTTTGGCTATACTGCGTTCAACCTACCGGGAAAGCCTCGCCTCGCCTTCAATTTCGACTATGCCTCTGGAGACGGCCGGGCGAATTGTACACTAAACGCGGCCTATGGCACGTGCAAAACGGCCAACACATTTGAAAATCTGTTCCCGACTAATCACATCCACATGGGGTACATGGATGTCATGGCGTGGAAGAACATGATGAGTTTCTCAGGTAATTTCCAAGCGCGCCCAACGCAGAATGATCACATTGAGATCTGGTACACGAACTTGCATCTCGCAAACGCAAAGGACAATTGGTATCGCGCCAGTCAAGGTGTCTATGTCTATTCCAGACCTGACAACACTAAGACGCATGTCGGTGATGAAATCAATTTCGTCTGGACCCATTTTTTCATGCAAGGCCTGGTCGCTTTTCAAACCGGCTATGGTCATTTCTGGCCTGGCTCCTATGTTTCACACAATCTAGGACGCCGAGCCGTCGGTCAAGATTGGGCTTACGCTCAACTCTGGATCAACTTTTAGGCGTCTCATGAGCCAGTCCCACACATCTTTGACGATCACACCATGCATCTATTCATGACTGCTTACGACCCCGCACTTTCAAATCGACTCTGAAGTTCACCGTACGTCTGCGTCACTGGAAACTGTGGGAATTCTTTCGGTAAATGCTCGGGCGGCCTAAAGAAAAACCCCGCATCGGCCTCCGCCAGCATTGCTGTATCATTGTACGAATCACCAGCCGCAATGGTACGGAAATTCAGGGATTTGAAAGCGGCCACGGCGTGTCTCTTTGGATCCATCATCCGCATGTGATACGCGATGATCCGTCCACTCCCGTCAATCTCCAGCTGATTGCAGAAGAGAGTTGGGAACCCCAGTTGTCGCATCAGCGGTTCGGCAAACTGATAGAACGTATCGGATAAGATCACGACCTGGTACCGTTCACGAAGCCACGCGATAAATTCTACCGCCCCGTCTAACGGTCCCATCTTGGCGATGACGGCTTGAATGTCGTTGATCTTAAGATGGTGCCGGTCCAGTATCTTCAGCCGTTGCTCCATGAGCTTATCGTAGTCCGGCATCTCACGCGTGGTGACCTTCAACTCTTCGATCCCGGTCTTTAAGGCCACGTTGATCCAAATCTCAGACACCAACACCCCTTCCAGGTCCAAACACACCAGAACTGGCTCACGCATCTCGTCTCTCCTTGCTCATGTATGAACACTTCCTCTGCAGCCGTTACTATTTGGTAGGATCCTTGTCGCTTGTCACAAAGGCTTGGCTTAAGAAACGCCAGGTCTTGTCCAACGCTTGATCGAATAACTCGCCCCCTCTCCACGTACGACGACTCTGTTCATCATGCTGCTCGGCCCATTCCAATGCCAGCGGAAGTGGGATCAACCTCGTAGGATCCGCCGTCAATTCCTGCCACACCAACCCCAAGACTGTACTCACCTGTATAGGCACAGCAACTGGGTCGATGGGATTCTTGGTCAGGTCATCACAGCGATCAGCCGGTGAGGTGACAAGCAGCTCCCGACAGGCGGCTGGGCGTTCGTCATAGATCGTACACATCTCTTCTTCTAGGAATGGACATGGCAGCCGCAAGGCATAGTAACTCCGATTCACACCTTCCAGCGTGTCATCGTCTGTTGTTAGCGGCGACTCGCACAAGGCAACGAGCTGCCGCCACACACCCTGCGCAAGCAGACGTGTCTTTGCTTCAGAAAAGCGACGCGCAATATGCTCTTGTTGATCCGTCGGCCGAGACCGGATCCAGTCTCGCAACGCAAAGGCTTCGGGACCCGAGAGGGGTACCAGCATCCGGCAGCAGGCGGCACAGCCCTTATGGCAGGAGACGGGTTTACCCGATTCGAGTGAGCGAACCACCTCCAGCGCTTGAGCCTCCTCTCCCAGACGCCTCATCAATGGAACAACAGCACTGACCGACACCTTTCCGGTGGGAACGTCCACGGCACTGGTAATCTGCCCAGCCGGCGTGTTCAGGGCTATCTCAAATCGCTCTTGCAATATGGGACTCCTCTAGTCTTGATCCAACATTGAGTTCTCGTCGGGACCACGGGGTGTGACGAGAAATTAATAGGTACGTGCTGCCCCCATCACGGATCACCCCTCTCACCCTATGCAACATCGGTATTCGTTATGGCAGAGCCCTTCAATAATACAGAATATGCTGACTCCACTTGCTCCTGCTCTCGCATACCCCCAAACGGCCTCACTTCTAAGGCCATCTTCGGCGTTGTAGGAAACAGAAAAAGGTGTAGACTACATAGTGCGCGGGTACATCGTCCCTGCCTAATTTTCAGTAGCCCATGCAGGTGCAACTTGATCAGCCTGGCAGCACGGTGTACCCCCGCCCTAATCCTTATCCCACGCAACAGCGCCGCCGCACAGTCAACATAATAGAACAATATCCGTCCGCTTCTACTCCGCACCTGGTCTTGCTCCAGCCATAAAGAACCCTGATAATGGCACATGGAACCACGCGTTGTCTTCTCCGGCCACATCATCGGCCTCCTCAAAGAGTATATGCGGGATCTCGTCGAACAGGCTGCGCAGGACATGCTTGCCAACGAGCGCTTTGGATTCAGCTCAACACCCTATCGGCCTGATCAGGCCATATCCGATCTGCTCGCCTTGTTGGACGACCGCATCGAGTCTGAGGGAATCCAAGTGGGTTTGCCGGAGAACTTTCTCCACTCCATGTGGAGCCTCTGTAACGAAGCTGTTCCCTATGTGTCTGAGCGCGTGTGGATCGAACGGAACATCGGAAATCAGGCCTTCGACAAGGCCCGGGCTAGAGAGCTGACCTATCAGGCATTGATCGACTATATCGAGTCCCCTTCGGATCGAAGAGCCTGACCCATGCGCCATCGGCTACCTAATTGGTTTCTCTGTTTCATCGGAGCCTTCCTGATTCAAGTAGTCGCGCCGCGCAATGGCGAACCATTCGCAGCCTCCACTTCACCAGGAGCCCGAGAGGAGACCCTGGGATTGTCGCCCCTTGTTACGGAAGACCTTGAGAGTCCGGTTTTTCTCACCCATGCCGGGGATGGATCAGCAAGGCTTTTTGTGGTCGAGCAACCTGGCCGCATTCGCATCCTGCAACAGGGCGTTCTCCGGCCTCGCCCATTTCTTGATATCACCGATCGGGTCCTCGCCGGTGGAGAACGTGGCCTTCTTGGGCTTGCTTTTCATCCTGACTTTCGGCGGAACAGCCGTTTTTATGTGAACTACACCAGAAAGCCGGATGGAGCCACGGTGGTGGCTGAATACCGGAATGAGCCCTCCAAGAATCAAGCATCGGGCGATGAACGGATCCTTCTGGTTGTGCCTCAGCCCTATGCCAATCATAACGGCGGCATGATCGCGTTCGGCCCGGATGGATATTTATACATTGCCCTCGGCGACGGTGGATCCGGGGGCGACCCGGGCAATCGCGCCCAGAATCTTCAGGATCTCCTGGGCAAGATCCTGCGAATCGATATCGATCACCGTGACCCGTATGAGATTCCCCAGGATAATCCCTTCGTCCAAGGAGGCGGCCGTCCTGAGATCTACGCTCTTGGGTTCCGGAATCCCTGGCGCTTTTCATTTGACCCCAAAACCGGTGAGCTGTGGGTCGCAGATGTCGGACAAAATATGTGGGAAGAAATCGACCTCGTCACCCGTGGAGGGAATTATGGCTGGCGAGTGATGGAAGGCACCCATTGCTTCAGTCCATCCAGCTCGTGTGAGACACCTCAGGTTGCCTCACCAGTCATTGAATATTCTCATGAAAAGGGACGCTGTTCGGTCATCGGTGGATATGTCTACCGTGGCCGGAGTCTTCCCGACTTGACGGGTGCTTATGTGTACGGCGATTACTGCAGTGGGGAACTTTTCGCATTCCGCTCTACACAGAAAGACCTCAAGGCCAACAATCCACATCGGTTAACTAAGACTTCGTATAGAATTTCTTCTTTCGGCGAAGACCAAGCCGGCGAACTGTATGTACTAGATCATAACGGTGGCATTTACCGCCTTTCAGCGCCATAAATACAGGATCTTGGACGATGCCCTCTCCATCAGGGACAGGTTTCTCGGTTGGCAGGTGAAAAGGAGACACAGGAATGCCTCAGAATAACTTTTGGTTGATGAAGTCGGAGCCCTCTACGTTCTCGATTGACGACTTGCGGGGATCTCCCAACCGAACTACCTCTTGGGATGGGGTGCGAAACTATCAAGCTCGAAATTTCATGCGCACAATGACCGTGGGTGACCAAGTCCTGTTCTACCACAGTAACGCCAACCCACCGGCGGTGGTGGGCATCGCGAGGGTGGTGAAAACTGCCTACCCTGATCCGACGCAATTCGATAAGAAAAACAAGCACTACGACCCAGCAAGCAAGCCTTCTCAACCCAGATGGGATATGGTCGACATCGCATATGTCCGGCACTTACAGCGCTTGGTGACATTAGACGAGTTGCGTGGGCAGGCTAAACTGAAGGGAATGATCTTACTGCAAAAGGGTTCTCGGCTTTCAGTTCAGCCCGTCACCCCTCTTGAATGGCAACACATCTTGAACTTGGAGAAAACCGGCGCCTAGGTACTGGCTTTGCCATCGTCCATGTAACGGTGCTGCCAGTCCAACCAGGCATGCCCAAGTTCGTGCGCGAGGATATATCGGCGGCGAGTCACCGGAAGCCGCTTTCGTACATAAATGGTCTTGGTATCGTCGTCCCAAATCCCATCGGCATTCGCATCCCGCTTATCCATTTCAGAGTCCGAGAGCTGTCGAACAGAAATCCGGTACCCGAAGGGAAGCACCACCTGGTTGGGAATGCGCAACATCTTCTTTCGTTCTCTGAGCATAATTGCCATCGTTCACTCCCTCTAACCCAACAATCGATTTAGCCTACCACAACCAGAGGGACAGAGTGTTGGTCTTTTTATTATTATATTTCATATATTTATATGATCTCACGCCAATCCACGCCTCGTCGAACAGATTCCATTTCCCTCCCTCCTACTCTTTCCCCCAACGGGAGAATTTGTGTATGATCGGACCATGAATCTTCTTCCATGCGAAGACGTCCCCACGACGTATCCTCACTGCGTCCGGCTGACCGGAGTGAAGATCAGGAACCGTGGAGAGGTGAAGAAGCTCGGCGCAGCTGAGCTACCATTGCGTACCGGCGATGCCGTATTAATAGACGTTGAGGGTGAGCTCACATACGGTATCGTCTACATCGAACCCTATTCGACCCCATTCCTCCCCCCTATGCGAGCCATGAAATCCGTTCTGCGATTGCCCAACGCGGAAGAAAGGGCCTTGATCGACAGACTTGAACAGCTCTCCCAGGAGGCCTCTGCCTATTGCCGTGCCAAAGCCGTTGAACGGGGCCTGCACCTCAAACTCGTCGAAGTCTATGGGGCCATGAGCCGCAGGCAGCTCACGTTTGTCTATACGGCGGACGAGCGGATCGATTTCCGAGAATTGGTTCGAGACCTGGCACGTCGTTTCGGCGGTCGCATTGAAATGCGTCAGGTTGGCGTACGGGAAGAGGCCAAGCGGCTTGGCGGGATCGACACCTGTGGCCTGGTGCTCTGCTGCGCAAGTTTTCTAACCGATGTGAAACCCATCACAGCGAAGCAGGCCAAAAAGCTGGAGATCCCAATCGATGACCCCCGCTTGCTAGGTGTCTGTGGACGCCTGAAATGCTGCTTGCTGTTTGAAATAATGGACGCGCAAGGGAGGATCGCCCCCCAAGCCCACCCCCTCATCACACCAACCAAGCCCAATTCCTCTTCCCCATCAACACGGGAGTCGTAGCTTCCCTACCCCCCTCCAGGCCATCAGCTCCTTGACGGTTGAATCCTTTTTCCTCAACCTTACTCTAATGTTGAATCAACTGACGCAAGTTCCTCGACCCAGATGGGCTGGGCAAACGTTATTCAAACTTGGGAGGGTTATGGCAATGAGAAAGGGACTATTAGCCATTGTCGCAATGGCGGCTATCGGATGTAGCGGAGTGGCCACTCAAAAAGCCGTGAGTGGAGAACCGGCCGGTCCAGCCGTCGGATACGATATTCATGTGCAGGCACCTCATATGATGCCGGATGGTACCCCCGGAGGCCCATTCCATCACTATTGCAAGGGCATTTCCGACAAGATCCTTCAATGCCTCCTGTTTGAATCCACTGATCCCAAGGCTCCCTTGGTCGCGGTTGAATATTTTGTCGCCAAGGATCTCAGCCGCAAGCTTCCTGCCATTCAGTGGCACCGACATTTCCACGACCATAAGGTAGAGATCGCCACAGGCCGGGTCCAAGTCCTTGGTGTGGATCCTGACCAGGCCACCAAGATAGCGGAAGCCGCAGCGGAAACCGATGGGGTCATCTATCAGCTCTGGCAGCACGGACAGGAGTTCCCCGATGGCACAGTAACGTTCCCACAATCACTCGGGCATAAGTTCCCGGGATATTCTGATAAGTAATCTGAGGGGAGTAGGCTGTGGCGGGATTATTCCCTCTGGCACGGGGAAGATCCCGCCGACAGGTCGTAAGGAATACAGGACGATACATGACTAAACCCCACGTGCGACTCTCGCAATCATTGACACTATTCGCCATAGTGGCGCTCATCTCGTGGAATCTCTCATCCTATGGGGCAGACGAAGCCGTCCTCAAACCGCGAGTGCCGATCGACCAGATCGAAACTGTCAAAACCTGGACAAATCCTCTTCCTGCCACAGGGGACACCATTGAAAAAGGCAAAAGACTTTTCCATGGCAAGGCTTTCTGCGTGACTTGCCATGGCAAGGACGGAAAAGGATTGGGGGCTGACATTGAGCCAGGCACGCTCAGAGGTCCCCTCCCGAGAAACTTCACAGACCAGGAATGGCAGGCGGCTCGAACGGACGGAGAACTCTTCTGGATTCTCAAGAACGGGAGCAAGGGCACCGCAATGGCGCCGTTTATACCCCTCATTCTCTCTGAAGAAGAAGCCTGGCAGGTCCTGCGTTATGTGCGATCATTCGGCCATCCCCAAGACTAACCTAAACCGAATGGACGCCTGTCTCTTGTCCCACAGACAGACCCTCACGAACGAACGGATCCTGGGCGCTCTTGCTCCTGTAAGAGTGACTGAATCGTTTCTCCTGCCAACTCCTTCTGTACAGCCCTGTCCCGTCGTCGCAAGAGAGCGGTAACCGGATCAACGGAATCTAGATGCGGGGCTATCCATGGTGGGGTCCCGTTGCGAACACTATCTAGAACTTCTTTCACAAAGATCAGCTCCGGTGGCTTGATGAGACTCAACCCTTCCGGTTCTTGCAGACGGCCCACAAACCCATTTTCAACAAGACGCTCAACTTCTTCCTCCACCAGAGAAAGAGGCAAGTTCACTTCGTTCGACAACTCGATCAGCCTCAACGGCCGATCCCCCTTCAGGTAGTGATGCCCCAGAGCCCGTAATACTTTGAGAGCCAATTGTTCACGAAACATAAAGGTACCCTGTTCCCACAGCAAGCGAGACAAGTACGCAGACGGATATTGGTGGAAAAACGAGAACTGCGCCCCGATGAGCACAATCATCCAACCCACATACAGCCATAACAGGAACAGAATCACCACTGCGAAACCGGAATAGATCGCGCTGTACTTGGCTGAGGACACGACAAATTTCGCAAAGGCTTCCCCCGCCAATCCCCAGAGAGTCGCAGCGGCAACGCCCCCGACCAGTGCGGAACGTATCTCAACATTCGTGTTGGGAATCATCTTATAGAAGAAGGTGAACACTCCACATAACATCAGAAAGGGAATCAGTTCACCGCTCCATACAACCAACGTACCGAACGGCTCCATCTCCACGAGACGCTCCACTAAGTCATTGTTCTGGAGCGACGCCAACAGACCGAAGGCACTAAAGACAAGCACGGGACCCACGAGGACCGCGCTCAAGTAATCGCTAAACTTTCGCCCCCAGCTCCGTCCCTGCTTCACCTGCCAGATCGCGTTTAAGGCCTGCTCGATCTTGTCGATCAAGGAATATGTCGTATAAAAGAGGCCACCGATGCCGACGACTCCCAACACGCCAATCTTGATATTGTCCACGAAACCGACGATGGTGGTCGTAATCTCCTGACCCTTTGGGCCGAGAGGTTCAAGAGCCTGAGCTAACGAGGGTTCGATCACATGGTGGACGCCGAACGCCTTCAGGACCGAGAACATCACAGCTAGAAACGGCACCAGGGAAAGCAGCGTGGTAAAAACCAGCCCTGCGGCCCTGGCATCGAGCAGGCGATGGCGAAACTCCATACCCACTGCCGTGGCCAGCCGAATCACCTGAGTACCCACCCGCTGAAGCCATGACATGGTCGAGAGATCCTTCGTCCAGAGATCCTGCTTCGAGAACTGAGACATGCGTGTGGAGCTAGCCATGAATCCTACCACTCGGAGCAAGGTGTACTACATATATGCCTGACTTCCCAAGTCCGATGTCAAGCTCCCGCAACACCCTCACACCGACACCCACGATCACCTACCACCTACTACAGCACACTCTACTTGAATGACAGCAATTTGTTAATAAAGCAATCAAGCCAAAAACTTAGCCCCCTTCTACCTCTAGCCCGGATAATTCACGACTCGTGACATAAAAAAGCCATCGGGACTCCCATCTGTGCTATAGGAGCGGTGTTCAGGCGCTTCGATAGACCGAGACGAGGAGAGCCGATGGCGACAGACTGTATA
>Ga0224495_10000275_pt1 | contig 41918 bp, 35 predicted proteins | sample SF_Jul11_sed_USG_FD_168128 | JGI IMG/M metagenome (GOLD analysis project Ga0224495, IMG submission 168128) | Sediment microbial communities from San Francisco Bay, California, United States - SF_Jul11_sed_USGS_4_1 | ecosystem: Environmental > Aquatic > Marine > Sediment | place: USA: California... | reverse complement strand
AGACCCGTGCGGTTTCCCTGGACAGCGTTTCCGGTTTGAACTGGAAGGGCGAGATAGCGATTGACGCGCCGGTCACGTTTTACATCAAGTTCTCGAATCCTTGCGCCCCGTCCTGCGATTCGTTGCGATCCGTCCTTAACGGCTTCAGGGTATACTCCCCGGACGGTGCCCAGTGGCAGCCGCTCACACACGTGCCGTACGAGCTTTCACTCAATCACTGGATATCCTATCACTCGGAGTGGAGCGACTATTTTGGCATCATCATTGTTGATGAATCCGGCGTGACCGGAAGTGGCGCCGATTCTCTCCAGTTCTTATGCATGGCCGTTTTTATAGGCGACGATGGATTGCCTGCCGGATTCTCCGACGTTGTCTATACTATCTCAACCCAGGTAAATGCCGACCAGGCCGGGAAAACACTGTGCCTGGACTCTGCCTCGTGTCCGCCGGATGCCTCCTGGAAGTGGGAAACCTTCGATCAGCAGTGGATCACACCGACCTGGGACGGCCCACACTGCTTCACCATCGAGGACAATACCGACACGCTGGATTTCATCATAGCACTGGACTCGGTGGATGGACTGGTCGAGGGAACCTCCGACGAATTGAAGCCGGGTGTGCCTGTGACTTTTTATCTCAAGTTCACCAATCCATCGGCAAAGAACCGGTATATCTGGTCAGTGCGTAACGCCTTTTGTGTACACTCCCCTGACGGCGCCACCTGGGAGCCACTGGAGCATCTTCCCTGGTATAACTCGGGAACATCAAGCTGGGAAGTCTATTACCCCGGCTGGAATGTCTACCCTTACTTTGACGCGAACCTGTTCGCCAATGATTTGCATATTACCGGCAGCGGGGCCGATACGATTGATTTCGGCGGTGTGGCGACCCTGCTGGGCGAACAGGAGGATGGACTCGAGCCCGGTTTCTCAGAGAATGTTTATACTATTACGACCCAGTTTGATGCCGGGCAGAGCGGCAAGACCATCTGTCTGGACAAGGCCGAGCAGTTTTATTTGCCCTGGCAATGGATGACGCACACTGCCGGCGCCGTCAGCCCCGTGTGGGAAGGACCCTATTGCTTTACCGTTGGAGCCCCACCCGATTTTGATGACGACGGCGTGCCGGATATGGTGGACAACTGCCTGACGACGCCAAATCCCGACCAGAGCGACAGCGATCTGGACGGTAAAGGGAACCTTTGTGACAATTGCCCCCTCGATTACAACCCGTTACAGCTGGACTTCAACGGTGACGGCATCGGGGATGCCTGTTGTTGCACCGGCATACGGGGCAACGCCAACAGTGATCTCGAGGACAAGTGCAACATTACAGACATTACGTATCTCGTGAAGTATTTATTCGGCATACCGACCGGCCCTCCCCCGGGCTGTCCGGCCGAGGGAAACGCCAACTCCGATCTGGATGAAAAGTCGAACATCGCCGATATTACGTACCTGGTCGCCTACCTGTTCGGCATACCTCCGGGTCCGCCGCCGCAAGATTGCCCGTAGGCGATACGTCCTGTCCCGGTTAGTCGTTACCTTCCAGCAGGTAGCCGTAAAATTCTTTGATGCGCTCGTAGTCGGAGCGGTCCCGGCCGTATTTCATATACTCTTTCAGATGTTGCCTGGCCGTCTGCCGGTCGTCCAGATTCAGGGCCACTGTAACATTTATCAGGTGCGCCCCCGGTGAATGTCGGTCGGCGGCGAACAACGTATCGGCGTAAGCCAGCGCCGAGTCGAACTGCTGTTGGTATATGAATGACAGGGCCAGACTCTCGGTAATGAAGGTCTTGTCCGGTGACAGCGAATGAGCTTCCCTCAGTATTTGAGTAGCCTCGTGGTGCTTCCCCTCGTCCATGTACAACTGACCCAGTTCATTCATCAGAGTAGAAAGGTATGGCCGGAACTTGAGCGCCCTCAGGTAATATTCTTCGGCCTTGTCATACTGACCGAGCTTGCCGTAAAGGTTACCGACCAGAGAGAGGAAATCGGCCTGGTAGGGGTCTTTCTCGGCCAGCGGCCGGGCCAGCTCCATAGCCCGGGCATATTCGCCGTTTTCCAGATATTGATAGGCTTTTTGCAGTTGCTGGTAATCGGGGAAGCGGTCCATTGATTCCTGCACCAATTCCTTGTAGCGGTCAAGATCACGTTTCAAGAGGAAATGGTTGGCATAGATAATCCAGCCGTTGCGGCTGCGCTCGTTGAGGAGAGTGTAGTAACGTTTTTCGGTGGACTCGGTACCGGTGGCCACGGCCAGAAAGGACAGGGTGGCAAAGCCAACGACTACGATGTAGTTAAAAAGAACGCGCACGGGCAGGCTTCTCCCCCGCCGCTCCACCTGGTAGAGGGCCAGCAACAGCGGCGCGAAGAAACTCAGCGACATGACATCCCAATCGCGGCCCATCGTTATGGCCGCGCCGAAGAGGCACAAAAACGCCAGCGAGCCGAGCGAAAGAAAAAGCAATAACAAAGCGATAGGATCGCGGAAATCTTTCCGGCCACATAAAATCCACAGAAGAAAAAGAAAGAGTGCACCCGGTAAAACCAGCAGGGTGATGTTGGCCAGGTCCAGCAGGTGAAGGGCACTAAAAACGGTATAATCGGGGGCTATCGGCCGCCCCGACAGCGGCGGCAGAATGAGAATTTCGAATTCCACCCTGGTCCGGTACAGCCACACGAAGAGCGCTATGCCGGCGGCGGCCCCCAGGCCGAAAAGCGCATAGCCAGCCTTTCTGACAGACGGCCACTTGACACTGTGAACAACCAGGTAAGCCAGTCCCGGCAGGAAGTAGATCGTCTGAAGATGCATCAGCCCCGCGACAACAAAGGCCGCCGCAGCCAGCCACAGCAGGCGAGGTTTATGGACGGAAGCCAGTGACAGATTGATGAACACCGCGGAGGCTGCCCACGCGATGGGATAGAATTCGACATAGCCGAAAAACAAAAGGACCGCGCCGGACAGCAGCAGGCTGAACAGACCCAGAAGCCGCAGAGGCGCCGTGCGGCAGAGCCGACCGATTATTGAGACGGCATTGTAGATAAACACCGCACCGGAGGCGATGGAGAGAATCTGGAAGGTCCAGAGCGTCGTATCGCGGGTATAGCCGCCCAGCGCGCTTTGGATGAGCCGGACAAGATAGATGGACCCCGGTTCGGCAAATTTATGGATGTAGGCTTCACCCTGCCCGAAGACGGCCAGGCAGGTGTAGCTGTCACCGAGGAGATGCACTTTGACCCGGAATATGTAAAACAATGCTGCAGCGACCGCAACCAGCAGCAATCGTGGCCAGACTGCCGTGCCCCAGAGGCGGCGATCAATGCCACTCAGGACGGCTTCGAGCCGTTTGTCGGGAAGAGGAGCAATTGTGAAGTAGCCCCAGAGCAGCACGACGAGACCGAAGAAGACGGCCGCAGTTCCGGAGAGGAAGTGCAAATGGTTGAATCCCCACATGGCTTCGGCGGGATAGAAGGAAAACACGCCCAGGAGCATCAGCGTGAATCCCAGGGACAGAGACAAGAGCATGTGTTTGAGTGACATGAGTCACAATCTATCGTCGGGGACGGGTGTCGTCAATTGAATCAATTCTTTTTTTCCACAAGTTGACAACGCCGTTGTTTTGGATATTTTTGTTTCATGAATCGACTCGAGGCGTTCATTGAAATCATCAAGGCCGAGTTTCCGGAGGATCGGCTTACTTACCAGAAATCCGTGGCGACCTTTCATCCCGAATCAGCCGAAGAGGCAGCCAAGCTTTTCCAACTGGCCAACCGTCACCGGCAGAGGCTCTACATCACCGGCTTCGGCAACAACATCGACCCGCTGGGAGAACCCTTCGTGGACATGGTCTCAATCCGCAATGACCGGCTCAACCAGTTGCTGCAGGTCTCCCCTGTCGACTTCTACGTCCGGGTCGGTTCCGGCTACCCCCTGAGAGAAATAAACAAGCACCTGGCCACGCATAATCTGTGGCTGCCGCACTCCTCGCTGCCGTATGTCGGTTCGGTGGGCGGAGCTGTCGCGGCGGGTTTGTCGTCCGATTTTCACGGTCATGATCTTCCGTTGAAGAAGTACTTCGTCCAAGCCGAGGTGGTCACGCCCGAGGGTGAGATAATAAAACCCGGCTCGCCGTGCTTCAAATCGGTATCCGGATACGACATCGTCAAGATCTTTTCAGGATCATGGGGGCTTCTGGGATTCATCGTCAACGCCACCTTCCGGGTTATGCCGATCAGCGCCGCCGGGGAGTACGCATCGATGCGGCAGAAAGCCAACGACCGGAAAGACTTCCTGGCCGGACTCGATGAGGCCAACAGCGCGCCCGACGCCGTTTACTCGCGCAAAATAAAAGCGGAATTTGATCCTAACGGCATTCTGCCAATCATATGAGACGGCGATCATGTCGCCGCAGTATGTGATTGTCCCTCGCGGATAGGGGGGTTAGATTGTTGTCTAAGACACTGCATAAAGCAGGGCTAACCAGGTAATTGTTATTAACAGGAGGCCGCTATGGCTGAAAGAAACCCCAAGCCGCAAGGCATGAGTTGGCTGAGCCCCTACCTCATCGTCAGAGACGTCAAAGGTTCACTGGAGTTCTATGAAAAAGCGTTTGGCTTGAAGACTCAGACCACCCTAACCGATAAAGATGGTAATCTGACGCATGCCGAGATGACCCACAAGGACTGCACGTTCATGATGGGTCCGGAATCGGCCGAGATGGGGACCAAATCGCCGGTCACTCTCTCGGGCAGTCCGGTATCGTTTTACTTGTATGTCGATAATGTCGATGAGTTTTTTCAGAAGGCCAAAGCCGCCGGCGCCGAAGTCATGATGGAGCCGCGCGATCAGTTCTGGGGTGACCGTATGTGTGCCCTGCGCTGTCCGGAAGGTCACCAGTGGACGTTCGCGCAGAACGTCGCGGATATCGACCCTGAGAAGGCCCCGAAGTAAGAATCTCGTGATTGCAGTGAGCCGGGCGACCCGCTGGACCACCGGGCCGTCTTTTTGCAGGAAACATTTGACGCCCCTACCTGTTGCTTATTATTACTTGAAGAACGGAAGTCAACGAATCTGACAAGAGGACCGCAATTATGGAAAGAGCTCCCGCCCATTCGGCAGTAGCCGTGCTCGGGGCTTCAACGAAAGAGGACCGATACTCGTTCCAGGCCGTCAGGATGCTAAAAGAGCACGGGCACCGGCCGATACCGGTACATCCGGCGGGGCACACCGTCGACGGCATCGCCGGCGTAAAATCACTCGACGCCATTGCCGAGCCGATCGATACCGTGACGCTTTATGTCAACGCCGGGATTTCCGACGGTGAGTTTGACAACATCCTGAAGCTGAGCCCGCGGCGTGCCATCTTCAATCCCGGTTCCGAAAACGAAGCCCTGGCCGGCAAGCTGGAGAAAGCCGGCATCGAAGTGGTTCGGGCCTGCACGCTGGTGCTGCTGCGGACGGAACAGTTTTAGCCGCCGGGCCTGCGCGCTCAGGGCTGATCGTGGTCGAGGTAAGTCAGCTTGTCGAACTTTCCCATGATCGCGCGGACGGTCGTATCCACCAACTCTTCGATGTCGATAAATTCCGAGTTGATGACGATGTCGTAATGACCGGGATCATCGATGTTGGCATGAAAGACCTTGGATATGAACTGCCGGCGGGTAGTATCGGACTTCTCGATGCTGGCGAGGGCTTCTTTTTCCGTGGCGTTGACGTATTTTATAAGGTTTTCGACACGTTTTTCTTTTGGCGCGATAAACCTTATGTGAAACCCGCGCGTGGGGCCGAGAATGAAATTGCCACCCCGGCCGACCAGTATCACACCACCCAGCCGTGACATCGACAGCACCACTTTGAACAGGTGGCGGATATAGTCCGAATGGTCCACGGATTGACCAGTGAGCACCGATTCCACCGTCAACTCCAGGTTGCTGCGAAACTTGTTGTCCAGTGACTCTATAATCCGCTTCCGGTAACCGGATGAATTGCATACTTCATCGATAACTTCGCGATGCAGGCGCACGTAATCCATCTTCTGGGCCAGGCGCGAAGCGAAGTAGGAACCGCGACTCCCGGTCTGTCGGCTGATGGTGACGATTCGCGGAGGTTTGAGACGCGGTTGGTCCTCTTCCTGAGCCTTTTTTCGTTCCAGTTCCCACTTGAGAAGCTGGCGATTGATTATGGCATCAATTGAGGGTACCAAGTTCACCTCCTCAATAAAATATACGCGCAGGTTTTGGTTTTTGGCAACCGAAAACTGGCCCGGCCGGTGCGGGGAGTTACGGCCTCATCACGGCTGCCGGTGGCTCAGGACTCCACGGCCGCGCGGATGATGGCGGCATACTTCGCGGCCAGCGGACCGGAGGCATAGTGGTCCAGCGCGAAACGCCTGCCTTCCTCGGCCAGGCGCTGCCGGAGAGGCTGATCACGCAGGAGACGCTCGATGGCAGCGGCCAGGGCGGCGCTGTCGTCAAGGGGGACCAGAAGTCCCCGCCGCTCGTGTTCGATGATGTCGGTGATTCCGCCTGACCGGGTACCGATGACGGCCGCCCCGCAAAGCATAGCCTCCGAGAGTGCCAGACCGAAGCCTTCCCGGAAGGAATTGAGCACGACGATGCCGGCGCGGTTGTAGACTCCGCGGAGCTTATCCTGCGGGACCGGCGGGTGGATGGTCACTCGCTGCTCCAGGCCGAATTCCCGAACAAGCTCTTCGATATACGGCCGCCGAGGGCCACTGCCGTAGATTTCCAGTCGAGCCCGCTCGTTGTTTCGGGCCACCAGGGCAAACGCCTTGATAAGATAGTCCACGCGCTTTTGCTCGGTAAAACGCGTGACGGACGCTACCAGGTTCTCGTCTCTGATGACGGTCTCGTCGCGGTAAAAGACATCCTCGTCATGCGGCAGAGGCAGAACGGAGAGCACCTTCTCCAGCCGGGGGTCGAGGCGGATGATTTCATCCCTCAGGAAACTGGAAACCACGGTCCAGCCGTCAAGGCCTCGGCAGAATTTCTTGAAATAGCTGTAGGTGACGTGCCTGTAGCGCGTCATCAGGCGAATATCGGTTCCGTGTGAAGAAAGCACCATTGGCAGACGATGGTTCCGCGCAATCGTTTTCATGACCAGCCCGGCCGGAATCAGCCAGTGCCCGGCCACAGCCTGGATCTTTTCCTCACGGATTATGTCCATAGCCGCCTTGCGATTGCAGTCAAGGAAGCGCTTGAATTTGAAGAGCCCGCCGACTGAGCCAAGCACCAGCTTGTGCATGGTTCCCCGGTAGGCCAAGTGCTGGTCCTTCTCGTCCGCGGCGTACCGAAAGCGATATATCTTAACGCCCTCGACCTTTTCGTACAGCGCGGCCCCGGTATCGTGGGGAGCGAGAACCACCGGTTCGATTCCGTGCTCGGTGAGGCGTCGATTCAGAAGCGAAAGAAAAATGCCGGCAAAGTCACCGCGGTAACGAGGGTAGTTGTGGGTGACAACCAGCAGGCGAATGGTGTTCTCCATATTTTCCATGTTAAAAAAAAACCGCACGCGGAAAAATATAAATTTATGGCCTCTCCGCGATTTGTTATATTCGATTGAGCAGCCATGAAGTCAAACGAAGATATAAAACTCAAACTGGCGCCGGACCTGGACTTCCGCGAGATTCTGACCAATCCCATCCTGGACATTGCCGCTCGCTTCTGGGAGAGCGACCGCTATGCGGCGTTCCGCATCTGCTATCGCTCGATGCGCGTTATCGACGACCTCGTCGACGACCGCAAGGCCGGCGGCGTGACTGTCACACCCGAAGAAAGGCTTAAGTACGCTGAGTTGATGACCAGCTGGCTCGAGGGTACCAGGCGTCGTGAGGCGGGTGACGACCTTCAGGAAGAGCTGCTTCAGACCATCGACAGGTTCCATATCCCCCTCTGGCCCTGGCAGAGACTGATAAGGGCAATGATTTATGATTTGACGCACAGCGGCTATCGTTCGTTCACGACCTTTTTGCGCTATGCCGAAGGGGCGGCGGTAGCGCCCGCTTCAGTCTTTATGCATCTTTGTGGAGTGGAGTCTCGCGATGGCAAGTATGCCGCACCGACGTTCGATGTTCGCAAAGCGGCGCGCCCCCTGGCCATATTCTCTTATCTGGTGCACATAATGCGGGACTTCCAGAAGGACCATCAGAACAACCTTAACTATTTTTCAGATGGTATCTTACGGGACAGCGGGATTACCCTGGCCGAGTTGGCCGTGATAGCCAACGGGGGTGGAATCAGTCCGGGATTCCGCCGCTTGATGCGGACATATCGCGGTCTGGCGGAATTTTACAGACGGAAGGCCCGCCGCACCATTGATGGAATTTCCCCAGTTCTCCGGCAACGGTATCGGCTCAGTCTGGAGATCATCTATAATCTGTATCTTCAAATATTTGAAAGGGTTAAGCCGGACACTGGCGTTTTTACCGCAGAAGAGCTGAACCCGCCTCCGGCTCAGATTCAGCAAACAATAGAGTCGACGCTTGCGGCCTTCCAGCGCGAAAATTAAAACTTTTCTGGAAGAATCTTCCCTTTTTTTTGGTAGTCTACAATAGAATCACTGAAAAGCAGAGCAGTCTATGCCCGGCGGGCCGGCTGAGCTGTATAAGAAAATGGAGTCTTAAGATGAGAAAAGTCAGTCTATTATTGGTTCTGGCAATCCTGCCGGTGACCCTTATCGCCGACGACATGGCGGTAACCGTCTATAACAGCGACCTGGGAGTAATCAGCGAAACCAGAAAACTTGAATTCAAAAAGGGGGTGAACCGGCTGGCATTTCGGGACGTCCCCTCTCGGATCGACGCCAATTCGGTGCGCTTCGATATTGCGGCCTCAGGCAGAAATGTCACTATTCTCGAGCAGAACTATGCTTTTGACCTCGTCAGTCCGGCCAAAGTCTACGACCGCTATATTGACAAGGAGATTGAGATGGTCGACAAGGAAGGCCGACTGTATTCGGGGACGCTCCTATCCGCGGCCAGCGGCTCAATCATCCTTCGGGAAAAAGCCGGCGGTATCAAAATCGTCCTAACAGACAATATTACCGAAGTTCACTTCCCGTCGCTGCCCGACGGGCTGATCACGCGGCCAACTCTTTTCTGGCTGTACCAGTCGGACTTCGCCGGCGAGTTGGAGAGCAAGGTCAGTTACCAGACGGCGGGAATGACCTGGAACGCCGAGTATGTGGGAGTGCTGAACCCGGACGAAAACCAGTTGAGTCTGTCCGGCTGGGCGGCCATAAACAATGTTTCCGGCAAAACCTACGAGGACGCTTCTTTGAAACTCGTGGCAGGCGATATTCATCGGGTGGCTAAAAAACGCCCGCCGGTTCCCCGGTCGGCCGATATGGTAATGCTGGAATCGGCGGCGGGCGCCGGATTCGAGGAAAAAGCGTTTTTTGAATACCACCTTTACACCCTTCCGCGCAGAGCGACAGTCGCGGATAAGGAAGTCAAGCAGATATCCCTTTTTGATCCCGCTCGGGCGGCGGTTGAAAAGAAATATCTGTACAAGCCTGATTTAGACTCAAAGGACGTCGAAGTAGTCATCAAGCTCAAGAACAGCACAGCCACCGGTCTGGGTATGCCGCTTCCGGCGGGGCGTGTGCGCATGTTTAAGGCTGATGAAGACGGTTCCCTGATCCTCCTGGGCGAAGACGAGATTGAGCACACCCCCAAAAATGAAGAACTGTCTCTGGCGGTCGGCACCGCTTTCGATGTCGTTGCCGAAGAAAAGCTGGTCAACCAGATTCTGGTATCCAAACAGGTCGAGGACAGGTTGTATGAAATCGAACTCCGCAACCGCAAGGACGAAGCCGTGACAGTGGATGTCGAAAAGCGGCTATACGGGTTCTGGGAAATCCTGGAGGCCGACTTCGAGTACATGAAGAAGGACGCATACACCATGGCCGCCTCTGTCAACGTCGGCGCCGGACAGACGGCCGTCATGAAGTATAAAGTAAGATTTACCGGCAAGTAAGCCTAATGAGGGTTGACAAGGGCCATTAGTGCAATTAGATTCAATGATTTAGAAATAGGACTCACGGTTACTCTTGGAGGTAAATGTGAAATTTGTTACAAGATCTGCGCTTTTCGCGGCGCTGGGACTGTTTTTGTTTAGCGCGGCTTCGGATGCTGGAAAGCCTCGCAAGCTGCCGGCCGGCGCCTACATAAAATCGGCTAAAATCGAGATTGTTTCGGGTGACCTCGGGCGTTATCCCACGGCCATCGCAATGCTCGACTCGCTGTTTCTGCACTATGGCCCCCATGCCGAGGGACTGGACTTGATGAGGAAAGTGATGGTCGACTATGTGGAAAGAGCCTCCAACCCGGAGGCAAAAATGCCGCATGTCGAGAAGATGATGGCTTACTACGATTCGCTCAAACTGTGCTGTGAAAGCAAGGACGTAAAATCGAATTACAAGAAGGACTGCAAGGAGTTCCTGAGAGTCGCCGATTCGACCAACGTCGACTACTGGCGACGGTTTTACAACGACGGCATTGATCAACTCAACCGCATTGAGGAGACGGCCAGGAACCTGAAGACGGAGACAGACTCGGCGGCGCTGGCATACATGAGAGCGAGCCTCGAGGCAAGCACCGATTCCTGCCTGATCAATATGCGGCTGGCCATCGCCGTGGATCCCGCTGACCACCGGACCTATATCGCGCTGGGTACTGTTTATGAACAGGAGGAGAAGTATCCGGAAGCCATCGAGTGGTTGAGCAAGGCCCTGGAGTTGACGGACGACAAGGCCACGCTGGTGATTTCAATCGCGTATAATTACATCAAGATGGGGGAGTACTGTCAGTCCATTCCCTATTTCAAGCAGTATCTTGAAATGACCCCGACAGACATCGCCAACATGGCCAACCTGGCGGCGTGCTATAACAACTGCAGCTTTCTTGATTCGGCGATGATGATCTACGAGCAGATCCTCACTATCGAACCGGAAAATATGGATGCTCTTATCTCGGTGGGACTTTTCTTCAACCAGCAGGCCAGTAACGCCTCCGTCGATGCCTCGAAAGCCCGGGAAGCCGGCGATGAAGCCGGGGAGAAAGAACTGCGAGCGCGGCAAATGGAATCCTTCGATTCGGCTCTCGTCTACTTTCAGAGGGCCGCGGTGGTTGAACCGGATAATCCCGACGCGGTTGAACAGGTAGCGGTGGTCAATGCTATCAGGGGCAATTATGAGCCGGCCGCCAAAGCCTTCAGCAAGCTGGTAGAGCTAAAGCCCGGCGAGTCGGAGCACTGGACTTCGCTCGGCGACTGTTATTTGTATCTGAAGAATTACCCTGAAGCCACCAAGGCTTACGAAGAGGTGGTCAAGCTCGAACCCGACAACGTGCCCATCTGGGAGAACCTGGTGGACTTGTACCGCGAAATCAAGCAGCCGGAAAAGCAGAAGGCCGCTGAGAAAAAACTGGGCGAGCTGACCGGCCAGTAGACCGAACGAGCCGGCCGGAGTGACCCTCCGAGCACAAGTATCGTTGCACTAGAAAAATATGATGACGGCAGGCTTAACCTGCCGTCTCTTTTTTTGTATATTCCGGTCATGGTTCCGACGGCAAGATTCGCCACAATAGCTGTTTCCGGCCCGCTCCGCCGCAGTTTCACTTACCGTATACCGGATCATATCGGAGCTATTAGTCCGGGCCAGCGCGTGCTGGTGCCGTTCGGTCGCGCGCAGAAGGTCGGGTTTTTTATCGAACAGGCCGAGCCGCCGGCCGGTATTGATGTGAAGAATATCAGCAGACTGCTGGACGAGGCATCGTGCTTCGAGCCCGAGCTGTTCGAGTTCTGCCGCTGGATGGCTGACTATTATTTTGCCAATCCGGCTGACTGTTTTGCTTCCGCGCTGCCCTCCGTTCTGAAGACACACCGCAAGGCCGGCCTGGTATGGGGCCCAGCCTCACCGGCCTATCTGCCCCGGTCGTTCACAAAGCTGGTCAAACCCGGCAAAAAGCTGTCCCGAAAGACAATACAGAAACTGCAGAGCCTGGGGCTGCTGGCGCGGCTGGTTAAGGAGGGCGGGCTGGCCGAGGACTGGCCGGTCGGTCAGTCGGAGCGCAGGGAGCGTGTGAGTGGATTCAAAGTGGCCGACCCCGGCCGCTGGAGCGACTACTATTCGTCCAGCCGGTTTCATCCGGAAGTGTTTGATGGAGTGAAAGCGCGCGCGGAACTGAAGGAAGGCGGCTGGAGTGATTATCAGATCCGCAAGGCCGTTCGGGAAACCCTGCTGGCGCCGGTATATTCCGAAGAAACTGTCCTTGACTTTATTCTCCCCAGGCTGGACGTCCGCCACCTGCAACTGAACGAGCAGCAGCGCGAAGCGGTGTCTCACCTGCTGCCGAGCCTGGACAGCGGGTTCGCGCCCTTCCTTCTGCACGGCGTTACGGGCTCGGGGAAAACGCTTGTTTACTGCCACGTCTGCCGCGAGTTGATAAAGACCGGCCGCAGCGCACTGGTACTGACACCGGAGATTGCCCTGAGCGGCACCACCCTCGCCTACTTTCGCGGTTTTTTTGGGGACGAAGTCACAGTCATCCACTCGGCCATCAATGAACGGGAACGCCTTGAAAGCTGGCGGGGTATTCGCTCGGGAAAGTACAAGATCGTAGTCGGGCCGCGCTCGGCGTTATTTGCGCCACTGCCCAAGCCGGGGTTGATCATCGTCGACGAAGAGCACGACAGCTCCTACAAGCAGACGAGTCCGTCACCGCGCTTCCACGGCCGCGATGCGGCCATCATGCGGGCAAAGATAAACGATATTCCGGTGCTGCTGGGGTCGGCCTCGCCGTCGATGGAATCCTATCATCACGCCCGGACGGGGCGCTACCGGTTGTTGACGCTCACACAACGGCCGGCCGGGGCCACCCTGCCGGAGGTGCGGGTCATCGATCTGCGCACCGAAAGGTTGCGCGGCGATTTGCAGTACCTTTCCTATCCGCTGAAAAGAGAAGTCGAGCGGCGACTTGACAACCGGGAGCAGGTCATCCTCTATCTCAACCGGCGCGGCCACTCGCCGATGCTGAAATGCGCCGACTGCGGTCACGTACCCAAATGCCCCAGGTGTCAGGTCAAATTGACCTACCATCGCATCGGCAGCAAACTGACATGTCACTACTGCGGTTACCTTGCGGCCAGTTACGATACCTGCGAGCACTGCCGGGGGCGGGAGTTTCTCTACCTGGGCGTGGGCACCCAGAAGGTCGAAGAGAATTTGCCGCGGCTTTTCGCCAAGGCCCGGGCGGTTCGACTCGATTCGGATTCAGCCGGAGGGCGTCGGAAAGCCCACATCATTTTGTCGGATTTTGCCCGACAACAAAGCAACCTTTTGCTCGGCACACAGATGGTCACCAAGGGGCTGGATTTGCCCGGTGTCACTCTCGTGGGCGTGCTTTCCACCGATCTCGCCCTGGATCTTCCGGATTTCCGGGCCTCCGAGAAGGCCTTTGCCAAACTTTTGCAGGTGGCCGGTCGCTCGGGCCGCGCCGGCAAGCCCGGGGAAGTGCTGATTCAGACCTATTACCCGGACAGCCCGGTCATCAGAGACGCGGCCCGGCAGGATTATCACGGTTTCTACGAGAGGGAGATTACCTCCCGGCAGGCGCTTTCTTACCCCCCGTTTTCGAGGCTGGTGAATATCGTCCTTACCGCAAACGACGAGGCAAAACTTGAAGAGGCGGCCCGGTCTTTCCGTGAAAAACTCTCGCAGCAAGTTCATTCGGCGGGTGTCGCCGGCAGCATCATGGGACCGGCGCCGTGTCCGATGTATTACCTGCGCGGCAGCTACCGCCGGCAGGTGCTGTGCAAGACGACACAGATTGTCAAATTGGTGAAGACACTCACCGCCTGGGAAGAGCGGTCGCCCCGCTTCGATATCCCCTCGCGGATCAAAATCTCGGTCGACGTTGACCCGGACGATATGATGTAGGCAGACCGCGTCCCGCCGCACCATCTGCAGGGTCATCCCGATCCCAAAACAGCTTGGCAAGGTGGATAATATTGGATATCTTAGGGAGACTGAAATATACTGAACCCGTTACGTGATCGGACAGAGGAGCATGGCAGGACCAGGAGCATATATTGCAGCCGTCGTTTTCACCCTGGCCGGAGCAGTCGCGCTGTATCTGGGGTTTAACTCCCTGCATAAGTACCGCATGGTCAAAGACATACCCACCTCCAGGATTCGTGCCCTGGCTATGGGGCTGGTGGAGATCAAAGGTAAAGTGTCAACCGAACGGTTCATTACAGCCCCCTTCTCCGGCACTGCCTGCGTTTATTACAGGTACGTGACTCAGAAATATGAGAGTAGCCAGGGAGGTTCCAGGAAGGGCGGTATGAAAACGCTGGCCACGGGTGACAAAGCGATCCCTTTCTTTCTCGAGGACGACACGGGCGCAGTGAAAGTTGACCCGGCCGAGGCTCAGTTTGCTATTACCCGAGTCAGGAAGGTGTTTCATCAGAAGCCGGGCGACGTGGCCAGTCTCTCGGAACGGATAGCGAAGCTGAAGGAGTTAAAGTCGCAGGGGAAATTCAAAGACCCGGGAATCCCGCTCGATATCCCCCGTAACCTGATCCCGGTCGAACCCGGGGCGTCGCTGCCACACAGCGGGCGGATCTTCTCCGAGTTTCTTATCCTGCCCGGCGACGAACTATACGTAATGGGGACAGCGGCCGGCGGTACGGGCGCACCGGACAATGTTGTAATCAGGAAGGGCAGGAACGATCCTGTTTTCATGATATCGGATAACAACGAAAAGCAATGCGTCCACAGACTCAAAAGCGGGGCAGTCGGTGGTTTCGCGGCCGGGGCGCTTTGTTTTACGGTCGGCGTAGTTCTGCTGCTGCACTTCGCCGGCGTGATTTAACCATGAGTCGTGAGCCACAAGGCGAAAACCAGCCGGTACGCCAGGGCTGTCGATAACAAAAAAACCGCCGATGTTCCGGCGGTTTTTCAAGCTCAGATTCAGAGAAAACGGGGGCTCTATTTCTTTTCGCCCTCCTTTTTCTTTTCGCCTTCCTTTTTCTCGCCGGCCTCTTCTTTTTTCTCTTCGCCCGCGGCAGCTTCGGCGAGGGCCTCACCTTCAGCAGCCTCGGCAGCAGCCTCGGCCTCGGCGGCTTCTTCGGCGGTAGACTTCAGGACTGTCGGCGCTGAGATCACCACTACCGTGCTATGCACATCGGAAAGGATGTTGACGTTGGGAATCGACAGATCCTTGACGTGAACCGAATCACCGATGTTCAACCCGGTGACATCTATTTCGACTTTTTCGGGGATATCGGCCGGAAGACATGAGATTTCCAGTTCGCGCATGGTCGTCTGCATGATGCCCCCCTGGTTTTTGACGCCTTCGGAGACACCAACCAACCTTATCGGAATCGAAAGGTGAATGGGCTTATTCATGGCAATAGCGTGGAAATCGATATGAGTCACATTACTCGTAATGGGATCCCGCTGGATGTCCCTGATCACGACCTTGTTTTTTTTGCCTTCCACGGCCAGGTCAAAAATTGTGCCGGCACCGGTGGAGCCTTTGACGGCGGCCCGGAAGGCCTTGGCTTCTATCGAGATCGGCACCGGATCGATTTCCGGTCCGTAAACGACCGCCGGTATATAGCCGGCCATACGAGTCTGACGGGCGGAACCCTTACCCACTTTGGAGCGGGGATTGGCTACAATCGAAACTTCTTTCATCGCTCTGTTTATTCCTCCAGTATGTTGTTCTCGACTAAATTATCAGTCCATCTGAGACAGTGGTTCATCAAACAACGAAGTAACCGACTGCTCGTCAAAAATTCTCCTTATCGCTTCTCCGATCAGCCCTGAGCAGGTCAGAATCTCGAATTTGTCAGACAGCCGGCGGCTGCTCTGGTCAATGGAATCGGAGATAATCATCTTTTTTATGGGGGAAGCGTTGATCCTGTCGACAGCCTGACCTGAAAGCACCCCGTGCGTACAGGCGGCATAAATCTCCTTGGCGCCGCGCTCTTTGAGATGTTCGGCGGCCTGGCAGATGGAACCGCCGGTATCGACCATGTCATCCCGGATGAGTACGTTTCTGCCGCGCACGTCGCCGATGAGGTTCATCACCTGGGACTTATTGGCCTGTGGGCGCCGTTTGTCGACAATGGCCAGTTCGGCATCAAGAGCATTGGCGGTGGCCCGGGCTAGCTTGATAGAGCCGACGTCGGGCGATACCACCGTGAGGTGGTCGAGATTCATCTCGCGGAAGTGGTTGTTGAACGTGACCGAGGAGTAAAGGTGATCGTGCGGCAAATCAAAAAAGCCCTGTATCTGGCTGGCGTGCAAATCCATCGTAATAATCCGGTCGGCTCCGGCCGTCGTAATGAGATTGGCCACCAGCTTGGCGGTGATGGCCACCCGGGGCTTGTCCTTGCGGTCCTGGCGGGCATAGCCATAATAGGGCACCACGGCCGTGATACGCATGGCCGAGGCCCGTCGTGATGCCTCAATCAACATGAGCAGCTCCATGAGGTTGTCCGCCGGGGCGTTAGTGGGTTGAATAATAAACAGATCGGCGCCACGGATGTTCTCGTTTATCTGGACAAACACTTCACCATCGGAAAACCTGGTGACACTACAGTCGGTCAGATCCACTCCCACGTAGGCCGCAACTTTTTCTGCGAGCCCCCGGTTGGAGGTTCCGGTGACCAGCTTGATCTCCTCGCGAATAATCATTGGCCGACTCTTTCCCTACCAAAGTTAAACCTGTTTGACGGACTGGCACTGTCTCAAACAGGTTTTTCGCCGAATTTCATATCTGGGGCGCCAGGATTCGAACCTGGGATGCCAGCTCCAAAGGCTGGTGTCTTGCCGCTTGACGACGCCCCAAGCATTATTTTCCGAATCACCGTCGCCTACTTGGTACTCTTCAACTCCGCTTCGTAAGCCGCAAGTACCCTTTCTTCAATCAGTTTCCTCATCTCACCATTGACCGGATGAGCAATATCCTGGTGAGACCCGTCAGGGCGCTTCCTACTTGGCATGGCGACGAAGTAGCCTGTATTACCCTGAATAATCTTCATTCCGCGGACGACAAAAGCATCGTCAAAGGTTACATTGGCGAATCCCTTCAGTCGCTCTTCGTCCCGCAACGTCACCCGAATCTCTGTAATCTCCACGGTCTCCTCCGCTTAGCTTCTCTCCTGCAAGGGCAGGGTAATTGGCCTAACCGTGAACGCATGCCAATCTCCCCCGTTAAATAACTCCTCTGGCCGCACCTCCGGATAATTGACAAACAAGCCAAAATACGTAGGGCCAGTGCCACTCATTCGTACAAGCGATGCTCCCTGCTTCTCCAGCCCATCTTTGATCTTCTCATGCCCCGGATAGGACTCAAGATGGAACATTTCGAAGTCGTTGCCGGACAATCTCAGGTGACTTACAAAGTTGTTAACTGTCCTGCAATTAGGTAAACTAAAGGCTTTTCTTGGCTTTGTCAAGTCCATTTTAAGCGCCCGGTAACTGGCCCGGGTAGACACCGCGACCGCCGGGTTAACCAGTACCAGCCAATAGTCGGTTGGCAATTGACGGTCTTCTACATTCTCACCCCGGCCGGTGACCACGGCCTGACCGGTCCCGAAGAAAAAGGGGATATCAGAGCCCAACTGCAGGCCGATATCAGCCATGTCCCGACGTGCGAGACCGAGATGAAACAGCTCATTGCAGGCGATTATCGTAGCGGCAGCATCAGCCGAACCGCCTCCCAGTCCGGCCGCGACCGGTATGTTCTTCTCCAGTGCAACATCCAGACCCCGTTTGAGTGCGAACTCGTTCTGGAGCAGGCGGAAAGCGCGGGCCACGAGGTTATCCGGTCCGGTCGGTATGTCATTATTATTCTTCAGCTTAATGTCAATATGCGGTGTCCGGGTCAGCTTGAATCGCAGGCGATCGAACAGGGAAACGGCCTGGAATAACGAGTTTATATCGTGAAAACCGTCAGGGCGCTTTCCGAGGACTTCGAGATAGAGGTTGACCTTTGCCGGAGCACCTATGACGAGGTCGCTTTCGCTTACTCTCTTAAGAAACACCTGCGCCGAAATCTCCTTCTGTAGGTTTTGTATCCGGTCGGTTCGCGGCCGGGTGATACTGATTTTTCAAGATACTTGTTTCGCCGGTCAAAAGAAAGTGTTCAGATTCCGCCGCACAATGCTCCAACACTCTTGAAATATGTCGGTTTATTGTGTATATATGGGGCAACTATCTGATAGCAGGAGATTTAAAGGAGGTCGTCGATGAATCCCTTGGGAGCGCAGGGTACGCTGAAAACCGCGAATGCTGAGTATACGATTTTTCGCCTCGATAAACTGTCGTCCTATGGAAATCTGGGAAGTCTGCCTTATTCCATCCGGGTGTTGCTGGAAACCGTTCTGAGAAACTGTGATAATCGAATTGTAAGGGAGGAGGATGTCACGCGCCTGGCCGGGTATGACGCGGCCAATGTCGGTCAGGTGGAACTTCCGTTCAAGCCGGCGCGCGTGCTGCTTCAGGATTTCACCGGCGTCCCGGCGGTAGTCGACCTGGCGGCTCTGCGGTCCGCCATGGACCGGATGGGTGGCGACCCCGGGAAGATCAACCCGATGGTTCCCGTCGACCTCGTTATCGATCACTCGGTGCAGGTGGACAGCTTCGGCAACGCCAATGCCCTGACCGCAAACATGGAGCGCGAGTTCAAGCGCAACCGGGAACGCTACGAGTTCCTCCACTGGGGGCAGAAGGTGTTCCAGAATTTCCGCGTCGTACCTCCGGCGACCGGCATCTGCCACCAGGTAAACCTGGAATGTCTGGCCAAATGCGTGCTTGTAAAAGACGGCGTGGCCATGCCGGATACACTGGTCGGGACGGACAGCCACACGGTGATGATCAATGGCCTGGGGGTGGTTGGCTGGGGAGTCGGCGGTATCGAGGCCGAGGCCGTCATGCTGGGGCAGCCAATCTACATGCTTACGCCCGAGGTCATCGGTTTCAAACTGACCGGCCGGCTGGCCGAGGGAGTCACCGGTACCGACCTTGTGCTGACAGTGACCCAGATGTTGCGGAAAAAGGGCGTGGTGGGCAAGTTCGTGGAGTACTTCGGCCCTGCCCTGGATGAGTTGACCTTGCCGGTCAAGGCCATGGTCGCCAATATGGCTCCGGAGTATGGCGCCACTATGGGCTACTTTCCCTTCGACCAGACGACGCTGGGATATCTCCGTATGACGGGACGAACCGACGAGCAGGTAGACCTGGTGGAACGTTATGCCAAGGAGCAGATGCTTTTCCGGGAGAAAGGGTCGGCGGCCCCCAGGTTCACCGATACCCTGGAGCTGGATATTTCGACGGTGGAACCCTCCCTGGCCGGTCCCAAGCGCCCGCAGGACCGAATAGTCCTGAGTCAGATGGGCGACGAATTCCGCCGCGCTCTGGCCAAGCCCGTCAAGGAACGGGGCTTTGAGCTACCCGCGTCCGAGCGGGAGCGCAAGGTGCCGGTTCGCGGCAGCAGAGGCAGCCAGATTGGTCACGGCGCCGTGGTCATCGCCGCTGTCACATCGTGCACCAATACCTCGGATCCGTTCGTGCTGACGGCCGCGGGACTGCTGGCCAAGAAAGCCGTGGCCAAGGGCCTTCGCTCGCAACCGTATGTAAAGACTTCTTTCGCCCCCGGTTCCCGGGTAGTGATGGAGTATCTTGAGCGTGCCGGGCTTGTGGCTCCTCTGGAGGCGCTCGGTTTTCATAATGTCGGGTTCGGCTGTACCACCTGCATCGGGAATTCCGGCCCGCTTCCCGAGCCCGTTGTCGAGGCCATAAACGAGGGCAATCTCGTGGTATCGGCCGTTCTCTCCGGCAATCGCAATTTCGAGGGACGCGTCAATCCTTACACCAAGGCCAACTACCTGGCTTCTCCCCCGCTGGTGGTGGCCTTTGCCATCGCCGGCACCGCCAATATCGATCTGACGAGTGAACCGCTTGGCCGCGACCAGAACGGCCGGGAGGTCTACCTGAAGGATGTCTGGCCGACCGAGAAGGAAGTCGTGGAAACGATTGAGAAGGCTATTACGCCGGAGATGTTTCGCGAGCAGTATGGCGCCGTTTTTGACGGCAACCCGAAGTGGAACGAGATCCGGAGTCCTGAGGGTGACCTTTATGAGTGGGATGAGAAGTCGACCTATATTCAGCAGCCGCCGTTCTTTATCGATTTACCCAAGGAGCCGGCCGATATCGAACCAATCCGTGACGCACGGGTGCTGGCGGTCCTGGCCGACTCTATCACCACCGATCATATTTCCCCGGCAGGAGCGATCAAGGCCGACTCCCCGGCCGGCCAGTACCTTCTTTCCCGCGGCGTGCAGTTTGCCGACTTCAACAGCTTCGGATCACGGCGGGGCAACGACCAGGTTATGACCCGAGGCACCTTCGGCAACATTCGCCTGCGCAACCTTCTCGCTCCGGGCACCGAGGGCGGTGTCACCGTCCACCTGCCAAGCGGCGACCAGATGTCGATATACGATGCCGCCATGAAATACAAAGAAGAGGAGATACCGCTGCTGGTCCTGGCCGGTAAGGACTACGGGATGGGCTCCTCGCGAGACTGGGCGGCCAAGGGGACGGCCCTGCTGGGCGTCAAGGCCGTTCTGGCCGAAAGTTTCGAGCGCATTCACCGCTCCAATCTGGTCGGCATGGGTGTGCTGCCCCTGCAGTTTGCCGAAGGCGAATCGAGGGAGTCACACGGCCTGACGGGACACGAGCTGTTCACAATCGAGGGTCTCTCCAACGACCTGAAGCCGCGCCAGTCAGTGTCGGTCAAAGCCCTGTCGAAAAAAGGCGAAAGGAAATTTTACGTGACGGTGTGCCTGGACACGCCGATTGAAGTCGACTATTACCGCAACGGCGGCATCCTGCATATGGTGCTCAGACAGATGCTCAGGAAATCGTAGAAAACGGAGGCCGCAGGCGCGAACCCGGTCTGGCCATACAGGCAGGAAAACAGCGCACCGCAAACACAAGAAGAAAAGATTTCAAATGGCACAAAAGACAGTCTATGCAATATTGATAATGGCTGCGGCCGGCATTCTGTGCGGGTGTGGCGGCGGTGAGAAAGCCGAACGCGCGCCTGACACCGAGAGCGACTCGACGACCGAGATCACGAGTCAGGAGATCGTCAGCGATTCGGCTATCCCGCAGAGACCACCGAGACTTCTGGGCGAGCCGGTACTGGAGTTTGCCGACGTACCGGAAGGCGCGGATAGCGTCCTGAGGGAGCAGCGCTGGCCCGACGGCCAGTTGAAGATGCAGGCGGTCGTTGTCGGTGACCGTGCGGACAGGCACATCAGGGTGATGTACTGGTACGAGGACGGGCAGAAGCAGAAAGAAGAAGAGTATGTCAACCACCGGAAGCATGGCAAGGTAACCCAATGGTTTTTGAGCGGGATAAAGGAGTTCGAGATTTATTACCGGGACGGCCAGTTGGTTGACACGGCCCGCTGGTACTATGCGGACGGCGCTCTCAGCCAGGAAATCGTATACGCCGACGGGATGAAGAATGGTCGCTTCCGGCATTTCACCGAGGACGGAAAGCTCCAGAAGGAAGGCTACAACGTCAACGACAAACTCGAAGGCTCCTACACGGCCTGGCACCCCAACGGATCGGTCGAGTACAAAGGTCAGTACCGGGATGACAAAATGGACGGTCTCTGGCTGAAATACTACGATACGGGGGTACTCAAAGCGAAAAGCGAGTACAAAGACGGCAAGCGACACGGCCTTTATGAGGTTTATGACGAGAACGGTTACCCGATGCTCAAAGACGAATACCGCAACGGTGAGCGAGTTATACCTGATTCCGAGAAGTAACGGATGGCGCACCGGCTCACGGGCGGTTGACCACCCTTTATGGGCGCAAACACGATCCGGTCGTTATCAGGTGCAACCTGGATGTCGTTCACACCTCCTGCTGCCGACGTTACCCGGGCGAATCGCAGCAGGCAGAGTCCGACATAGGTATTGACTTTTGTCTTCGGCGCTCTTAATTACGTGAAACAGTAGCAGCGATAGTAAGGAACAACGTCATGTCTAATGCAACCCCTGAGCCGGTGAGAACCCCTTATTGCGATTACCATATAGCCGCGGGCGCAAAGATGGTCGCTTTTGCCGGTTTTTATATGCCGATACAATATACCAGCATCACCGCCGAACACCTGGCTGTCCGCAAGAACGTCGGCCTTTTCGATCTCTCCCATATGGGAGAATTTGAAGTCTCGGGCAGAGACGCCCTGGCCTTTCTGGAGAAAACCACTACTAACCACGTTGGCGCCCTCGAGATCGGACAGATCCAGTACACGTGCCTGCCGATGCCGCACGGCGGCATAGTGGATGATCTTCTCATATACCGTCTGCCGGATCGCTACATGCTGGTTGTCAACGCCGCCAACATCAAAAAGGACCTTGACTGGCTGAAATCCCACCTGTTCGGCGACGCCACGGTCGTGGACAGATCCGCCGAGACCTCTTTGCTGGCTATCCAGGGCCCCAAGGCGCAGAGCCTGTTTTCGGAGGTGACGGATGCCGACCTCGAGAGCATGCCCTACTACACATGGCTGAAGGCTCCAGTAGCCGGAGTCGAGATCGTTTTTTCCCGGACCGGGTACACAGGGGAGGACGGTTTTGAGTTGTACATTCCGCCGGAGCACGCTGACACCCTTTGGAGGGCCGTTACCTCGGCCGGTCAGAAGCATGATATGCAGTTGATCGGGCTGGGGGCCCGGGACAGCCTGCGATTGGAGATGAAGATGGCTTTATACGGCAACGACATTGATGAGACCACCAACCCGATCGAGGCCGGCCTGAGTTGGATTGTGTACCTTGACAAGGATTTCATCGGCAAAGATGTCATTGCCAGGGAAAAAGCGGAGAAGCCGAAGCGGCGGCTGGTATGCCTGGAGATGGAAGGACGGGCTTTCCCGCGTCACGGATACGACATATATGACGGTGACGAGGTGGTGGGAAAAGTCACATCCGGAACTTTTTCGCCGTCGCTGCAAAAGCCGATCGCGCTGGGTTACGTCCCCCTCCTGAGAGCGAAATCCGGGTCGCAACTGGAAATAGCCGTACGAGACAAGCGGTTCAAGGCGACGGTCGTTAAACCACCTTTCTATAAAGAGGCATCGCATCGATAGGCGGGACATGAAGATCGAGTTGTATCTGACACCGGTGCCGCTGCTCAAGGCGGACCTCAACAACAAGGCCGTAGTCGTCATAGATGTTCTTCGCAGTTCGACCTCGGTGTGCGCCGCCCTCTGGGCCGGCGCCAGGGGCGTGATACCGACCGACGGTCCCGGTGAGGCCGGCGAAATGTGGGCTAAGTTGGGCGGTGACATGGCCATACTGGCCGGTGAGCGGCATGGCGTCAAAATAGATAACTTCCAGTTGGGCAATTCGCCGGCGGAATTTACGCGCCAGGCGGTCGGGGGCAAGTTCGTCGTGATGACCACCACCAACGGCACCGCCGTCTACATCAGGACGCGCAATGCCTCACCTGTGATATGCGGAGGGCTGGTCAACATCTCAAAAACCGCGGAGCGTCTGAGCCGAGACGTTGACGACGTTGCCATCGCCTGCACGGGCAACGAGGGCAGTTTTTCCATCGAAGATACCGTCTGCGGCGGCATGCTTATCCACACCCTGGCGACTCGTTACGACCGGAAGCTGGACCTCAACGATGCCGCCTCGCTGGCCTTGCTGCTGTACCGGAGCAATAAATCAGCCGTAAAGAGGACCATCGAACAGGGCGAGCACGGTCGCTACCTGGCGTCCATCGGTTTTGCCGGCGATGTCGAGATTGCCGCCAACGTGGATTCAATGCCGGTTCTGCCCGTCCTGCGGGACGGCCGTCTGGTCAAGGAATCAGAGTGACCGCCGCCGGGGTCGTCAAGACACTTTTTCCGTCCGGACTGTATAAGGAGAAATGAAAAAAAACATCACAATATTGCTGGCCGCCTTTCTTCTGGCCGCATGGGGGGCAAAGGCCGAGCCGGGTGTGGAATGCGAATTGGCGGTATACCAGTTTGATACGAGCCGCAACGATGACGTCCTGCTCATGGCCGACACCGTCGAGTTGCTGAAGGGCGTTTTGACCACCGGCTTTTTAACCTCCTTTTCGATCGACATCGAGATAAAGGATCTGGACAGCGCCCGGACGTCGTTTGACGTGCATATCGTCACTCTGGGGGCATCGGCCAACACATACGCGCGCTCATTCACCGCGGAATACGGACTCCCTGCCAGGCTGGACGGCATCAGGGGCAAGAACGAAGTCCTTTACTCTTTGATCGTGACACCAGTGCGAGAAGCTGCGATCGATCTTACGGAATGTTCCTTTGACCGCCACATGAAGGGCACTTTTGACTTTCTGCCGACGGCCAACACGGACATTTATTTTGTGCCCAAGTCCCTGGGTGATTTTTACTGGGAGTCGGTCAAGGAACTCATGGAGACGCAATACCGCAACTTCCAGGCCATGTTCAATTTCAATCTGCCCGGCAAGTATTCGATCTTCCTCTGCCCGTGCCCTCTCAAATCGGTAATCTGGGACAAGCGCTTCGGTATGGCCTCGGATCCCACGCGCAATGTCGGTTACGCTATTTATAACAATCTCATGAATTCGGCGGACCCTTTCCTGGTGATACTTACCGCCGTCATGCGTAACTGGGGTTACGCGCCTCCATTCCTATCGGAAGGTCTGGCCAACTACCTCTCGGTGGCAGTTTTTGACACCAAGGGGATTTTCCGTCAATCGCCGGATCTGTCGTTGTCGGGTTTGCTGAACACTTATCAGTATTTCCACACGGATCCGTACATCGCCGATCGGACGTCGGCCTCTTTCGTCAGATTCCTGATCGACACGTATAATCTCGAAGAGTTCTCGAAGCTGTACCAGGAGGCCGATGATCTGAACCTGTCCACCAAGCTCGAGGAAGTCTACGGCAAGAGCCTCGAAGAGCTCGAGGCCGAATGGAGACATTATGTGGACACAGCCACGATTAATTACCGCGATCTTGCTTATCAGGCGTATTTGTCCGAGATGATGTTCAATTACCGGGCCATGCTGAAATACTGCCGCGCGGCTGCGGAGTACGCCGTCAACACGGCGGATTCGCTCAGGACGCTGTCGGCCTTGAAACGAGCCTACTTTTTCAACGGAGACTACTACGCCGCCACATCGGTTCAGCTGGCGCTCACAGCCCTGATGGATACTTCGGCGTCCGAATGGATGGCCCAGGGCAGTTATCGCATGATGAACGGCTATTACCGGGAGGCGCTGGCCGATTATACCAAAGCTCTGGAGATGGATCCGGAGAACCCGATGGTCAAGTTCAACCTGGCCAGTTATTATTTCTATCAGAACGACGACAAGACGGCCGCGCAGTACTTGACGGAAATCGTGGAGGCGAGCGACAACAAATCGGCCGAGGGTGAAAGCCGCGTACTGCTGGGTCACATACTCAAAAGGTCGCCGGAGGAGGCGGATCGGCTTCGCGCCACGACCTACCTGAACCAGGCCAGGCAGGTATTCGAGCAGGTTCTGGCGGTTGACAATGCTTCGCCGTCATCGCAGATGTGGGCGGGTATCGCCAGCGCGGGGCTGGCAGAATACGATGATGCCCTTAACTACCTACAGGCAGCCCTTTTCCTCGAATCCCGCCCTTTTTATCTGGGCATGATTAATCTGTGGTTGGGCAAGGTGTATGACCTGACGGGTGACCGTCAGAACGCCCGTGCGCACTACGGCCAGGTGCTGGCCCTTCCATCCGCCGATTACCACCAAAAAGAAGCCCATAAGTATCTCGACGAGGCTTACAGCAACTGATCATGTTTGGTTTTCTCAACGCCACCGTTCTTATTGCAGCTGTTGCAGCTCTGATACCGCTGGTGATTCATCTCTTTTTCAGACGGCGTGTCAAGGTTATCGAGTTCTCGTCGTTGCGGCACCTCAAGGCGATGCAGCGTCGTCAGGTGCGGCGGCTGAAGATTCGCCAGCTGCTGCTGCTGCTTTTACGCATGCTCATCATTTTCACGGTGGTGCTGGCCTTTGCCAGACCCACCACCGAGAGCGGCCGAGTCGGTTCACACGCATCCGTGGCGGCGGTGGTTCTCTTTGACAACTCGGCATCGATGAGCCGCTATGTCACGGACGGCAAGCTGATAGAGCTGGCGCGGCAACGGACGGAGCAGCTTCTGGAAACTTTCGGCGAAGCGGACGATGTGTGCCTGGTAGCGCTTGACCGGACGCAGGAGGACAGCGAGCAGCCTTCTTTTGGATCTCCGGCCAGAGCGGTCGAGAAACTCAAGCGTCTGCAGGCCGGATCCGGCGAGGCCGACCTTCAGGGAGCCCTGGACAACGCAAAAAACCTGCTGGCCGAGGCCGCCAGTCTGAACAAGGAAATATACATCATCACCGACCGGCAACGCCATTCCCTGCCCAACCGGCCGGTCCTGGCAGACGGCGATGCCCGCATCTATCTGGTGGATCTGCCGCTCGAGGCCCATGGCAATCTCGGCATCACGGCGGTTGATTTCGGCGGCCAGCTCCTCACTCCCGGACATGATTTCGAGGTGGCCGCCATCGTCAAAAACTACGCCAACGAAGAACACAGCAACGTCATCGCTTCGTTGTTTCTGAACGATAACCGCATTGCCCAGACCGACTTTGCCGTCGGCGCCACGAGCGAGACCGTCGTGCGCTTCAAGCGGGCCGTGTCGCGTACGGGCTTTCACTCAGGATACGTCGAAATCTCCGATGACAAGTTCATGGCCGACAACCGCTACTACTTCAGCTTCAGGATCCCCGAGAGATTCAATATCCTGATCGTAAGCGGCTCCGAGGCCGGTCGCTTTATCTCCCTGGCGCTGGTGCCGGCGACCTCCAGCAACCAGTACTGGTCGGTCAAACAGACCACTCCGGAGGATCTGCCCGGAGTCAATTTCTTCGATTACGATGCCGTGATACTGGATGGCGTGCCGGTCCTGGCGGACAGCTATGTGAAGCGCCTGAAGTCCTTCGCAGGCATGGGCAAGGCGCTGTTTCTGACATATGACGGTCAGACGGATATCGAATACTTCAACACCACCTGGTCGTCGCTGGCCGGAGTCGTCTTCGACGAGCCGGCCAGGAAGGATTTTTCACGGGCCGGTTATTACACTTTTAAATCGGTCGATGTCGACCACCCCATCTTTTCGGTGTTCGGTTTTGAACGCAACCAACCACCCGAAATCAAATTTTATACTCTGCCCCGTTTGCATCTTGAGGACAATGCCCGCACCCTGCTTCTTTTTTCCGGCGATCGACCGGCGCTGATCGAATCAAGTTACCTGGGCGGCCGGGTGCTCACTTTCAGCGGCCCGATATCGCCTCAATATTCCGACCTGACCGGCCATGCCTTTTTCGTTCCCTTTATCTCTCGCGTGGCCGAGTACCTGGCGGCCGATTTGTCAAGTTACGACCTGCACCTGTTCGTGGGTGACAACATCACGCGGAGCCTATCCATCAGGGGAGCCGTGGAAACATCGCTCGAGATGACAGCCCCCGACAGCAGCGTGTACTCCCTGCTGCCCGAAGAAGAAGAAAATGCGCTGGTATTGCGTGCCAGGCCGACCGGCCAGGCGGGTCTTTACCGCGTCAGTTACCTCGGTCGCGAGATTGACCGCTTCGCTGTGAACATCAACCCCGAAGAGTGCGATCTTGATGAAACCGACACCGATGAATTTGCCCGGGCCATCGGAGTCGACGACTACCGGTTGCTGGAAACCGACCGGGAGCTGGCGGCGGCCGTCGCGGAGCTGCGTTTCGGCAAGGAACTGTGGCAGCTGTTCTTGTGGCTGGCGGCTGTTTTTATCATCATAGAGATTCTTCTTTCACGCGGCGTCGTATCGGAGGATTAGAGGTGACCCTGCTTTCGGCAGAACGCATCTGCAAGAAATTCGATGACCAGGTCATCTTCGACAACGTGTCGTTCACTCTGCAGGGCGGCGAGCAAATAGGCCTGGTGGGCAAAAACGGCAGCGGCAAGACCACCCTTTTTGAAATCATGGCCGGTCGCATGGAGACCGACAGCGGCGTGGTCACCGCCTCAAAAACCTGCACTATCGACTATGTCGAGCAGGAAAAAGAAGAGTATCTCCACCTGACGCTCTTCGAATTCGTGGCCTCGGCTCGCGAAGACCTTCTGAGGATGCGTCGCGAGATTGCCCGGCTGGAAAGCGAACTGGCCGAAAACCCCAGGGACGACCGACGGGTCGAGCGGCTGGGGGAACTTCAAAACCAGTTTGAAATCGAAGGCGGGTTCAGCTTTGAGAACGAAGTTGCGGCGATCCTGGACGGGCTCGGTTTCGAGAAAGAACGCCGCGGGGACCTGGTAAGGAACTTCTCCGGCGGCGAGAAAAATCGGGCCGCTCTGGCCCGGGCCCTGGCGGGCAAAGGCAACCTGCTGTTGCTGGAGAGCCTACCAACAATCTCGACATCGAATCCACCACCTGGTTGGAGGAGTACCTGCACAACACCGCCAAGAGCTATATTGCCGTATCCCACGACAGGGCCTTCCTGACCGCGGTCACTTCCAAAGTTTGGGAGATAAACCTGGGCCGGCTCGACCAGTATGCCTGCGGCTTTGACGGGTATCTCAGGGAACGAGCGGAACGGCGACGTCTGCATGCCCATCGATATAAGCACCAGCAGGAGGAAATCAAACGTCTCGAGGAATTCGTGCGGCGTCATATGGCCGGTCAGAAGACCAAGCAGGCTCAGTCCAAGCTGAAATACCTGGGCCGCATCAAACGCCTGCCGCCGCCGCAGACGGATGGAAGGGGTCCGAGTATCCGCGTGAATACATCGGGCCGTTCCTATGCCCACGTCATGGCCCTGGAAAACGTTTCGGTCGGCTACGGCCCGACGACCGTGGTCGCCGGGATCGGCCTGGACCTCTACCGCGGCGACAAGATCGGCATCATCGGGCGCAATGGATCGGGCAAAACCACCTTATTGCGTTCGCTCATCGGCGAGCTGGCGCCAATCGAGGGTGACATTAAGCTGGGCAACAACGTCGAGGTGGCGTATTTCGACCAGGAGCTTTCGGACCTGAAACCGGACCTGACCGTCATTGACAATCTCTGGGAATTGGACCCGGGCGCTGAAATCGGCAGGATTCGCTCGTTTCTGGGACGTTTCGGATTCACCGGAGATGACGGATTCAAAGTCGTGCGCTCGCTTTCGGGCGGAGAAAAGACCAAACTATCGCTGGCGCGTCTTCTTTACCATCCGGCCAATTTCATCATCTTCGACGAGCCTACCAATCATCTTGACATCGACTCTCGTGAAGCTCTGGAACAAGCGCTCAATGATTATGACGGAAGCTGCCTGGTTGTCAGTCACGACCGTTATTTTCTCGATCGGGTCGTCAACAAGATCGCACACATCGCGGACGGGCATATCAAGGTGTACGACGGCAACTACGCTGAGTTCAGGGAGCAGACAACCGAAACAGTCGATACCGCGAAACCAAAGGAGAGCAAGTCCAAAGACACCTATCGCGCGTTCAAAGAGGAGTCCCGGCGCCGCAGTCGCTACAAGAAGGAACTGCAGTCGCTCAAAGCCAGGATAGTCAACCAGGAGCGAGAGGCAGCCCGTCTCGAAAGGGAAATAAACCAGGGTATTCCCAGAAGTGACTGGGAAATGCTGCACGACGCTTCGGAAAGGAAAAAACAGGTCGAAGAAACCCTGCTGGAACTCTATGCCCGGCTGGAGGAGCTTGAGGATGCCGACTTCGATTAAGCTCCTGGCAGTTTCCGGCTCGCCGGTGAAAGAGTCGTCGACCGACCTCCTGCTGGCGCACATCAAGGACGCCATTACCGGCCATCTGCCCCGCGACTGGCAGGTCGACGGCACCTTCGTGCGCCTGAACGAATTGAAGTTTGTCCCCTGCCAGTCGTGCGGCAAAGCCCCCACGCCCGAATTCTGCTTCTACGAAGATGACCTGACCGGACTCTATGACACAGTGGCCGATTGCGACTGCCTGCTTTTCGGCACACCGCTGTACTTTGACACGGTCTCTTCACAGGCCAAGGCTTTCATCGACCGCTGCAACTGCCTCCGCCCGGCCGACTTTTCGGGCAACAGCGCCAGGCACAGTTTTATCAGGCTCATCAAAAAGAGGCGGCCGGGGGCAATGGTGCTGGTGGGCGGCGAAAAGGGCTGGTTTGAGGGGGCGCGCCGAGTGGTGGCCGGGTTCTTCAAGTGGATCGAGGTGAGCAACGAAGGCACCTTCATCTTCCACTCTGATGACTATAAAGTCAAAGGCGGAGTCCGAGAGAACGCCGCCGCGCTGGCCGAAGCCGCTGCCCTGGGCCGCAAGCTGGCCGACATCCTCCGGGAGCAACATGGTTGACTGGGAGCTGTCCAGGTACTACCGGGCGCGGGCGCCCGAATACGAGCAGATTTACTATCGCGATGTGCCGGAGCGTCGGCGGGAGATCGACGACGAAGCCGACCGCCTGCGGCACCTGACCGACGGGAAAACCGTACTGGAACTGGCCTGCGGCACCGGCTACTGGACAAAGGTCATGTCCGCCAGCGCCCGGATGGTCGTCGCTTCCGACATTTCCAGAGAAATGATCGCCGAAGCCGCCAAAAAAGAATACATCACCCCGCCGCATTTCGTGTGCGCCGATCTGCTCGATCATTGCTTCAGGGAGAATTCCTTTGACTGCGTCGTGCTGGGATTCTGGTTTTCCCATCACCCCCGCCAGGATTTCGGCGGCCTGTCCGAATTGGTAAGATTCCCATTGAAGGACGGCGGGGTTGTCTGGATGATCGACAACAACCCTCCGGCGGAAGGTCCGACCGTTGATTCGGAGCGGGTCGACGAGCACGGCAACAACTACAAAAGGCGATACCTGAACAGCGGGGAGGAATACATCATTATCAAGAATTATTTCCAAAGGGAAGAACTCGAGCAGATACTGTCAGCGGAATTCGCAGTAAAGAGCCTGGTTTACAAGAAGTACTATTGGTCGGCGGTCATGGGCAGAAAGTGAATCCGGGCCTGGCGAATGTCCGTTCCAGGCGTTCGACGGGCCATCCCGGCGGTTGACGCGATTCTTATAAGTGGCTGTTAAGTAAGAGCTTGTCGGGCATTAATAAAGGTCTTCAAGATGGCCCTTGTCAAACCGAGAAAAATCAGTATATTGGTGGGCTGGGTCTCCGATATTTACGGGGAACCCGTATTTGTTATAGAAAATGAACGATTTACAGAGGTGACATAATTGAAGCCGAAAATCCATCCCGACTACCACGAGACCGTGATTACCTGTGCCTGCGGGGCTAAATACCCGACCCGCTCGACTCGAGACAACATCAGCGTTGAAATCTGTTCCAACTGCCATCCGTTTTTCACGGGCAAGCAGAAGCTGATAGACACGGCCGGTCGCGTGGAGCGTTTCCGCCGCAAATACAAGCTGGCGGACGAGAAGAAATAAATCACGTAAATCACACAGGTATTGCCGGACGGTGCGTATTTTATACATGAGCACCGTCTGTGTTAAAAGGCAGGATTTGGAGTACCGGACCACAACCCCTTCAGGCGCAGGAGAACACTCGTAATGCCGGATATGAACGTTGGCGGACAGGCTGTTATCGAAGGTGTCATGATGCGCTCGAAGGACAAGATCGCCACGGCAGTACGCGTCCCGGATGGCCAGATTATGGTCAAGACCGAGGATTACCGTTCGCTGTCCTCGCGCTACAAATTACTGAATGTCCCGATCGTCCGCGGGGCGGTGGTTTTCGTGGAGATGCTTGTGATTGGAATCCGGACACTCAACTTCTCGGCGGATATCGCCATGAAGGAAGCCGAAAAAGAGGAGGCCGCGAAGAAGGGCGAAGCGGCTGATCATAAGCCCCGCAAGACAAACGCGTTGTGGCTGGGCCTGACGGTGCTGTTTGCCATGGCACTGGGTATCTTCATCTTTTTCTTTCTCCCCCTGGCCATCGCCACTTTGTTCAAGGTCGACAGGAACGCCGTCTGGTTCAACCTCGCGGCGGGCGGTATCAGGCTGACGATGTTCGTTCTGTATGTTTGGGGCATATCGCTTTTCGGCGAGTTTAAGCGGATATTCCAGTTCCATGGCGCCGAACATAAATCGATTTACACCTACGAGATGGGCGATGAACTTATCCCCGAGCGGGCTGCCTGCCATCCGCGCTTCCACCCTCGGTGCGGGACCTCTTTCATCTTCATTGTCGCGTTCTTTGCCATCATCCTGTACGCCGTCTCCGATTCGATTTACGCCATTCATACCGGGCATCCCCCACAACTGCTGACGCGGTTTGCGATGCACTTCACCCTGCTGCCACTGGTGGCCGGCACGTCGTACGAACTTCTGAAATTGTCGGGGAAGACGCGCCACAACAAGTTAACCCAGATAGTGATCGCGCCGGGACTATGGTTGCAAAGGATCACCACCAAGGAACCTTCCATGGACCAGCTGGAGGTCGCCATCGTAGCCCTTGAAGCTTCCCTGGGCATCACCGAATCAAAGATCCCGGCCAAACGGACCGCCCTCTCGTAGCCGGAGCCGCCTGCATATTTGCTTGCCTGTTCAGGCGGTATCATTTACAATTAATCTCTGAGCGCAGGTAAAAGAATGTTGGATTTAGTAGCAAAACTGGAAGACAAGTTACGTTTGATCGAGGAGCGGATGATCGATCCGGCGGTCCTGTCGAATCAAAAGAGGATGATCGAACTCAACCGGGAGCGGCGCCGGGTTTTGGATATGCTCGAAGCCGGTCGCAGATACCGGGAAGCTCGACTGGGTATAGACGAAGCCAGGGAAATCGTGAAAAGCGACGACGATCCGGAGCTGGCTGCAATGGCCCGCGAGGAACTGGCCCGATACGAGTCGGAAATCGACGATCTGGAAAGACAATTCAAGCTCAGGCTGTTGCCGCACGATCCCAATGACGACAAAGCGGCCGTGGTCGAGATACGCGCCGGCACCGGAGGTGACGAGGCCGGGCTGTTTGTCGGCGACCTGTACCGCATGTACAGCCGCGCGGCTGACGCCAGGGCATGGAAGCTGGAAATCCTCTCGTCAAACCCCTCGGAGGCCGGCGGCTTCAAGGAAATCATTTTCGCGGTAACCGGCGAGGGTGCCTACGGCGCCATGAAGTTTGAATCCGGGGTACACCGGGTGCAGAGGGTGCCGGAGACAGAGACCCAGGGCCGCATCCATACCTCCGCCGTCACCGTCGCTGTTCTGCCCGAAGCCGAAGAGATTGACATCGACATCAAGGAAAGCGATTTGAAGATTGATGTGTACCGTTCCTCGGGACCGGGCGGTCAGTCGGTCAATACCACCGACTCGGCGGTGCGCATCACGCATCTGCCGACGGGATTGGTGGTGACCTGCCAGGACGAAAAATCCCAGATTAAAAACCGCAACAAGGCCATGAAGGTGCTCCGGGCCCGGCTCTACGACAAGGAAATGGCCGCACAGCAGGCCAAGATATCCGCCGAGCGGCGCTCCATGGTGTCCACCGGCGACCGGTCGGCCAAAATCCGCACCTACAATTTCCCCCAGTCGCGTGTCACCGACCATCGAATCGGTTTGACCCTTTACAAGCTGGATGCCATCCTGGAGGGCCACATTGACGAATTGGTGGATGCCCTGCAGCGGCACGACCAGGAATCCCGGTTGAGATTTCAGGCGAAGGAGTCGACCGCCGGGTGATGGTCTATGAAGCCGGACCGCCATGTCATCGGGCCGCAAAGAAGACCCTTCAGGCCAACCGGGCCAGTTGGCACAAGTGACTGAAAAACTCCAGCAATTCATCAGCCGCCAGGCCGCGATCCTCGAAAGAGCCGGCATCGACCAGGGACGGGTCGAAGTGGAGATGATCCTCTGCCACCTGCTCGACGTTGACCGCCTGAACCTGTACTTAGAGGGTTCTAAACGGCTCGACGGGACGGTGCTGAACAGGTTCGATGCCATAATGAAACAGCGGCTGACCCGCCACCCCCTTCAGTTTATCCTTGGTGAAGCCTGGTTCTACGGGCGGAAGTTTTACGTCTCCCCCGCCGCGATGGCGCCCACCCCGGAGACCGAACGCCTGTGTGAAGCAGCGATCAACTTCGCCCGGCAAGCGGGCAATACGTGCCCGCGGATTTTGGATGTCGGCGTGGGTTCGGGTGTGATTGCCCTCACGATGGCGAAGGAGCTCAAGGACTGCCGCATTGTGGCGCTCGACATCTCGCTGGACGCTATCGAGGTAGCCCGTAAGAACGCTACAGACCTGGGTGTCAGTGACCGTGTCGAGTTCCGCCGCTCGGATTTCTTCTCGGCCGTGGGTGAAAACGAAAAGTTCGACCTCATTCTGTCCAACCCTCCCTACATCCGCGACGGCGAGTATGATCACTTGCCGCCGGAGGTCAAGGCCGACCCGAAAGTGGCCATGGTAGCCGGACCGGACGGGCTGGATGCCATCAGGGTCATACTGGAAAAGGCGCCTCCGCATTTGGCCGGGGGCGGACGGATAATGTTTGAGGTTGGCCTCGGCCAGGCCGCCGAGGTCACAGCTTTGACTGAAAAAAATGATCGCTACCAGTCGATAGTCATTGTCAAGGACTTCAACGACATCGGGCGGGTAGTGATTCTGTCCTGTGATTGACGGCCATGGCAATACCGAAAAGCGACAACATCAAAGCACGCGCCCGGAAGACGGTCAGTCTGTTGAAAGAAAACTATCCGCAGGCCGGGTGCACCCTTGACTTTAAATCGATACACCAGTTGATGGTGGCCACCATCCTGTCGGCCCAGTGCACCGATGAAAGAGTCAATAAGGTGACACCGGGGCTTTTCAAAAAGTACAAATCGGTCAAGGATTTTGCGGAGGCTCACGTCGAGGAACTCGGCCGGGACATCTACTCCACCGGTTTTCACAACGCCAAGGCAAGGGCAATAAAAACATCTGCGCAGCAACTGCTCGAGCGGCACGGCGGCGCGATGCCCGCGACGCTTGACGAACTCGTCGAACTGAACGGTGTGGGCCGAAAGACCGGTTCGGTCATTCTGGGCGCGGGGTTCGGCCTAGCCGAGGGCATTGTGGTCGACACGCACGTCGCGCGCATCAGCCGACTACTGGGTTTTACCGGGCACAAAGACGCCGTAAGAGTCGAAAAAGACCTGATGGCAATTATTCCCAAAAAGGATTGGATTGCTTATTCGCATCTTTTGATTGAGCACGGCCGCACTCTCTGCAAAGCCCGCAGGCCCGACTGCGGCTCCTGTTTCCTCAACAAGTTATGCCCTTCGGCGCCGGTCAAGTGACACTGTAAAGCCGGGACCTTCGGTAAAACGGTTGACGTACGCTGTCTGCGCACATATAATGCGACCGAGAATATAAGGGCAGACATTATCCATTATCGGGCCTCTGCCGAAGCAGGGTCAACATCGAACAGCCTTGACTTTCAGGAGGGTCAGACATGCGCCTTGTCTCGAAGTTTCGTATATGGCCGGGCGTTGCCATTGCAGGCATAGCCCTGTTCGCAGGAACGGCACAACCGCGAGAGGGGGATATCATGCCCACCGCCGTGCTGTTTCTAACCGCGATCAACTCGCCACGGGCTAACGGTATGGGAGGATGTGTAGCTAATCTTGCCGACGAGCAGTCGGTTCTGTACAATCCGGCCGGATTGGGCCTTTTCCACCTCGACAGGGTCTTTGCGCTGTCGCTGCCTAACAAAACGCGTTGGCTGCCGGAGCTTGTGGACGACGTCCGCTTCAAAACCTGGGCGATAAGCGCCGGGGTATCGTATCGCCTTCTTTTCAACAGGCCGAACAGCCGCTTCAACGCCGCCCTGAGCGCAGCTTACTCCTACGCCAAGTTTGACCTGGGCACGATCAATATTACCGAACCGGCTGGACCGGAGGTTATTGGAACGGTGAATCCGTACGACGACTTCAAAGCCTACTCAATCGCCATCGGGTTTGAATATTACGTCAAGGTGGGGCTGGGTTACACGCACAAGAAAATCAAAAGCCGACTATTGATCCCCGGGGCCGGCGCCGAAGTCGGACTGGCGGAAGCCGAGGGCAAAGCACGCGATATGGGATTTGTTGTCCGGTTACCCATCCGCGACCTGCTGCCATATAAAATTTATCTCAATAATTCCACTGACCGTTATTTGCAGTACGAGCTGACACCTTCTTTTGCACACGTCAGGGCCAACGCCGGCGACGATCTCGCCTATATCGACGCCGCCCAGACCGACGCCCTGCCGAAGATCAGCCGCAACGGACCATCTTTGTACTTCGGATTGGATCTGGTGGAAGCTTCCCTGGTTTCTATCAGGTATTCCGAGGAAACGGAACGAGACCTGGTCAGGCGTTCCTATAAGACGAAAAGCAAGGGCATCGAGTTGGGCCTTTTCGGTTTCTTCTATTATCGCAGCGGGGATTACGAGCGAGCTTTCGACGACGAGACAGTCAGCACCTCCGGCTACGGGTTCCGGCTGAGAGGTATATTAGGCCTGTTGAGAGCGCTGAACCAGATCGAGACACCCAATCCGATCGTGGCATATGTGTTGGATCACCTTGACTTTTCATACGACTACGCCAAATGGGACAAGGACGGCAGCGCTGTCGACAACACCGAATACGGCAAGATGAGTCTGTCCTTTTAAGCCGGTTTATGACCTGTGGCGGCCGGCATCAGGGGCGCCGCCGGCGTGGAAGACCCGCCGCAGTATTTTCGCTGACATATCATTTGACCGCCGCCCGATGGGGGCCTATATTCTCGTTTTGATGCGAAGGAGTATCAATGAGCAATACCTACAAGCAGCCGGAAGTCACGCCGGAGATGGTCAAAAGCCACGGTCTAAACGACGAGGAATACGCCCGAATCAGGCAAATCCTGGGGCGCGAGCCGACCTACACCGAGCTGGGTGTCTTCTCGGTAATGTGGTCGGAGCACTGCTCTTACAAGAACTCGATAGCCCTGCTCAAGACCCTGCCGCGCGAGGGCGAGAACCTTCTGGCCAAAGCCGGCGAAGAGAACGCCGGCGCCGTGGATATCGGTGACGGCCTGGCGGTGGTGTTCAAGATCGAGTCGCACAATCACCCTTCGGCGGTGGAGCCATACCAGGGGGCAGCCACCGGTGTGGGCGGTATCCTTCGCGATATTTTCACCATGGGGGCGCGGCCCATTGCCTCGCTTAATTCGTTGCGTTTCGGCTCGCCGGAGAATCCCCGTGTGCGGTATCTCGTCGACGGTGTGGTGCGCGGTATCGGTGATTACGGCAATTCGTTCGGCGTGCCTACGGTCGCCGGGGAAGTCTATTTCGACGAAGCCTATACCGGCAACCCGTTGATCAACGCCATGGCGGTGGGAATCGTCAAGGCCGGTGAGATGGCCTCGGCGGTGGCCAAAGGCAAGGGCAACCCGATAATGATGGTCGGCTCCAAGACCGGCCGCGACGGCATTCACGGGGCCACCTTTGCCTCCGAGGAGCTCAGCGAGGCCTCCGAGGAAAGACGCCCGTCGGTCCAGATAGGCGATCCCTTCACGGAGAAACTGCTGCTGGAGGCGACGCTGGAGATCATCAAAGAGGATTTGATAGTGGGCATCCAGGATATGGGCGCCGCCGGGTTAACGTGTTCGTCCTCGGAGATGTCGGCCAAGGGGAAGTCGGGAGTGCTTCTGGACATCGAGAAAGTGCCCGTTCGCGAGACCGGCATGATTCCTTACGAGATTCTTCTTTCGGAATCCCAGGAACGCATGCTGGTATGTGTCAGGAAAGGCAACGAAGCGCGGGTGACGGAGATTTTTGACAAGTGGGGTCTGGACTCGACTATTATCGGCGAGGTTACCGACGATGGTTTGATGACGGCCAGGCTCAATGGCCAGGTGGTTTCACAGATTCCCTCAGACGTGCTGGTTCTGGGCGGCGGCGCTCCGGTATACCGTCGCGAGACGCGGCGCCCGGCCTACATGGATGAGCTGCAGAAAATCAACGTCGATAATTACTCTCTTGATAAAAACTGGAACGATGTGCTCGTGACGATGCTGGCGGCGCCTAACATCTGCCACAAGGGATGGGTGTTCGACCAGTACGACTCGATGGTGCGCACGAATACCGCCGTCGGTCCGGGTTCCGATGCCGCGGTACTCCGGGTGCGCAAGTCCCGCAAGGCGCTGGCCCTCACTACTGACTGCAACGGGCGCTACTGCTATACCGACCCGCGACAGGGAGCAAGAAGCGCCGTGGCCGAAGCGGCCCGTAATATCGTCTGTTCGGGCGGCAAACCCCTGGCCGTTACCAATTGCCTCAATTTCGGCAACCCCTATAAGCCGGAGATATATTACGGCTTTGCGGAAGCCGTCGCCGGTATGGGCGAGGCCTGCCGGGTCTTCGAGACCCCGGTCACGGGCGGCAATGTCTCGTTCTATAACGAAGACCCCGAACGGGCCGTCTTTCCGTCACCGGTAATCGGCATGCTCGGACTGATTGACGATATCGACCACATTACCTGCCAGTGGTTCAAACAAGAACGTGACGCCGTCGTGCTTATCGGCCGGAACACGGAAGAACTGGGTGCATCGGAATACCTTCACACGGTCTATAAGCAGACCAAGGGACCCGTGCCGGTCCTTGATCTCGAGTTCGAGAAGGAACTGCAGTCAAGCCTGTGGCATCTCATACGCTCCGGGCTGGTCAGTTCGGCTCACGATTGCTCCGAAGGCGGTCTGGCGGTGGCGCTGGCGGAATGCTGCATCTCCAACCCGGAGTCGATGCTGGGCGCAGATATCAGTCTGTCCGATGATATCCGTCCCGACTGCCTGCTTTTCGGGGAGACACAGTCGCGGGTGATAATCAGTTGCGCAGCGGACAAGGCCCGGGAGGTCCTGGATTATCTCGACAGCAGAGGCGTACCATGCGCGCAGATCGGCCTGGTCGGCGGCGGGCGATTGCACATTAACGGCCTTGTGGACGCTCCTCTCGACAGACTGCGGTCCGCTTACTTCGATTCCATGCATCATTTCATGGAATCCGGCACCGTCGCCACCGCCATCCAGTAAGGGAGTTCCGACGATGGCCCTGTACATTTTTTCCGACGCTCATCTCGGCGCAGATAACGACGACGCGGAGGCGGCCAAGCTTGCCAAAATCGGCTTGCTTTTCGAGCGTGTGAAAGCCGACGGCGACCGCCTGATCGTCCTGGGCGATCTGTTCGACTTCTGGTTCGAGTACAGGCACGCCATCCCCAAAGAGCACCACCGTGTCTTATTCATGATGACCGAACTTATCGGGCGCGGCATAAAAATAGATTATGTCAGCGGTAACCACGATTTCTGGCTGGGGGATTTTTTCTCCACGCAGATGCAGATATCGCTGCACCGCGATTTTCTGGACCTCGACTACGACGGCCGGCGACTTCACCTGATCCACGGCGACGGGCTGGCCCGGGCCGACCGGGGCTACCGCCTTCTGAAAAGAATCCTTCGCAGCCCGCTCAATATCTGGCTTTACCGCAAGCTGACCCCGGATTGGGCGATGCCTCTGGCTAAATATGTTTCGGGGTCATCGCGCAATTACACCTCCCGGCGCGACCGAAGGTTCGCGGAGGACTACACCAGATATGCCCGGCGAAAGCTCAAAGAAGGTTACGACGTCGTAGCCATCGGGCATCTGCACATACCCGTTTATACCGAGCATGAGGATGGCGTCTATATCAACACCGGCGATTTCATCAACCACTTCAGCTATGCCCGAATGAGCGAAGGCAAAATCACGCTGGAATATCTGCAGTAGTCGGCGGCATATCCGGCTTCGCCGCGCGATTCACCGCCCGGGTAAGGTGTTTTCAAACTTTACGCATACCGCAAATTTCCGTACCATATGATATCATGAGCATCTCAGAAACCGAAAGAGCCGGACACACGATGAAGCCAATCCGGAGGATATTGTTCTTTCTTGTCACCCTGGTCGCCGGTGCGGCTTTGGGGCAGGACGTCGAGACGCTGGAGGAGGCCAAAGGGCTGTCGGCCACGCGTGGCAAGCCCATTCTGCTGGAGTTCGTGGTCAGCGACTGACAGTATTGCCAGCAGGCCGCTCGGGAAGCGGCCACGGAAGATGACATCATCGGCGCCCTACAGGCCGTGGTGCATCTGCCGCTGAACATTGCGGACGGCGAGGGTGTGGCGTTGTCGGAGCATTACCACATCGGCAACACCTTCCCCGTTTACGTATTGACCGACAGCACCGGCAGTGTCATTACCCAGTGGACGGGCTACACCGGGTCGAAGCGCTTTATCGCCGCCCTGAATGGCGCGCTGCGCGATTTGACAACAATTGAGGAGAGGGTCGCGCGTTGCCGGGCGAGGCCGGTCTTGCGAGATGTTCTCGTTCTGGCCAAGTACCATGCCGACATCAACGATTACCTTGCGGCCATCGAGTATTACCGGCAAGCGGAGGATCTCGCCCGGGGCGGCAAGCTGGATTACGCCTACCAGATATTCACCAACACCGCCAGCGCCGTCTGGGACGATCTGCTTCCGTTCCAAAAGATTCATCCGGCGGCGGAGAGGGTGCTTTCGGGACGCAACAAAGACAATATCGTGAAAGCCGTACAGATGTTCGGCTCGCTCGCCAGGAAGAAAAACCGCCTCGAAGAGTTGCCCCGATACCTGAAAGCCGGCCTCGATGCCACCGTTTCCAGCCAAAACGAGCAAAATCGACAGGCGCGCGATATTTTCACCGCCGACCTGACGCTCTATGTCAGCGGTGACACGGCCGAGGCGCTGCGGCAGGTCAAAGAGAGCCAGGGGCCGGCATGGGAGAGTGATCCCAAGAAACTCTTCGTCGTGGGGCGCTGGTGTTTCCAGAGACGGGTCAACCTGGAACAGAGCGAGCATTACCTTCGAGCGGCCATAGGGTCGGCCTCGCCGGGAAGATTCAAGGCGATGGCTCTGCATACCCTGGCTGAACTACGTGAAAATCGGGGCTTCATCGAAGAAGCTATCCGGCTGGTCACGATGGCCCGGGAGGAGAGTCCGGAAAACCGCTATTACGTCAGAGAATTGTCGCGTTTGCAGGACAAGCTCGAGCGGGAATAAGCGGCGCTCGCGATACGAGGCCATATCAACGGTCGCCAATACGCCTTGACCATTATCACAAAAGCGTTATATTAATGATTAGTTGACGGGTCGTATCGCCGTATTAGACATCCTTGACCCTTATTTGCACCGGGACGACCCCTGCATCCGTTTACCAGCCAGGTCCGGCTAGACGCCGGAGTGTACATCAATCTCACAGGAGAGGTGTTGAGGTCGATAGGAGGTCTGTTCGGTGAAAAAGCTATTAGTTCTGATGACGTTAATCATGACATTTCCATTTGCAGCGCTCGCCGGTGACCTGTACCGCGTCGAGGTCGGTAGTGCCGACGAGGCCGCCAGACTACAGGCTACCGGCGCGGATCCTGTGACGTCGGTACAGAACGGTTACCTGGTCCTGGCCGATGCCGAGGCAGCCCGGCGACTGGCCGAAAGCGGTCTGGCATATACTGTTGTGGCAACCGGTGTGGAGAAAGACCAGATGGCTTTCGATCTCCGTCTCGACCGGCAGAATGTCGGCCTTTATCCTTTGTTATTCGAAGAGGACAACTTGAGGATTTACCGTGTCGACCGGGAAGTGCTCTCGGCCATGCCCGGCCAGCCGGGACTAATCCCTGTTGACGTAGTTCGGACCAGAATCACTTATCGAGAGCCGGCCGCAGCTTTTGTCCCTCCTTCGCCGTACACGCTCGATCTGGATTCTCTTATTTCACTGGTCAGCGAGGATTCTCTA